>Ga0302178_10000909_pt1 | contig 25805 bp, 22 predicted proteins | sample I_Palsa_E1_3_FD_198790 | JGI IMG/M metagenome (GOLD analysis project Ga0302178, IMG submission 198790) | Peat permafrost microbial communities from Stordalen Mire near Abisko, Sweden - I_Palsa_E1_3 | ecosystem: Environmental > Terrestrial > Soil > Palsa > Peat permafrost | place: Sweden... | reverse complement strand
TCACCCTCGACGCTCACCCGGCCGGCCGCGATGAGCGTCTCTGAGGTGCGCCGGGAGGCGACACCGGCATGCGCCAGATACTTGGCAAGCCGCATCGGTCAGCCGCGCAGATGCTCGGGAGCGCTCATGGACTGCCACCATAGGAGGCACCCGGCCGCACACGGGACAATCATGGACCTTCAGCTTCTGGACAAGACCCTCGCCGACCACGGCGAGCCCGGCTTCCGCGCCCGTCAGGTATGGGCCTGGGCGGCCAAGGGCGTGAGCGGATACGGGGAGATGACGAACATACCCGCGGCGCTCCGCGACGCCCTCGCAGCCGAGCTGCCCTTCTCCAGCCTCACCCTGAGGGAGCAGGCCGAGTCCAGCGACGGCACGCTCAAGGCGCTGTTCGCAACGGCCGACGGACGGCCCCTGGAGGCCGTGCTGATGCGCTTCAGGGACGGCCGGCGCTCGATCTGCGTGTCCTCGCAGTCGGGCTGCCCGCTTACCTGCACGTTCTGCGCGACCGGGGCGATGCGGTTCGCGCGCAACCTGACGGCTTCTGAGATCGTCGATCAGGCGCTTCACTTCCGGCGCATCGAGGCGATCGACCACTGCGTGTTCATGGGCATGGGCGAGCCGATGATGAACCTCGACAACGTGCTCGCTGCGTGCGAGCGCCTGCCGGACATCGGGATCACACACCGGCGCATCACGATCTCGACGGTGGGGTGGATCCCCGGGATCGAACGCCTCACCGAGCAGCCGCTGCCGATCAGGCTCGCGTTCTCCCTGCATGCCGCGGACGAAGCGCTCCGCTCGGAGCTGATGCCGGTGAACGAGAAATTTCCGCTCAGCGACGTGATCGAGGCGTGCCGGGCGTTCTACGAGCGCCGGCGCCGGAGGGTGTTCATCGAGTACGTGATGCTCGCGGGCGTCAACGACCGCTACGAGCAGGCGCTCGCGCTGGCCAAGATCCTTTCCGGACGCGGGGATGAACCCTCGATCTTCAAGGTGAATCTGATCCCCTACAACCCGACCGAGTCCGGACCCTATGAGGGCTCCACGCGCGAGTCGATCGCCGCGTTCCGCGCGGCCCTTGAATCGCGCGGCATTCCGGCCACGGTTCGCCTCACGCGGGGACGTGATATCGACGCGGCCTGCGGTCAGCTCGCCGCCCGCGCCGGCTAGGAATCCCCGCCGCCGCCCGCGCGAGCCTCACCGGCCCGCAGCAGCCGCTCGCGCAACTCCTCCTGCTCCTCCGGGCCCGGATCCCAGCGGGCGACATCCGGGAGCTCATCGAGCGTGCGCAGGCCGAACAGCTTCAGGAACTGGGTGCCCGTGCGGTAGAGGACCGCGCCGAACTGCGAATGGCCGGCCTCCTCAATCAACCCGCGGTCGAGCAGCGTGGCCGAGGCCGAATCCGCGCTCACGCCGCGAATGCGGGTGATCTCCGGGCGGGAGACCGGCTGCAGGTAGGCGACGATCGCAAGCGTCTCGGCCTGGGCGGGGGTCAGCGTGGAGGCGCGCGGCCGGCTGAACAGGCGGCGTGCCGCGTCCTCGCTGGCGGGGTCCGAGGCGAACGTCCAACCGCCGCCCAGCTCGCGCAGCCTGATTCCCCGGCGCCCGGGCGCGTACTGCTCGGCGAGCAGCTCGAGAACCGTGCGAATCTCCTCCTCGCCGGCCTGCGTCGCATCGGCGAGCTCCTCGGCGCTCAGCGGCTCGGTCGACAGGAACAGGAGCGCCTCGACGGTGTGCGCCAGCGATGGGGTGTCATCGCCCTCGAGCGGGACACTCACGCGCTCATCGTCGGCGGGCGCATCGGCGGAGGGGCGCCCGCGGGCAGCGGTGAACGGACCGGTGGGATCGATCACCTCCAACGGTTCGCTCATCCCGCGATGCCTTCGGCTCGTGCCTCGTGGATGGCCGGCTCGCGCGCCGGGACCGCGTGGATCGCGATCTCGCCGAAGCTCTGATCCTGCTGCCAGTCTGCCTCGCCGCGCTTGTACAGCTCGAGCAGCGCGAACAGCGTGACCGCGACGGTGACCCTGTTGGCGTCGCCGACGGCCTCATCGAAGCTGAAGGCGCCGCGGCGAAGCAGCGCCCGCAGGTGAGCGAGGCGCTCGGCGACGGTGACGCGGGGCACGTTGATATGGCGCAGGCTGATCGTGGGCGGCATCAGCAACAGCCGGCCGATCATCTCGCCCAGGACCTGCGGATCCTGGGAGCCATCGGCCGGTTGAACGATCGTGCGGCGCAGACTTGCGGGCAGCGGGGCCGCGCGGAAGCGAACGCCGTCCTCACGCGCGAACAGCTCCCCCAGGTGAGCTGCCGCAGAGCGGTAGCGGCGCGCGTCGAGCATGCGGGCCAGCAGCTCCTCGGCCGCCTGGGCCGGCTCGATGTCGAGCAACTCCTCATCGTCGCCCGTCAGCATCAGCCGCGACTTCAGCTCGAGCAGCGCGGCGATCAGGACGATGAACTCGGTGGCGCTCTCCAGGTCAAGCTCGCCGCGCTCCTGCAGGTGGTCGAGGTAGGCGAGGACGACGTCGGCGAGCGCAAGCTCGAGCAGATCCACCTCTTCGCGCAGCACGAGCGTCAACAGCAGATCGAACGGGCCGCTGAAGACCTCGAGGTCAAGCTCGAGCGTTGCGACGCTCATCTCCCGTCCCGGGAGCGACTCGAACGCCTGAGGTTCATCGGCTCACCGTACCGGCCGGTGGGGACGCGGAAACGCCGCCGCTGCGCCGGGGCGCGCCCACGCCCATGTGCTCGCGCACGTCGGCGAGCGTCTCTGAAGCGATCGTCTGGGCGCGCTCGGCGCCACCCTCGAGGATCGACTCGAGTGTTGATCCATCGGCACGCAGCTCCTGATAGCGCTCGCGCACCGGGGCGAGGTAGTCGACCACCGCGCCGGCCACGGCGACCTTGAATTCGCCGTAGCGAGCGTCCGCGAACTCGGCCTCCACGGCCGCCTCCTCGACGCCGCGGACGGCGGCGAGGATGTCAATGAGGTTCGTCACTCCCGGCTTCTCCGGGCCGCGGTTGACCTCGCTGCCCGAATCGGTGACGGCGCTCTTGAACTTCTTCTCGATCGCCTTCGGCTCGTCGAGCACATACACGGTGCCCTGCTCTGAGCCACCGGTTGTGGACATCTTCTTGGACGGATCCTGCAGGTCCATGATGCGCGCGCCGACCTCGGGGATGCGGTGCTCGGGCACGACGAGCACCTCCTCACCGCCACCGAACCGCGTGTTGAAGCGCCGTGCCACGTCGCGCATCAGCTCGAGGTGCTCGCGCTGATCCTCCCCCACGGGCACCTCATGCGCTCGGTAGGCCAGCACGTCGGCCGCCTGCAGCACCGGATACAGCAGCAGCCCGGCGGAGACAAGCTCGCGCTGGGCGATCGACTTGTCGCGAAACTGATGCATCCGCTGCAGTCGCCCGAGCTCGGTGACGCTCGACAAAAGCCACGTGAGCTCGGTGTGCTCCGGCACGTCGGACTGGCGAAAGAGGATGCTGCGCGCGGGGTCGATGCCGGCGGCGAGCAGGATCGCCGCCGTGTCATAGCAGCGTTCGCGCAGCTCGGCCGGCTCATAGGCGACCGTGGTCGCGTGCAGATCCACGATGCAGAAGATCCCCTCGCCGCGCTCCTGGCTTGAGACGTACTGCGCGATCGCGCCGATGTAGTTGCCCAGGTGCTTCTGCCCGGTGGGCTGGATGCCGGAGAAGATGCGCACCTAGGATCGGATCCCGTTCACTCGAGCTGCCCTTCAGCTGCGGCGCCGAAGCGCCGCATCGGCGAGCCAGGGCGGGTCCCAGCCGCGGTCGTTGGGGTTCACATTCGTGCCCGGCGGCACAACCTCATCGATCCTGTCGAGCAGATCGCCACTCAGTGTCGTCTCCAGGGCGGGGAGCTGTGACTCGAGCTGCTCCATCGTGCGCGGGCCGATGATCGGGGCGGTGACGGCTGGATGGCGCATGACGAATGCAAGCGCCATCTCGATCAGCGTGATGCCGGCATCCTCGGCGAGCTTCCCGAGTTGCTGGGCCGCCTCGAGCTTGTGCTGGTTGCCCGGGATCGTCATGTCGTAGCGCGACGGGAGCATCTGGGCGCGGCGGCTCGAATCCGGCGACTCGCTGCCTGAGGTGTACTTGCCCGACAGCCAGCCTCCCGCGAGCGGGCTCCAGGGGATCACGCCCATGCCGTACTTCTCACACACCGGCAGCACCTCGGCCTCGACTCCGCGAATCAGCAGCGAGTACGGAGGCTGCTCACAGACGAAGCGCTCGCGCCCGCGCCGCTCGGCCGCCCACTGCGCCTCGACGATCTGACCCGCCGGGAACGTCGAGCTGCCGATGTAGCGGACCTTGCCGGCGGTGACGAGGTCTGAGAGCGCCCCGAGCGTCTCGTCGATGTCGGTGTCCGGCTCGGGGCGATGTATCTGGTAGAGGTCGATCCAGTCGGTGCCGAGGCGCCGCAGGCTGTTCTCGACCTCCTGGATGATCCAGCGGCGGGAGTTGCCGAACTGGTTCGGATCGTCGCCCATCGTGCCGTGCACCTTGGTGGCGAGCACCACCGAGTCGCGGCGGCCGCCGGCGAGCGCCTTGCCGACGATCTCCTCGGACTCGCCGCGCGAGTACACGTCGGCGGTGTCGATGAAGTTGATGCCGGCGTCGAGCGCGCGGTGGATGATGGCGATCGACTCGTCGTGGTCTGTGTTGCCCCACGCGCCGAACATCATCGCGCCGAGGCACAGCGGGCTGACCTTTACGCCTGTTGAGCCGAGCTCGCGGTGGGCGATCGCCATCGCTGCCGCCTAGCCCAGCGCCTGGCGGATGACCGGGCGCTTGGCGGCCGCGACCTCATCCAGGCGGCGTACCGGTGTCGTGTAGGGGGCGTTGCGAGCGATCTCCGGGTCCTCGGCCGCCTCCTTGAGGATCGCCGCGATCGCATCGGCGAAGCCGTCGAGCGTCTCGCGGGTCTCGGTCTCGGTGGGCTCGATCATCAACGCCTCGTCCACGAGCAGCGGGAAGTAGACGGTCGGTGGGTGATAGCCGAAATCGAGCAGGCGCTTGGCCAGATCGAGCGTCTTGAGCCCCAGCTCGCGCTTCATCGGGCCACCGGAGAGGACGAACTCGTGCATGCAGAGCTCGCCGTAGGCGAGCGGCAGATACTCGGCGACGCCGGCCTGTTGCAGCCGCGCGAGCAGGTAGTTGGCGTTCAGCACGGCGGTCTCCGAGACGTCCTTCAGCCCGTCGGCTCCGAGCGAGCAGATGTAGGCGTAGGCGCGCACGAAGCAGCCGTAGTTGCCCTGGAAGCCGCGCAGCCGTCCGATCGACTTGGGGCGGTCCTCGTCGAGCGTGTAGGTGAACTCCGGGCGGGATCGGTTCGTGATGTCGCCGTTCTTCGCGGCCGTCTCGTGGCGTGCCACCACCGGCCGCGGCAGATACGGGGCGATGCGATCGGACACCGCGATCGGCCCCGAGCCGGGGCCGCCCCCGCCGTGGGGCTGGGTGAAGGACTTGTGCAGGTTGAAATGGACGATGTCAAAGCCCATGTCCCCGGGCCGGGAGAGGCCCATCACCGCGTTGAGATTGGCGCCGTCGTAGTACAGCGTCGCCCCCACGCCGTGCACGATCGCGGCGATCTCCTTGATGTTCGGGTCAAACAGGCCGAGCGTGTTGGGGTTGGTGAGCATCAGGCAGGCCACGTCGGAGTCCGCCTTCGCGCGCAGGTCGTCGAGGTCGACGTCGCCCGAGGCGTCGGTCGCGAGCTTCACCACTTCGAGGCCCGCCATCGTGACCGTCGCGGGGTTCGTGCCGTGGGAGGTGTCGGGGGCGAGAACCTTGTGGCGAGTCTCGCCGCGATCCTCGTGGTAGGCGCGCGTCAGCAGAACGCCCGCGAGCTCCCCGTGGGAGCCGGCGGAGGGCTGCAGGGAGACATGCGGAAGGCCCGAGATCTCTGACAGGGCGGTCTGCAGGTTCCACATCAGCTCGAGCGCGCCCTGCGCGTGTTCGGGCCGTTGGAGGGGGTGCAGGCGGGCGTGGCCGGGGAGCGCCGCCACGCGCTCGTGCAGGCGCGGGTTGTGCTTCATCGTGCACGAGCCGAGCGGGTAGAAGCCCGAGTCAAGATCGAAGTTGCGCTTTGAGATGCCCACGTAGTGGCGCACGATCTCCGGCTCTGAGACCTCGGGCAGCCGCGGCGGTGAGACCCGCCGGAAACGGGCGGGAAGAAGCTCCTGCGGGTCGACCGCGGGCACGTCGAGCGGCGGGCAGGTGAACGCGCGCCTCCCGGGCGCGCCCTTCTGGAAGATCGTCCGCGCGCGTTCGCGCTGCTGCGGGAGCTCCACGGCCACCGGCGGGCTCATGCCGTCACCGCCTGGCCGGGGCTGGTGGCGTTTGCGGCACGCTCGGCCGCGACGGCTGCGCCGAGCACCTCGGCGAGACGGTCGATCTCGGCGCGCGAGCGCCGCTCGGTGATCGCCACGAGCAGCCCGCCGCGATCCGCCGGGCGACGGGTGAGCGCCTGCAGGTCGGCGCCCGGGTTGACGCCCATCTGCGCGCAGCGCCGACAGACCGACTCAACGTCGGCGTCGAGCCGGACGGCGAACTCGCGGATCACGGGCTGCTCGTGGAGCTTCTCGACGCCCTCGAGCGCCGCCAGCGTCTCGCGGGCGTAGTGGGTGCGGGCGAGCAGCAGCTCGCCGAGCTCTGCGATCCCGCGGCGACCCAGCCACGACAGGTAGACCACCCCGGCGAGCGCGTTGAGCGCCTGTGCGGTGCAGATGTTCGAGGTGGCCTTCTCGCGGCGGATGTGCTGCTCGCGGGTCTGCAGCGTGAGCACGAACCCGCGCCTACCATCCACGTCCACCGTCTCGCCGGCGATCCGCCCTGGCATGCGCCGCAGATACTCCTCGCGCGCCGCGAACAGCCCGAAGGAGGGACCGCCGAAGTCAAGGCGGTTGCCGAGCGCCTGGCCCTCGCCGACCGCCACGTCGACGCCGCACTCGCCGGGGGGCGCAAGCACGCCGAGCGTGATCGGATCAACCTGGCAGACGACGACGGGAGCGCCCTCGCCGGCGCCGTCCGCGGGCGTCGCCGCGCTCTTGGCGGCCGCGCTGAGCAGAGCCGCATCCTCCACCGCCCCATAGAAGTTCGGTTGGGCGAAGATTGCCGCGCTCGTGTCCCCGTCGATCGCCTGCGCCCAGGCGTGCGGGTCGGTGACGCCGTCGCGCAACGGCACCTCGACCACGTCCATGCCGAACCCATGCGCGTTGGTCCTGAGCGTCTCGATCGAGTGCGGGTGAAGACCCGAGCTGACCACCAGCCGGCGCCTGCCGTTGTGGAGCTTCGCCAGATAACCGGCCGCGGCCACGGCCGAGGGCCCCTCATAAACGGAGGCGTTTGAGACGGGCAGGCCCGTCAGCTCGGAGATCGCGGTCTGATACTCGAACATCACCTGCAGCCCCCCCTGGGAAATCTCCGGCTGATAGGGGGTGTACGGGGTGAGGAACTCCGAGCGCTCCATCAGCATGTCGATGATCGCGGGCACGTAGTGGTCGTACATGCCGGCCCCGAGGAAGCTGAGCTCGTCCTCTGCGCTGACGTTGCGCGCCGCCAGCGAGCGCAGGTGCTCGTAGACCTCCTGCTCGGGCTTGCCGTCGGGGAGCTCGAGCGCCCGCTCCATGCGAACCGCCTCGGGGATCTGGCGGTCGAAGATCTCCTGCACGGAGCCGACCCCGATCGCTTCAAGCATCGCGTCGAGGTCCGCGGGGGTGATGGCGGTGTAGCGACTCAAGGGTTCACGTCACGATAGATGGTGGACCCGGCAGATACCGGGCAGGCAGCAGCCACGGCGACGTGAATCCGGGGCGGCGATGAGCCTAGCCGCCGAGGGTGGCGATATACGAGCGGGCGTCCAGCAGCGCATCGCGCTCGGAGGCGTCTGACAGGCGTACCTTCACCAGCCAGCCCGCGCCGTAGGGATCCTCGTTGATCAGCTGGGGTGCGTCCGCGAGCGCCTCGTTGACCTCGGTGATCTCCCCCGACACCGGAGCGATGACCTCCGAGACCGCCTTGACCGACTCGACCTCCGCATAGGGGGCATCCTTCTGCAGGCTCGTGCCCACCGGCGGCGGCTCGAAGAACACGACCTCTCCGAGCGCGTCCTGGGCGAACCAGGTGATGCCCAGCGTGGCGGTATCGGGATCGGCTGGGTCGATCCGTGCCCAGTCGTGCTCTGGGTGGTAGAGCAGATCATCCGGGTAGCTGGCCTGCGCCATCACGTTCCCTTTCGGTAGAGCGGCTTCTGCTTGATCACGGCGGGGCGCATCTTGCCACGAACGTCGAGCTCGAGGGCGCTACCGACCGCGGCGCGGCCGGCCGGTACGTAGGCCAGGCCGATGCCGACGGCCAGCGTCGGTGAGAGTGTTCCGCTGGTGACCTCGCCCCCGCCCACAACCGGGTTGCCCTGGCGGGCGATCCCGGGACCGTCGATGACGAAGGCCACGAGCTTTTCGGCCGGGCCGGCGGCCCTCACGGCCCGCACGGCCTCTGAGCCGATGAAGCCGGTGTCCTCCTTGCAGCACCAGCCGAGCCCGGCTTCGATGGGGTTGCGCTCTAGTGACAGATCGTTGCCGTAGAGGTGAAAGCAGGCCTCCAGGCGAAGCGTGTCGCGCGCGGCGAGCCCTGCCGGAGTTGCCCCCCGCCCCACGATCTCTCCCCACAGCGCCGAGGCATCCTCGGGGGCGCAGAGCAGCTCGACGCCGTCCTCACCGGTGTAGCCGGTTCCGCACACGAGCACCTCGGCGCCCGCAAGCCGGCCGCTGGCCGATGTCATCCGCGCGGGCAGCGGCGCGTCCGCCAGCGCCTGAACGATTTCCCGCGCGCGAGGCCCCTGCACGGCCAGCATCGCGTAGTCCTCGATCCTGTCGGCCACCTCGGCCTCGGGGAGATCCTGCGCGTGGCGGTTGAACCACTCGAGATCGCGGACATGATTGGCCGCGTTTGTGACCGTCAGGTAGCGATCGGCCTGCAGGCGATAGGTGAAGAGGTCGTCGAGCACGCCACCGTCCTCGCGGCACAGCAGGCTGTATTGCGCTCCACCCACGGGCATCTTCGCGACGTCGTTGGAGAGCAGCCGCTGCAGCAGCTCGAGCGCCTGCGGACCGGAGGTTTCGATCTCGCCCATGTGCGAGACGTCGAAGATCCCGCACGCTTCGCGGACCGCCAGATGCTCGGAGCGGACGCCCTCGTACTGGACGGGCATCTCCCAGCCGGCGAAGTCGATGAGCTTTGCGCCAGCCGCCTCGTGACGGTCAAACAGGGGGGTGCGCCTGAGCGTCTGCGGCGGGTGGGTGCTCACTGGCCCGCAGGCTAGCGGAGCGCGCTCAGCGCGGGAACGGCGGCACGTGTCAGCGAAGGAACGGCGGGACGTCTATGTCGTCGTCTGAGATCTCGAGGCTCGAACGCTGGCGATCGTCGATGCGAGGTCCCCGGTCGGGACGTCGCGAACGGCTGTCGCGGCGCGCGGCGCGACCGGGGCGATGGTCGAAGCCCGTGCCGATCACCGTCACGCGCACATCGTCGGACATGCTCTCGTCGATCACGGCGCCGAAGATGATGTTCGCGTTCGGGTCGGCTGCGCTCTGGATGATCTCCGCGGCCTCGTTGACCTCGAACAGCCCGAGGTCCTTGGGGCCGGTGATGTTGAGCAGGATGCCCGTCGCGCCGTCGACGGACTCTTCGAGCAACGGCGAGGAGATGGCCGCCTTGGCAGCGTCAGCGGTACGGCCCTCGCCGCCGGCTGTGCCGATGCCCATCAGCGCCGACCCGGCGTCCTGCATGATCGTGCGCACGTCGGCGAAGTCGAGGTTGATGAGCCCCGGGATGGTGATCAGGTCGGTGATCCCCTGCACGCCCTGGCGCAGGACGTTGTCGGCCTCGCGGAAGGCGTCGAGCATCGACGTGCGCCGCTCGACCACGGCGAGCAGCTTCTCGTTGGGGATCACGATCAGGGTGTCCACGACCTCGCGCAGGCGCTCGATGCCCTCGGTGGCCTGCCGCGAGCGCTGAGAGCCCTCGAAGTCAAACGGCCGCGTCACGACGCCGACGGTGAGCGCACCGATCTCGTTCTTGGCGATCTCGGCGATCACGGGAGCCGCTCCGGTACCGGTGCCGCCTCCCTCGCCGGCGGTCACAAACACCATGTCAGCGCCCTTCAGCGCCTCCTTGATGTCGTCGCGGGACTCCGAGGCGGCGGCGAGACCGACGTCCGGATCAGCCCCCGCGCCGAGACCCTTCGTCGACTCATGGCCGATGTTCAGCTTGATGTCGGCGTCGCACATCGCGAGCGCCTGGGCGTCCGTGTTGCCGGCGATGAACTCCACGCCGCGCAGACCCGCGTCGACCATGCGGCTGACGGCGTTGGTCCCGCCGCCGCCAACACCCACAACCTTGATCACCGCCAGATAGCTTCCGCTGCTCTCCATGACCGTCCCGTCCGAAGCCTTCAGTAGGAATTTAGGGTTCGCAGCATACAGATTGCAGAACCGTCGGGATGTGCACGTTATGCAGGGAACTTCGCCCTGTCAACGACAACATCGACTCCCGCAACTTTCGTTGCAGATCGGGGAACTCTCGACCATCACCTGAGGATCGCGTTCACAAGGCCCTCAACCTCGAGTTGATGTTTAGCCTCTTGCGAGGCTCTGAGGCGATGCTCAGCCGCCGGGCGTCGCGGTCGTGGACGAGTCTTCGGGCGCGACCGCAGGCGGTGCTTCCGTGGGCGCGGTGGACGTGGTTTCGGGCGTTGCGCTCGCCGCAGCTTCCGAGGGGCTCGTGGCGGTCGTCGTCTGGCTCGAGGGGCTTGCGGGGGAGGCGCCCCCGCCGAGCGCGGCCGTCAGCCCGGCCGCGAGTTCGGCCGCCGTGTTCGGATCGGAGGCGCTTGCCGGTTCGGCTTCGGAGGCCGACCTTGATGACGGAGCGGCGCTCGAGCCGGCGAAGCCGGCGGCCGGCCGTTCGGGCAGACGAACGTCGACGTAGGACGCGCCCGCGGCGCTCGGAGCGGCGAGCACTCGCGCGAGCGACAGCCACTTCGCATGCGGGCGCGTGGCGTCGCCGAAGTAGACGATCAGGCCGTTTCGCATCGCCACCGTGACGCCCTCTGCTCCGTTGAACACGCGCGCAACGTCGGTCGCCATGCCGGCGGGTGCGGCGCCCAGCACGGCCAGAGCCGCCAGCAGCGAGGAGCCGTCGACGGGTTTGCCGATCACACCGCTCGCCGCCGAGGCGCCCGATCCGGCGCTCAGCGTGGGCAGCGAGCTCGACAGTAGCGCGGGACCGAGGATCACTCCGTCGGCCGCGACGGCCGTGCGCACGCCGGCGATCGTTAGCGCCGCGACCGGGAGTTGCTCGACCACGCGAATCCGCACACCGTGAGGGAAGCTCGGATAGGCGTGCACTTCGCGCACCACTCGATAGGACGCGACGGCTGAGCGCAGAGCACCCGAGTGCATGTCGAGGGTGCTCATCTGACGGGCAGCTCCTGCCAGGGCGTGCTCGATCGCCGCGGCCTGGGGGCCGTACACGCCGCTCACCTGCACATGCTCCACCGAGACGAGCGGGGAATCCCGCAGAGCCAGCCAGGCGCCGGCGAGCAGCGCCAGCGCGATCACGATGCCCAGCAGCCCGATCCGCAGACGTCGATGGCGCCCCACGAACTCCCAGCCCGTTCGCGCCAGGCCGGCGACGAGCGAGAACGGCCGCGACCATAGCCCGCGATCGGGGTCCACGCGCGGGGCCCGCAGGCGAGGAAGCCGGCTACCGCTGCCACCGTGGCGCGGGGCAAAAGGGCGACCGATCCCAATTCGGCCGGCGAAGGAACGATCCATCGGTGATGTGTTCGACCTCGGCGCGCGAACCCCTACAACCAGGGGAAGCGAACATCACCGAGCGTCTGCACCTCCGGCTCGAGCTCCACGCCGAAGCGCTCCAGCACACGGGCGCGACCGGCAGCCATAACGGCAATCACATCCGCGGTGCTGGCTGTGCCGGTGTTCTCGATGAAGTTGGCGTGCTTGCAAGCGAAGCGCGCTGCGCCCACCGCCAGGCCGTTGCAGCGGGCCTCCGAGAGCAGCAGCCCGGCCGAGCGCCCGCCGGCACGCGGATCCTCGGGGTTCTTGAACGTGGAGCCGAAGGTCTTTATGCCCTGAGGCTGCGCCTCATGGCGGCGAGCGCGCATGGCGGCGAGCGTCGCTTTGACCGTCTCGGGCTCGGCCGCGGCGAGCAGCAGCCCGGCGCGCGTGACGATCTCCCCTGCAGTGAGATTCGAGCTGCGGTAGCCGAAGCCGAGCTGCTCTGGCGCGCGGCGCTCGACGCCCGCGGCGGTGGCGACGTCCACCCACTCGAGCACGCGCTCGAGCTCGCCGCCGTAGGCGTTGGCGTTCATGCGCACCGCCCCCCCGAGCGTCCCGGGGATATTGACGCCGAACTCGATCCCCGACATCCCCTCGCGCGCCGCGCGGGCCGCCACGGCCGGTAGCCGCGCACCCGCGCCGCACACTATCCGCGGCCGATCGACCACCACCTCGGCCAGAGCGCCATCGAGCTTGACGACCAGGCCGCGGACCCCCTCGTCGGCGATCAGGAGGTTCGATCCAGAGCCCACGACGCTGACGGGCAGCGCTGCGCCCCGAGCCCATGCGAGCAGCTCCAGAAGCTCGGCCTCACTCGTGGCGCGCGCAAAGAAATCGGCCGCGCCGCCCGTGCGCACGGTCGTCAGACGGGCGAGCGGAACCGCGGCCCTGACCGTCGCGGGCGGCGTTGCGGCGGTCATCGTGGCGGCCCTCGCCGCGCGGGCGCGAGCATCATCGCGACACGAGCTCCCGCCCCAGCAGCTCGATGTCTCCCGCGCCCATGAGGACGCACAGGTCCTCATCGCCGAGCAGGTCCTCGAGCACCGGCCGGGCATCGGCGAACGTGGGCAGCCAGTAGACGGGTCGTCCCCCGGCGGCATCGGCGGCCGCCTCGGCGATCGTCAGTCCGCTCACGCCGGGATGATCCTCGGCGCGCTCGCGCGCCGGGTAGACGTCGAGCACGGCGATCACATCCGCGCGCGCCATCGCCAGGCCGAACTCCCGCGCCAGCAGCGCCGTGCGCGAGTACAGATGTGGCTGGAAGACCGCCACGAGCCGCCGGTGCTCCAGCGTGCGCGCCGCCTCAAGCGTGGCCGCGATCTCGGTTGGATGGTGCGCGTAGTCGTCGTAGATCAGCGCGCCGCGCGCGCTCGCTCCCAGGAGCTGAAAGCGCCGGCCGGCGCCGTGAAAGGTTGCCAGGGCCTCGATCGTGAGCGCCTCCTCAGCTCCGGCGAGGTGCGCGGCCTCCAGCGCGCCGGCGGCATTGATCGCGTTATGGGCGCCGGGAACGGTCAGGCGCACGCTCCGCTCACGCCATTGAAAGCTCGAGCCACCGGCGGTCAGCGTGAGCGCGATCGCGTCGTAGGGATTGACCGGCCCGGCGCGCAGCGCGAGCAGCTCCGTGCGATCCCAGATCACGGCGTGCGCGGGCGCCGAGAGAAACTCGCGGAACGCCCCGCGCAGCTCTGCCAGCGAGCCGAACGTGGCGTGGTGGTCGAGCTCGACATTCGTGAGCACCGCGATCTCAACGTTCAGGCTGAGCATCGAGCGATCGGACTCATCGGCCTCCACCACCAGCCACTCCCCGTCCCCCCACTCGGCGTTCGCGAGCTCGTCTCCGACCGAGCCGCCCACCAGCCATCCCGGCTGCAGGCCGGCGGCGCGCAGCGCGTGCACGATCATCGAGGCGGTCGTCGTCTTGCCGTGCGTGCCCGCCACGGCGATCGTGCGCCTGAGCGCCGTCAGCTCCGCCAGCAGCTGCGCGCGAGGCCGCTCGGGGATCTCGCGCTCGCGAGCCGCGAGCCGCTCGGCGTTATCCGAGGGGATCGCCGAGGAGTAATACAGCTCCACCCCCTCCCCCGCGGGTATGTTCGCGGCGGCGTGGCCGATGCTCGCGTCGAGCACCCCCTCGGCGGCCAGCCGCTGCAGATAGGAGCTGCTCTTCGAGTCCGAGCCGCTGACCTCGGCGCCGAGCGCGTGGGCCGCGCGCGCGTATCCGCTCATCCCCGCTCCGCCCACGCCCACGAAGTGAAGGCGCCGCCCGGTCCACGGCCTCGCTGTGCCAGCCCCCTGCCCGGAGGAGCTCACGCCGCCGCCTGAAGCAGCTCACCGGCCACCTCTGAGGCCGCGCGCGGGCGGGCCAAGCTCTTTGAGGCGCGCGCCATCTGCTCCAGGCGCGAGCGGTCTTCGAGCAGCGTCAGCGTCTCTGAGCGCAGACGCGGGCCGGTCAGCTCGCCGTCGGGGATCATGATCGCGGCGCCGGCGGCGGACATCCAGCGCGCATTCTCACCCTGATGGTCGCGCGAGGCGTGCGGGTAGGGCGCGAGGATTGCGGGCAGGCCATGGGCGGCGATCTCGAACACCGAGCCGCCAGAGCGGGCGACCACCAGATCAGCCGCAGCGAGTGCATCCGCGAAGGCCGCCAGGTCGAGGTACTCGCGCAGGTCATATCCAGGCGGCAGCGCGCGCTCAGCCAATTCGCCGTGGTCGCGGTGCCCGGCCACGTGCAGCACGCGAAACGCACCACCCGAATACGCCTCAACTGCGGCCAGGTTGATCGACCGCGCGCCCAGCGAGCCGCCGAACACCAGCACACAGGTCTCATCCGGCGGAATCCCCAGTCGTTCGCGAGCCGCTTCACGGTCGTTCGCGGACGCCGGGACCGGGCGGCCGGTCACGCGGTAGCGAGCGCCGCTGCGGGCGCCGTCAGGGAAGGCCAGGCACACGCGGCGAGCGAACGGGGCGAGCATGCGGTTGGTCAGCCCCAGGCGGCTGTCCGCCTCGGTGAGCACGAGCGGGATGCGCAGCGTGAGCGCTGCCAGTCCCACCGGTCCCGCGACATAGCCGCCGCCGCCCATCACGGCGTCCGGGGCGAGCCGCTTCAACAGCGAGCGCGCACGCGGCACCGCCGCGGCAGCGAGCACGAGCGCGCGCAGCGCGCGCAGCGGATTCGAGCGGCTGAGACCCTCTACCGCGATCGTGTGCAGTGGAAAGCCCGCCGCGGGCACGAGCTGCGCCTCCGCGCGCGCACCGCCGATGAACGTGACCTCGGCGCCCTCAGCCCGCAGCGCGTCCGCCACCGCGAGTGCCGGCACCACGTGCCCGGCGGTCCCGCCCGCGGCGATCACGATCCTCCTGTGCGCTTCGCTCACCGCTCCATCGTGCCTGTTCACGCGAGCGACCGTCTCCCGCGCGCGAGCGCGACGGGGCCACCGAACGCACATGCGCGGTCCCCCCTGCCGCCACGTTCAGCAGCAGCCCCATCGCCGCAAGCATCACGATCAGGCTGCTCGAGCCATAGGACACGAACGGCAGCGTGACGCCCGTGAGCGGAGCCAGGCCGAGCACGGCGAACACGTTCAGAAGCGCCTGGGAGACGATCAGCGAGGTCATCCCTACGGCGATCAGGGCGCTGTATAGGCTGCGCGCCATCTTCGCCGCGCGCAGGCCGGCGTAGGCGATCAGGCCGTAGAGGCAGAGCAGCGCACACACACCGAGCACGCCGAGCTCCTCGGCGATCACAGCGAGAATGAAGTCGGTGGGAGCCTCGGGCAGGTAGAAGATCTTTTGCACCGACTGGCCCGGGCCCACGCCGAGCAGGCCTCCGGAGCCGATCGCGATCTGCCCCTGCACCGCCTGAAAGCCGCTCCCGGCAGCATGCGCCCACGGGTCCACGAACGACGTCAGTCGAGCCCTTGCGTAGGGACGAGCGAGCGCATACACGAAGACCAGCGCGAGCACGGTCGCGCCCAGGAACGCGAGCTTTCGCATCGGGATCCCCGCCGCGATCAAGAGCGCGGCGGTCGTGAACGCGATCACCATCGCGGTGCCCAGATCCGGCTCGGTCGCGACGAGCAGGCAGGCCCCGCCGATCACGATCAGCAGCGGGTTGGTCAGTGCGCGCAGGTCGTGCACACGCTGGGGACGCCTGGCGAGCAGCGTCGCGGTATACAGCACGAGCGCGAGCTTCAGGAGCTCCGAGGGCTGAAACTGCAGAGAGCCCGGGCCGATCCAGCGACGTGCGCCGTTGACGCTCACGCCGATGTGCGGGACGTGCACGGCCAGCACCAGCACGAAGGAGACGACGAGCAGCGGCGCGGTCATGCTCTGCACTTTCGCCACCCCGTCGCGTGCGAGCACTCGCATCGCGACGAGGCCGATCGCCCCGTAGAGAACGAACTTGATCAGGTAGGCGCTGCCGTTGCCCTGGCCCTGCAGCAGCGTCGTCGCCGAGGAGGCGCTGTAGACCATCACGGCTCCGAACGCCAGCAGGCACAGCGTCGCCGTCAGCAGGATGCGATGCTCGAGCGATTGTCCGCCCTCGGCCCCGCGCTCGCTCCCGGTGGGCGGATTCTTGGCCTTCTGGCGCGCACCAGATGGGCGCCCGCTCCGCGCCGCGCGTGCAGGCATCCTCACTCAGGACCCGGCCCGGTCGGGATCCCGGCCCGGCTTGCCGACGATCGCTTTGACTGCGGAAGCAAGGGTGTGGAGTGTGGGACGGGGGAGCGAGCGCATTGTGACGCCGTGCCGAGCGTGAGGATGGAGCCCGGCAAGGGTCAGAGATCCTCCTCGACGGCCAGGACGGCACGGATGCCTTCCTGTTCGACGCCGCGGCGCCTAAGCCTGCATCGCCCCGCGCGGTGGCGGCGCGCGTCATTCGCCGCCTATGTCTGGGCGCTGGGGCTCGTCTCGGCCTCATGGTGCTCGCCGGCGCCGTTCGCAGAGCTGCCCGCGGAAAACTCGAGCGGCTGCGCCGGCACCCGCGAGCCGATCGCGATCGCGGCCGTCGAGCCGATCAGACCGGCGCCCAGCTGCGCAAGCGCCCAGCCCAGACCCGAGCGGCGGATGCCGAGCAGATTGTCGAGCGACAGCTCGCCCGGCCCCACGTCCGTCACGGCGAACACGATCGCCAGCAGCACGAGGTTGTACTCATAGCCGCCCTTCGACGCCCAGGGACCGTTCGCGGCATGAACCTTGCGAATCGCCGTGATCATCGTGCCGCTGATCAGGGATGCCCCCAGGGGGGTGAAGAGGCCCTTCGCAAACAGCGCCCCGCCGACCGCCTCGCCGGCGCCCGCAGCCGCCGCATGTGCCTTACCCGGGCGCAGGCCCATCGACTCGAATGCCTCGCCCGTGGCCGTGAGGCCTCCCCCGCCGAAGTTGCCGGTGAGCTTCTGCAGGCCGTGACCCACGAACAGGCTCCCGACGGTGATGCGAAGTGCTGCAAGACCGACCTTCACGGTGACCTCCGATTGTCGTGGTCTGAGACACGATCCGTGCCTGTGATGCCCTCTATATAACAACCACGCGCCGCGATCCCGGAGGTATCAGCGGCGAGGGCGCAAAAGCGCATTCCAGAGCCAGTTTCCAAAGCCGATCGCGGCGACGGTGACGAGCAGGACGAGCACGGCCACGAGCAGCTTCGACGCGAAGATCGCCACGCCAACCACGCACAGAACGACGACCGCTGCACACCACAGAACGCGCGTGGATGGCCGTCCGGGGTTCACCCGAGCAAGACTACGACCCGGGCTCAGCCCTGATCCGCCACCAGCGCGCGAAAGCGCTCGCCGCGAGCTTCGAAATCGGCGAACTGGTCAAAGCTCGCGCAGGCGGGAGACAGCAGCACCACCTCGCCGGGCTCGGCGGCGAGCCTGGCAGCAGGCACGGCCCGCTCCAGATCATCGCAATCTGCGACCGGCACCTCGATGCCAGCCAGCGCAGCGGCGATCAGGGGCGCGTCCTGGCCGATCAGGTACACCGCCGCACAGCTCCGCTCGACCGCGCCGCGCAGCTCGCTGAAGTCCTGGCCCTTGCCCTGCCCGCCGAGGATCAGGTGGATCGGCCCACCGTCCACGAAGGCGCTGAGCGCCACCTCGGTGCTGGCGATGTTCGTGGCCTTGGAGTCGTTCACGAACAGCACGCCGTCGCGACTGGCCACCTCCTCCAGGCGATGCGCCACGCCCGCGAAGGAGCGCAGCCCGGCACGAACCGCGTCCTCCTCGATGCCGCGCGCGAGACACACGGCCGATGCCGCCATCGCGTTCTCGACATTGTGCGCCCCGCGCAGGCGCACTTCCTCCACCGCCAAGAGCGGTCGCTCCTCCCACCACAGCTCCCCCGCGCGCAGCGACACCGAGGCGGCCGGTTCACTACCGAAGCGCACGCGCCGCGCACAGCCTCCGAGGTCCTCGACTCCGAGATCGAGCGGGGCCACGGCCACGTCGTCGTTTCCCTGGCGAGCGAACAGCAGGAGCTTCGCCCGCTGGTAGGCCTCGAACGTGTGGTGGCGGTCGAGGTGATCGGGTGAGATGTTCAGCAGCACCGCCGCCTCGGGCGCGAAGTCCACGGTGTCCTCGAGTTGAAACGAGGACACCTCGCACACGATCGTCGTCTCGGCGCCGACAATCCCGACGATCGAGCTGACGGCCGTCCCGACGTTCCCCGCGACGGCCACGGGCAACCCCGCTTCACGGTGGATCTGCCCGATCAGCTCGACCGTCGTGGTCTTGCCGTTGGTGCCCGTGACGGCGATGAATTCATTTGCGAGCATCCGCCACGCGAGCTCCAGCTCGCCAACGACCGGCAGCCCGCGCTCGCGCGCGGCGGCGATCACGGGCGCCTCGGCGGGCACTCCGGGACTCTTGATCACGGAACGCACACGCTGCAGCAACGCCAAGCCGTCCTGGCCCACGTGCAGCTCCACCCCGGCCTCGCCCAGCGCCTGCGTCCCGGGGGGCGTACCGGCGTCGAGACCGATCACCTCCTCGCCCCTAGCTCGCAGGGCAAGCGCGGCCGCCAGCCCCGAGCGCGCCAGGCCGACCACCAGGTGAGGTCCGCGCGGGATCTGCGGCCGGCGCGTCGGCGGCACCACCGTCCCGCCGATCAGCCGATGCTCTGGCGGTAGATCGTGAAGCCGATCGCGCAGCAGACCGCGGCCACGATCCAGAAGCGCAGGATGATCTTCGTCTCAGACCACGCGCGCAGCTCGAAATGGTGATGGATCGGCGCCATCAGGAACACGCGTTTACGGGTGGTTTGAAAGGAGATCACCTGGATCACCACCGACAGCGCCTCGATCACGAAGATGCCGCCGAGCAGGATCAACAGCAGCTCGGTCTTCGTCATCACCGCGAGGCCGGCGATCGCCCCGCCGAGGCCGAGCGAGCCGGTATCGCCCATGAAGATCGTGGCCGGGAAGGCGTTGAACCACAGAAAGCCGATACAGCCGCCGACGAGGCAGCCGGCGAGCATCGCCAGGTCGTCCTCCCCGGTGATGAACGTGATACCGATGTACGCGAGCAACACGATCGCAGCGCAGCCCGCCGCCAGTCCGTCGAGCCCGTCCGTCAGGTTGACCGCGCTGGTCGTACCCGCCACCACGAAGTAGATCAGCACGGGATAGAACCAGCCGAGGTCGATCTGGTAGTCAACGAAGCGCAGCCGCAGCGTCGGCGCGAGATGCGCCTGGTGTTCGGCGACGTACCACAGCCCCAGCGAGATCGCGATCGTCACGGCCAGCTTCGTGCGCGCCCGCAACCCCAGCGAGCGGCGCCTGACGAGCTTTGTGTAGTCATCGGCGAAGCCGAGCAGCGCGCACGCGATCATGGCGCCGAACACGCCCACCGAGCGCCATTCGTAGTTCGTGAGGATCAGGAACGCGACCGAGACGGCCAGGAAGATGATGATGCCGCCCATCGTCGGCGTGCCCGCCTTCTGGTGATGGCCCTCAGGACCGTCCTCGCGGATCTGCTGGCCGAACTCGCGCTTGCGAAGGAACTCGATGAACTTTGGGCTCAGGAAGATGCAGATGAGCAGCGACGCCGTGCCCCCGATCAGAATCCGGCCCATCAGGGACGCCCGGATCCGGCCGAGGACTCGGCGACGGATGCCGCTTCGCTCCGCGCCCCGGACTCCTCTGAGCCGGTGGAGAGGATCTCGGCCACGCGCTCAAGACCGACTCCCCGAGAGCCCTTCACGAGCACCGTATCCCCGTCGCGCAGAAGGCCTCTGAGCAGCTCCGCGGCTGCCGCGGCATCTTCGACCGAGTGCGCCTCACCGGAGAAGCCGCCGCGGGTCTCTGCACCCATCACGCCCACCGTCACGAGCACATCGACGCCGCGCGCGCTCGCGTGCTCGCCGATCTCGCGATGAAAGCGGGGGGCCTCGGGGCCCAGCTCGAGCATGTCCCCGAGCACCGCCACCCGCCGCGCGGGCGCCGTCTCGGCCAGGTCGTCGATCGCGGCGCGCATGGACATGGGGTTGGCGTTGTAGCAGTCGTTGATCAGCACCACCCCGCCGTCCAGAGCGAGCCGTTCGCCCCGCAGCGCCGAGAAGCGCACATCCAACCGTCCGTGAGGAGTGACGCCGAGCGCGCGAGCGGCCGCGACGGCGGCCAGCAGGTTGCGCACGTTGTGCTCCTGTCGGAAGGATGGCTGCAGCGTGATCCTCTCACCGGCCCCGGCGGCAGCGTCGCCCGCGCCACTCGCGGCGAGCGCTTGCGCGGAGCGTGCCTCGCGAATCACGACCTGCGAGCCCTCACCGGCCGGGTCCGCCGGCTCGATCGACGGCGCGGTGAGCAACGCGAAGTCGCCGCCATCACCGAACGTGACCGTGCGCAGCTCTGCACGAAGATGAGCCTCCAGCAGCGGCTCATCGACCGGGATCACGATCGTCGCACCCTCGCCGAGGCCCGCGATCAGCTCCGCCTTCGCGCCCGCGATCGCCTCGAGCGTGCCCAGCAGCTCGAGGTGCACCGGGCCGACGTTCACGATCACGCCGACATCGGGCTCTGAGATCGCGGTCAGCTCTGCGATCTGCCCGGCGCCGCGCATCGCCATCTCCAGCACCAGCACCTCGCTGTCGCCAGGGGCGGCGAGGATCGTCAGCGGCAGCCCGATCTCGGTGTTGAAATTCTCGGGGCTCGCAACCGTGCGCAGGTGCGTGGACAGAATCGCGGCCAGGATGTCCTTGGTTGAGGTCTTGCCCGTGGATCCCGTGATCGCTACGACCCTCGTGCCGCGCGCCCGGAGCTCCCGCCGCCATGCGCGGGCGAGCGCCGCGAGTCCCGCCAGCGGATCGGCGTGCGCGAGCACCACGCCCGCGCCGGCCTGCGCCGCGGCGTGCGCGTGCTCGGGCGCGACCAGCACACCCCAGGCCCCCGCGTCCAGGGCCTCCAGCGCATGCTCGCCGCCATCCGAGCGCTCTCCGCGCAGCCCGATGAACAGGTCCCCGGCGCCAGCGCTGCGCGAGTCGATCACCGCGCGCCAGGGCCCCGGATCGACCGCGTTTCTTGACGCCTCGCTCACCAGCCTGGCGCCTGCTGCCTCGGCGACGCGCGAAGCGTTCCAATCTCTCACGCTCTGGACCCGGCGTTCACGCGGTGGCCCTCTCCACGCTGCCATTCAGCGCGCGCAGGGCGCTTCTGGCCACCTCGACGTCATCGAACGGCACCTTGCGCCCGCCCGCCAGCTCCTGCCCCTGCTCGTGACCCTTGCCCGCGATCACCAGCACGTCCCCCGCGTGAGCGTCCGCGATCGCCTCGGCGATGGCCTCGGCGCGGTCGGCGATCGATCTCACCGGCGGCGTCTGCGACCCCTGTGCCTGCGGGCGCTCGGAGCGATCGACCCTCGCAACCCCCGCCATGATCTCCGCGATGATCTGCTCGGGTTCCTCCGAGCGGGGGTTGTCAGAGGTGACCACCGCCACGTCCGCCAGCCGTGCGGCGATCTCGCCCATCAACGGCCTCTTGCCGCGATCGCGGTCGCCTCCCGCGCCGAAAACGCAGATCACCCGTCCGTCCGCGCCGTCGCCGGCCGCCACCGTCAGTTCTCGCGCCGCCGCGAGCACGTTCTCAAGCGAATCCGGCGTGTGCGCGTAGTCGACGAGCACGGCGAAGTCCTGGCCCTCCTCGACCGGCTCGAAGCGTCCCGGCACGCGCACGCCGCGGTTCAGCGCGGCCACCAGCTCCTCCAGCTCGCCCCCGAGCGCGTGCACCGCCGCGAGCGCACCCAGTGCATTGGCGACGTTGAAGCGGCCCGGCATCGGCAGCGCGACATCGCGCTCGCCCGCGGGCGTATGCAGCGTGAAGCTGCATCCGTCGAAAGTGCACCGCACGTTGCTCGCGCGGTAGTCGGCCTGCGTCACGCCGGTTCCCACGCCGTCGCCCTCCTGTTCGAGCGCGAACGTGCATGCGCCGTCGATCTCCGCGGCCAGCCGCCGGCCGTAGGGGTCGCCGATGTTGACCACGCTCACGCCCGGCGACCGCTTTTGCCCGCCGGCGCCGCCGGTGGCCGTACCGGGGCCCTCCGTGGCGCTCTGAAACAGTCGCCGCTTGGCCTGGAAGTAGTCCTCCATCGTCTCGTGGAAGTCCAGGTGGTCCCTGCTGATGTTCGTGAACAGCGCAGCGGCAAAATGGACACCGTCGGCGCGTCCGAGCGACAGCGCATGCGAGGAGACCTCCATCGCGCAGGCCGCATCGCCACCGTCGAGCATCGCGCGAAAGTCCGCCTGCAGGTCGATCGCCTCGGGCGTCGTGCGGGCAACCGGCCGCTCCACCCCTCCCACGACCGCCTTGACCGTGCCCAGCAGCCCGCACTGCTCGCCGACCGCCTCGAGCAGCGCGCGTACGAGATAGGCCGTGGTCGTCTTGCCGTTCGTGCCCGTCACGCCCACGACGTGCAGCTGCGAGCTCGGATCACCGTAGAAACGAGCCGCCAGCGGAGCCATCGCGTCCCGCGCGGACTCCACCATCAGCTCGGGCACTCCGAGACCCAGCGGCCGCTCGACCACGAGCGCCGCCGCCCCCGCCTCGACAGCCTGCGGCGCGAACTCATGCCCGTCTCTCTGAAAGCCCGAGACGCAGAAGAACAGATCCCCGGCGTGCACGCTGCGGCTGTCGTAGGAAAGGCCGGTGATCTCCACAGCCGCGCTCGCCCCGGGAGCGTCGCTTGAGATCAACTCGTCGAGCCGCATGGGCTGATGCTATCCAGGCGGGATGTGCAGGTAGGGCAGCGCGAACGACATGATCTGCCCGAACGCCGGCGCCGCCACCGTCCCCCCGTAGATCGACCCCGACTGCGGTTCATCGACGATCACCGCGCACAGCAGCTTGGGGTTCGAGGCCGGGGCAAAGCCGATGAACGAAGCGACATAGGCGCTCTGGGAGTATTCGCCGGTTTCAGGGTCGATCTTGCTGGCCGTGCCCGTCTTGCCCGCGAGTTCATAGCCGGGAATCGACACCTCGCTCGCCGTCCCGCCGGGAGCGAGCACGCCCTCGAGCATCTGCCGAAGCGCGGCGGCCGTGGCGGCGGAGATCACACGCCGGCCCGCGGGGATCGGCTCGGGGCGGCCGTTCACGGCGCCCACGATGTGCGGCTGTCGCAGGATTCCGCCATTGGCGATCGCCGAATACGCGGTCGCCATCTGAACCGGCGTGACAAGCTCGCCCTGCCCGATCGGCAGGTTGCCCATCGATGAGCCCGAATAGTTGCTCAGCGGCAACACCACACCCTGTTCCTCGCCTGGCAGCCCCACGCCCGTCGGCGCGCCGAACCCGAACCGGTGCACCCAGCCGTTGAACCCCTGGGCACCCTCGAGCATGCCGATCTTGATCGCGCCGACGTTGCTCGACTGGGCGAGTATCTGCGCGGTCGTGAGCGTCTCTTCGGCGTGTTCCGTGTCGTCGTGAATGGTCCGGTCGGCGACCTGGATCTGATCGGGTATCGCAAAGGCCGTGCTCGGCGTGATCAGCCCCTGTTGGAGTGCGCCGGCGACGGTGATCGCCTTGAACGTCGAGCCCGGTTCGTAGTCCAGCCCCACCGCCCTGTTCTCCATCGCCCCCGCTGGGGACGCGCCTGGGTCGTTGGCGTTCACTTCGGGCCAGCTGGACATCGCGAGGATCGCCCCGCTGCGCGGGTCCATCACGATCGCCGTTGCGTCTTTGGGGTCGAACACCTTTCCGACCGCGCCCAGCACCTGTTCGGTGCGCTGCTGGATGTTCGCGTCGAGCGTCAACGACAGCGCCGCCCCCGGGACCTCGTGGTGGGCTTCGGTGATCGATACCGGCTGGCCGAGCGCGTCGCTGACCACCCGCCGCTGTCCGGCGCGCCCGTGCAAGAGCGAATTCTCGGAGTACTCAAGGCCTGCCAGCCCATTGCCTTCGGTCCCCTCCACGCCCAGCACCTGCGCGGCCAGCGCGCCGCGCGGGTATACCCGGCGCATCACCGGCGTGCCGGCGATTCCCGGGATCTTCAGGGCGAGCACCGCCCGCGCCTGCGCGGCGGGTAGCGCCCGCGCGAGATACACAAAGCCCGTGTGCTCGGAGAGCTCTCTGAGAACCACGGCCTGCGAGTCGCCGAGCAGTGGGGCGAGCCGTTCCGAGGCGCTCAACGTGTCCGTCACAAGGTACGGCGTCGCCGAGATGTCCTGCGCGGGCTCGGACACCGCGAGATCGACGCCATTTCGGTCGGTGATCGTGCCGCGCATCGCCGGCACGGTTTCGTCGGTGAGCTGCTGGCTGCGCGCAGCGCTGCGCAGGCTCGCGCTGTGCAGCACGCCCAGATAGGCGGTGCGCCCCGCTGCCAGGACGAGTAGAAGGAGAAACAGCGCAAATATCGCGCCGATACGGCCTTGGACGACGTCCACCGCTTATCCCGAGGAACCCGCCTGGGTTCCGCCCGCCGGCGTCCCTTCGGTCGAACCGCTGCCGGCTCCTGCCGTGGCGGACGGTGGAGCGCTCGCGGGCGCATCCGTGGATGCAGCGGACGGTTCAGCCGGCTGTCCCGAGGTCGGCCCCGCGGCTTCGCCCGAGGCCGGCGTATGGGCGGATTCCGTGGCCGATGCTGCCGAGGGAGCCGCGCTCGGGGCGGAGGAGCCGGTGGAGGATTCGCCGGACGCCGCTGTCGTGGAGGCTTCGGTCGTCGACTGTTCCCCGGACGCCTGTGGCGCTGCAGAGCTTCCCGGCGAGGATTCCGCGGCGGCCGTCGCGGGTACGTGGGCCGGCGAGCTGAGTGCCGCGGCACCCAGCCGGATGTCGACGCCGGGCCTCGCCTGCAGGAAATGCACGGCTCCGGCCGGCACCGGCGTCATGCCCAACCGCGCCGCCAGCGAGAGGATGTGGCCGCTCGAGGAGAGTTCGGAGTTTTCGATGCTCAGCGCCGCGTTCTCCCGCTGCAGCAGAGCCTCATGCTCGAGCGCCCGTCCGATCCCGGCGTTCAGCTTCAGCAGACCCAGCTGCATCGTCACGATCCCGATCAACGCGAATGCGACGAAGGCGATCCATGCACGTCCGCCGAGCCGGCGATGGCGCGACAGGCGCTCCACGCCCGCGATCAGAGCCGGCGCAATGCCTCTGTACTCATCGGGCCTGCCGCGAGCCGGCCGGTCCTCAACCGCTCGCCGCGCGGGGCCGGAGACGCGCCGCGGCCTCGGCGGCACGCTCAGCGGAGCAGCCGGCGCCTTGCGCCGGGGGCTCACGGCCGGGGCTGCAGCGCCCGTCATGTCGATTCCCCGCTCTCGCTCAGCTTCCTGGCAACGCGCAGCCGCGCTGACGCTGCGCGGGGGTTCTCGGCGATCTCCTCAGCGGAAGGCACGATCGAGCGGCGCGCGATCAGCGCCGCCTCCGGCTCGCGGCCGCAGACGCAAACGGGCAGCTCGGGTGGGCAGATGCAGCCGCGTGCACGCTCTGCC
>Ga0302178_10000908_pt1 | contig 25849 bp, 29 predicted proteins | sample I_Palsa_E1_3_FD_198790 | JGI IMG/M metagenome (GOLD analysis project Ga0302178, IMG submission 198790) | Peat permafrost microbial communities from Stordalen Mire near Abisko, Sweden - I_Palsa_E1_3 | ecosystem: Environmental > Terrestrial > Soil > Palsa > Peat permafrost | place: Sweden... | reverse complement strand
GGAGATATTTAGTTTCAGATTCCAGTAGTTACGCGGGTCTGACAAGGGTGACAGGCGAGAGTGGCGGAATTGGTAGACGCACCAGATTTAGGTTCTGACATCGAAAGATGTGCGGGTTCGAGTCCCGCCTCTCGCACCAACCACTTGTTATTAGAATCAGTCACTTAGGCGTTGTTGAGTCAACAAGCATCTTATCTGTTTGATGTTCTCTGTCTCCCCACGATCAAATCGAAGCATCGGAAGCCTCAGCAGCAGCGGCGTTCCGTAGCTGGGTCAGATTCATTGCGGCACTGGTGAGACTGCTGGTAGCCAAGTGCAGGTAGCCCTGGGTCGTGACGATGGTCGAATGACCGAGCCACTCCTTCACCACCATCATGTCCACGCCGGCCCGCAGCAGGCGGCTCGCGCAGGTGTGACGCAGGGAGTGGATGACGCAATCCCCGTGGGTGACCCCGGCCACCTTCTTGGCCCGCTTCCAGATGTGCTGTGCCCGACAGGCGTTGAGGTCGGCAAACGGGCCTTTGGCGATCCCCTTGCACCCGTCGAGTACCTCCCGGCACTTCTCGGTCATGGGCACGCTGCGCGGCTTGCCGGTCTTTAGCTCCGTCTTCGTGTGCAGCTTAATCATCCCCACGGTGGACGAGCGGGGCATCTCCAGTTGCTCCCAGCGCAGCTTCAGGGCCTCACTGAGCCGCAGGCCCGACTCGACCAGTACCAGGAACAGCGCGTGGTAGCGGTAGGCGTTGAGGTGGCGCGGAGGGCCTCCCTGGGGGCCGGGGCGTTCCTCGTCCAGCCCAAGGACCGCCGAGAAGATCGCGGCCTCGTGCTCGGGGGACATGAAGTATTCCCGTGCGCCCCTCTCCTTGAGCTGCTTCACCTTCGGGAAGGTCAGAGGGGCGCCAACCCAGCTCGTCGGGTCTTCCTCGCGTTGCTCCACGATGACGTTGAACATGCGGCGTAGGACGGCGAGGTGTCGGTTCACGGTTGCCCCGGACAGCCGGCGTTCCTCAGACAGCACCTTCACGACTCGCTTCACCGCCCGCCCGTCGATCATGGCCAGGGGCGTGTCGGCCCCTAGAATTTCCTCCAGCGTCCGCGCGAGACGTCCGTACTCCAGAGACGCCTTTATGCGGCCCCACACGGTCAGGTCGCGCAAGCAGCGGTCAAGGGCCACCTTGAGCGTGAGCCCGCCCTCAGCGCGCAGAGCGGAAGCGTGAGACACACTCCCTTCACCACGCACGAGTGCAACGATGTCCGCCTGGGTCATGAGGGGGTTCTGGCGTACCGCCTCGGCCACCTCTGCCTCCTTGCGTATCGCCAAGTCCTTCTTTCGGGTGTTGGAGCTGACGACGATGCGCCGGCCGTTCACTTGCAAGCGGATCATGTAGTACCGGGTGTCAGCTTGGCCCGGTTTGATGGTTCCCTTCAGTTCTAAAGGCATTTCGATCTCCTGAAACGAAGAAACCCGCCTCGGTGGGCGGGTTCGTCGGGTGTTGCGCGTGAATGAGGGCGGCTAGGCGGTCTTAGCCTCTGCTTTCGCCAGCAGTTTGTTGAACAGCTTGGTCAAGTCGTTGATGAACTTCTCGCCCTCGGTGGTCACCACCACTGTGTTGACACGGTTGTCGGACTCCAGTGGCTCCAGGTGGATCACGGGGCGCAGCGGGGACTGGACAACGCCCTGACGCTTGCCCCGCAGGTAGCGGAGCTGACGGGACAGGGTGGCGCCGTCTTTCGTGGGGTGCATGTTGAGAGCCGCAGCGACTTCAGGCTGCGTGACGTTCGGATGCTCGACTGCGACCAGCAGGGGCAGCAGGTTCGAGATGGTGAACTGGGGGTTCGCCTCCAGTTCCTTCAGCGAGTGCTGAAGCAGTAGCCGCAAGATGTGTGCTGTCTGCTTCGATGTCAGGGAGTTCATCGGAAGTCCTTGCGAGCGGGGGCGTACCCCATGATAGGTAAAGCATGATGAGTCCACAAGCGACTAACGCGCTTGATGTTCCAGTCCGATAGAGCCAGAACTCTCCTCTCCTAAAGTCTTCGATGAGACCGAAAGACATGCGGAAGTGGTGCAGCAGCGCGATGTGGGCTAGTAGAGCGTGGATCACTGAGAACTCCTTGTGGCCGTGGGGGATTACGGCGGGGCACATTTAAGACAGGGGACGGTGTGTCGTGCAAGACGCTGCTTGCGTCACATTTCGTCGTCAGGCGTCAGCGTATGGACGAAGGCCCTTGCTACAGCTTCGTCGAGGGTGACACCTGTAATTTCATCCAGTGTGTCATTCAGTCGCACCACTTCACTGTATGGGTACAGCATCAGCACCTCCCACTGCGGTAGGACATGACGCCCCACGCGATCAGCACGGCCAAGTAGACCACGCAGTAGACCGCAGCGAGCTTGCCGGAACCGATGGATGCGACGGCGAACCCCAGGAGCGCCAGGGCCACCATGAGGACGCGGAGGACAAGTGGATAGCGTGAGATTTTGCGCATGGAGTTTCCAAGGTAATTGACGATTTGAACTGAGTCCGGCCGCAGGTAACGACGCCGCTTTCACCGGCGTTGGAGTCTGTTTGTGGAAGTCGCGCACCGTCGCGTCGCGGAGAGGTACAAGTGAACAAAAAGCCAGTGATCCTCGTTGTGGACGACGAACACTTAGTTTTGGAAACTGTCGTCGCACTACTTGAGAACATCAGGGGCTACAACGTCATCGGTGCGCACTCATTTGATAGCGCGGCAGGCCATCTGGCTGATCGCGACTCTGTGGCGATCCTTATCAGTGATTACAGGCTCTGGAAGCGGAGGTCAGGGCTAGAACTCTGCGAGATTGCTGTGGCTCTCAACGCCGGCATCGCTATCGTTCTGATGTCTGCGGAGTCCGAGTACGACATGAGCGTGCGACCGCAGCGGGCGGTCTACTTGCAGAAGCCCTTTGGACGCTACGATCTGCTTAACGCGATCAAAGCCGCGAAGTTAAAAGTTAAAGAGGTGAACAGGGATGCCGGAGGAAGTGAGAGCAGCGCTCTTGCCGGTGTGTAAGGCCCTCGCGAAGCTCGCGATGCGTTTGCACAACCAGCAGCACAGTCAGCGGCGTAACGCTGACGGTTTCATCGAGAGCCGCTCGCACTGGACGGTCGCTGATATCAATCCCCCATCCATGTGGCTTGCCGGCTACCCGGGGAACAACGCGCTAGGCGGGGCCACTGCGGCCGTACTTAGGGTGCAGTGCAGGTTCCTTACTGCAATGGCTAGCGACGATGAAATAGATCCATTGTGGGTCTGTCGCGTGCTCCAGCATCTTGGCGACGAGTGCGCGCAGGAGTATTCCCCAGCGGTCACGAGGCTCGCGGCGCGCTTCTCTTTTGAGCTTCCACGAACGCCGCGAGACCTGACGAATTGCACCACGTTACGAGACGAGTTCGCCGAGGGAGAGTGGCTGCCCAGGACGCCACTTCCGAAGAAGTAGCTGTAGGGTTTTTCCTACAAGGAACGGGGCTTCATGCCCTCAATGGTCTGGTGTATTGTCCACCTCTGATGCACGAGCTAGAGCCTGGAAAACGGGCCAGTATGCGGAGGGGCACCCTCTAGAGGGAAAACATGGAACTTGTTCGCTGCCTGCAGCAAGCGCCGTGCATCAGTCGTTCGTTTGGTGATGGGTCGTTGTTAGCCTTCGCTCCGTTTTTGCGAGCGAGGCCGGTAGCGCCAGTACATCACCTTCCGCCGTCACTGCCCTCAGTGACAGCTTCTATCCTCTCAAAGCACGGATATAAGGATATTCAGCTATGAAGATTACTTGGTTTGCGATTGCCATTCTCGGCCTGCTGATGTTGTCGCCGAGCGTCTTTGCTCAAACTGCGGGAGACTATGCATACCTTTGCAACGACTGCACACCGGCCCAAACGCTTGCGGACGCCCAATACGGCGGAGATGGCGATTACTTCATCTACGATTTCGTTCAAAGCAAACTGACGCACTACAGCGTCACGGGTAGCGACACGAATGTCGTCGGAGCGCCCAATAACAACGCACCGAACGTCAACCAGCCTCGCAAGGTGACGTTGGTAGCGAACACGGCTGCAAGCCTCTCGGTTTTCAGCAATGCGCAGACTTTGTATAACCAGAATGGCGGAAGCGCGAGTGTCTACGGAAGCGCCAGTGTCAATATTGCTTCGCCGGCTCTAACCACGGCTATATCGATGGGGCCACACCCCTTGGTCGATCCAAACGGGCGCGCAAATGCATTCGACATGGTTCAGTCGCCCAGCTGGCAGCCAACCCTTATAAATTCGGCCATTGGCAACATCGCCTGGCCTGCGACCGTCAGAACTGATATCGCAACAATTCTGAATGTGTTCTTTAACAATGGCTTGATAAAGACACCGATCCAGTGCTTCGTCACAATAACATTTCCGGATGGAAGCACTTCGATCATCCAATTCAACACCACCACGCAGGCCTGGACCTACGTCGCAAATTCGTCAAAGGACGCGTACGGCAATCCGATCCCGGAAACTTCAGTCGAGGCAGCAGGCGGCCTCAATTCAGCGAGGAACTACACCTTCCCCGGCAACGCCAACGGTAACTTTGTGGGCAACCAGCAAATTCACAACATGAACGCACTTGGCATCAGCGTCGATGTAGTGAACTATAATGATATATGGGTACTGGCTTGCACCAACTCTGCGGGCCAGACTCACTGTGTGACCATACTTGAGTAGGCTGGGGTAACTGCCATGAATTTTGTGAGAGCACTGATCTTGCTGCTGTTTTCGTACGCTTCACTAGACGGTGCCATTCGACAAAATATGGCACTCATTGAGCCCTCAACGGCGCTGGTGATGTTTGGCTTCTCGGGCGTGGTAGGCCTGGCTTCGATGTTGTTGTACAAGAGCCTGAAGGCGCGCTACGGCTACGATGGTCGATCCACTTTCGTCAGCACTGCACTGGTAGCAGCCATGGTGATGTCCGGACTATGTTTCATAGTCCCGCTCGTGAAGGTTGCGTCCACTGTCGTTTAAATCGCGAGACCGGCTACGTCAGGATAATGGGCAACCTGTGCTTCGTTCCTGGCGTAGCCATTTACCGTGCGGCTAGCGAGTCCCAGCGCCAAGTCATAGGCGCACTTCTTGGCGTAGTCGCCGTCATCGTCAACGCCCCACAAGGCATCGCTTTCGTCCGTAGGATTCCCTTCGACATCCAGCAGGGTCACGACGACGCCTATGTACTGCCATCGGTCGTTGCACCACGCCTGCAGGTAGGCGAACTCCTTGTCAGCGGCGTCCGCCGCATCCGGCCCTTTCAAGCCCTCGCTGCGGGCTTTGGCGACCGCCCTGGCGTAGTCATAGAAGCGACCACCGCTGCGACCGAGGAGCAACACACGCTCTCCCGGTGCCTTGTCTCGCCGCACCCAGTCCGAAACGGTTCCCAAGGTGTCCATGTTGTCCCAAGGGAAACCCGCGTCCGTATCGGGTTCGAGAGTGACCCCGAAGGTGAGGCCGTCAATTTCGATGGTGTCACGCATGCTTGCTACTCCCGATGGTGCGGATGCTCACGGCTAGCCGAAGGTCGCGCGCGAGGTCTCGCACGTCGTCGGCACTGTGGTGCTCCAGAGTGATGCGATACCAACCACCACCCAGCGAGCGCGATGTCCAGTTGCTGAGGCAGTCAGTCAGGGCGAGCGCTGCGTGCTCCCCGCGCACCTTCACGATGGTTCGGATGCTCATGTCGTTGTCTGCCGTCAGAAACCAGTGAGGCCCTCTCAGGATCGAAAGGGCCTAGCTTGTGTCTGTAGGTTCTCAGTGGTTCCAGAACGCGTAGACCGTCCCGTTGACACTCTCGAAGCTGACGTCCCCGCCTAGCTTCAGGTCACGCAGGTAGCTTTCGGTGCTGAAGTAAGCCCGCAGGTTTTCCGGCATGGCATCCAGCGTCCCCATGTCGTCAAGGAATTGCTCGCACCACGCCAGCTCGCTATCGGCTTCCCCGGCGCGGGCATCTTCAAAGCCCGATTCGGTGGCGTACTGGCTCCCCACGCTCTCCACGTAGGCGACCCACGCGTCCCCGTGGTCTTCAATGAGCCTCACTTGCTCCAGCAAGTCATCCAGCGACGGGTTCTCGCCCATGTTCGGGCAGTCGTCGTAGTCGTGAATCGACCACTCTTCAGCGGACGGAACTTCCCCGGTGCCGTTGCAGACCGTGCAAGGGCCTTCCTCGCTCCCGTTCTGTTCGTAGAACGTCCCGTTGCACTGTGGGCATTCAACGGTCACGTTCGGCTGCTTGGAGTGACGCAGCATTGCGGCAATCTCCACCATCACATCGTCGGCATCCTTGCCGGGATCAAGGTCGATCCATTGGCCCAACAAAAGCCCCGCGTTGTAGTCGCTCAGCGAAGCCACATAGATACGTGCCATGTCGTCATCCCTAAAATCCAATCAAGTATTAGTGCGCAATGAAGCCCACGAAGGTCACCGCAACCAGACTCACTGCAACGCAGTAGCCAACAAGGTTCGCCAGTACACGCCCGTTGCTGCGGCGGCGGCGCATGGGTGCCGGCTTGTACCCCATGGACACTGCGGGGCGCTGCGGCTGGCGATTGTGGAACGGGTACGGGTTACGGTCGGCACGCATGGTGCGCTCCTTGTGTTGGGTAGGAACCAGTGAAGCCCACTCGCCGGAATGGACTTCGCTTGTGCCTAGTACGTGAAGCCAGCAAACAAGATCGTTCCCGTCTTCACATAGATGCAGCGGTTCATGTCTTCCGTGTTGGTCAGCTCCCACCGCTTGGTCACGCGGTCATAGCTCTCCACCCTGTAGACGGTTCGCGCTGACTCCTTGCGCTTGACGTACTCCCCCTTCAAGTCCTGAACGGGTTTGCAGCACTCTTGATCCACCATTAGGTTCCCCTTCGTTGTCCGTGCGTCGTGGCGTTGTCTTCTGCGGCCTTTGAAGCGTGTTTCGCTATCCATGTCCCACTCCTAGTTGCGCACCCCTTGAATGCTTCCAGTCATGCCGTCCGGTGCGTAGGCGGCATGAGTCGAGTCACTCAGTGCATCTGTGGCATCGTCATCAGGCACGCCGTGCGGCGCCGCTGGATCGTGAATAGCCGTTTCAGGTGTCGGTCGGTGTTGCGTTGACCGTGTCGCATACTATACAGCGTGTTTGATCATTGTCAAGTTCGCAAGTATAAATCCATGGTGCAGTGCCTAGCAAGGCGAGCGGCAGGGCCGTCATTCGCGGTTCGAGTTCTTCGGGGGCCATTCGGCTAGTCCCTTGGTTCCCTTGCCGCTCCGCGCTATCCCTAGGGAAGCTCGCGGTGCCTTGTGATCCTTCACTGCGCTGGCCGGTGAGCTGGCGAGCTGGTCGGTGGCGTCGTGCCGTGACTTGGATGCAAATATACAACATGTTTGATCGTTGTCAACACCGCAAGCATTGGGAAAGCGGAAAACGATAGATAGCCCATCAGGCGCCTTGTGTGGCCTTGTGGCGCCGTGGGGGATCGCGTGGGGCCGTGGGTTGCCCAGGGGATCGCGTGGGCCGTGTGGGGCACTGCATGAGGCCGCCGAGGGCACTGCAGGGCGTTGGCGAAAACTACAGATGAGGACAGACAAGCACACGCGCATTGCGGCCCGCTTGGGGCCTGTCGGTGGCTCATTCGGGGCCTTGTGGGCTGCATCAGGGCAGGCTAGGGCATGGTGCGGCAGATGCGTGATCTAGCGCAGATGGTTTAGTGGCGCCATCTAGGCCCATCAGGTGCCGCGCTGGGTGCCGCGTGGTGCCGTGGATAAGGCAGCGTGGGCGCGTTTCTTCACGTCACGACGCGAGGCGCGCGATCATTGACGCGGGCACGGGGGGACGCGTGCGATTCAGAATCTATTGATCCTCCAACGAAAATCTCTGCTGAACATTTCAGGCAGAGGCACCGTCCGACGCTGTTGCCTTGCCTACGGTGACGCGCATGGCTCCGCTTTCAATCGTAGACGCAAGCTTCTGTTGCAGGTCCACCTGAGCCGCAACAGCAGTGGGGTCAAGTGCGAAGCGCACGACATCCATCTTCAAGGGCTGCTCTCCGCCTAGCAGGCCGATCAGCCCCTTGCGGATCTTCAAGTTATCTCCTTCAAGTTCCGCGTGGGCTATTGGGGAATAGAAGCCTCTCTCAAGAGTTCGATCGTCGAGTTCAAAATTGACCGCGACGGCCATATGTTTGAGCATCGAATAGAACAACCTTTCCCGTTCTTTGAAGTGTAGTTTCTTCGCTTCCTCCGATGGCTGTGCCTGACCTTCCTCCAACTCTGGCCAAGTCTTCAGGTGGTCGAAGTAATTATGCCAAGCGTTGATTACCGTCCAGTTGTTGTGGAAGGCGAAGTCGATCATGTTTAGCGCGCGCTTATGTTGAAACGAGAGTAGGTCGCCACGAGTGGTCATCAAGTCCTCAAAGACGGCGAGCTTGCGCCGCTGCGCCTCTCTGCTGCGTTCAACCCACTTCTGAGCTTGAACGGCGAACACTGGTCCAAGGAGGGTGCAAAGGGCCAGCACGGCATCGGTATAGGTCATCGTGATCCCCTGGATTCGTCAGGGGACCATAGTACCCATCAGGAGAACTTGCGGCACGCCCAGGTATCACCACTTAGCTCGATGGACGTAACGATCCCGTCAGCGTCGATGAAGGCGTTGAGGTTGCACTGGACGTCGTTGTTGCGGCCGAAGGAGGGCGAAGCGTTCGGGGTGGTCACGGTGCCCTGGAAGGGATGCCCATCGACGTAGCCAGAGACCTGGGACGTAGTGGAACCGGAGGGGATCAGGATCGACCAGTCCGCCTTGCCACGGACGACGTTGTACTGGTGAATCGTCACACGATCGCCGAAGACAAACGGCTTGCCGTACTTGGCATCCAGCTCGGCCACAGGGCGACCCACGAGAGTCGAGGAGAGCCGCTGCTGCTGCTTGGGGATCGTGGTGCAGCCCCCGAGGGCGAGGAGAGCGGTGATCGCAAGAGTCCGACGCATCATCTTTCAAGTCCCTGTTTTTCTTGGAAGAATAATATAAGTGGGTACATAGGAGCAAGGGAAGGAGCAAGAGAACCTAATGATCTCTTTAGGAGTCATGTAGAGACCTTGAGGAGTCATCAGGAGGAGAGGGGGTTGTCTCCCTCCTCACCCCTTCCTTAGTCTCTGTGACTGGCTCGTCCACACTTGCTAGATGCATGGTAGTCAACGGTGGTCCTTGCGGAGAAAGCCGCCTTGCCACCTTCCGCGGTCTCCTGCACCCTGCGTACCTAATAGCAACGGCGCCGTTAACTCCAGCGCCAGCCTAAAAGCAGGGGAAATGTGATGTCCATCGAGAAGAAAGCAGAAGAGATGTGGCTTCGGCTTAACGAATATGAGAACGCTTCGACCGCACGCGCCAATGAACGCGCAGACCGCGACCTTCCCGATGGACCATGGACGGAGGAGGACTCCGAAAAAAGCATGCGACGTATGGTTCAAGAGATGACTGGCCGGCTTGCAAGAGTCGAAGAGCGCTTAAACGTCATTTATTACATTGGCCATGGCACGTTGAAGGCTTTCAACCAACTGACGTTTGTAGCGATAGCCGCAGCCGTTGCTCTCCTTGTTGCCTCAGTGTGGCGCGCTTAACTTCTCGTGCAAGGTGGACGGCTAGACGGCTTTGCAGGCCGCGCTCTCAACTCGGCATAGTTGGCGTGTTCCATTGCGCCACCTCTGCCTTCCGACGATTCATAAGGCCCGCATTCTCCACAAGCAGACCTTTGATGGTTTCCTTCGTCCATCGCAGCAGTTGCGCTGGAACCGATGCGTAGTCGCCGGCATTGAGCAAGCGAAGCAGCGTGGAAGTCAGGAACTTGGTCTCGCCCTCGTTGAACACGAAGGACACGAGAGCGATCCACTGAGGCTCCGTAAGAGCGACATGGACGTTCTTGGATACGCAGTTGGTAGCCCAAGCGAGATCGCGCAGGAGCAGCGCACGGGAGGTCTCAGAGGTGATGCGGAGACCGGGGGTAACGTCGAGGCCGGTATGGCCCACGCCGATGGTCAGGGTGCCGTTGGTGTCACGATATGCGACAAGCCGCTCCCCCTCGACCTTGACCATGAAGTCGAGGAGGCGGATGCTAATCTGATGGGGTATTTACAGCTTCCTATTGAGGCAGGTGGTTTCGGTGAAGGTTCTAAGCAGCGACCAGATTGGGACGGCAATGGAATGCGCCGAGCAAAGCGGAGCACTCATCGAGTGCGGTGCGCACGCTGGCTTTTTTTATGCAGGGCCGGGGAATGCAGACTTTGCAATTGCCTACTACGCAAAGAACAAAACTCACTACAAGGGAGTGTTTGCGACGGACTTCGACGCGGAAGGCGCGATCCGAAAGATCATCGGGATTTACGGAACAAAAGAGTGCCCCGAGTGCGAAGCCCTTAAGCACAACATCAAAGTCGCCAACTAGTAGTTGTCGAAGAAGTTTGGCGCAGCCGGTCGATGGCCGAAGACGCTCTCCTCGAACTTCGCGTACTCCAGCTCCATCAACTCCTCCATCCGCTTGTCTTCCTCGCGGGAGATGTCGCGATTGAGGTACTCGCTCCAGTACGCGACGGCCATTGCGAGCGCATCGAGCCTGTCGTCGTGCCGTAGGGCGCCACGGTCGCGGGTGATCCGCGTGAGCTGGTGGAACAGTTGGAACTTCGGTTCGCACTTCTGATCCGCACGCATGAGCGCGGCATCCACGATCAGTCGGTGCTGATTGAGCACCGGCTCCAGCGTGTCGATGATGCGGCGTTCCTTCTGACCGACACTGCGAGTCTCCTCGACAGCGCACGGATAGATGCGACGGAGCACAGGCTCCAGCAGCTTGATGAACATGCCATCGCCGAAGTTGGATTCGACAAGGATCATCTTGACCTTCTCGGCACGGGCTACGTGCGCGATCTGCTCAAGAGCCTCGTCGTCATAGCCGCCCTTCAGACCACCTGCACGACGCAGGAAGACCATGCCGCGCAGCAGCTTGGTCACGGTGTAACCCGTCTCGTCACCGCCGCGTCCCGAGGGATCGACTGACATGATGGAGCCGGTGTACTCCTCGACATCCTTGGAGAGATACATCGGGCGATGCAGGCGGTCACCAGTGAATCCCACAGCGGGGATGTCGTCGATAACCTGCTCTTTGCCAGAGGCCCACATGATTCGAATGGGTGCCGCTTCGCGGTCTACGTCCATCACGATCAGGTCGGACAGCTTCAGCGGATACCGCTCAGCGTCGGACAACGTGGTGTCGAGCATGAATTGCAGCAGGAACCCGCCGCGACCATAGGACGCCTCACGGCGAAGAAGGTCATCCTCATGGAACCGAGTGGGTTCCACAGGTTGCCATGCACACCCAGGGTTGGCCTCGAAGTGATCCGCGATGAACGGAGCGAGGCGACCGCTGTACTGGTTGAAGTGCTTGCGATCCTTCGGATACCGCGCGGGCCAGATGCGGATTTCATAGCCGCGCGCAGGGAGCTGGTTGTAAATGGACTCCTCGGTCTGAGGTGTGCCCAGATAGACGATCTCTGCGTGAGCCAGGGGCTTCAGGATCGCGTCGAACTCTTTGATTAGTTCACCCAGCTTCTCGCGTTGCGCGACAGTGGCCGAGTTCTTTACCACCTCCACGTCATCAGCGATGATCGTGTCGGCGCGTGAGCCGGTGAGCTGGCCGGTGATACCGACAGACTTCACGGAAGGGGACTGGTCGGGTTTCGCAGGGCCGACATCGAACGCGAGGTTCGAGTTGCGCTGGTCGCCACGGGGCTTCAGGTGAGCCAGTTCGGGAATGGTCTCGATCAATCGCTTGGTGAAGATCGAGAAGGCGTCTGCGCGATCCTTCGATGCGGAGACGACGAGTACCTTGTGTTGCGCGTCTTTCCACAGGAGCCAGCAGACATACGCTGCGGTGATCCAGGATTTCCCGATGCCTCGGAAGGCTTCGATGACGCGGCGGCGAGGGCCGTATTGCAGGTAGGCAGCGATGTCGTACTGAACAGCAGTCGGCGGGGGAAGGCCGAGCTGCTGCCAGATGTGATAGACAAAGTTACGGAAGTCCTCGAACGGATGTGGCTCGCTCAATGGCTCCGGTCAGAGCTTGCGTCGAAGGGGAACTCCTTGAGCTTGTCCGCCAGCTTGCCAGCGGGACTGCCGGGGACGATGACGGCTTCGATTCCGTTGTCCTTCACGAATTGTCGGGCGACGTTGAGGATTGCAGCGAGACCTTTGGTATCCGCTTCCATGCTCTCGATTGCATCGGTGAGCTTGTTGGCAATAGCGGAGTGCAGGGTTTCGAGAGCTTCCTTACTAGCTGCCACCGGAGCCGCCCAGGAAGCGCGCGAATAGGCGCTCCAGCGCAGACGTACCCAGCGAAGCCAGAGCCGCCGCGAGACCCACATGGGCCGTGAAGGACAACGTGGGGAAGATGACGACAGCCAGCGCGGCACTCATGCTGAGGCCCGCAGTGGTGATGCAGCGTGCGAGTGCGATCTTCCAGTTGGAAGGGCCGCTCGAAGCAAGGGTCTTACCGAGGCCGATGATGGCCCCGGTGACGCCCAAGGTGGCGAGTAGTTTCGTATCGTTGTCCATGGGGTTACTTGAGGGTGGAGTAGGAGAGGGTGTAGTTCACATACACGACGTAGGACGAGCGACCATCCGAAATGGTGCAAGCCAATACGCCGGTGACGGCGCCGACTGCGGCAGTCACGACACGGGAGATGGTTGTGGACTGTCCGTATGGGCTGGTAATAACCGGGGCAGGTCCGTTGCTTACGGAGACGATTGACCAGGTGTAGCTGTAGGCGCCTGCGCCATATGCACCGTAAGCCGCCGTAGCGTTCGTGGTGACGTTGCCGGATGCTGCTTGACCTTGTGCGCCGCCTGCGATGCTCGTGGGAGCGACAGAGCCACTGACAGGTGTGTAGTTGACCCACACGTTGACCCAACCACCGCCAGAGCGGCGGTAGATGTTCTGTGCCTGGTGCCACGCGCCTCCTGAACGCCACGCAGGCACACCAGCAAAGTCGCGCCATGCGCCGCCGCTTCTGATCTTAATCATGGGTCACCAAATCCACAGGTCACCCTCGCCAGCAGCGGCGCCCGGGTCACTGCCCTGGACAAAGATGCGCACGGTGTTCAACCAGCCACCACCATTCGCGTAGAGCCTATTAAGCTGACTAGCGAAGTACGCAGGGCCGTTGTGCTGGATACCGCTGCCATTCCCGGAGAGGTAAGCACCACCGTTACTTTGGGTGGTCAGGCTGTTTGCAGCCATCTGACCGGGACAGTTCCAGTTGGTGACGCCTTCGTGGATCACCCGGTACGCATTGGTGCCATAAGACCAACCACCGATCTTGAACTGGTTGTCGGTATCCAGACCGAAGAAGGCACCGAATGCCCCATCGCGGAGGAAGCCCATCGCCGCCGACGCATACGTGTTGTTCGCATTCGCGATGGTCAGAGCAACGCTTTGGTTGTTGACGATTGACGCGATGTTCCCAGGGGAACCGCTGGCGAACACTGTGTTAGTCGTCACGGTGCGTGCAGCGATGAGAGGGAAGGCGGCGACGGCCCAGGTCTCAGTTGCGATATTGCCGATGTCGGTGATGTCTACGGTGAGCTTCAGCTTCGCGGTAGACGCACTCCAGCCGATCTTGACCAGATTGCTGCTTTGGCCTACACCCGTGCCCTGCTGGACCGCAGTGAACCCTAAGAGACCCTGCTTGCCATCGAGAGCGGTCTGTAAGCCCGCGAGGTCCGAGATACCGATGACTACGTTGCCGGTGCGACCAGCAACACTCGTGACAACCTGCTGGTTGTCGATGCGGTCCCAAGTGTCACCGTCGTATACGAGCATGTCGCCGACGCCGTACTTCACGGTGCTGACGGTGCCTGCGACGGAGACGATGTAGAAGTCCCCTGTCTTCGGGTTGGTAGGCAATGCAGCGGAAGCCGCCGACCACTTGCCTCGGTAGATGAGCGCGCCGACAGCGGTAAGGCGTGCCTGCTCTGCCCAATGGAATGCCGAGTAGTTTCCAGGCGTGACCTGGAAGTTCACCGGAGCATTCGCGTATTGCAGCGCGAGGCCTTGTGAGGCCGCCGCAGCGGTCTTGCTGGAATCAGCCGCCGCCGCGGAGAACCCTGCGTTGTCGGAGTACGTCTTGACAGTGCTCAGGCTTCCAGCAGCGGCCACGGCAGAGGCGTCAGCAGCAGTGGCTTTCGCACCCGCCGTGATCGCGCTTGCAGCCGCTTCACCGGCCTTAGTGATTGAGGTGGTAGCCGAGGTGTCCGCAGAGACAGCAGAGGCAGCAGCGGCGTCCTGTGATGCGAGAGCGGCATCTCGCGCGTCGGCGGAGTCAGCAGCAGAATTGCGCGATGCAGATGCGAACGCTGAAGCCTGCGATGAGGAAGCAGCGGCAGCAGCGGCAGCACCCGTCAGGTCGTCCGTGATGGCAGCTACGGACTTCTGAAGGGCCGGGAAGGTCGGTAGGGTCACGATGGCACCCGTGCCGTCCTCCATGTCCACTGTGCCGGTCTGCTTGGTGAGCATGTCGCGCAGTGCGTTCTTGTAACCGTTCCACTTGTCGATCAGTGCAGAGATGCGAGCGGCTAGTGTCGAGTTGGACACATAGCCGGGGTTGTCGTTGTCGGAGATAGTTACCTCAGCCCGAGGGCGTAAATTGAGATGGACGTGACGTGGAAGTAGTCAGGGCGAATCTGCCCGGTGCCGTCGATGCGGACGCGATAGCTCACGCCGCTGGTTGCTGCACTGTCCAGGGCCATCATTGAGTCGTAGGCAGTGGACGAGACGTTCATGTAGTAGGCGTGCTGCTTCATCACTACCCACGTTGAACCGACCAGCTTCTCCAGAATGATGAGGCCAGTGCAGGGGTTCGAGCCGGGGTTGTGGATCTCACACTCGACGTGCAGCACAGGCACCTGGTATTCCCCAAGGAGCACAGGGGTTGTCAGGGTGATCTGCGGGCCGACACCACCGATGTTCGCTTGGATGTCGCCGTTCCATGTCGTGTACGTGGACTTCTGGAGATTGCCGATCATGTTCTGAGCGGTGATCTGTCCGGCGAACTTGGCGTTGCCCGAACGATCGACAGAGAACACGGCGTTGTTCCAGTTCTTCACCCCGGCGCCGATCCACATGGGATAGGCGTCCCCAGGGTTGTTGGTCATCTCGCACCGGAACTCCATTGGGTTGATGATCGCGCCGTTGCCGTCGAGCTGGAACGTGCGGAACGTGCCGCCATTCACTTCGCCCAGGTTGGCCGTGATGGCCGACAGGGAGTTCGCTCTGATCTTATTGGCCGTGATCGAGCCATCGACTACGAGCTGTCCTTCGATGCCCACGGTGCTCACCCCGCCGACTGTGCCGACGACGAAGGGATACTTGAGCTGCTGCACACCGCCGTTGGAGGTGTACGTCGGAGAGACCATCGCGAAGCGATCAGCCATGACCGTGAAGGTTGAGCCAGTCTTGCTGTCGATGCCTAGGCCGATGCCGGCGATCACAGGGATGCCGTCGATCTTCCCACCATTCATCTTGACCGACCAGTTCGCTTGCCACTCGGGGTTCGCGCCGGGATCGGGAGAGCCAACCACCAGGGCCTCGAAGCGTTGCTGAAGGTTCGCGAAGGAACCCTTGGAGAACGCCTCGACCTGAGTGGTCGCCACGGCCTGCGCATAGTCCTTCGTTGCGTAGGAGGTCTGCATGGTCTGCGAGAGCGCCTGGTCACCTGCAGCGAAGTCCGCAGCGACCTTCGTGATCGCGGTGGCGCGTGCCTCTGTCTCGGTGGCAATCGTCTGCTTCACGTCAGTGATCTGAGCGAGGCTGTCCTTGATGGCCGCGCTGAGCTGCGTGGCGGACGTGGTGCGCGCCTCGGTCTCCGTAGCGATGGCCTGATTGACCTGGATGAACTGCGAAGCTGAGTCGTCGAACTTGGCGAACAGCTCAGTGATCTGCGTGGCGACGGACTGCTTGTCGTCCACCAGCGCGGTCAGGCTGGTCTCTGCGGTAGCGATGCGTCCTTCGAGCTTCCGGCGTTCATCGAACGTCTGATCGCTGCGGAGGAGTTCTTCCAGCATGGTCTCGGCAGTGTTGTCGATGTCGTCGAGCTTGGTCACCAGGATGCCCATGATGGGCGACTGCATGATCGCGTCGATGATCTGCTGGATCGGTAGGGAAGGCTGATCGCCTTGACCGGGCCAGCCGGAACCACCACCAGGGAGACCGCCAGCACCATAGGTGCCGAAGTCGAGCTGCTCCTGGATGATGTAGAGGAGCTGGGTGCTATTGAGGTTCAAGTCGCGGGCAGGTAGCTGCGTGCCGTCTTCGACGACGACAAGGTTCCTGTCGCGCGGAGTGAACCTGCGAATGGTCACGAGGATTCCCGTGGGAACCTCATCAGCCAGTTGAATTGTGGTGGGGCCAGTCCAGGTGAAGGACTGCTCCACAGCATCCCCCACATCCCCTGCGAACACCCGGATGTCCTCGGTGTGCAAGTAGGGGAAGGGGATGGTGTACGTGACCGCTGACTCCGCGAGGTACATCACGAAGGAGTAGCCACGAGCCAGTGGGTTCATGTGTCTCCAGAGAGTTAGGGATTGTCGCCCTTCGGGAGCTGAGAAGCTGCCCACGAGAGACCGTTACGAACGCCAGTGACGTTCTGGAACCACAGGAGCGACATCGCATCCTTGGCTTGCTTCTGAGTGACGTTTGCGTGCGGATCGAGTGCGGTCACCGCGAGCTTCGGAAGGCCCCACAGGGCACGTCCAGTTGCCAACGAGGGGATGCCCTGCACACCGGAGTCCAGGCCCGTGGAGCGGCCATAGGCGAACACAGGAGTGTCATCGCCACCGAGGGCCTTCTTCAGACCCATGTCGTGTGCAACGGTGTCCACCATGAAAGGTAGGATCGAGGAGTAGCTCGACTGCTGGAACGCCTGCTTGCCAATCGTATCCATCGTCATCAGCATCTCCCGCTTCTCAGGATCACCGATGGTGTTGACGTAGTTACGAGCGGCCATGCCGATACCAGCGAACAGCGTGGAACCCATCCACATCTGCGCCGTCTGCCAGTCACGCATGTGCAGCCCGTGCAAGAGCACCGAGGTGTACGAGTTGGTCTGGAAGGTACGGAACTGAGTGAAGATGCGGCCGGTCGCTGAGTGCATGAGCTGGATGGTGTCGCCGACTCCGCCTTCACCGAGGTAACGCCGCGCGTTGCGGTGTACGAACAGTGCGAGGAGACGCTTGTCATCCGGCGACCACTTGTCCCAGGACTTAGCGATGTCCTTGACGCCCTTCATTCCCTTGAGGTTCCCAAAGAGACGAGCTTGGTCAGCAGCGTCCAGGCCACCAGCGCGTAGGCGATTCACCACGCTCTCGGAGATCGACGCGCGATTGGCTAGGTCGATCATATAGCTGGTGATGCCGGTGCCGGCGAGGCCCTGGTTGAACTGCACCATCGGTGCAATACCGGAGACCACAGACATCGCGCGTTGGGCGTACTGCTCACCCTGGTCGAGCTTGTTGAGGGCTTTGCCCACAGCCTTCTCGTTGTTCCATACAGACTCGCCCACGGAGTCCAGGCGCAGGTGCGGCTGGTTGCGGATGAAGTCAGTGCCGAACCCGGACAGCTCCGAGATGAAGCGAGCTTCGTCGGTTGAGAACTTGCCGGTACGCATGTTGCGCACCATATCCACCGCTGCCGGTGCGGCCTTCAGTGCGTTGCGGAAACCCACAGCGCCCAGCGTGCCACCCACACTCTCCAGCATCGTGAAGCCCACTTGGCCCATTGAGGTCAGGAAGTTCCACCCGCGAGCCAAGCGGGAACCGCGAGTCCATGCGGAGTGAGGTGCGTCTGTCGTGGACTTGCCCAGGATCGAGTTGAACGTGATGTCGAGTGCACGGGACATATCGCTGTCGCCGGCTTGCTTGCTCTGCTGCAAAAGGAACGCCTTGTACTTATCCAGCTCCGCTTGGGTGACGATGTTGGCGTGCTTCTTCAGCGCGGCCCAGCCGGACATCTCGCGGATGTATTCGGGCACCAGCTTGTCCACGTTGTTCTCCAGGAGATCAGCGAGGTTCACCTTGTGCTCGTTGCCGAGATCATCCTTCAGCGTTGCGCCGAAGGACTCGTCCATGTCGATGCGCGACTTCGCGCGTGAGTGCATGGCCTTACCGGCCGCGTCCTTCTCCAGCTTGCCTACGAGCGCGTCGATGCGTTGCACATCCACGCCAGCTTCCGTCAGTAGGTCACGGACACTACCGGCGTCTGCGCGGTTCAGCGTGCCATGAAGGTCGGCTGCGCCGCCCATAGCCTTGTCGTACCCACGCTTGAGCCAAGCGTTGCTGACTTCGTGCAAGAGGTCTTCATTGACCTTCTCGCCGTCCGGTAGGTTCTTCACCCACTCACTGCGCATCGCTGGCTTGACCAGGTTGTCGCGCAGGTTCTCGAACGAGAGTCCCTTGGAGCCATTGAGATCGGTGTAGCCCTTCGCGGAGAAGATGCGGGGCAGGTAGCCCTTGGTCGGGAGTTCCTTCTCGAAGCCGGGGACGCCGGCCGCGCGCAGCTCGTCATTCATTGTCTTGAAGGCAGCAGCAGCGTGATCCGCGGTTGCCTGCACTTCGGGCGACATGTCCTGAGCTACGCCACGGATGTGATAGCCGACCGACTCATTGAACTGACCACGAGCTACGTCGCCCTTGACGCCCGAGGAGGCGGAGAACTTCGACCACTCACCCTCGACGCCCTTGCGGTACGCCGCGTGGATCGTCTGATCCATCAGCTCCGATTCTTCGGCTGCGGTGAACTTGGTAGCCACGCTGCGATCTGTGTTGCCCACGCTGTCCCGCAGGAGCTTGCTGCCCTCGTTACGGACTGCGGCTGAGTCGCTGCCGGCCAATCGGCCAGCAAGGTCACGGCGGATGGTCATGTTCGCCATCCACTTCGGAAGCCACTTGGGCGCACCCTTGCCGCTGCCGGTGAAGGCGGCGCGTGCGGTGTTCGCGTAGGACTCGTCGAGGATGTTCTGCTGCCACTCCGGTGTGCCCACGGCGGGGCCGTCGAGCGTGTTGACTACGGAGCCATCGACGCGCGCTGCGCCCATGCTGTCGGCAGTGTTGCCGGCCGCGCGCTGCTCTGTGCGATTGAGTGAGTCACGCACCAGCTTGTTGGTGCCATGTGCGAGATCGGCCAGCTCACCCGTGCGGAACCCAAAGGCGCCACCCGCAAGGAACCCAAAGGCCCCTGCGGTGACCAGGTGGCCCGTGTCGATCTCGGGGTCGTACTGTGAGGCGAGGCCCTCGGTGCCCATGTTGATACCTGCGCCGACGACGCCGGCACGCACAGCGTTCGCCAAGCGTCCCGCGTTCGCGGAGTAACCAGCGCCACCCGAGAGGGCACCGATGGCGAACATGGAGGGATCGAGTGCGCCTGCTGCGAGGTTGGACAGGAGACCGGAGCGAGCCGAATCTTCCTGCGCCATCTTGTTCTGGATTGCGAAGCCCTTGAGGAGTTCAGCATGTGCGGGAGACGTTGCACGCTCCAGCAGTTCCATCTGATGCTCAAGGCCCGCCTTGCGCCAGTCATCAATGACCGGCTGTAGTGCTGCACCGTAGAAGTCGGGATCACGAGGGACGCCCTGTTCCTGTAGTGCCCTGTCGGCCCATGCGATAGGCCCCTGGACGATCTTGGCACCGATGAGGTCGGTGAAGGTCGTCGCATCCTTGGTCTTCTGTTCCGTGGCCGCGTCCGTGCGGGCCTGTGCGTCCAGCTGGGTAACACCTGCGGACGGCAGGGCGAGGTTTGGTTGCCCCTCGCGAGCGTACATGCTCGGTAGTGTGTCCACAGGTGTACCTCGTTAGTGGTTGCTGGTGATGAAGTCCGAGAAGGACTGCAGGTGGTTGGATGGATCGTTGACGAACGTGGAGACCTTCGTGCGCTTCGCGACGTTGGCCGGGTCGAGCCAGTTCTTCTTGCCGAACTCTTGGAGTTCAGTAGCCGCAGGCTTCGACCAGTTCTCGTCGGACTGCTTCATGGCCGCGTTGATCTTGGCGACGTTCGCAGGGGTCAGGCCACCATCCGGGATGGTCGTGCCGTTGCTCTTGGCGAACTGCTCCGCCGTGACCTTCTTGGCGTCCTCCTGTTTCTTCCAGGCCGCATAGTTCACGCGGGCGGCTGAAGGGACGACATCGACGAACTCGGTGCTGGTGTGCTCCTTGCCGTCGTCGCCGACCTTCGTGACCTCGTGGGTCACGGGAAGCGGAACACCGCCAGCAGCGAAGTAGGTCAGCCGCCAGGTGTTCGGTGCGCCGGGGATCGGAGCAAACATCACCGGGTCATCCTTGCCGACCACGTTCTTCTCGACGAGCTTGCCCTTCCACATGTTGCTGGCTTCAGTCATGGCTTCGCTGGTCTGCTTGTCCATGCCGTCGCCCGTGCCGTAGTTGCGCACCATGCGGTCGCCCACGCGGATGTAGGAGGACTGCACACGAGTCAGTGCGGCCTTGGCGGCCACGTCGGGTGCAGCGCCGGCTTCCACCATGTCCTTGACGGAGAGGCGATAGGCCGTGTCGAGTTCACCCATGTTCGCGATGGGAGTGTTGGACTGCCAGAAGTGATCCGAAGGGAAGTCCTTCGGGGCATCCTTGGCAACCAGCTTCATCGCTTCGGTGACGTTCTTCGTGATCGTCTCGGAATCCAGGTTCGTTCCCATCTTTACCTTCGACCACGCTTGCGTGTCGTCGGCGCCCAGGAGCTTCGCCTGCTTGTATTGCGTGTAGCGAGCGAGAGCACCGCTATCCAGCTCCGCCGATGCGCGAGCGGGGGACATGCTGAACATCCGATCCACAAGCTGCGCGTACTGCGTGGCCTGCTGGGGATTGCTGGGATCGAGAGTGCTCGACAGGATTCCCTTGAGGGCAGGGATGGGAGCACCGCTCCGCATGGCGTGATCCACGACGGCAGCTACCTGCGTCGCGTCACCGGACTGGAGAGCTGCGGTGAACGTGGTGTCGCCAGCCTTGGCGATCTCGTCGGCGGAGAAGCCCGCACGATTCTCACTGAGGGGATCGTGGTTGTTCCATAGGATCATCGCGTCACGCTGACGCTGCTCCTTCGCCATCTTGTCCGATAGACGCTCACGCGCTTCACGGGACGAGTTGATCTTCGCGGCGACCTCGGCGGCCGACTTGTCGTTGGCCTTGCCCCATGCGAGCGCACGGGCGTTCCCCAGGATTCCCTTTTGGGCCAGCGCGTCCACCTGCACGGTGTCCTGCACTTCCTGGTCGTAGCGCGCAGCTTTCGCACGGTCGTCCTGCACAGCCTGTCCGCGCTTGGCGGCAAGCTGAAGTTCTTCCTTGTGTTCCGGGATGTCGGCCAGCACGGGACGGCCGTTGCCGGTCGATGTCTGGAGAATGGACATGCCCTTGGAGATGTCGATGTCGCCGGACGCGAGGGACGCCTTCACCGCGCTAACCGCGATGTTGTCCATCTCGTCGTCGGACATACCCTTGCTGGCGTTGTAAGCGCGCCACTGAGCGTAGCCCTCGGGTGTCGCCATGTTGCCCTTGGTCAGACCATCGACCAGCAGGGCGGACGCACCGTCCTCCTCGCGCTTCATCGACTCTTTGATTGACTGCTTGAGGTACGCCTGCTTGATGTCGTCCTGGGACTTGGCGAGGCCCACCATGAAGGTGTCGCGTGTTCCGTCCTTCAGTCCGTTGTCGGCGATGAATTGCTCAGCGTGCTGCTTCACGAACGCGTCGATGTCCACACCGGGTTCGAGCTTAGCTAGTGGCTCCTGAAGCTGTGCGTGAAACTTGCTGACAGCATTGATACCGTCAGTCTCCTCATAGCTCTGCTTCGCGATCTTGCTTGCCTTGTCGAGCCACTCGGATTGGTTTGTTCCGTTGATCTCGTGATCGGCGGCCTTCGCTGCGCCCTGCTTACTTTCGGACTGGCGCGCATCGTCATCGGCTTGTGCTTGGCGCTGCGCGGCGACGCGCTGATCCTTCTGTGACTTGTCGGCAAGCACGTTGCCCAAGGCAGCACTGACTGCCCACATCGCGCTGCCCTGACCGCGTACAGCGTTCAAGTCAGCCTGTACGGGTAGGGCGATGTTCGCGGACTGCGAGGAATCTACGGCCGGTCGCGAGGTGATGCGTTGTGCTTCATAGCGAGGCATGTAGGTTCCTCATGGGTTAGGTCTTGGTGGGTTGAGCGTTGGTCGGGATGGTCGGAGTAGCGGTCTTCGCGCTGTAGCCCGAGTAGGCGCTAGCGCCGGAACTGCCCACACTTGAGATGAGCTGACCGTTGATTTCGGAGTAACGGCTGCGCGCCTGCTGCGATGTTTCGAGCTGGCCGTTCTCGCGGTTCTTCTCGATGCGTGATACGTCACGGCCCGACTGCATCATGATGTCGTTCATAATCGCGTCGGTGGAGTTGCCGGATGCACCCGACTCTGCGGATGCTGCACGCGCTGCTGCGCGCTGTTCACGAGCCGCCTTGAGGCGGTCGTCAGTCTGAGCTTGAGCACCCTGATCGGTCTGCTCCTGCTGAAACTTCATCTGTCGCTCGGTAGCGATCTTCGATTGGTTAGCGGCATAGGCGGCGGTGCCGATTGCGGCAACGGCCATGACGATGTACGGAATGGCGACGTAGCACATGTTAGTTGGGTGAAGCCTCGAACTCGATGAAGGGATAGCCGTGGATGTCATGCACCCGTGCGGCATGGAAGCCGAGAGACAGCAGCCACCGCTGAGCGCGGAGGTGCCGCAGATCGACCATGTTGAAAAGGCGGACGTACATCGGTAGCCACTCGGCCACGTACTTCCGGGATGTAGCGATGAACTGGCGTGCGAGACGCGCAGGCGGCGCTCCCGTGGAGAGCATCCAGGGAACGCCGTGATCTGTGTCGTAGGTTAAGTCGGCAACACCGAAGATTGCTTGCGGCTTGCCGTCCCACCATGCGACGTATGACTCTCTACTGGCCCCCACGGATTCCGTCAGGACATCCAGGGGATCACCACCACGGCTTGCTTCAATCTCTGCACGATCCTCCGCGCACATACGTTCGGCTATCTGCTTGAGCGCCTCGGGTGTGGGCGCGTGGATCGTCAGGGTCATTGCTGTACCTTGCTGGTGTAGAGGCCCTCCCACTGAACCGATTGGAACCATGCGGGGTAGGGCGAGTCGGTGACGAAGGACACGTTCACTTGGTCGGAGCGCGAGGCCACGAGGAAGCTGTAGGTGCCCGATTGAACCTGCGGGGTGTTGGTGAGGAACGCAGCGTCACCAGCGGAGCGGGCGGCGAACGTACTCTCCAGTTGCGGCACCATCGAATCGGTAGCCGTGTTGCGACCTTTGGGGGTCACCTGGGTCTTGAAGAACGCCGTATCGTTGAACCGCACAGTCATCCGCTTGATCTGCAAACGGCCTATCAGCTTCGCTACGTTGTTCTGATCTCGCGTGAACTGCTGACTCAGCGTGACGCTGCGGTTGTATCGGTAGCCCACGACGACACGTCCAGTGTCCACTCGACCAGGAAGACGGATCGTCTGCCCACCATTCACCAGCGTTGCACTGCGAAGGTCGAGGTACGTGCCCGATGAGGGCCAGTCAGTTGTCTTGAGGACAGTGAGGGCCGTGAGGGTCGGAAGCACGAGAGGGACGGTGATGTCGGTGTAGTTACCGAATGCCTGATACACAGGCTGCGCCGCCTGACGCCGGTCGAGGTGAATGTCGAACGCGCTGGAGATCAGCGGGTACGTCGGGGAGTTCCCCAAGTCCATCTTCAGCAGCTCCACACCACCGCCCGGTGCTTTGGTCACGAGGTAGAGATCGGTGCCGATGGCGTGCATATGAACTACCGCTCCGGTGCCCACAAGGTTCCATGGGTGCCATGCGGACTGCTGCTTCTCATCGCCTTGCCACTTGTACTGGTGGACGAACACCTGCGGCCCTGCGGGCGACTGGTGAGCGAGGAACAGCATGTCGGCGTCGCTGGCCGCTTCCATGCAGCGAGTCTTCCCAGGGACGTAGGCGGGAACGTGCGCGGTGATGTTGGCCGCCTCGGGCGTCACGGTGTCGTCGGAGACGAAGTATTCCCGAACCGTGCTCCAGGGCTTCGCGGCGTTGTCGTCCACGAAGAACAGGCTGCTCGCTGCCAGCAAGGGCTTGATTGTCGGCGACACACCATAGGTGGTGACCGGATCAATCTTCACCGTCTTCGGTGTCAGCGTGGGCGTGCCGGTGAGCTGGAACATCGAGGTCTTGCCGGACGCGAAGATCATCAGCGCCTTCTGATAGGCACAGACATGCAGCATCTCCGCCACGCCCTCGGTGGGCGCGTTCACGTCGATCACGTCGGAGTCCAGCAGCGAGGTGACCGTGGTACGCCAGAAGTTGAAGTAGTGCCCGATCTCGGACATCACGACATTACCGGCGCTCGCCACGAGACCTAGACGATCCCGATGGAAGAACACGTCACCCAGGCGCTGCCCGACGATGGACGGTGCGGGACTGGAGTCATCGTCACCCGCATAGCGAGTGTCGTAGTCCAGCGGGCCGTAGGTGAAGTAGAAGCCATCCGGGTTGATGGAGTCAGGAACGCGCTTGAGACCGTGAGGCATCGTGGTCTTGTCGAGGGTGCCCTTCTGTCCCGGACAGGGAACCTCACGCCACACCATCGTGGATTCCATCTGCACGAAGTAGTTGTCGAAGGAGTTCTGCGAGTCACCACGGACTTCGTAGATGGAGCCGATACGGTCGTAATGGTCGGTGACTTTCGGGAGGTCTTCAAAGGTCTGCACGGAACCCACGACACTGCCGGGGGTCAGCGTAGCTGCCATTGCCACACGTACATCGCGATTGACGATGAAGGTGTAGTCATCGACCGTAACGGCCCGAAGGGACTCCCAAGGGTTCTGCTGGGTCGTTAGGTACGACAGGGACGGCTGGTCAGTGATGACCACGTACTCCTTGCCGGTCTCGTGGTTGAACACACGAACCCTGCCGGGGTAGATCGCGACGATGTAGCGTTCGCGAGAGTCCCGGATGATGCTGTGGAAGAACGCGTTGTCCGGGATGTCCGAACCAAGCACGTTCACGAACTGCGCGGGCGGGCGTGGGCCGGCGCCGCGTGCGGGGGAGAGATCGCAGTTCAGTGCATCTTCGATCTGCGACATCAGGCGAACAGAGGCGTCCTGCTGAGAGACCCCGCCAATCATCGACGGGATGGTTCCAGAGGTCAGAGGCATCAGCGCGTCCAGACCTCGGACACTTCAGCGCCGTCATTGAACATATTGCCCTTCGGCTCGTATGCGCGCTCCTCGTCGGCGAGGACTGCCAGTGCGAACCGTTCGTCGTCCTGGGTGAACCCGTAGGACTGCTCGCTGCCCTGGAACTGCGCCTGGAACTGCGTGGCTGCTTTCACGGTGATGTAGCGACGCGCCGACTCGGGCAGCGTCTCGAAGTCGAACATCCAGACCACCTCAGCGACCGGGCCGTTGTCGGCATCGAACACGTAGGTGCTGTCGCCTGCGTTGTATAGCTTGCCGCCGCGCGGGACGATACGGCGTGACTCTGCCGTCGATGGGCGCAGCGCGATGACGTTCTGTGGAAGCACAACCTGACCGTCAGAGGCCGGGGTGAAGTAGTAGTCGTAGTCGCGGTTGAAGTACCAGCCGCGCGACTGAATCTCTCGTGCCTTCGTGCGCAGCGTGTCGCGCGCAATCGAGGCATCGGTGAAGCCCATGTTGTCGAGCGTGTTGACGGGAGTCTCGCCCACTGCCTTCAGCAGTTGGTTGACAGCCTCAA
>Ga0302178_10000904_pt1 | contig 25884 bp, 18 predicted proteins | sample I_Palsa_E1_3_FD_198790 | JGI IMG/M metagenome (GOLD analysis project Ga0302178, IMG submission 198790) | Peat permafrost microbial communities from Stordalen Mire near Abisko, Sweden - I_Palsa_E1_3 | ecosystem: Environmental > Terrestrial > Soil > Palsa > Peat permafrost | place: Sweden... | reverse complement strand
GCTTCTAGGATCTTTGCCCGCTACGGGTACGGGGGTTCGCTGCGCCAGATCGCCAACGACGTCGGCGTCACGCCGGCCGCCCTGGCCCGGCACTTCGGAAACAAGTACGGCCTGCTCCAGGCGGTCCTCAATCACTGGGAGGACGACGACGACCACCACTTCGAGGGAGCCCAAGGTCTGGAGTACTTCCGCCGGCTCCCGGGCCTCATGAACTACCACACGACCGAGCCGGGTCTCATCGAGCTCCTGCTGACCCTGTCCACCGAGGCCACCGACCCACAGCACCCGGCCAGGGACTGGGCGGTCGAGCGGTACCAGACGGTCGTCAACAAGGGTATCCGATACCTCCGTGAGGCAACGGAGCTCGGCGAGGTCGGCCCGATGGACGACGAGCAGATCGAGATCGAGGCCCGCGGCGTCTTCGCCCTGATGGACGGCATGCAACTGCAGTGGCTGCTCGACCCGTCGCTGCCGGTGGTGCATATGTTCGAGGCGCAGCTCAGCACGATCCTCGAGCGCTGGGTCCGCGGCGCCAAGGTCCGGACGCCCCGGACCCGCCCCGCCCGAGCGCACGGGGCGGCCGTTATCGAACCTGACGGGGCAGCGTTCATCGAAGCAGCGGTCATCGAACCGGACGAGGCGGCGGTCATCGAAGAGGGAACGGGAGATCCCGCGGGTCGCGCATTAGCGCTCTTGGCCGCGGGGCGGCCAGACCGGATGAGCGCCTTGATCCGGTGTCAGGCGAATCGCAGGCACACCGGGGTCGGAACCGGGGTCGAGGACAGGAAGCGGAGTCCTGGCGCGTCCCCGTCGAACTCCATCACCGCCAGAGCATCGGAATCCTGGCTGGCGACGATCACGAAACGGCCGTCCGGGGAGAAAATGAGCTCACGCGGCTCGCGTCCCTGCGTCGGGGCGAGCTCGACGAGATCGAACGTGCCCTTGTCCACGTTGAAGCGGAACAGGGCGATGGTGTCACTGGCGGCCCCCCGGTTGGACACCAGCACGCTGCGGCCCGACGGCGAGATCCGGATCGCCGCGGCCTGGCTGTGACCGTCGAAGCCCGCGGGCAAGGTGGAGGCGACGTCGGTGGTCAGGTAGCCATCCCCCTCCCGGCGCAGCGCGGCGACGGTATTGTCCAGCTCGTTGACCACCAGCAGGTAACCGCCAGCCGGGTGGAAGGCGAGGTGCCTGGGGCCGGCCCCAGGCGGCATGTCGATCCGCCGTCCGGGCCGTTCGAGCAGCTTGCCCTGGTCGCTGAGGTCGTAGGTCAGGACGGCATCGAGGCCGAGATCGGGCACGAGCACGGCACCGTCGGCCGGGTCGAACATGATCATGTGGGCGTGCGGCCCGGTCTGGCGGACCGGATGGACGCTGGAGCCCTGGTGTTGCACGTGATCGGTCATCGGGCCGATGCTGCCGTCGGCCTCGAGCCGGAACACGGCGACCGAACCTGATCGGTAGTTGGCCACGAGCAGGAAGCGCCCGCTCGGGTCCAGCTCCAGATGGGCAGGCTCGACGCCGCCCGACGGCCGGGTATTGAGCAGCGACAGGTCGCCGGTCCGGGTATCGCGGGCGAAGGCCGTCACGCCGCCGCCGGGCTGCCCCTCGAATTGCACCGTCTCGTTGACCGCGTACAGGCGGCGGCCGTCCGGGCTGAGGACAAGGAACGAGGGGTTGCGGGTCCGGGCCAGGACCCGCGGCGGGCCGATGGTCCCGGCCTGGTAACGGCACGACAGGATTCCCTCCGCCTGGCCATCGACGTGAGGCAGGCGCTCGGTGTAGGTCCCGATGATCAGTTCCTCGGGAGAAACGCTAGCTGGCGATGGCACGAGGTCAGTTCCTTCGGGTCGCGGCGGATGTCCACATGCAGGAAACGTAAATGCCCAGTTACTTTTATGTCAACCGGGACACCACCCCGATTTCCCGGCCACCCCATGTCATAGCCTGAATCGTGCCCGAACTCCGCGATGTAACGCCTACTACCGCAGACCTGGCCGCGCGGTTCGCCTCCGACCTGATCAGGATCGATACCACCAACCGGGGCGGCGGTGACGCCCAGGAGCGGCCGGCCGCCGAATACGTGGCCGCGCGGCTGGCGGAGGCGGGCCTGGAACCGGTCCTGCTGGAGTCCGCGCCCGGGCGGGCGAACGTGGTGGCCCGGATCAGTGGCACCGACGGTGACCGCGCTGGGGCTGGCGCTGGCGCTGGGGCTGAGGCTGGGGCGCTGCTGCTGCACGGCCACCTGGACGTGGTGCCCGCGGACCCGGCGGCCTGGTCGGTGCATCCGTTCTCCGGGGAGGTCCGCGACGGCGTGCTGTGGGGGCGCGGCGCGGTCGACATGAAGAACGCCGACGCCGTCCTGCTCGCCCTGGTCACGCAGTGGGCTCGCGACGGCCGCCGGCCGCGGCGCGACCTCGTGCTCGCGTTCACCGCCGACGAGGAGGACACCGGCGCGTTCGGGGCCCAGTGGCTGGTCGAGCGGCACCCGGAACTGTTCGAGGGGTGCACGGAAGCGGTCGGGGAATCGGGCGCGTTCACCTTCCACGCAGGGCCGGGCCAGCGGCTGTATCCCGTCGCCTCCGCCGAGCGGGGCACCGCCTGGCTGAAGCTGACCGCGCACGGCCGGGCCGGGCACGGCGCGAAGCCGAACGAGCAGAACGCGGTCACCCGGCTGGCCGGGGCCATCAGCCGGATCGGCGGCTACGCCTGGCCGGTCCGGCTGATCCCGACGGTGAGCGCCGCGGTGGACGCCATCGCGGCCGCGGCCGGGGTGCGGGTGCCGCCCGGCGCCGCGGCCGGGGAGCTCACCGCGGCGGAACTGCTGGCCGCGCTCGGACCCGGCGCGGCCCTGGTGGCGGGCACGATACGGAACAGCGCCAACCCGACCATGCTGCAGGCGGGCTACAAGCTGAACGTCATCCCCGGCGAGGCCGTCGGCTACGTGGACGGCCGGGTCCTGCCGGGCTTCGAAGAGGAGTTCCGGGCGACCCTCGACCAGCTGACCGGACCCGACGTGCGCTGGGAGTACGCGCACCAGGAGGTATCGCTGGAGGCCCCGCTCGACGCCGGCATCATGGCCAGCATGGCGCAGGCGCTGCTGGCCGAGGACCCGGGCTCGACGGTCGTGCCCTACTGCATGAGCGGCGGCACCGACGCCAAGCAGTTCGCCCGGCTGGGGATGGCCTGCTACGGCTTCACGCCGCTGGTGCTGCCGGAGGGCTACGACTATTACGCCATGTTCCACGGCACCGACGAGCGCATCCCGCTGTCGGCCCTGGCGGCCGGCGTCCGGATCATGGACCGGTTTCTCCGGAACTGACGGCAGGACTAGGGCCAGAGCACGCCGCGCCGTTCCGCCAGCCGCGCCGCGGCGGCCCGCAGCCACTCGTGCACCTGGGTGTCCGGGTCGGCCACGGGCTCGAGCCCGGGGGTGAACACCTTCGCCACCGGGACGTCCTGCACTGCCGCCCAGGCCAGCATGCCCGCGCCCACCGACGTGGCCTCCTCGGGCACCGGGACGGCGGCCGGCACGCCCAGCGCGTCGGTCATGAGCTGTACCCACCGCGCGTCACGAAAGAACCCGCCGGTGAACACGACTCGCTCCGGCACGCCCGCCACCGACTCGACGGCCTCGGCCAGTTCCAGGAGAGACGCCGCCAGCCCGTCAAGAACCGCCCGCGTCATGTCGGCGGACGAATGATGCGCGGCCAGACCGATAAAGGCGGCCCGGAGATCGGACCGCCACAAGGGCGCCCGTTCCCCATGCAAATAGGGGACGAAGGTGAGGTCCGGGTCAGACGGCACGCTGAACGCGAGGTCGGCGAGCTGGGCGATGGTCGCCGCCAGTCCAACCTGGTCCCGCAGCCACGTGAGCAGGTTGCCGCCGTTGCTCCCCGCACCGCCGATCACCCAGAAGTCGCGCGTGACAGGGTAGCACCAGGTCCGCCGGGCCGGATCGGCGCAGCGGCGTGCGGATCCGGCCCGGACCGCGATGCTCGTGCCGATCGTGCACGACGCCGTCCGCTCCCGCGTGGCCGCCGCGCCAAGCTGGGTGAGCGGGCCGTCCATCCCGCCGAGGGTGACCGGCAGCCCGGCCGGGAGGCCGAGGTCATCCGCGGCGGCCGGGAGCAGCGGGGCGGATTCGACGGCCTCGTGCAACTCGGGCAGGCGGCCGGCCGTGATCCCGGCGCGGTCCAGCAGCGCCACGTCCCATCGCCAGGCGGCGCTGTCGAACATCCCGGTCGACGCCCCGCTCATCGGATCGGTCCACAGCAGGCCGGTCAGCCAGGCGAAGACCAGGTCCTTGGCGCCGGCTAGCACGCCGCCGGCCAGCTCGCCCCGGTCGGCGAGGTAGCCGGCTAGCCCGTCCCGGTCGGTGAGGTAGCGCAGCTTCGCGGGCCAGTAGCTGGCGTCCGGCGGGCAGAGCGTGCGGGGGTACGCTGCGGCCAGGTCGCCGGCCAGCTCGGGATAGTGGCTCATGGCACGCGAGTCGGACCACAGCAGCACCTCCGACAGCGGCTCCGGGGCGCCCCCGCCGAGGCGGGCCACGGCCAGGCTGCTCGCCGTCCCGGACGCGACCAGGGCGACGATGCGCAGCCGCGGATCGGCCGCCAGGGGACGGACCACCTCGCGCACCGCGGCCATCACGGCCCCGAGATCGTGGCAGGACGCCCCGTCGGCGCCGACCCGGGTCACGATGTCCACCGAGCGCTCGGCGACGACCGTGAGCGCGCGGCTGTGCGCCCGGGCCCGGACGCCGCTGGAGCTGAGGTCGAGCGCGAGGACCGCGTCCGTCACTGCCACCGGCCGCTAGTTCCCGGCACCGAGCGACGGCCGGGCGTCGGGGTCGAGGAGCCACTGGAGCTGGGTCATCATGGTCTCCTCTTCCCTCTGGATCACGGGGCCGCCGGTTTCCGCAGTGCGCCAAATGTACACAGGCGTTAACAGTACACGGGTAAAAGCAGTTAGGCTGTGCTCGTCAGCGTATCGACGAGGAGCGGCCGTGCCAGAGTTCACCGAGGACGTCGACGTCGTCATCGTGGGCAGCGGCCCGACCGGTACGACCTACGCACGGGTCGTCACCGACGCAAGGCCGCGGGCCCGGGTTCTGATGGTCGAGGCGGGGCCGGTGGCGGCGGACCCGCCCGGCCTGCACATGAGCAACATCATCGACCCGGCGGAGCGGGAGCGCGCACAGATCGCCTGCCAGGGCCCCAACCAGTACCGTTATGAGCTCGCCGCCGCGTCGGGCATCGCGCACAACATGGCCAGCGAGGACCGCGAGCGGGCCCTGGTCACGCGGCCCGGCCTGTTCCCGGTCGGCGGGGGCGACATACACGGCGACGGCTTCCCCGCGGCCCAGGAGTCAAGCAACGTGGGCGGGATGGGCTCGCACTGGTTCGGGGCCTGCCCGCGCCCGAGCGACCTTGAGCGGATCACCTTCGTCGACCCGGAAGTGCTCGAGGACGCCTACGTGACCGCCGAGCGCCTGCTCGGGGTCTCGAACACGCAGTTCCTCGGGTCCAGCTTCGCCGCGCACGTGCGGCGGGTACTCGGCGACGCCCTTAACGAGGGCCGCGCGCCGGACCGGCGGGTGCAGGCCATGCCCATGGCGGTCACCCTCACGCCGTACGGGGTCCACCGGGCCGGCCCGAACGTCATTCTCGGCGGCCTCCTCGACGGCGCCTCCCCCGGTTTCGAGCTCCGCCCGGAGACGCTCTGCGAGAAGGTCATCATGGCCGGAGGCCGGGCCGTCGGCGTGCAGTCGCGGGACCGCGCCTCCGGCACTATGACCGCCGTGCGGGCCGGCCACGTGGTGGTGGCGGCCGACTCGCTGCGGACGCCGCAGCTGCTGTTCGCATCCGGTGTCCGCCCGCAGGCGCTCGGCCACTATCTCAACGAGCACCCCCAGGTGTCGATCATGGCCGAGGTCGACGGCCTCGGATCCGACACCGGGCATGAAGGCGAGGTCGGCAACGCGACCGCGATGTCCGACTCCACGGCCGTCACGGTCGCCGCCGGCGGCGTCACCTGGATCCCTTATGAGGGCGAGGGATTCCCGTTCCACGGCATGCTGTCCCAGATCGATCCGGACACCGTGAGCCGCTCGGCGCGGGACCGGCGTGAGCGCAAGCCGCTGATCTCGGTGCACTTCTTCGCCCCGCAGGAGCCGCGGTTCGACAACCGGCTGGAGTTCAGCGAGACGGAGACTGACTGGATCGGGATGCCTGCCATGACGATCCACCACACACTCAGCACGCGGGATCGCGCGGTACTCGAGCACGGGAAGACTGAGGCGCTGCGGCTCAGCCATATCCTCGGCCATCCGGCCGACGGCGAGGTCCCCTGGCTCCCTCCGTCCGGCAGCTCGCTGCACTACCAGGGGACCGTGCGGATGGGGACCGCAGACGACGGGACCAGCGTCTGTGACCCGTCCTGCCGGGTATGGGGCACCGAGAACCTCTACGTGGCCGGCAACGGCGTCATCCCGACGCAGACGGCGTGCAACCCGACCCTCACCAGCGTCGCGCTGTCCGTCATCGGCGCTCGTGACATCGTGAGCCGCCTGACCGCCAGCACCGGGCCCCTCTCCGTCCGGGGCTGAGGGTCCGGGGCTGAGGGTCCGGGGGTGAGGCGAGAGCCCCCTTGTCCGTTCTTGGGTCCGGTGTCCGGATCATGGACCGGCTGCTGGCGGAGCCCCGGGCCTGAACCGAAGAAATTTCAGTTTTTTGGCGGCGCGTTTCCCCAGGTTGAGCCCTGTACGGCGGCTGCCGCACGAGCGGCGGCGCGAGGTGGGGTGGTATCTCCGGCCACGAATGGGCACGGCTAGAGATGGCTGGTGAGTGGCATAGCCGGTGAGCGGCAGGAGGTATCAGTGACCGTAGTTGAGGCCGACAGATCACCGTCCCTGGCAGAGACGCGGCTGGGCGGACGGTTCCGGCTGGATGAGCGGATCAACGTCGGGGATCGTATCAGCGGAACCTGCGGAGCCACCTGGGAGACATCCGGCCTGTCCCTGTGGAAGGCCACCGATGAGCTGCTCGGCCGGGCCGTCACTATTTACCTGCTGCCTGCCGGGCGTCCGGTCGCGCCGGACGTGGTCGCGGCCGTCCTGGCCGCCGCCAAGGTCAGCGATCCGCGCTTGGCCACGATCTACGACACCGACTTCAGCGCCGACCGGCCCTACATCGTGTCCGAGTGGGCTACGGGCACGCACCTGGAAGACCTGGTGCTCTCCGGTCTGCCCACCCCGGCGCTGGCCGCCGCCATGGTCGCCGACGCCGCGGATGCGCTCGCCGTCGCGCATCAGGCGGGGCGGCCGCACCTGCGCCTCATGCCGCGCTCGCTGCGCTGGGACAACAGCACCGGTCTCAAGATCACCGGCTTGGGCCTGGACGCGGCCCTGTGTGGTTCGCGGCCGGATGAGGACCCGGTGATCGCCGACACCCGCGCGCTGGCCCGGATACTCTACGCCCTGCTCACCGGGTTCTGGCCGGGCGAAGAAGCCACCTCGCTGCCGCCGGCGCCCCGGTACAAGGGGCGGGTGTGTACCCCGCGGCAGGTCCGGGCCGGGGTTCCGGCCATCTTGGATGCCATCACCTACCAGGCCCTGCGGGGGCAGGCGCCCGATGCGCCGGCCCGGCCGCTGACCCCGGCCGCGCTCGCGATGGCGCTGCGCGGGGTGCGGCGGCCCTCGCTGCGGCTCGTCGGCGCGCCCGGACTGGCCAACACCGGACTGGCCAACACCGGACTGGCCAACACCGGACTGGCCAACACCGAGCTGGCCGGCATCCGGCTGGCCGATCATGAGGCCGCCGACGGCTTCGATCCGGTCCGCCGGCTCGGCCCCGGTTCGCACGCGGCCCCGCCGTGGGCGGAACGCGGCCCGGCGCTGCCGCGGGAGCGCTCCTCGCGACGGCGGGCGCGGCATGCCCGGGCTCGCGGAGGACTACTGCACCACACGACACTTTTGAGGTCGGCGGTGTAACCAGGCCCCGTTCCGGTTAAATCTGGGGCTACGGCGGGGTCAGCAGCGAACGAACCCGATCCGGGCCCAGGGCCAGCAGCAGGGTGGGCAGACGGGGACCGGTGACCTTGTCGATCAGCAACTGGTACAGCAGGATGAACCAGGCCCGCTGGCCTGCCTTGATCTCGGGCGTCGGCGGCGCGGTGATGGGCAAGCCGAGCTGCAGCTTGGGGATCCCGTACAGCAGGGTGGTCAGGCCGCTCAGGGACCAGTCGGTCGTCATGCCCTCGGTCAGCAGCTTGAGGCTGCCGCGTTCGGTCTCGGTGAGGGCTGCGAGCCGAGCGTAGTCGGGCTCGGCGCGGATCTGGGTCCGGTCGGCGGGCGCGACGTACCCGGCCACCCAGGCCTGCGCGCAGTCCAGCCGTGGCCGGACCTCCGCCAGCGCGATCACCGGGTCCGGCTCGGTCAGGTCCCGCACGATCCGCAGGATCTGCGCCTGGTCACCGGCCGTGATGTCCGCCACCGAGGCCAGGGTGCGGAACGGCAGCGGCCGGGGCGTGACCGGCAGCGGCCCGTCCGAGGTGCCTGACGCGCGGGCGAAGATCGTCGCGGACGCGGCGTCGGCCTCGCCGCTCGTGACCCGGCGGCTCAGCGCGTCCCACTCGTCGTAGACCCGGCCCACCTCGGCGTCGAAGGCCAGGGTGATGGCCTGCTCGGGACGCCGCCGCGCGTACAGCCAGCGCACCAGCGGAGCCTCGAAGATCTCAAGCGCGTCGGCCGGAGTCGGCGCGCCGCCGGCCGAGCCGCTCATCTTCGCCGACCCCTTGGTGCCGACGAAGGAGTACGCGAAGTGCAGCGGCAGCTCGCCGCCGAAGATCGGTACCAGTTCTGCGCCCACGGTGAAGCTGGACCCGGGCGAGGAGTGGTCCACGCCCGCGGGCTCGAACGTCACGTGCTCGTACGCCCACCGCATCGGCCAGTCGACCTTCCAGGCCAGCTTCCCGGCGACCTGCGCGATCGGCGTGGGCCCGATCCAGGCGCCGCACGCGCAGGTGTAGGAGATCTCGGTGGTCTGGTCGTCGAAGGCGGTCACGGTCGTGTCGTCACGGCCGCAGGCCGCGCAGTACGGCCGGAACGGGTAGTAGACCGCGGTCCGGGGATCGTCGTCGTCGGGTTCGGCGGCGTCCGGTTCGGCGGCTTCGGGTTCGGCGGCTTCGGGTTCGGTGTTTTCGGGTTCGGCGGCGCGCTTGGTGCGGTACCTGGCCAGGACCGCGCCGATCTCGGCCCGGCGGCGCATCGCCAGCACGATCTGCTCGGCGTACGCGCCCGAGGTGTACATCTGGGTCTGGCTGATCTCGGTGACCCGGACGCCGAGCCGGGCCAGCGACTCGCGCAGCGGTGCTTTGAAGTGCTCGGCCCAGTTCGGGTGCAGGCCGCAGGGGTCGGGCACCGCGGTCAGCGGGCGCCCGACGTGCTCGGCGAACTCGGCCGGGAAGCCGGCCGGAACCCGGCGGAACCGGTCGTAGTCGTCCCAGGACAAGATGTGGCGGCAGGGCGCGCCGCCGCGCCGGACCTCGTCCGCGATCAGGTGCGGGACCATCAGCTCACGCAGGTTGCCCAGGTGCACCGGCCCGGACGGGCTGATCCCGGACGCACAGGTGGGGGCCTCGCCGGGATGCCGGCGTTGTCCTTCCGCGCGCACCAGTTCGGCCGTGCGGGCCACCCAGTCATCGGCCGCAGCCATGGGCCTGGCCACCTCCCTCTTTTTCCGCAGCCATCAGGGTACAAGGAACCGGCGCCAGGGCCGTAACGCAGCGCACGCTGATGTTTCCGGCGGGCCGAAGCTGGTCAGATGGACCCGCTAACAAGCAAGTAACAAGCCGCTCATAGGGTTCTCTGTCGGAGAATTTTCTGTTCAGATGGGGCATGTCGTAATTTGTGCTCACTCCCGGGCGCTGAAGCGGCTGAACTTCTCCAGGAGGGATTAGTGGGTGTGACCTTCCGCTCGGTCCGTGTCGGCGGTATCGCCGTGCTGGGCCTGGCAGTCACCGCGTTTACCGGAGCGCTTGCTTCCGGCGGGGTCGCCCAGGCGGCCTCGTCCAGTCCTCAGCTGGTCGCGCTGGCCGATAGTGTGTCGCCGACCACCGATACCATCACCGGCGGCTACAGCGCCTCGCAGATGCAGATCGAGGTGGCCCTGCAGCCCAGCGACGCGTCCGGCCTGGCCAGCACGCTCGACAGCCTGTACAACCCGGACAGCGCGTCGTACCAGCACTGGCTGGCCGCGGGGCAGTTCGACGCCAGCTACGCGCCCGCCGCGGCGACCAAGGACGCGGTGTCCAGCTTCCTGCACGCCGGCGGCCTGACCGTCGACTCGTCGTCCTCACCGTTCCTGGTCCGCGCCACCGGCTCCAGCGCCCAGGTGTCGGCCGTGTTCCACACCACGCTGAGCACCTACAAGGACCCGCGCGGGATCAGCTACTTCGCCAACTCGACCCCGGTGGAAATGCCGAGCGACGTGGCTGGTGACGCGATCGGCGTGGTCGGGCTGACCAACACCGTCCGCGACCAGGACGGCGTGGTCAACGTCAACAACACCATGCGGCCGAGGACCAGGGCGGCCAGCAAGTCGTCCGGCGGAGGGCTGTCCGGCTGCCAGACGAGCTATCCCAACCGCCAGTGGATGTTCGATACGTTTGTCGAAGGGGCGGCCCTGCCGTTCGGCTACGGTGGCGGCCCCGGCTGCGCCGGCCTGACGCCATCGCAGACCAACTCGATCTACGACGCGCCGAACGCCGGCCCGCGGGGCAAGGGCGCGGGCACCAACATCGCCGTGTTCGAGCTGTCCGCCTACCAGGCCTCGGACATCGACACCTGGGCGTACACCTTCTACGGGCCCGGCTACAAGCCGCCGCTGGACAACATCACCGTCGACGGCGGCCCGCTGAGCCCGATCTGCCCGACCGGCGACGAGTGCCCGGCAATGTACAACGGCTACTCGGGCGACATCGAGGTCGACGCGGACATCGAGCAGGAACTGTCGATCTCGCCTGACGCCAGCCACCTGCTGGTGTACAACGCCCCGAACGACGAGACCGGCCAGACCGAACTGGACGAGTACACCGCGATCGCCAAGCAGGACACCGCCTCGTCCATCAGCTCCAGCTGGGGCGTCTGCGAGAACGACGTGGACGCGTCCTACGTGAAGGCCGAGAACGTCGTCTTCGAGCAGATGGCCGCGCAGGGCCAGAGCCTGTTCAGCTCCGCGGGCGACACCGGCGCCTTCGACTGCCTCCGCTCCGACGGCACCACGATCGTCAACGTCGAGGACCCGGCCAGCCAGCCCTGGGTGACCAGCGTCGGCGGCACCTCGCTCGAGAGCGACAACCCGCGCAGCAACCCGCACCCGAGTTACCCGACCGGCGTCGAGAGCGTCTGGAACCCCGACAGCCTGTGCAGCAACGCTCCGGCGAGCCCGGCTCTGGACGACCAGACCGGCTTCTTCTGGTGCACCGACACCGGCGCGGGCGGCGGCGGGTCCAGCCAGTACTGGGGCCTGCCGTCCTACCAGCGCGGCCCGGGCATCATCGGCAAGTACACGAAGTACGGCAACGGCGGCACGAACTGTTCGCTGGCCAAGCAGGGCACCCCGTGCCGTGAGGTGCCCGACATCTCCGCTAACGCCGACCAGTTCACGCCGTACGCCGAGTACTGCACCGGCAGCGCGGCCACCCCGTACAGCACGTGCGCGACTCTCCCGGCCAACATCCAGAACGTTCCTGGCTGGTTTGGGATCGGCGGCACGAGCCTGTCCTCGCCGCTGTGGGCGGGCATCGGGGCCGACCGCGACGCCTACCAGGGCCACCGGACCGGGAACTTCAACCCGCTGCTCTACTCGCTGTACAACCGGGATGCGGGGGCCTACTTCCACGACATCACCGGGATCCTTCAATCCACCAACAACAACGGCCTGTACCCGACCACTCTGGAGTACGACCTGGCCACCGGGATCGGCACGCCGAAGATGGCGGCCCTGATCACCGGACGGTAACCGTAAGACGCCGGTTACCGGACGCTAATCCGCTTCCGCGGCCGCGGCGGGGCGGGGACGAGACCTCTCGTTCCCCGCCCCGCCGTTTCGCTTGCTCGCGGGTATGGTTCAGGCTGGTCAGCCGAGGTCGCCGGCCAGCTTGGTCAGGTCCGGGATGCCGAGGCCGACGGCCTCGTTGTAGGTCTGACCGGGGTTACCGGTGTAGTACAGGTTGTCGTTGCTGGTGCTGGCGGTGGCCAGCGGGTTGAACGGCGAGCTGTGGCTGTGCGCGGCCGCGTACATCGCCGGGTTCAGGAACCCGACCCGGTGTCCCAGGGCCGAGTCGATGACCGCGGTGGACGCGTTGAACTGATGGCTGCCACCCCCAGCACTAGGCCGGCCGATAGTCGTGCTTTTCTCATCCGGATCCTGCTCTGTGCTTGAGTGTCACGGTTACCCGCGGATCCTCCGCGATGGTGTCAGTGACCCAGACTGACCGGGACGCTTACCAAGATCGTTTTCATGACAGGCATGTAACTGTAAGTATCTACACAATCGCATATTGTTAGTGCCTGATCATATACCTGGGCGTCTCCAGGCCGATCTGTCCTGGATCGATGCCACGTCAGCCAGGCTCAGCGAGCTGGCAGAAACGGTCCGTGCCACCTGAGGCCGGGTGGCTAGCCCTTGGCGCTAGTCCGGGAATCCGGATTCTGTCCAGCGGGTGAAAACCTCGATTTTCTCGGGCGGCCAGGCACCGTCGCACGGCATGGTGCCGTTGCGGAGGCGATCCAGGATGTCGGCGGCGTGGGCCTGGACGTCGGGATGGGACCACAGGTCGAACGCGAACGTCATCGAGGTGCGGTCATGCTCGCGGAACAGCGGCTTGACATGCGCCTCGAAGCTCACGGTCTCGCCGGGCCCCGGCAGCGCGGTCGGCGGCTGGTCGTCACCGTCGCTGTCCTGGGCGGGGGTTTCGGGAGGGGTTTCCGGGGGCGACCCGGCGGGGCTCCAGTCCCAACGGGGTGGGGGGCCAGCTGCGGTCTCGGCGCCGGACCGCGCCAGCACGACCCGGGAGCTCCAGTCCAGGTAGGACGCAAGGGCCGCGCGGAACTCGGGGTCGGCGGGCAGGGCCGCTTCGTCGGCGGCCAGGCTGGCCAGCGTCACCCAGCGCGACCGCTGCTCCTTGGTGAAGCCCGGCCACACGCACGACCGCTGCGTCGCCGCGGCCCCTGCCGCCCCCGCAGCCCCGACGGCCGGCGCCGGCGCCGGTGGCCCGCCGAAGGCGGCGGCGAGGGTGGCGGCCTCACGCTGGGGGTGGTCCGGTAGCGTGTCGGCGAACAGCGGAGCCAGCAGGTCGTCGGCGGGCACGTGCTTCTCATACAGCAGGCGGGTCATCCGGGTCAGCGCGGGCAGGCCGCCGGCCCAGTCGAACAGCGTCGGCTCCGCGCCGGGCGCGCGGACGGGATCGCGGAACCCCGCGTACCAGTGCATGCCGCTGCAGAACGGCTTGTTCTGCGAGTGACCGCAGCGGCAGAGCGCGTAGTGCTCGCGGGACGCCCCTTCGGCCCGGGGCACGGCGGCGGCCGCCGCAGCGGTGAGCGGGATGCCGCCCGTCACCCGGTAGGGACCGTCCTGGGTGACCTCGATCGCAGGCTCGCGCCGGTCATGCCAGTCGGCCAGGCCGCGCGCCTCCTCGCCGTCGACGGCCAGGCTCAGCGCCCCGGACGGGCAGTCGCGCACCGCCCGGACGATCTCGTCCATCCGGCCGCCGCTCGGCGCGACGAAGGGCTCCTTACCCGCACGGAACACGGCGGCCAGCCGGTCGGTACACAAACCGGAGTGCTGGCAGATGCCCCGGTTGTCGAAGATCGTGACCTGCTGGCCCGGGTAGGTGTCACGCTGGTCGGGCACCCGGTGCGGGTCCTTGCCGCCGGTGAAGCCGGTACCGACGTGCGTCCGTCGCAGAACGGCTTCAGCGACGAGCCGCCGCACCGGCACAGGGCGAGCTGCGGCGGTACGGGCAGCTGGGTGCCCAGGTGGTCGCGGACCGCGGCGACGTTGGTGACCAGGTACGGGCCGTTGGCGGCGGTCACGATGGCGGTCGGCAGGCCGCGCTGCCGCTGCTCGAGCTCGGATATCCGCTGGGCCCGCTCCCCCGCCGGCGCCTGCCCGACGGCTACGTCCTGCAGGGCCGCGACGGCCTCGAGCAACCCGGCCGGTGCGGCGGCACCCAGGCGGACGCGCAGGTCGGTAGCGGCGACCGCGACATCCCAGAGGGAAGGCGCGGGCTTCTGGGGGGCGGGCTCCTGGGCGGCGGGCTGACCGGGTGTGGCGGGCGAGGACAGGTCGGACAACGAGTCTGCCAGGGGACGCAGCACGCTGTGAACCAGGCGCGCCACGATGCGGGCAGGGAGGGGGGCCGGGGCATGAGCGGGGACGGGGGACGAGGCGGGGGCGGGGAGAGCCTGGTAGGCGGAGGTCAGGATGGCGGCCAGGGAGGACAGCGAGGCGCCTGGGTGGGCGGTGAAAGCGCTGTTCGTTCGGTAAATTTCTTTGGCCTGGGAGAGCAGGGAGTCGAGGTCCTCGGCCGGGGCCGGGGTTTCGGTGGCGCTCGGCGGCAGGTGGGCGGCGAGGGACTGCGCGACGTCGTTGAGGCTGGAGCGGATCGCGCCGAGACGGTCGGCGACCCGCGGTGCGCACGGCATCGCGGGTGTGCAGAACTCGGCGGCCTGCTGGATGCGTTCGGTGAGCAGGATCCAGGCCGCTTCCCGGTGCGGCAGCACGTAGTCGGTGTCGTAAAACAGCTCGAAGCTGGGGGAGCCATTGCGGCCGGGGTACTCCGGGCCGGCCGGAAGCGTGGTCGCCAGGTCGCCGAGCGGCCTGACCACCGAACCCATCAGCGCGACGCCGGCGTCCGCGAGCGCCTTGAGCTGGACGTCGGTTTCTTCGGTGTGGGCGAAGAACCGCTGCAGGAGCAGCAGCAAGATCTCGTAGGAGACGTTGAACAGGTCCATGACCTGGGTGGTCAGCGGATCGGTGACCAGGGAAATGTCCGGGTCGCGCTCGGCCGGGCGCACGTTGAGGAGGACCACCGGACGGACCGGGTCGAAGGCCGGGTTGGACTCGCGGAGGTCGAGGTACTCATCGAGGATCTGGACGAACTGGCCGAAGTGCGCGTCCTGCCACTGGCCGCGCGGGCCCTCGCCCTGCTCGAGGATCTCGTCGATGGCCCGCTGGGCCGAGGCTGCGTCCGTCACCGCGACCAGTTCGGGCCAGCCGAAGTACTGCTGGGTGGCCTGGGCCCGCGGCGGGCCGACGAACAGCCAGCGCTCACCGTGTTTTTCGGTCAGGTGAGCGATGCCGGCCTCGATGGACCGGTACAGGTGCCCGACGGTCCGGAAGTCCTGGGGGCGCGGGACGATGTCGGTTTCCCGCATGACCGGGAGGGCCCGGCCGAAGGCGGCCATCCCGTCGGCGTCGTCGATGTCCATGCCCTCGGGGCGCTCGAGGAACATGAAGTGGCGGAGTGCCTGCTCGCCGAACGGCAGCAGCGCCAGGTGGACGCCCGCGGGATAGTGCCTGGCAGGCTGGGGGAAGTTCGGCCGGGACAGGTGCGGGGCCGCCCCGATGGCAGACATCAGGTTCTGCACCAGGGACAGGTGCAGCATCTCCTGCGCGGCCACGTGGCTGATCCGCTTACGCCAGCTTGTGACGGCGGCTAGCTCGGCGGCGGTCAGCCCTTCGGCCATGGACTGCTTCAGGCTGAAGGCGGCGTACAGGTACTGGCACATGATGCCGTGCTCGAGTTCGGCCGCCTCGCAGAGCATGTAGATCAGGGCTTCGCGGTGCTCGATCACGAACGGCGCCTCGGGCGGAGCCAGGCCGCCGCGGGTGGCGATGACCTGCGCGAGCCGCCCTTTTGGGGCCTGGCGGCTGGTGCTTTCTGTCATTTCTTTGCCTCCCCTGGAACGGGGGTTTTGATCCGCGATCCTGTCGGGGCGGCTCAGCGGAGGTGCCAGGTCGGGCCTTCTGGGGTGTCGGTGAGGGTGACGCCGAGCTCGTCTAGCTCGGCGCGGATCTGGTCGGCGCGGGACCAGTCGCGCGCCTGGCGGGCTTGGGTGCGGTCGGCGACCAGTTGCTCGATGGCGCGGTTTTCCTCGGGCGACAGGTCGGCGGGCGCACGGCGGTGCACCAGGTCTTCCGGCTCGAGGGCGGCCAGGCCCAGGCCGAGCAGGGCATCGGCGGAGGCGACCACCGCGCGCTGGCCGTCCGGCGTGATATCCGGGTCACGCAGGGCGTCCTGGAGAGCCGCGAGGATCCTCGGGGTGCTCAGGTCGGCCGCGATCGCGGCGTCGATCGTGTCCAGGATGCGTTCGGCGGCCGGGTCGTCCTTCACGCGTCCTTCGGCGTCGGCGAGCGTTTCGATGGCGGGCAGCGGGCGCAGCGGCTGGATTCGTGCCACCAGCCTGCGCAGCGTGGCCTGGGCCGCCTCCACCGCCGCGGTGGTGAAATCGAGCTGGCTGCGGTAATGGCCGCCGAGCAGGAACAGCCGGTAGGCCATCGGGTGGTAGCCGGCCTCGGTCAGGTCGGCCAGCCGCGGGGCCCCGCCCGCCGACTTGGCCATCTTCCGGGCGCCCAGCTGCAGGAACTCGGTGTGCAGCCAGTACCGCACCCACGGCTTGCCGTCGCCGATGTAGGCCTCGCTCTGCGCGATCTCGTTGACGTGGTGCAGCTCGCGGTGATCTACCCCGCCGGTGTGGATGTCGAAGTGCGGGCCGAGCAAGGCGATGCTCATCACCGAGCACTCCAGGTGCCAGCCGGGCGCGCCCCAGCCCCACGGGGAGTCCCAGCGCATCAACCGGCGCTGGCCCGGCTCCTCCGCCCGCCACAACGCGAAGTCGGTCTTGCGGCGGCGCCCCTCGACGTGCTCGACCCGGGCCGCTTCCAGCTGCCCCTCGGCGTCCATCTGGGCCAGCTCCCCGTAACCGGGGTCCTTGGCGGTGTCGAAGTACAAGCCGGAAGGCAGCCGGTAGGTGAAGCCCTTTCTTTCCAGCTCGGCCGCAAACTCGATCATCTGCGGCACGTAGGCGCTGGCCCGGGGGTACTCGTCGGCGGGCAGGATGTTCAGCGCGGCAAGGTCGACGAAGAAGATATCGGTGTAGAACGCGGCGATGTCCAGCACCGAACGGTGCTCACGCGCGGCGGCCACCTCGAGCTTGTCCTCGCCGGTGTTGGTGTCCGCGACCGCGTGTCCCACGTCGGTGATGTTGATGACGTGCCGCACCGCGACGTTCTTCCACCGCAGCGCACGGCGCACCGTGTCCGAGAACACCCACGCGCGCATGTTGCCCAGGTGCGGGAACGCGTACACGGTCGGCCCGCAGCTGTACATGCCTGTCACGTCGCCCGACGCAGTGAAGTCCTCCACCCGCCGACCCAGCGAGTTATACAGCCGCAGCTGATGGCCGCCCGCCACGTTTCCTCCCGCTCGTCTGCCTTGTTGATGCCAGATCGCCATGATAGAGGCGGGCGAGGGGATGCGGGGTCTGGCGGCGGGCTAGCGGTTCGGGGCGGGCGGGCGGCGGCCGTGCGATCCGGCGGCGCGGCTTCTGGTGTGGAAGTCGTGGTCGTGCCTGATCAGGCGCTGGACGCCGGCCCGCTGTTTGGCGTCGAGCTGATCGGCCGAGTCGCCGACCAGGCTTAGCAGGTAACCGGTCGAGGTTCCGACCGGGACGGTCGGGTTGCGGGACGGGCCGAGCCTTGACCTGCGGTGAGCGAGGATGACCACGCGCTGGACCGTGACCGGCTGGCCGCGCTCGCGCAGGAATCGTTCCAGCGCGTCGGCCGGCTCGTTGACCTGCATGCTCGGCGAGCGCCCCCTCCGGTCCGCGATCGGCCGCTGCTCGACCAGGTTCCCGTAATTGTCGTACTTGTCGGCCTGCCAGCGGTCACCATCGATGTGTACGGTGGCGTTGAGGTTCTTCACCTCGATCGCGAAGAGGCCTTGCGGGCCGAGCAGCAGGTGGTCGATCTCACCACGCCGGTTCCGGTACCCGCGCAGCAGCGTCCAGTCGTCGTCCAGCGCGCGGCCCAGCTCGACCGCGACCAGTTCCTCGCCCGCGATCCCGGCCTTGAGTATCTGTTCGGTATCAGTGGACCTGGCCGCCAGGACCGGACGGCTGGGCACCCGGCGCTTCTCGGTCCAGGCGGCGACCACCAACCGCAGCCAGACCCCCCAGCGATGCTCGGCCCGGGCCCGGTCACGCTTCACCCGGACGGTCTGGACCCGAGCGCGATACTGGATCAGCTCGTCCTCATAGCGGGCCAGGGCGCGTTTCCCGGCCGCCTCGCGCCGCCGCGACGCGTCGTCGAGCATGTCGGCCGGATGGTTGGAAAGCTCAACGATCAGCATGGCACGACTCACTCAACTCGAGGCCGACGTCACCTTCACTACTTTCTCAGAATTTCGCGCGGTCGCGGCCTGGATTCCTCGATCGGGCAGGCGTTGGGCGCGGGATGCCGTCATTGGCAGGTCACAGTTTGACAAATTCGGTACATCACGGTTTGAAAACAGGCCGACACTAACAGCTATAAATGTAGATTACGTTTTGGAAACACCCTGACACTATAAGTGTCGTAAAATGCTGCACAGGGATGCGTAAGATTTCCGTAATATTGGAGATTTCGCAGTTCAGGGGACTGAAGCTGTTTAATTCAATTAATATCTTGGCTTATTCACCCGCTGTCGCCATATCCCTCAGAATCGCAGTGAGATAAGGGGTTCTGGTAGGGCCAGAAGGCTGCGGGCATGCCGCCGCAGGGCTATCCGGCCCGGTTTCACCGGCAGGCACCGAGGAGAGGAGCACGGATGGAGCGAAGGCCCCATGGTCGGCACAGCGAAGTTCTCGCGCCGCTGAGGACGCCGCTGAGGGCGTCGGCCAGAAGCCGCCGCCGCCTGGCCGTCAAGGTGCGCTTCACCGCGATGGCCGTGCTGGCCGCGGTCAGCGTGCTGGCCGGAGTGCTCTTCGTGACCAGCCGGGGGCACACCCCGCCGGCCAGGATTGCGGCGGCCAGTTCGTCGGTACCGCTCTTCGGAGCCTCGGTGGGGTATGAAGGCCTCGCACAGACTACGGCGCAGTTCGGCCGGATGCCGATCGTCCGGGTCTATTACCCGGGCCTGCCGGCCTCCAACGCGTGGGACGGCGGCCAGGCCGGGGCCAATGACTCGGCGGTTATCGTCAGCTTCAAGGCGCTGCCGAAGGACATCCTGTCCGGTGCCGACGACGCGACGCTGACGCATTTCTTTGACACCGCGCCGACCGGCCACCCGATCTACTACTCCTACTATCACGAGCCCGAGGACAACATCGCGGCCGGGGAGTTCACCCTGGCCGACTACAAGGCAGCCTGGGCCCGGGTGGCCGCGCTCGCGGGTGCCGCGCACAATCCGGATCTGCACTCCACCCTGATCCTGATGTCCTGGGATCTGGTCAAGGCTTCCGGCCGGGACTGGAAGTCCTACCTGCCTGGCGGCGGCATCATCAGCACGCTCGGCTGGGACGCCTATCCGGTGGGCAGTGCGACGAACGTCAACCCGCAGCCCACCTCGCCGGCCGATTTCATGGGCCCGTGCATCGCGGCGTCCGAAAGCGTCGGACTACCCTACGGGTTCGCTGAATTCGGTCTCTCCACGGCCACCGGCCGGCCGGCCTGGATGACGGAGGTCGGCAACTACCTGCTGAGCAGCGGCGCCCTGTTCGCCACGGTGTTCAACGGCGTCGCGGAGTATCCGACGCTGCAGCTGACCGACCAGGCCTCGCAGGATGTCTGGAAAGGCTTCGTGGCGCAGTCCGCCCAGGCCCAGTCTGACCCGACGCCGTCCTCGCCGGCGCCATCGTCCCCGGTCACCCAGCCGACGGGCACCACGCCGACCCCGACCGCCAGCACCCCGGCGCCCACGGCCAGCCCGTCAGGCTCTCCGGCCAGCCCGTCAGGCTCTCCGGCCAGCCCGGCCCCGGCCGCCGGCAGCAGCTGGGTCAGCGGGCTGAGCCTGAGCCCGGCGCAGTTGATCGGCACCGGAAGCAACGACACGACCATCAGTTTCCGGATCGGTCAGGCGGCTGACGTTACGGTCCTGGTGCTGGCGGCCGACGGTAGCGTGGTCCGGCAGATCGCCAGGCCGGCGCGTACCGCGGGCCGGGTCTCGGTGCCCTACTACGGTTACACCGACAGCCACACCCGGCTGCCGGCCGGAACCTACCAGGTCCTGGTGGTAGCCAGCAACGGGAGCGGCAGCGCCAGCGCCGAAACGGCGCTCACCATCAGCGCCCCGTAAACCGGCCGGGGGCGGCGCATGACTCCCTAATTGCCCTGGCGGCCGGCCACCTTATTGGCCCTGGTGGCCGGCAACCTCGGTACGCTGACGGGATGATGGCGTCGCTGGCGGTGGGCGGCGTGCTGCTGCTGGCGATGGTCGCGGCTTCGGGGCGGGGCGCGGTCACGCTTCCGGCGGACGCGCGCATCCCGGTCCACTGCGGCTCGGCGGAGCACTGTTTCCTGGTGTCCAAGCGGGCTGGGCTGCTCATCTGGCCTGCGGTGGGTGCGGTGCTGTTCGGGGTGCTCGGCGGGATCATCAGGAGCAGCCTGGCGGCCGGCTGGGTGCCTGGGGTGCGGGATGTGCTGGTGCCCGCGGTGCTGTGCGTGGTCCTCGGCTTCCAGGTCGGCGCGCTGGTGCTGGCGGGGCGGGGACCGGCGGGCCGTTGAGCCGGCAGGCGGTCGCTAATAGACGCGACGCGCGGGCTAGAGGCCTTTACCATTGCAGGTGCTGTCCGGCGGGTGCCTGTGCCGTCGACGACGGCTCAGAATGAGGTACGTACGGCGTCTGGCACCGTGGGCAGGAAGGCACAATGAAGATCGATAACAGTCCGGCCAGGGGAATGCGGGACCTGCTGCCCGCTGACGTCGCGGTCCGTGACCATGTGCTCGAGTCGATCTCCGCGGTGTACCGGCGGTTCGGCTACCAGCGGATCGAGACCCCGGCGCTGGAGAACATAGACCGGCTGCAAAGCGGCGAGGGTGCGGACAACGAGAAGCTCATCTTCCAGGTGCTGCGACGCGGGCTGCCGCCGGAGGTGACGGCCGACACGTCGTTGCGGCAGCTAGTCGACCTCGGGCTGCGGTACGACCTGACAGTTCCGCTGACCCGCTTCTACGGGAACAACCACGCGTCGCTGCCGATGCCGTTCCGGGCGCTGCAGGTGGGGCCGGTGTGGCGGGCGGACCGGCCGCAGCGGGGCCGGTACCGCCAGTTCTACCAGTGCGACATCGACATGATCGGCGAGCCTTCTGTGCTGGCCGAGACGGAGCTGATCGAGGCGACCAGCGAGGCGCTGGCTTCTGTCGGGCTTGAGGGGACGACGATCCGGCTGTCGGACCGGCGGCTCTTGGCCGCGCTGGCGGCCGACGCCGGAGTGCCTGAGTCGACGTGGGACGCGTTCTTCATCACGCTGGACAAGCTCGACAAGATCGGCTGGGACGGGGTGCGTTCCGAACTGGCTGAACTCGGGTTTTCTGCGGCTGGTGTCGCCGCAGTGGCGGAGAAGATCCAGGGGCTGGTGGACGTGCCCGCGAGCAAGCTGGCGGGGGTGCTGTCCGACAGCCTGCCTAGGCTGCCCGCAGAGGTGGTCGAAGACCTGTCCGCTACGGTTTCCGTGCTTGACCGGCTGGCGGCGGAGCGCGAGCTGAGCTGGCAGTTCGACCCGACGCTAGTGCGCGGGATGGGGTACTACACCGGGCAGGTCTTCGAGATCATCCACCCGGAGATGAGCGGCTCAGTGGCCGGCGGCGGGCGCTACGACCGGCTGATCGGCCGGTCGCTGGGGCACGACGTGCCAGCCTGCGGGTTCTCCATCGGGTTCGAGCGGATCGTAGATCTGCTGTCGCGGCAGCAGTCACGGGACGCGATCGCCGTGCTGGTGGAGGGCGACGTGCCGGTGGCGGACGCGCTTGCGGTGGCGCGAGAGATGCGACGGGCCAGCGGGCTGGAGCAGGTGGTGGAGGTCGTGCGGCGCAGCGGGAAGTTCGGGGCACAGCTCAAGCGGCTCGAGGCGGCCGGGTTCGAAGGGTTCGTGCTAGTGCGGGCGGAAGACGGTGTCATCGTGACCGGGGAAGTGCGCGCGCTGGGCGGAGAGTCGAGCGGGTAGAGAGCCGAGCCCAGCCAGTGAGCCGGGACGGTGGGTTTCGCTGGTTTCGCTGGTGCACGCGCTCCCCAGCGTGGATCACCATCCCGGGCCGATTAAACCGACAAAAGGAATATTTCGTCCGGTGTATCAGGTGCGGGCAACTCGGCTTTTTGGAGACTTGCCACCCATCGCCATGGGAGTGATAACGATCCGCAATAAATTCGGAATAGCTTCCTGGTGGCGGGAGACGACTAGTGGGGTGGAGAGGTGGCACGTCTGGGCGTTCTGCGATGGGGACAGTTAAGCGGTACTAGGTCACAACTGGTTCCATTGGTAGGTAGTCAGCCCGTATTGCGAGGCAACGGAATTCCATTGACTGACGAAGGCCCTCTTTGCGGTGGTGGCCTGACCGTCAGGGCCGACGGCAGCCTGAAAATTGGTGTCTGCCTGGTCGTTCTGAGTGCACCCGTTGGAGACTTCATCTTGTGCCCACTGGCCGAGATCCTTATCCGCCGCGGCCGACGCCTGCCACGCGCTCGTCAACGACTGGAGCATGGCGGCGGGCAGCGCGGAACGCCCGGGAAGGCTGGAAAGCTGGCTGAGCAACTGCTGATGCGATGTGGCGGCGCTCTGGAACATCTGCGGGTCCTGGTTCAACGAGGGTCCGCACTGGTTCACGTCGCTGACCGCCGCCTTGATGGAACTGCGATCTGCGACGCTCTGCCTGAGGAGCCCGGCGAGGCTGGTCGCTGCCTGCCGCTCAGAGATATGCGCTGACGATGAGGCGGAGCTAGCCGACGGTGTCGCGGATGTGGCCTGCACGCTCCTTTGATCGCCTGCGCTGGTCGGGGTCGCGGCTGCGCTGGGCCGAGTGGCATGAGACGGCCGCAGCACGAAAAAGACCACCACGGCGGCTATTACGGCCGGCACCAGCAGGGCAACGACTAGCGCAAACGGCCGCCGGGAACGCGGCTGACTCGGTGGCCGGTCGCGCAGACCGAAGAGGCCAGCCGCCTCGGCAGGCGGAGGCGGGAACTCATCGGGCAAGGGTGAAAACTTATCGGGCGGGGACGGGAACTCACCGGGCGAGGGTGAGAACTCAGCAGGCGAGGGCGGGAGCGCGCGCTTTACCGGCTCGGGGGTGGAGTTGGCAGGGCGGTATGAATCCTTCGATGGCCACGTCAAGTCAGCGGCTGGTGAACTCGGGTGAACGGCATCGTCTTGGGCGGGAACGGGCATGGTCGACGTGGCCTCGTACCCGCTGGCGGTAGTCACCTGTTCGCTGTTTGTCTGAGTTACCTGTTCGCTGTGGGTCTGGCCGGTCCGGGGCGGAGCGACTCCCGTGGCAGCATGCCCGCAGGCCACACAGAATCGCGAGTCCGGCTTCAGTTGCTGGCCGCACTGAACGCAGAATCGCCGAGAACCCCCCAAAGCGTCTCCTGATTCGCTCGTCAATAGCCCGGTAAGTAATGTGCTGCCCTTACTTTACGTCTATTGAGCGGCGCCCGGGTTGCTTTGTCAAGAGGCCGGTTCCTCGCTGGGAAAGCCGGCCAGTTCGTCCTGAGCTGACACTTATCTTAGTGGCCGCCTTTCCCGAAAGGCGGGGAATCTGTGCCATCGCACAACGGCCGGCCTGGATGGGCGGTAAGAGTGGCCAGGCTGGCCGGGTCGCGTTAGAGGCTTACGTCAGTGACCGCGACCTGCAGGGAGCTGGCCGTGCCTTCCCCCTGCGCGCGCAGCTCGCCGATGGCCACTTCGACTCCCTCGCGCGCCGAATTGTGCATGGCTTCCCGCATGGCTTTGGCGTAGTCGTAGCGCAGTGTCACGTGCAAGTCAGTTCCGCGTCGCATCAAGATCTGCCACAACCTGGCCAGGAACATCAGGAAGCAGCGCAGCGGGGAGACCCGGAGCCAGAACGTCCAGCCCACGTACAGGTCCTCCCCGTACGCGAAGCAGCAGACGAAGCCGCTGAACAGAGCGCGGCGAACCTCGAGGTAGTCACGGCCTTCCCCGCCTGCCAGCTTCAGCCTGCGGACCTTGGCCTCGTCGAGCGGTGTCTGACGTCGCTGGAGAGTCCAGGCGATGTGATCGAATATGACCGGCGCGACAGGTGCCTTGCCGTCGACCAGAATCTTCCATTCCGACAATTGGGCCGGTACCGGGATAAACAGGTAAAGGCAGAAGAAGAGCAGCCACACGAGCCCCGCGCCTAGGTACCACAGCGCAAAGACTTTGATACCAAGGCCGATGAGGGCAAGGAGCCCGAACACCAATCCAAAAGCGATGGCGAGCGCACCATAGACCAGGGAATACAAAATCGCGTGCATGGCAAATTGCCTGAACAGCTTCCAATTGCCGAGCGGATCGAAGGACTCCTCGGGCTCGGAGTAGAGCAGCCGGAGGCCATCTGCTACGGCCTCGCCGAGCGTGACGGCATCCAGCACCGAATCACTATGACGGGCCGGCCGACTTTCTGCAGCGGGCCGGGCTCCCGGCATCGCAGCGCTGATGACGGTTCTGACCAGCCCAGCGTCCCTGGCCTGCGCGGCCGCCGTGGGCTGCCCGCAGCCGCCACAGAACGCCTCGTCGTCGGCGACCGGTTCGTGGCATCTTACGCATATTCCGCCCATGGCCCCTGCCTTTCCACCGGTTGTCTTCTCGGTAGCATCGGCCCCGATCCTTCTCCCCTTCTGTCTCTTTCGCCGCTTTTTTCATTGGCCCGGATTTACTTTACCGTCGCCAGGTGCCGCTAAGCCAGATCCTGTGAACATTTAGGTAATGAACAAGATAACTCGACTTTCGCGGTTATGCGGCGAGGTCTTCCCAGGCCAGGCGGATGACTCGGATTTCTTCGGGTGTTGGCTCGTCGGGGCGAGTTGCCTTAAATCTTGCGGCGATGATGACGCGGCGGAGCTTGGCGGCCATGTCCGCGGTGGACGGCTGGGTCTTGGCCGTGTACCAGGGGCGCGGTGATCTTCGGCGTGGTGGCCCTGGTTGCCGCGGTTGCCGGGACGATGGCTGCTGGCGGGTTGAGCCGCGGTTGCCGGGCGGCTCAGGCGGCGCGGCGGCGGACCAGCCAGACGGTCGCGGCGATGAGCAGGACCGACAGCGCGAGCAGCCAGCCGCCCTCGATCCACTGGAATGGCCAGAACCGGCTGCCAGGCTGGTAGCTCACCCAGAACGTGTAGCCGTGCTGGGTAAGGTAGCCCACCGCGTTCAAGAACGTCTGAAACGTGTTCGGCCCGATCTTATTGGTGGCGGGGTGGTCGGCCTGGAGGATCTGGCTGTTGGGGTTGTGGGTGACCAGCGGCGTGACGTAATGCTCGCGCAGCCACAGCGCGGTGGCGAAGGCGAGCCCGGCGTAGGCGGCCAGGCTGGCGGCGATCGCGGGGACGGCCCGGCGGATGAGCCCTCGATGTCGGTGAACAGGAAGGTGAAGATCTCCACCCGCCCAGCGTAAGATGCGCGGCATGCGCCGGAAGGGTTTGATGGGGAAGGGGCACGATGTCTGAACTGCCGAGCTACGCCGACCTCCCGCCCGCCCCGGGCGGCGGCCGCTCCGGATGGGGCCTGTTCGGCGAGGGCGACAATCTCGGGCTGGTCAACCTGATGACACCCGAGCGGATCGCCGCGGCGGCCCGGCTGATCAGGCGGGGACAGGTCTTCTGCCTGGACCTGCCGCTTGGCAGTATCTCGCCGGC
>Ga0302178_10000903_pt1 | contig 25904 bp, 21 predicted proteins | sample I_Palsa_E1_3_FD_198790 | JGI IMG/M metagenome (GOLD analysis project Ga0302178, IMG submission 198790) | Peat permafrost microbial communities from Stordalen Mire near Abisko, Sweden - I_Palsa_E1_3 | ecosystem: Environmental > Terrestrial > Soil > Palsa > Peat permafrost | place: Sweden... | reverse complement strand
CATTCCTCGAGCGTCTGCCAGCCGCTGGATTCGTAGAGCGGCCTTCCTGCGGGAGTCGCGCCGAGCAGCCCGATGCTTGCCCCGGCGTTCTTGGCCCGCAACAGCACGTCGCCGAGCAAGGCCCGGCCATGGCCGCGACGAGCGAAGCGCGCCGGTGTCCCCATGCACCAGACGCAGACGGCATCGTCGACGATCGTGGTCATCACGCTCGAGACCGCCTGCTCGCCGTCGAGCAGTAGCCAGACCTGCATCGCGTCCGGCTCGGCACGCAGCACGAGAACGCACACCTCAGCCACGTGACGCGTCATGCCGTAGGCATCGGCGAGCAGCTCCACGACGGTGTCGAAGTCACTCTCGTCGGCTTGACGGACGCGCGGGTCGGCGCGCAGATGCTCGTCGTCCAGCATCGACGACATCAACGGCATCGCGCCGACGTGCTGCCAGCCGCCGCCGAGCTCACTTCCCCTGCTGCGACCGGCGAGCATGAACAGGGTCGGGTGGCCGGCGGCCTCGATCATCTGCTTGGTGGTCGCGAGCGTCGCCGCGTCACCGTCATGAACGAGTGCCATATTCGCATCGGGACTGGGGGCGCCCGTCAACATGAACCAGGCGCCGTCAGCTACCGCACCAACCGCGCCCGGGCCGCCATGCGCCACCCACGGCTGGCAGCCGCGTCCCATCTGGCTGCGTCTGAGCGACAGCTCTCCGGCGTCCACCAGCCCGACTCTAATCGACGCGCCTGCACTCCCGCGGCGCCCCGTCGCCATAGCCCGTATGGCGGAGCCGCGGGCCGTCAGATCGGTCCGTCAGGAGCCGGGGGTGTCCGCGGGGAGGTCGTCGAGGAGCTCGCGCCCGTCCGTCGGCGACCGCGCCCGACCGGCGCCGATGTCGGCCCCTACTTCGTCAGGCGGCCGCGTCGGCTCGCTCTTCCGGTGCCAGCCGATTGCGGGGCCGATATGCCGCGCGAAGGTGTCGAGCAGGTTTGCGTTGTAGTCGACGCCGAGCTGGTTGGGCACCGTGAGCATCAGCGTGTCCGCCGCGAGGACGGCGGCGTCGCGGCTCAGCTCCTCGGCGATGACGTCGGGCTCACCGATGTAGCTCTTGCCGAAGCGAGCGCGTACGCCCTCGAGATAGCCGACCTGGTCAGCGCTGTCTTGGCCGGAGCGGGCGCCGAAGTACATGCGGTCGATGTCGCTGACGATCGGGAGGACGCTGCGGCTGACTGAAATGCGCGGCGTGCGTTCCCAGCCCGCCGCAGCCCACGCGGCGCGGTAGAGCGCGATCTGCTCGGCCTGTAGCTCGTCGAACGGCACGCCGGTGTCCTCGCTCAGCAGTGTCGAGCTCATCAGGTTCATCCCCTGCTGTGCGGTCCATTCCGCGGTCTTGCGAGTGCCCGCACCCCACCAGATTCGATCGGCCAAGCCGGGTGACCGCGGCTGGATTGCCAGCATCGCGCTCGAGCCGGTCATGGCCGTGTCGGCGTGCGCGACGCCCGCGCCCGAAATCGCAGCCCGGAACAACGCTGTGTGCGCGCGGGCGAGGTCGCCGTCGGTCTCGTCCGTGCCGGGGACGTACCCAAACGACTCCGAGCCGCGCAGCGCCGGCTCCGGCGAGCCTCGGCTGATGCCGAGCTGGAGGCGGCCATCGCTGATCAGGTCGGCGGCTGCCGCCTCCTCCGCCATGTACAGCGGATTCTCGTAGCGCATGTCGATCACGGCGGTGCCGATCTCGATACGACTAGTGCGCGCCGCAATTGCGGCAAGCAGCGGGAAGGGCGATGCGAGCTGGCGCGCGAAATGATGAACCCGCACGAACGCTCCGTCGATCCCGATCGCCTCGCCAGCAACCGCCAGCTCCACCGTTTGCACAAGCGCCTCTCGCGCATTCTGGGTCTGCGAACCGGCGACGGGCTGCCAGTGGCCGAAGGAGAGAAACCCGACACGTTTCATCCTGCGCATCGTAAAGCGCCTCAACTCGGCAACCGCAGAGCTCAATTCGGACCGCATCGGGCCTGCCTGTTGGCCGCCCGAGCGTGGCCGAGCGGACTCAGCAGATCGGCGACCCATGCCGATGAACGGGCATGGGCGCCTGGCCGTACTCGCGACTCCTGGGGCGCCCGCTCGATGCGCCGGACCTCACGCTGCCGGGTCCCTACATCACGATCCAGGTCGGCGGTCCGCTCGACGGGGTCGTCACGCTGACCGCCGATCCCGTTGCCGAGCTTGTCTCCGTCGCTTCGCGCTGGGGCGCCGGTCCGAGTCGTCGCGAGCACAACGCCACCGGGCTTGACATGGCCGCGGCGGAGGCGCTGGCCGGGCGCTGGGCAGACAAGCTGGGTGCCGGGCACGAGCCGGTCGCGGCTTAGCCGCCCCGATTCGAGCGAGAACACGATGGCGAAGGACCCACGACCCGGCGAGCTCGCGCCCGACTTCGAACTCGAGGGCACGCATGGGACCTTCAAGCTTGCCGAGCACCGGGGCGAGCGCGTCATCCTCCTCTTCTATCCCGGTGACAACAAGATCTGCACGCGACAGTTCTGCTCGTACCGCGACCGTGTTGACCAGTTCGCCGCGCTCGAGGTCTGTGCGGTCGGCATCTCGCCACAGGACCTCGCCTCGCACGAGGAGTTCATCGCCGAGCATGGCCTCACGGTGCCGCTGCTGAGCGACTCAGACCACGGCGTCTCGACTATCTATGACGTCCATTCCAGCCTGATGGGGGCCAAACGTGCGGCCTTCGTGATCGACGAGCTTGGCATCGTGCGCTACCGCCACGACAATCCGCTCAGCCTGAGCTATGACAGCGTCGACGCTCTCTCGGGAGCGCTCGCTCAACTCGTCTGAGGCGAGCACTAGACAGCGATAGCCATTGCCGGCGGCAACATCGCAGCAGCCAATGCCACCCAGTTGGCGATGCCCACCTGCTATAGCCAAGGCATGAGCAAACGCCAATACGGCGAACAGGAATTCGAGGAGCTCGTCAGCTCGGCCCTCGACGGCCTGCCGATCGAGTTCGAACGTGCGCTGCGCGACGTGGCGATCGTCGTCTCCGACCGAGGTGCCGAGAACCATGCCTACGGCATGTACGTCGGCGCCAGACTCGGCGGTATCCCTTTCATCGGTGGCGGTGGCCTGCCGGACGAGATCCTGATCTTCCGTGACACTCTCGTGCGCGACTTCGGCGACGACCCCGAGCGTCTGCGCGCACAGGTCATCAAGACCGTGCGCCACGAAGTGGGTCACCACCTCGGCTTCGACGAGACGGGTGTGCGCAAGCTCGGACTCTGATGACCGCGCCGCGCGCGAAACCATCTAGGCCGGCTGGGGAGCGACGGGATCTTCGCAATGACTGCGTCTCGCGTAACGAGACGCAGCAGTTCAGCGGTCGAGATCCACGCGGCGGCGCGCCGCGATCCCGAGCTTCTTCAACTCCCGCGTGGATCGAAGCTCGCGGGCTTCCTTGTGTGCCAGTTCGTTGCGCTCCGCAATCGCTTTCGTCAGATCGCTGAACGCCGTCGATCGCGGGGGACTCGCAACATGCTGCGCGTCGGAAGGCTGTTTCGCCATCTCGTTGCACTCCTTGCACTCTCCGAAGGACCGAGCCACAGAGGAAATGCGAGAGCACAACACCCAGCCGTGGAGCTACAGCTTCAGTCTACCGGAGCGGACCGCGCCGCTTGCATGATGGCGGTCCTGCGGGCGCCCAGGTGGTGCGGTCGCACCGTGCGCCGTCGCGTTTTTCCGTCCCCGAGCTCACTGTCGCTGGGCTTTTGAAGACCCTGCTTCTGCGAAGCTTGCGCCGTGACCGCGGCGCGCAGCCAGGCGTTTGTCGAGACCTCCGTCCCCGAGGCCTATGACCGTTTCATGGCTCGCCAGCTGTTCGAGCCGTGGGCGCGCGAGCTCGTCCGGATCGCCGGCCCGACGTGAGCGTCGAGACGGTCGAGCTTGACGGCGTCTGGGAGAGCAGCGGCGACGCCCTCGCAACGATCGCGGGAACTCCCTACGGCCCGATCCTGGCCGGTCTCCCGTCCACCGAACGCGAGGCCGTCCTTGCAGACTTTGGCGAGCGGCTTGGTGCGGGCCACAGGGTGAGGTGACGCTCACCACGGCGAGCAGCATCGCGCGCGGCGTGAGGTAGGCCCAGCGCCTGTCGTGAGCGTCGGCTGTCAGAATGGCCTCATGGCCAGAGTCGTCGCGCGGGCGAGCAAGCAGGTGGACGCGCCACCGGAGCGCGTAATGGAGTTCCTGCGCGACTACCAGACCTCACGGCCGCGGATCCTGACCGGCAACTACAGCGCCTACACGGTCGAGGCCGGCGGCGAGGGCGCCGGCAGTGTGATCGCCTACCACTTCGCAGCGGGTGGACGCGAGCGCGACTATCGGCTCCGGGTTGAGGAGTCCGGTGGGGAGCTGGTCGAGCGCGACGACCTGTCGTCTTTCGCCAGCCGCTGGACGGCCGAGCAATCAGCGTCGGGCAGCACCGTTGCGATCGAGAGCTCCTGGGATGGGGCCGGCGGCGTCGCCGGCATCTTCGAAGGCCTCTTTGCGCCGCTCGGTTTGCGACGGATCTACGGCGAGATGCTCGACAAGCTCGACGTCGCCCTCGCGAGCGCGTAGCGAAGCCGGCTGCCCTTCAGACCTGCTTGGCGAGCGCGGTCAGCGGCCGGGGCCAGTGCTCCGAGGCCTAGAGCCGCCGAGGTCCTGGCTGACGCCGGCGAGCCCGATCAGGTTCCCCTCGGGGTCCGTGAAGTGGCCGACGACGAGGCCATTTGGTGCCGTCACGGGCCCCATCCGGCGCTGGCCTCCCAGGCTCTCGGCGTTCTGCAGCGCGACGTCTACGTCAGGCACACCAACGTAGAAGATGACGTGTCGCTCGTAGGCCTCACCACCGCCGATACCGCCAGGGATGCCGCTGCCGTCGCCGGCGCTGAGCCGGTCGATGAAGCCATAGTTGTCCGGTTGCGAAACCGCTTCCGCGACGGCTCCGCTGGTATCGCACTCCCAGCCGAACAGCTCGTTGAAGAAGCCGCGGAGTCTGGCGGGGTCCTTGCCGATGATCTCGAAGTGCACGACGGGTTGTCCCATGCTCGGTCCTTTCCGGGCGAGGCGGCGCGCGCTAGCTGGGTCCAGGTTGGTTGGCGAGCCCGAGCGATTCGCGCCTGTCGTTCGGTCGGTGCACTCCGACAGCAGCCCAGGCTGTGGCGGCGGCATCTGAGAGCTTGCGAACGCCGAGCTTCTCGTAGACGTGCTGGAGATGCTTCTCGACAGTGCGTCGCGCGATGCCCAGCTCGGCAGCTGTCTCGGAGATCGAGTGGCCGAGCGCTGTCCACCGCAACGTCTCTGCCTCGCGCGCCGTGAGACCGAGGCTGCGTAGCGCGTCCACGCTGAGCTGGCCGGTCCCGCTTTCGAGCAGCAGGACCTCGCGGCGGTCCCCACGGCTGCACGGGAGACGCGGCGCGAGCACGCTGTTGCCGTCGATCTCGAGGATCAGCGGCTCGGTGGCGATGCGCGAATCATCCTGCGCCGAAAGCCATTCGCGAAGCTTGTCGGGAAGTCCGCGACGGTTGGCGAGCGTGTCCCCGAGCAGGCGCCGCGCACTCTCGGTCGCGAACTCGACGCGTCCGTGGGTGTCGAGCACGACGACGTGCTGGCCGACCGTGTCGAGCCCCTGTTCGAGCGCGGCCAGCATCGCCTTGCGCTCGCTCCACAGCTCGGCGTTGCGGTAGGCCTGCATCAGGTGCGGACGAGCGAGCGCAAGCAGCTGCTCGGTGAAGTCCTTGTGGCTGCGGGTAAGCGCAATCCCGACGATCAGCGGGGCCCGGGCCGGCAGTGTGAACGCGACCTGCCATTCGATGCCGAGATGGCGATAGAACTCCCTGTAGAGCGTGAGGCCGTGGAAGGTCTGCTGGTCGACCACGTCGGAGATCCGGTACGGACGACCGTCGTGCGTCTTCTCGAAGCGCTGGATCAGCGGGTTCTCGTAGATGAGCTCCGAGAATCTGGGCAGCAGGCTCGGATCGAACGCGGGAACCGTGAGCGCGAACGACTCATTGGGACTGATCTCGTTGTAGCCGACCCTGTCGCAGGGCACGACACGAGTCACAAGCTCGAGAATCCCCTGGCGGTATTCGGCGAGGTCTTCGAAGCCGTAGGCCTCGCCGACGAGATCCGACAGCAGCTGTGTGTCGGTGAGCGCCTGGCCGCGCATAGCGGGAGAAGTATCTTCGCTCTCGGCGAGCCCTGCAGCGGGAGGCGCGCGCCGCGTTCGAGGCGGCTGATCGGTCTGGCTACCCGCGCTCGAGGGGAGCAGGCAATTGGCGCTGCGAGCACGAATCCCGGCGTCCTGCTGCGCGGACGCGAGCGCGAGCGCCTGCGCTTGTTATGCTTGTCGCTCGGGCTGGATCAAGATCCAGCCAAGTAGTGCAGGCACTGCCGGTCGCTGCCCAAACAGCATCCTCCGCGTAACCAGCACATAAATACGGAGGACAAAACAATGCCAACGGGTTCAGTCAAGTGGTTTAGCGACGACAAGGGCTTTGGTTTCATCACGCCGGACGACGGGTCCAAGGACCTCTTTGTCCATCACAGCGCGATCAACGGCGAGGGCTACCATTCTCTGGCCGAGGGTGCCAAGGTCAGCTACGAGTCGGAGAGCGGCGACAAGGGTCCCAAGGCGGTCAACGTCACCACCCTGTAGCGCTCGGGTCGGGCCGCACGCTTCGACGCGCGCGGCCTGACCTCCTCACCTGCGTCGACCGATCGGCCGACGCAGCGCCAATCGCAATCGGCGGGCGACGTCTTCAGGCGGCCTGGGCCGCGATTGAGCGGGACGAGATCGTCCTCACCCGGGGAGCTCGTCCGCTCATAACGAGCGAAGTGCCGGGAGCAGTTCGCGCTCGGCCCAGTCGACTAACTTCTCCTGCTGATCGTCGCCGATCTGCACGAGCGCGATCTCGGTGAAGCCGGCATCGACGAACGGCTTGATCCTCGCGACGTGCTCCTCGACGTCAGGTCCGCAGGCAATCGCGTCGGCCACCTGCTCGGGCGTGACGAACGCGGTGGCAGCCTCGAACGCGTCCGGGTTGGGCAGGTCGGCGTTGACCTTCCAGCCGAGTCCGAACCAGAGTGTCCGGCCCGACCCGCTGCTCCGGCTTTTTGGCAGTCGAAATGCCTCTTGACCGCACCCGACGTGACTGCCAAGCTGCGCCGGAGGCAATGGCGGCGTTGAGGGACCCGTTTAACGGAGCACCGTGGCGCGTTGCGTTGAGCGCGGCACTGCTTCTCGCCGCTGTGACGGCGCTCATGCTGATGCCCGACGCGGCCAGCGCTGCCACGGCATCCACGGCTTCGCTCAGCGCGGACGACGTGCGCTGGGGGCTGCTGCTCGGTCTTGCAATCGAGGCCGGCGGGTTCTGGGCGCTCAGCTCGATCGCCGGCGTGCGGGTGAAGCACCTGGTGACTGGTCAGGACGGGCGGCTGTCGACCTCGAAGACGATCGCCGTCGTCTGGACGCTCGTCGTCGCGGCGGCGCTGTTTGCCGTCGTGTTCGCGAACCTGCTCAACGAGCCGCATGCACTCACCGCGATCAACAGCTCCGGCATCGTCGGCCAGTACGCACTGCTGTTCGGTGGGCCGCTCGGCGCTGCGCTCCTCGCCAAGGGAATCGTCACCGGTCAGGTCAACAAGAACCCGGCGGCCAAGCCGCCAACCGCGAAGGGCGCCAGTGTCGCCGACCTCTTCCAGGGCGACGGCGACAACATCGACCTCGGCGACTGCCAGTACGTGCTGTTCAACCTGGTTGCCCTGGTCTTCGTCGTCGGCACGATGCTCCACGCCCCCGCCGGCGGGCTGCCGCACATCCCCGATGTGCTGCTTGGGCTGACGAGTGTGTCGGCAACCGGCTATGTCGGCAAGAAGGCGCTGCCGGCGACCGATCTTGCCAAGGCGACGATCGACCCCAACCACGGACCGAACTTGATCACCGTGAACGTCACGGGCCTCTCGCCCGAGACCCAGGCGCAAGCCCGCTTTTGGGTCCGCGTCGGTGACGATGATGGTCACGTCGTCGACGCAGCGGTCGCCACCGGTGCAGCGACGCTGCAGGCCGTACCGATTCCGGCCGGTCCCGTCCCGGGCACCGTCGTTGCGGTGTCGGTCGTCACACAGAACGGCGCGCTGCTGAGCGCCGGCAACTTCACCTACTGACCGCGGCCACGCTCCATCTGACCGGCCGCAGCGGTCAGAGATCACTCGCTGGAAGACGGCCTGTACCTCCGTCGGATCAGGAGTCGGGGCGCCGGCGCCGATAAATGTCTCGGGGAGTTGGGGATCGGTGCCATGCGGTGGACGACCTCGACCCTGACCTGGATTTGAGCGGCCTCTCGCGCGAGGAGGTCTTCCAGCTGTGCTTCTCGAACGCGATGAAGAGCCCGGAGCTGCGGAGCTCATACAAGGATCGCGACGGGCGCTTCCTGCTCGTGAGCGGTGGGTGGCTGGACGCGTACGCCCCGGGGCGCACGCTCGACGAGGTGGTGGGGCAGACAAACCACGCGTTCTTCAAGGGCCCGCATGCCGACGCCGCGCGCGCCGAGGATCTGCGTGTGATCGAGACTGGGGACGCGGTTCGCGGCAAGATCGAATATGAGGAATTCGACGATCGCCCCAACGCCTGGGTCCAGATCACGCGGCTACCTCTGCGCGGCGCGCACGGCAAGATCGTCGGCACCTGGGCGCTCACCCGCGACGTAACACTTCGCGTTGAGGCACAGCAGGCGCTCGCTTCGAGCCGCGAGCGGCTCGAAGCGAGCGAGCGCATGCACCGCGAGATCTTCGAGCGCAATCCGCAGCCGATGTGGCTCTACGACCGCGCCAGCTGGGAGATCTTCGCGGTCAACGAGGCGGCGATCGCGGTTTACGGCTACTCGCGCGAGGAGTTTCTCGCTCTGCGCGTGCTCGATCTCATCGACTCGGACCAGGTGCCGGCCTTCCTGGAGTCGATGACGGTGACCGAGGGCGGTCGGTCGGGCTACCGCGTTGCCGTGCCGCGCAGCCATCGCTACAGGGACGGCACGATCGCCGAGGTCGAGGTCACAGCCAACGACGTGACGATCGACGGGCGCGCCTGCCGCGTTGCCCTGATCAGCGACGTGACCGAGCGCAATCGCGTTGCCGCCGAGCTTGCCGCCGCCCGTGACGAGGCGGTTGAGGCCTCGAACACCAAGTCGGCGTTCCTCGCGAACATCAGCCACGAGATACGCACGCCGATGAACGGCGTGCTGGGGATGACCGAGTTGCTGCTCGACAGCGTCCTCGACGAGGACCAGCGCCTGCTCGCCCAACAGGTCTCCAGCTCGGGCGAGCAGATGGTTGCGCTGATCGACGACATCCTCGACATCTCGAAGATCGAAGCTGGACAACTCGCACTCGAACAGACGATCTTTGCCCTGCACGATGCGATCGAACAGGCCTGCGCGGTGGCCGGAATCCAGGCAGCTGCGAAGGGCCTCGAGCTCGAGGTCGAGATCGCCGCCGAAGTACCGCGCGAAACGCGCGGCGACAGCCGGCGTCTGCGTCAGATCGTCTTGAATCTCGTCGCCAACGCCGTCAAGTTCACGAGCGAAGGCGGGATCACCGTCCGTGCCAGCACGCGCCGTGTCGGCCAGGACGACGGCGTGATGCGCGTCGAGGTCGGCGACAGCGGCATCGGCATCGCACCCGCTGTGCTCGAGCGCATGTTCGAGCCGTTCACGCAGGCCGACGCCTCGACGACGCGCCACTACGGCGGCACCGGTCTCGGTCTCGCGATCGCGCGCGAGCTCACCGAGCTGATGGGCGGAACGATCGGGGCGCGCAGCGAGCCGGCGACCGGCAGTACGTTCTGGTTCGAGCTGCCACTGGTCAACGAGAAGCTGGTGACCCGGCAGCCGGCGCGCGACCAGCGAGCCGGCGCGAGCCGGCTCTGGCTGAGCACCCCGGTGGTGCTTGTCGCAGAGGACAGTCCGGTCAATCAGACGGTCGCCGTTCGCACGCTCGAGCGCTTCGGTTGCCAGGTCGAGGTGGTGGCTGACGGACGCCAGGCGCTCGAGAAGCTATCGGCGCGGCGCTATGACGCGGTCTTGATGGACTGCCAGATGGCAGACATGGATGGCTACGAAGCGACGATCGAGCTGCGTCGCCGCGAGGGCGGCGGACGCCACACACCGGTGATAGCGATGACGGCCCACGCGATGACCGGCGACCGCGAGCGCTGTCTCGCCGCGGGCATGGACGACTACCTCAGTAAGCCGCTGCGCCGCCAGCAGCTCGCCGACGCGCTACTGCGCTGGGTGTCGGACGATCGCGTGCCGGTCGCCGTGGGCGGCCCGCTGCCGGGCTGACGCAGACTCGGGCCGTGCACCTTCGTGGGCCCGGCGAGCTTGCCGCTTCGCGGCGCATGCCCCGAGCATCTGGTCGCAACTGGCAACGACGACCCGATCATCATCGCCACTCGCCACCTTCACACCCGAGCGGGCGTCGGCGAAAATGGATCTGATGCCCCACCCGACCGCCGCGGAGCTGCGCGCGTTGTGCCTCGGCCTGCTCGGCGCGCGCGAGGAGTTCCCGTTCCGCCCCGAACTCTCGGTGTTCAAGGCGGGCGGGAAGATCTTCGCGCTCAGTGCGCTGTCAGAGGTGCCGCTGCGTGTCAGCCTCAAATGTGACCCGGAGCTCGCCGAGCAGCTCCGCTTCACCTACGCGGCGATCGTCCCCGGCTACCACCTGAACAAGCGCCACTGGCTGACGATCACGATTGACGTCTCGCTCGCCAAGGGCCTGGTTGCCGACCTCATTGAGGGTAGCCACGAACTCGTCGGTGCCAGGCGAAGGCCCCGCGGAAGGCGCTGAGGGATCCTCGCGGCGGCAGGAATTTACCCCGGCACCGCGCGGCGCGCGGTGCTACCTTGATCGACGCCGGATCCCCCGCCGGCGAAACTTGCTCTACAGCTCGGAGTTCGTGGAAAATCGCTAGGCTGGCGCGGCGCGTTTGGGAGGTGGCCGGCGGGCGCTTGGGGGAGCCACTCGGACGCCCGTCACGAAGGGATCAGGAGGAGGACATGACTGGCTTCAAGCTCGGCCGAGCAGTCCGACTGATCACGGCGATCGGTGCGACCGGTGTCGCGCTTGCGTCGATCGGCGCTGGCACTGCTTCCGCGGCGAGCACGCTCGACGTCTGTGAGACCGTGTCCCTGACCTGCCCCTACGACACGATCCAGTCCGCAATCGCCGACGCGAAGAGTAACGACATTCCGGGTGTCGACACCAGCGGCGTCGGCGATGTGATCAGCGTTGGCCCGGGTATCTACTACGGACCGCTCGACGTTGATGTGCCAGTGACGATCAGGGGCTCCGGCGCTGGCGTCACGATCATCGAGCCGACGACTCAGCCGTCGCCGACGACTGAGTCGTTCACCCCGACGGGCGGGTCCGCGAACTATCCGCTGGTCTACGCGGATGGGCCGAGCGGGGGATCGTCCGTCGCGATCGCGGACCTCACCGTCGATGGGCTCGACGACGGCGCCTCGGTCGGCGAGCCATTCGAGGGGATAGCCGGGTACGACACGACTTTGGCTGTCAACGACGTTCACGTCATCGGCATGAGTGACGGGCCGCCGGACAGTGCTCGAACCGGCTACGGCATCGTGGACGTCAACGACTCGCCGAACATGAACACGGTGTCAGTGACGAATAGCGAGGTCGAGGGCTACCAGCAGAACGGCATCACGGTCGATGGCAACGCGAACACGTCGGTTGGTATTGCCGGCAATACCGTGGTCGGCGCTGGTCCTACAGACAACGACGGCGCTGGCATCGCGATTCGCGACCTCTACTGGGAGTCGACCTCGTCCCAGGGCCCGACCGGCAGCGTGACCGACAACGACGTGGGCGGAAACATTTGCGCCATCGGTGACGACACCTGTGGCTCCGACCTCCTCTCTGACGATTATCCGAACGGAGAGGACGACATCGGGGCGGGCCAGATGTACGGCGACTCTGCGGGGATCCTGCTCGACAACGTCAGCGGCTCCACCGCGTCGAGCACATTCACCGTGTCGGGCAACGACGTCTCCGACAACGACATCGGTGTGTGGGCGACGACCGCGCCTGGCTATACGACGACGATCGCCGACAACACGCTGACCGACAATCTCTATACGGACGTGCTCGCCGGCTTCGGCGCGACCACGGTCACCTCCAACACGATCGGTGGCGGCCCAGACTCCTCCTCGAGGCTCGACGGCGTGCTCGTGGCGAGCTACCACGCGGATCCGGCTGACGATGCGGCTAGCGCGACGATCACCGCCAACACGATCACCGGCACGAACGCGGGGGTCGAGGTTGCGCAGGGCGACACGTCCGGCGCGCCGACCCCGAGCGCGATCATCACCAACAACGCGATCTCCGGTAACACGCAGGGGATCGAGAACAACGTGGACACGCCGGTCGACGCGGTCGACAACTGGTTCGGCTGTAACGCCGGGCCCGATACGCCGAACTCGATCGGCTGCGACACGGTCACCTCCGCGTCCACCACCACGCCCGCCGCCGACGCGATGGCCGTGACGTACTCGCCGTTCCTCGTTCTGACGCTCACCGCGCTGCCCAGCACGATCGCGCCGGGCGCCAGCGCGACGATGCTCGCCAGCATCCGCCAGAACTCGGCCGGCAGCTCGTTCCCGTCGGGGGCCTTCCCGAGCGACCTCCCGGTGACGTTCTCGATGACCAGCGGCTCGCTTGACGGATCGCAGACGCTCGTCAACGGCACGGCGACCACGACGCTGAGCGACACGCCGCTCGGCGCCGCAAACGTCAAGGCAACGCTCGACAACCAGTCAGCCAGCACGAACGTGACGACGGCAAACCAGGTCAGCACGACCAGCTCGGTCGCACCGAGCACGAGCGCGAGCACCATCACCGTGACGGTTCCGGCAACCGTATCGCCGCTGATCGCGTTCCTCTCCTCAAGCAAGCTGAGCCTGCTCGCCGACAACCCGGGCAGCGAGCTCACGCTGAGCTGCGTCGATGGCTGCAGCGCCTCGGTCGCCGGCAAGATAACGCTCAGCGAGAAGCACCACAAGCACGCGACACTGACACTGAGCACGGCACAGCTGAGCGTGGCCGCGGACAGCTCGGACGTCTACACGGTCACGCTGACGGGGTCGCAGCGCAACTCGGTCAAACGCGCACTCAGCGCGACGCTGACGCTGAGCGTCTCGGCCAAGGACGACTCGACCGGCAAGACGATCACCGGCTCGAGGTCCTTCGCCCTGACCCGCGGCTGAGGCTGGCGGACGGGACGCTGCGCGTGCGAGCCCTCAGACGCCAAATCCCAATGGCTGAACGGCTCGCGCTCGCCGGGGCACGCGTCATCGGCGGCACGGTCTCGACCGGCGTCAGCGCTCGCGCGCACGGCGGATCGGGCGGTCGCCGCCGCTGGGCGCGCGCCGCGCTGCTACTCCTGCTTGCCGGTTGCGCCGCGTGGAGCGCGCTGAACAGCGCCCCGGGCACTCGCACTCCTGCTCCGACTGGACAGCACCAGCTTGCGAGAGCCGGCACGGGATGGTCGGCGTTGCCAGCTGCTGCGCGGCCTGTGATCTCCAGCTCGCTCGGCAGCGACGTCAGTGCTTTTTGGGGCCGGCGGAGCGCGGGCGGCGCCATTTTGCTGCGTAACCCGGTGCAGGGTCTGAGCGCCGCGTTCAGCGCCGGCGCTGTGGCGGTGTCCGCCCCCCACGGACTGCGCTTAGGTCTCTCCTCGCTCACGATCGACCGCGCCGGTTCGCGCGCGTTCCTACCGCGGTTCGCGCGCGCTGCGCTGAAGCGCAACCGCGTTACGTACACCGCGCTGGGCATCAGCGACTGGTTCGCCAACGGTCCGTGGGGCGTCGAGCAGGGCTTCACGCTCAGCCGCCGGCCCGCCGGGACCGGCCCGCTGCTGATCTCCCAGACCCTCGCCGGAAACGCGACCGGCCGCGTCGGCCCCGGTGGGCGCGCTGTCACCTTCAGTTCGCCTTCGGGGTCGCTGCGCTACACGAACCTCGTCGTGACCGACGCGACCGGCCAGCGCGTGCCGGCGCGCCTGCGCCTGAGCGGGCGGCGCTTGACGATCGTGATCGAGGACGCGCACGCTGTCTATCCGTTGCGCGTCGATCCGACCTTCCAGCAGACCGCGGAGCTGACGGCCTCCGATGGCAACGACGACGACGACCTCGCCTACTCGGTGGCGGTATCGGGGTCGACGATCGTCGCCGGCGCGCCCTACCACGTGGGCTTGCACTCGAACCAGGGAGCGGTCTACGTCTACACGACCTCGGGCGGCTGGAGCAACGCGACGCAGACCGCGGAGCTGACCGCAGCTGACGGCGCCGCCTACGACCAGCTCGGGTACTCGGTGGCGGTGTCGGGCTCGACGATCGTCGCCGGCGCGCCCGGCCACAGCGATGGCAGGGGCGCGGTGTACGTGTATACGCTGCCCAACTCGGGCGTCTGGGCGAGCACGACGCAGACCGCGGAGCTGACTGCCTCCGACGCGGTCGGTGGCGACTCAATCGGCACCGGGGGCGACGAGCTCGGGTCCTCGGTGGCGGTGTCGGGGTCGACGATCGTCGCCGGCGCTCCCAACCACAAGGTGGGGTCCAACTCCCAACAGGGAGCGGTCTACGTTTACACGACCTCGGGTGGCTGGGGCAACGTGACGCAGACGGCCGAGCTGACTGCATCTGACGGCGCCGCCGACGATCAGCTTGGGTACTCGGTGGCGGTGTCGGGGTCGACGATCGCCGCTGGCGCGCCGGGCCACAGGGTTGGCTCCAACGCCTACCAGGGTGCGGTCTACGTTTACACGACCACGGGTGGCTGGGGCAACGTGACGCAGACGGCTGAGCTGACCGCCTCTGATGGTGCCGCCGACGATGAGCTCGGGTACGCCGCGGCGGTGTCGGGGTCGACGATCGTCGCCGGTGCTCCCTTCCACAAGGTGGGCTCCAACGCCGATCAGGGAGCTGCCTACGAGTGGACGATGCCCGGCGGCGGCTGGGCGGGCACACCGGCGAGCCCACTGGTGCAGACCGCCGAGCTGACAGCATCCGGCGGCGACACCGGCGATGAGCTCGGCTACTCGGTCGCGGTGTCCAACGCGACGATCGTCGCCGGTGCGCTCGACCACGCGGTGGCTTCCAACGGCGACGAGGGCGAGGCGTACGTCTACATGATGCCCTCGTCGGGCGGCTGGAGCAACGCGACGCAGACCGCGGCGCTGAGCGCCTCCGACGGTCTCAGCAACGATCAGCTCGGGTTCTCGATCGGGGTGTCGGGCTCGACTGTCGTCGCCGGCGCGCCCTACCACACGGTCGGCTACGACGCCGACCAGGGCGCGGCGTACGTGTTCGACCTCCCGACCCCCGGGGTTGCGGCGAGCGTTTCGCTTCAGCTGAATCCCACCTCGATCACCGCCGACGGGTCGTCGACTTCGCAGGCGACGGCGTCGGTGACGGATGCCTACGGCAATCCCGTGTCGGGTGATCTCGCAAATATGACGATCAAGAGCGACGGCGGCCAGACGATCGGGCCGCTCAAGACGGGCAGCTTGGCGGGCACCTATCAGGCGACGATCACGGCGACGACGACGCCAGGCACCTCCACGATCACTGCAACCGACAGCTCGCCGTCGCCGAGCGCGTCGGGGAGCGCAACGCTCAACCAGGACGTCGCTGTCAGCTCGGTGAGCCCGAGCTCGGCCGAGGCGGGGGCGACCGACTTCAAGGTGACGATCGACGGTGCCGGCTTCGAGAATGGCGCGACCGCGTCGTTCGCGAATTCGGGGATCACCGTCGACTCGACGAGCGTCGTCAGCTCCTCGCAACTCACCGCCTACATCTCGATCACCGCCAACTCGCTCACGGGCGCCACTGCGGTCACGGTGACGAACCCTGACACGACGAGCGCCAGCGACCCCAACGCCTTCACGGTCGACCCGGGTCCGACTGTCATCTCGACGACTCCGGGCTCCGGCGACCTCGGCGCGAGCAATCTCAGCGTGACGATCGACGGCAGCGGCTTCGAGACCGGCGCGAAGCTGTCGTTCTCCGATCCCGGGATCACCGTCAACTCGACGAGCTTCGTCAGCTCCTCGGAGCTCACGGCGTACATCTCGATCGCCTCGGGCACCGGCGCGACCGCCGTGACGGTCACCAACCCCGACGGCAGCAGCGCGACCGGCACGGGCGCGTTCGTCGTCGACGAGGAGCCGGTGCTGACTGTGCTCGTCGCCGGCAGCCAGGTCTACGGCGGCACGAGCTCGATCGGCAACTACTCGGTCGTCGGCTACATCGGCGGCACGTCGACCGCCGTATCGGGCGCCCTGGCGGGCTGCGCGACGAGCCTTACGAGCACCTATGGCGGCGACATTCCGGCAGGCACCTACTACCAGACGATCAGCGGTTGCGAGGGCCTCTCGGCGACTGGCTATGTAGTCAGCTACGTGGACGTCGGCTACACGGTCACGCCGGCTGCGCTCGCGATCACGGCGTCCAGCTCAACGATGACCTACGGCGCCACGCCGCCGACGATCGAGCCGAGCTACAGCGGCTTCAAGAACAGCGACGGCCCAGCCGCCTTGACCACCGCACCCGATTGCTCGAGCGCCGTGTTGTCGTCGAGTTCGGTCGGCCGCTACGCGAGCAGCTGCACGGGCGCGGCTGATCCGAACTACACGATCAGCTACGTGTCGGGGAGCGTCTCCGTGACGCCGGCGCCGCTCACGATCACCGCGTCGAGCGCGTCGGTCACCTACGGCGCGGGCCCGCCGGCGATCACGCCGAGTTACAGCGACTTCGCCAACGGCGAAAATCCGAGCAGCCTGACCACGCCGCCGCTGTGCATTGCGACTGCGACGAGCTCGAGCTCGGATGGTAGCTATGCGACCAACTGCGTCGGCGCGGTCGATCCGAACTACAGCATCACCTACGTGGGCGGCAGCATCACGGTCACGCCGGCGCCGCTCACGATCACCGCGTCCACCACGTCGATGACCTATGGCGGCACGGTTCCGCAGCCCACGCCGGTCTACACCGGCTTCGTCAACAACGACAACCCGACCGATCTCGGCACCCAGCCGAGCTGCTCGACCACCGCGCCGTCGAAGACCCCTGTTGGCACCTTGACGGACGCAAACACCTGCAGCGGTGCCGCCGCGGCCAATTACACGTTCAACTACAAACCCGGCAACGTAACCGTCAACCCCGCCGCGCTCACGGCGAACGTGGTCGGCACCCGCGTCTACGGTGCGACGGCGACGGCCTACACGGTCGTCAGCTACGCGGGCTTCGTCTACGACGACAGCGTCAGCACCGCTGGACTCACGGGCTCGCCAAGCTGCTCGACGATCGTTGCCGTGAGCGCCGGCGCCGGGTTCTACACCGGCACGATCAGCGACTGCTCGGGCGTGTCAGCCCCCAACTACGCGATCACCTACAACGACGACGGCTTCACCGTCACGCCCGCACCGCTGACGATCACCGCGTCCAGCCCGACGATCACCTACGGCCAGGCGGCGCCGACGGTCACCGCGAGCTACAGCCCGTTCGTCAACGGCGACAGCTCGAGCAGCCTGACCAACCAGCCGATCTGCTACACGCCCGCGGGTCCCGCGAGCCTGGCGACGGCAACGCCGGCGGGCGTGCCGTTGCCGGACGCGCCAAGCGACCCGGTGACGCTCTGCGCGGACGCTAGCGATCCGAACTACACGATCATCTACGTGAGCGGCAACGTCACGGTCAAGCAGGCGCCGCTGACGATCACGGCGTCGAGCGCGACGATCGTCTACGGCCAGGCTGTGCCACAGGTCGCGCCGAGCTATAGCGGGTTCGTCAACAACGACGATCCTGGGGACCTGACGACCCAGGCCGACGATTGCACGACTCCCGCCACGCTCGGCAGCCCCGTCGACGGCTCGCCCTACCCGACGAGCTGCACCGGCGCCGCGGACCCGAACTATGCGATCGCCTACAAGAGCGGCAGCGTGACGGTCACGCCGGCGCCGCTGACCGTCACCGTGACTGGCACGCAGCTGTACGGCATCACCGCGTCCCAGAGCTTCACGATCGATGCCTCGGGCTACATCGGCTTCGTCAACGGCGATATCGCCTCGACCGCGTTTACCACGCCCGCCCCCGAGACCGATCTCACCGGCTGCGCCACGAACGCCACCGGCACGACGCCGGCCGGTATCTACGACGCCGGCAACACGAGCGGGATCACGATAACCGGCTGCAGCGGGCTCACCGCCAACCACGGCAACTACTCCCCAATCACCTACGCCGACGGGGGCTTCACCGTCACCGACTCCGCGACGACGAGCATCTCGACGCCGTCGCTCGCGAGCATCGCGGTCGGCGGCTCCGAGACCGACAGCGTCGTCGTGACCGGCAACGTCGTCGGCGGCCCGCCGACCGGCACGGTCTCCTTCGCCGAATGCGAGGTCGGAACCACCGGCGCAACCTCGTGCGCCTCGGGCGGCGTCGCGCTCGGTGGTGCGGCGATCGCGCTGACCACGACGGGCGCCGACAGCTCGAGCGCGACATCGGCGAGCTTCCTGCCGACCGGGGGCCCCGGAACCTACTGCGTCCTCGCGCAGTACAGTGGCTCCACGAACTACGAAGGCTCCTCGGACGACACGAGCGACGGATGCTTCACCGTCACCGGGGTTGGCGCGCCGTTGAGCGCGGCGCCGGCGGCGGCGAGTATGGCGCTCGGCGAGACCAATAGCGACGCCGTCACTGTCACGGGCAACGCGGGCGGCGGCTCGCCGACCGGCTCGGTCGTCTTCTACGCCTGCGGTCCCGGCACGACCCCGTGCTTGAGTGGGGGCACCAAGGTCGGCACCACCGACCTGCTCGCCGCCGCCGACAACACCGCGACCGCAACGTCGCCGTTGTTCCTGGCGTCCAGCGGCGCGGGCACCTACTGCTTCCGCGCCGTCTACTCGGGCGATGGCAACTACGGCGGCTCCACAGACGCCAGCGGCCACGAGTGCTTCACCGCGACCAAGGGCACGAGCTCGACTGCGTCTGCGCCGAGCTACCCGACGATCGAACCCGGCGAGTCAGACGACGACACGGTGACGGTCGCCGGTAACGCCGCGAGCGGCCCGCCGACCGGAACGGTCTCATTCTACGTCTGCGGGCCCGGCGCCGGCTCGTGCGGCTCGACCGCGAGCGCGCTCGGTGGCGCGGTCTCGCTCGACGTCGGCGCGGGCGACGACTCGACGGCGAGCTCCCCCTACTTCACACCCACGACCACCGGCAGCTATTGCTTCTACGCCGTCTACAGCGGTGATGCCAACTACCAGGGCTCCTCCGATGCGACGAGTGACGGCTGCTTCGCGCTGACCGCCGCCGCTGCGCCCGTGAGCCAGGCGAGCCAGACCGCGCCGAGCAACGCGTTCGCGATCACGGCCCACAGCTTCAAAGGCGACGTGATCCACCTCACGCTCACGCTCCCCGGCCCCGGCTCGCTCTCGCTGATCGCAAGCCACGGTGCCGGCACCAGCACCCTCGCGAGCCGCACGGTCAGCGTCACGAGCAAGGGCAGCCTGAGCGTCGCACTGTCGCTCAACAAGAAGGCCAAGGCGGCGGTCGCCTACGCGGCCCGGCACAAGACCGCCCTCGACGCGACCGTGACGATCACCTACACGCCGAGTGGCGGCAGCCCGCGCACGAAGACGCTGACCGTCGTCCTCGTCAAGCACAAGTAAGCGGCTAAGGTCTGAGGATGGCCAGCGCGACCGCTCCGGTCGAGCACCCGAGCACGGCCGAGCGCGCCGCGCGGGGCCGCTCGGCGCGCGCCGACGTCCCGCGCTCCGCCCACGCCAGGTTCGACACACCCGCTGATCGCCCCGACCCGGTCGCAGTGCTCCAAAGTCAGGACGCGGCGCGGATCCCCGAACTGCTGCCGATCCGCTACGGGCGGATGCTCGCCTCGCCGTTCGCCTTCTATCGCGGCGCGGCGAAGATCATGGCCGGCGACCTCGCCCACACCCCCCGCACCGGCCTCACGGTCCAGTGCTGCGGCGACGCACACGTCGCCAACTTCGGCGTCTTCGCCTCGCCCGAGCGCCGTCTCGTCTTCGATCTCAACGACTTCGACGAGACGCTCCCCGGCCCCTGGGAGTGGGACGTCAAGCGCCTCGCGACGAGCATGCTGATCGCCGCCCGCGAGAACGACTTCAAGTCCCGCGACCAGGAGGGCGTCGTCGCCGCGACGCTCGCCGAGTACCGCACCGCGATGGCCGGCTTCGCCGCGATGAACAACCTCGACGTCTGGTACGCCCACCTCGATGTCGACGACGCGCTCGCCCAGCTCGGCCCCCCGCGCGACGCCAAGGCCGCCAGGCGCACCGAGCGCGCGCTCGCGCGAGCGCGCTCGCGCGGCAGCCTGAGCGCCGCCGCGAAGCTGACCGAGGTCATCGACGGCGAGCCGCGGATCGTCGCCGAGCCGCCGCTGGTCGTTCCGCTCTCGGACCTCGCCCACGGCAGCGAGCGCGACGAGATGTTCGCCGGCCTGCACGAGCAGCTGCTCTCCTACCGCAAGTCGCTCGAGCAGGACCGACGCGTGCTGCTCGAGCAGTTCCGCATCGTCGACTTCGCGCGCAAGGTCGTCGGCGTCGGCAGCGTCGGCATGGACGCCTGGATCGCGCTGTTGCTCGGCCTCGACGGTGGCGACCCGCTGTTCCTCCAGCTGAAGCAGGCCGAGGCCTCCGTGCTCGAGCAGTTTCTCGGCCCGAGCGACTTCAAGAATCACGCCGCGCGCGTCGTCAACGGCCAGCACCTGATGCAGGCGAGCTCTGACATCTTCCTCGGCTGGCTGCACCTCGACCCGGGCCCGCGCGGCGGCCCCCCGATCGACTTCTACGTTCGCCAGCTGCGCGACTGGAAGGGCGCCGGCGATCTGAACAAGATGAGCGTCGCGGAGATGTCCGAGTACGGGCGCTTCTGCACCTGGGCGCTGGCCCGCGCCCACGCCCGCAGCGGCGACCGGATCGCGATCGCCGCCTACCTCGGCAAGGGTGACCAGTTCGACCGCGCCGTCCTCGACTTCGCCCACGCCTACGCGACGCAGAACGAGCGCGACTTCGCGGCCCTCGCCGAAGCGGTCAGATCCGGTGCAATCAAGGCCGAGAAGGGTGTCTAGCCCTTTGTTTTGGGGGCGTGGTCGGTCGGCGAGATCGCGCACCTCACGGCGGCTGCGCCTGCCGGGCATACTCAGGTCGTGGCCAGGCTGATCCTCCTCACGGGAGCGACCCGCGGCATCGGCCGCGCCGCGGCGATCGAGCTTGCCCGCCAGGGCGCCGACCTCGCGCTCGTCGGCCGCGACGGCGAGCGCGTCAGCACACTTGCCGCAGAGTGCCGAGCTGCCGGCAGCGGCGCTCGCATCCACGAGCACGTTGCCGACCTCGCGCTGATGTCCGAGGTCCGCGCGCTGGCCGCGGAAGCCCGCGATCGCTACCCGCAGATCGACGTCCTCGCCAACAACGCCGGCGCGGTCTTCGCCTCGCGCAGGCTCACCCCCGAGGGGTTCGAGCAGACCTTCGCGCTGAACCACCTCTCACCGTTCCTCTTGACCAACCTGCTGCGCGACCTTCTCGCCGGCGGCCGTGTCGTGACGACATCCTCCGACGCCCACCGGTCCGGGCTGCTCGACCTCTCCGACCTGCGCTCCGAGCAGTCCTACTCGCCGCTGCGCGTCTACGGAACCTCGAAGCTCTGCAACATCCTCTTCACCCGCGAGCTCGCCCGCCGCGCACCGGAGCTCCACGCCAACTGCTTTCACCCGGGTGTCGTGCGGACCGGCTTCGGCAAGAACGAGAACAGCCTGATCAAGCTCGGCACGACGCTCGCCGCACCCTTCCTGCGCTCACCCAAGCGCGGCGCCCGCTCGCTTGTCTGGCTCGCCACCTCTGACGGCGCAGCAACTCTGACCGGCGACTACATCGTCGACGAGAAGGTCGTGCAGCCGAGCGCGCAGGCCCGCGACCTGACCCTCGCCGAACTGCTCTGGAGCGCCAGCGCCGAGCTCGTCGGTCTCCCGGCCTGAAATGCCAGAGGCGATCCGCGCGATCGTCACCGGAGCCGTTCAGGGCGTCGGCTTCCGCGACGCGACGCTGCGTCGAGCCCGCCAGCTCGAGCTCAAGGGCTGGGTTCGCAACGCCGGGGACGGCACGGTGGCGGTGCACGCCGAGGGCGAGCGGGCCGCGCTCGACGAGCTGCTCGCCTTCCTCCGGGTCGGACCGCCGCTCGCGCGGGTCGCCGGCGTCGAGGCCAAGCCGGCGAAGGTCGAGCGCCACGAGCAGTTCGCGGTCCGCGGCGTCAGTCACGGCGTCTTCGTCGTCCAGGAGCATGCGGCCACAGCCCACCACTTCGACCTGCGCCTCGAGGTCGCCGGCGTGATGCGCTCCTGGGCGCTGCCGAAGGGCCCGTCGCTCGACCCCGCGGTCAAGCGCCTCGCCGTCGAGGTCGGAGACCACTCCATCGAGCACAACGGCTTCGAGGGCCGCAGCGGCGGGGGCGGCGTGATCGTCTGGGACCGCGGAACCTACGAGCAGGGCGGCCGCGTGGCCTGGCCGGAGGCGCTCGCGCGCGGGCACGCGGTCTTCGTCCTCCATGGCGAGAAGCTGCGCGGCGGCTTCGCACTGCAGCGCACCGGCGCCGGGGGCAAGTCACAGTGGCTGTTGATCAAGCGGCGCGACCCGAGCGCGCTGCCCGGCTCTGACATCGTCGCCGAGCGCCCGCAGTCGGTGATCAGCGGCCGCAGCCTCGACGAGCTGCTGGCCGCCTGACTACGATGACCTGGTGCGCAGGATCGCGATGCCACGCACCGCGGCGGCAGCCGCAGGGTTGCTCGCGAGCGCGCTGCTGCTCGCCGCCTGCGGTGGCTCATCCGGGGGCGTCGCGCACCTCGGCAAGACCAAGACGTCGAGCAGCCAGACCGCCACGAGCAGCCCCTCCTCAACCGCGGCCCCATCGGCGCTGGCGAGCGCAGCGATCAGGTTCGCGACCTGCATGCGCTCGCACGGCGTCGCGAACTTCCCCGATCCGGGCGCTCCTGGCGGCGCGACCTCATCGGCGGGCGCGACCGATCCCAACTCGCCCGCTGTGAAGGCGGCGGTCAAGGACTGCCACTCGCTGACTGCGAAGTTGTCCAGCGCCGCCCGAGCCCTATTCGGGACGCCGAAGGCGCAGGCGCAGTTCCTCGCGGTCGCGGCGTGCATGCGCTCGCACGGCGTGCCGTCCTTCCCCGATCCGAAGTTCGTAGACGGCCTGCCGCGCTTCCCCGGGCTCAAGGCGAGCGACCTGCACTCGCTGACCTTCCTCGCCGCCCTCCAGCGCTGCAAGTCGCTGCTGCCCGGCGGCGGCGCCGGCCTGTAGATCCTCGGGCGTCCCTAGCATGCGGCCCTGGATGACTGATTCCGCGACCCCCGCGCGCTGGCCGTGGAATTAACCATCTAGTGACCGGCCGTTGCGGGATCGAGCGCTGATGCGACAGCCCGGCCGCCGGTCGCGGCTCGCTGCGGCGCGCCCGCTCGCGATCGTCGTCGGGCTGATCGTGGTGCTCGCGGCTGCCTTGGGCGGCCGTGCGCACTCGTCGGCGTTCGCCGGCTACGTCTGGGGCGGGCGGGTGAGCTCCGTCCAGGGGTCCTGGACGGTCCCGCGGATCCTGCGCGGATCGCCACCGGGCGTCGCCGCGACCTGGATCGGAGCGCAGGGCCCGGGTGGCGGCTCTGCCCCTTTCATCCAGCTCGGCAGCGACGAGCAGCTGCTCGCCTCCTCGATCACCGGCTCGCACCTTGCGGGACCGCGCGCGCCCGCCTACTTCGCATTCTGGAGCGACACCGCCCGCCATTTCCATCCGCTGTTCCTCTTTCCCGTCAGTCCGGGCGACGAGCTCTCGGCGAGCATGACGCTCGGACCCCGCGGCTGGGCCCTGTCGATCAAGGACGAGACCTCCGGTGCCAGCGCGAGTCTGACGACGACCTACGCGCTGGGCGCCCGCTACAACGAGGTCGAGTGGACGCAGGAGGACGTCACCGACGGCAGGACCTCCAAGCCGTTCCCATACCCGCGGCTGTCGACCGTCGTCTTCACCCATCTGACGGTCAACTCGCATGCTCCGGGCGCCGGCGCCGTCTACTCTCAGCCGATGTCGGAACCCGGTGTCAGCCTCACGCCGAGCACACTCTCGGACGACGCGTTCGCGCTGCCGGGCAGCTGAGTGCCCGCCAGCCGCTACCGTTGCCCGGTGAAGCAAGCGCCATTCCGTTGCGGGCCGCGCCGTCTCCAACTCGCCGCGCTGGCCGCGACCATGTCGCTGGCGCTGACCGCCGGCGCGCTCGCCGCGTCGACGGCGATCACTCGCGCCCGTGCGCTCACGGTGGCGAACGCGATCAACCTGCGCCACAGTGACCTGTCCGGCCTGACCGAGCAGCCGAACCCGCTCACCGCTCAGGACCGGGCCGAGAACGCGCGGCTGACGAAGTGCGTCGGCGGCGTGCCTGACGGCGAGGCGCTCGGGATCGCCCAGTCACCGAACTTCGTCAGCTCGGGCGCGGCCTCCTCGACGATCTCCTCGGAGGTCGAGATCGTGCCGACGCCAAAGCTTGCCGCCAAGGACCTGGCGTCGATCAGCGGGCCGCGCGGGATCCCCTGCCTCGAAAGCGAGCTGGCAAGCTCGTTGCGGGTGCAGGCCCCGAAGGACGAGCACCTGACGGTTCACGGCGCCACGCTGCCCTCGCCGGTCTCCGGCAGCGATGGCGCGTTCTCGATTCGCATCACGATCGTCGTCCGCGTGACGAAGGGCACGACGGTGGTGAGTGAGCCGATCTACGCCGACGAGATCGGCTTCATCTATGGCCAGGCCGAGGTCAGCCTGAGCGACGTCGACATCCTCGGCAAGCCCTCGGCCACGCTCGAGCGCCGGCTCGCCGCGCTGCTTCTCACCCGCACGCGCGCCGCCGTCGGTTAGCTCCCGCGCGGCCGCTCGCTGCGCGCGTCAGTAGCCCGAGAGGCCGAGCTCTTGGCGTGCGCCGTTGCTCGCGGCCGCCGGGTCCGGGCCGCTGCCGAGCTCGCGTTTCTCGCCGCCCGCCGGCTCCTCGCTGCCGCCATTCGCAGCGGCGGCGGGTGCGGAGTGGGAGGCGCGCCCGACGCCGTCGAGCGCCGACTTGATCAGGTCGATCGGCATCGGAAAGACGACGGTCGAGTTCTGCGTCGTGCCGATCTCGCTCAGCGTCTGCAGGTAGCGCAGTTGAATCGTGACCGGGTTCTCGCCGATCACGTTCGCGGCCTGCGAGAGCTTCTCCGCCGCCTGATACTCGCCCTCGGCGTTGATGATCTTCGCGCGCCGCTCACGCTCGGCCTCGGCCTGGCGGGCGATCGCGTGCTGCATCCGCTCGGGGATCTCGACGTCCTTGATCTCGACCGCGCTGACCTTGATCCCCCACGGCTCGGTGTGGGTGTCGATCACGTGCTGGAGATCATCGTTCAGGCGCTCGCGCTCGCCAAGCAGCGCGTCGAGGTCGACGCCGCCGAGCACCGAGCGCAGCGACGTCTGGGCGATCTGCAGTGTTGCGTCGTCGTAGCTCTGTACCTCGACCACCGCCCGGTTCGGCTCGACCACCCGGTAGTAGGCGACGGCGGTGACGCGCACCGGGACGTTGTCGCGCGTGATCACCTCCTGCGGCGGCACGGTCAGCGTGATCGTCCGCAGGCTGATGCGCACCATCCGGTCGATCCCCGGCACGATCGTCACGAGGCCCGGGCCGCGCTGCTCCATCAGCCGCCCGAGGCGGAAGACCACCGCGCGCTCGTACTCGCGCAGCACCCT
>Ga0302178_10000902_pt1 | contig 25905 bp, 26 predicted proteins | sample I_Palsa_E1_3_FD_198790 | JGI IMG/M metagenome (GOLD analysis project Ga0302178, IMG submission 198790) | Peat permafrost microbial communities from Stordalen Mire near Abisko, Sweden - I_Palsa_E1_3 | ecosystem: Environmental > Terrestrial > Soil > Palsa > Peat permafrost | place: Sweden... | reverse complement strand
TGGCCCGCGACCTGGCCGGGCTGGCCGAAGCGGACAGCACCGAGTTCAACCCGGACACCCCGTATCCGGTGATCGCCACGATGGCCGACCAGGAAGACGTGGTGGCGGGGGAGCGGGACATGGGCGGCACGATGCGCCTGGGACTGTACCCGGCCTCGCTCCAGCCGGGCACGAGGGTCGAGGAGCTGTACGAAAGCACCACCGCCGATGAGCGGCACCGGCACAGGTACGAAGTCAACAACAGCTACCGCGGCGTGCTCGAGCAGGCCGGGCTGGTTTTCTCCGGGCTCTCGCCGGACGGGCACCTGGTGGAGTTCGCCGAGCTGGCCGGGCATCCGTTCTTCGTGGGCACGCAGGCGCATCCGGAGTTCCTGTCCCGCCCGACCCGGCCGCATCCGCTGTTCAGCGGGCTGATCGCGGCCGCCCTCGCGCGCTCCAAGGCCGCCAGCTCGGCCGCTGGCGCCCGGGCCGTGGCCAGCGCATGAACATGACCGATGTGGCCGAGCAGTGGCCCGTGGTCTCCTCGGCGGAACTACTCCGTAGCCGGCTGATCACCGTACGGGCCGACAAGGTCCGGATGCCCGACAATCAAGTAGCCGAACGGGACGTGGTGCTTCATCCCGGCGCCGTGGCCGTGCTGACCCTGGATGGCGCGGACCAGGTCCTGCTGATCCGGCAGTACCGTCATCCCGTCGGCCACCTGCTCTGGGAGATCCCGGCCGGCCTGCGTGACGTCCACGGCGAGGCGCCGTGGGCCACCGCGCAGCGGGAGCTGGCGGAAGAGGCAGGCTACCGGGCCCGCGACTGGCGGGTGCTCGCCGATTACTATTCCTCGCCCGGCTATAGCACCGAGCGCCTTCGCATCTTTCTTGCCCGGGACCCGGAGCCCATCCCGGCCGCCGAACGCGACTTCGTCCCCGAGCACGAGGAAGCTTCCATACTGCCGGCCTGGTTGCCGCTGGACGAGGCGGTCGGCAAGGTCTTCGCCGGCGAGCTGCACAACGGGCCCGCTGCCCTGGGAATCATGGCGGCGTACGCGGCCAGGTCACAGGGGTATGACCAGCTTCGCCGAGCAGATGCACCCGAGGAGCAATGACGCTCCCCAGCCAGGAAGGACCGCCATGAAGGTTGGAATACCCCGGGAAATCAAGAACCACGAGTACCGGGTGGCGATTACGCCCGCCGGCGTGCACGAGCTGGTGCGCGGCGGCCATCAGGTGGTCATCGAGGCCGGGGCGGGGGACGGCTCGTCGATTCCGGACGAGGACTTCATCACGGCCGGGGCGAAGATCCTGCCGGCCGCGGATGACGTGTGGGCCGAGGGGGACATGATCCTGAAGGTCAAGGAGCCGATCGAACAGGAGTACCACCACATGCGCGCGGGTCAGGTTCTTTTCACCTACCTGCACCTGGCCGCCTCGAAGGCCTGCACCGACGCGCTGCTCACCTCGGGCATCACCTCGATCGCGTACGAGACGGTCCAACTGCCCGACGGGTCACTGCCGCTGCTCGCCCCGATGTCGGAAGTCGCGGGCCGGATGGCGCCGCAGGTGGGTGCGCATCACCTGCAGCGTGACGGCGGCGGGCGCGGGGTTCTGATGGGGGGCGTGTCGGGTGTGTACGCGGCCAAGGTGGTGGTGCTCGGCGCGGGCGTCTCCGGCATGAACGCCGCCGCGATCGCCCTCGGCATGCAGGCCGAGGTGCTGCTGGTGGACCGGAACGTGGCCAGGCTCCGCCAGGCGGACGCCATCTATCAGGGGCACTGCCAGACGGTCGCGTCCAACACCTACGAGATCGAGCGCGCGGTCATCGACGCGGACCTGGTGATCGGCGCGGTGCTTGTGCCGGGCGCCAAGGCCCCCAAGCTGGTCACCGACGAGCTGGTGTCCCGGATGAAGCCGGGCGCGGTCCTGGTCGACATCGCCATCGACCAGGGCGGCTGCTTCCAGGGATCACGGCCCACTACGCACGCGGACCCCACCTACAAGGTGCACGACGTGCTGTTCTACTGCGTGGCGAACATGCCGGGCGCGGTCCCGCATACATCGACCTACGCACTGACCAACGTCACGCTGCCCTACGTGGTCGAGATGGCGAACCGAGGCTGGCGTGCGGCGCTCCGCGGCGATCCGGCCCTGGCCCTGGGTCTTTCTACCCACGCAGGCGCACTGAACTGCCTGCCGGTCGCCGAGGCGCACGCGCTGCCGTACACCCCGTCCAGCGAAGTCCTTAGCTAGCCAGAGCGTCAGCGAGCAGATGGCCCAGACGCTGGCGGACGCGCTCCGCGGCTACCTGCAGTACCTGGTGGTGGAGCGCGGGCTGGCGGCGAACACGGTCGAGTCCTACCGGCGGGACCTGCTCCGGTACGTTTCTGTGCTGGCCGGCCACGGCAGGACCAGGCTGGCTGATGTCACCGCCGCCGACGTGGCGGAGTTCCTCGCCTCGCTGCGGGAGGGCGATGAGGAGCACGCGGCGCTGGCGGTCAGTTCGGCCGCGCGGGCCGTGATCGCGGTCCGGGGGCTGCACGCGTTCGCGGTCGCGCAAGGCCTGGCCGAACTGGACCCCGCGCGTGACGTCCCGCCGCCCACGCCGCCCAGGCGGCTGCCCAAGGCGATCACCTTCACCGAGGTCGAGCGCCTGCTCGCCACCGCTGGCCCCGCCCCGAATAGCCCGGATGCCTCGCCCGGTCCCGCCCCTACCCCCGGCACCGCCGGTATTGACCCTCGCCAACTGCGGGACCGGGCGCTCCTCGAGTTCCTGTACGGGACCGGGGCCCGGATTTCCGAGGCGACCGGCCTTGATGTCGACGAACTCCAGCTGGACTCCGAGGACTCTATGGTGCGATTGGTCGGCAAGGGGGGCAAGCATCGGGTGGTGCCGGTGGGAAGCTACGCCGTGCGCGCCATGGAGGCCTACCTGGTCCGGGCCCGGCCTGCCCTCGCCCGGGCGTCGCCGCGGGGCACCCCGGCGGTCTTCCTCAACGCCCGCGGCGGGCGCCTGACCCGGCAGGGCGCCTGGGGCGTGCTGCACGCCGCCGCCGGCCGCGCGGGACTGACCGACGTGTCACCGCATACCCTGCGGCACTCGTTCGCCACGCACATGCTGGACGGCGGTGCCGACATCAGGGTGGTCCAGGAACTCCTCGGGCATGCCTCGGTCACGACCACGCAGGTCTACACCTTGATCACGGTCGACAGGCTCCGCGAGGTCTATGCGTCCTCTCACCCCCGCGCTCTCGGCTTACCCCTTGCGCCCAGGTCATCGTCGCGGGCCAAGCTGGTCGGCGAGCGCGCTCAGGGTGGGCCCGAGCGGCGCATCGAGGGTTGCGGTGGCGTACCGGTCACCGCGGGTGGCTCCCTGGTTGACGATCACGATGGGCCGCTGCAAGGTGGCCGCGTGCCGGACGTAACGAAACCCGGACATCACGGTCAGCGAGGAACCGAGAACGATCAGGGCGCGGGCCCTTTCCACCAGCGCATAGCAGGATTCGGTCCGCTGCCTGGGGACATTCTCGCCGAAGAAAACCACGTCCGGCTTGAGCACGCCCTGGCACGCGGAACAGCCGACGACCTGGAAGGACTCGGTTGCTTCGGCCGCGAGCACGGCGTCCCCGTCCGGATTGATCACGGTCGCCGTCGCCGCGTCCCAGCCGGGATTGGCGGCCGCGAGCCGCCGGTCGAGTTCGGTGCGCGACGTCCGCTGCCCGCATGACAGGCAGAGGACCCGGTGCAAGCTGCCGTGCAGTTCGGTCACCTCGGCGGCGCCCGCCGCCTGGTGCAGGCCGTCCACGTTCTGGGTGATGATCCCGGTCAGCAGCCCGCGACGGCTGAGTTCCGCGACGGCGCGATGACCATCGTTCGGCGCCGCCCGGGTGATGTGCCGCCAGCCGAGGTAGCTGCGGGCCCAGTACCTGCGCCTAGCGGCGGCGCTCCCGGTGAAGGTCTGGTAGGTCATCGGCGATGACCCCCTGGCCAGGCCGGTCGGCCCGCGGTAATCCGGGATGCCTGACTCGGTGGACAGCCCGGCCCCGCTCAGGATGAGCACGCCGCCGGAGCTGACAAGATCGACCATCATCCCGAACGATCCGGTCGCTCTCGCCTCGGCCAGCTGGGTCACGATTCCATGGTGCCTTATAGCGCGGCCGCCCTGATCGCCTGGGACACGGCCGCGGCGGCCTCCCGCTCGAACAGGATCGTGTAGTGATTCACCCCGGGTACCGTCTGCGGCCTGAGTGCCGGGACACGTTCCTGCCATGCCGCGACGACCTCGGGCGGCAGCAAGCCCGGAGGCGCGCCGAACATCCCCGCCGGGGCCGTCAGCAGGGGCGTCGGCCGGGTCAGGCGGCTGAGCGCATCCGCGAACGGCTTTTCCGCCAGCACATCACGGCCGTCGGCGCGGACCGCGTCCTCGGCGGCACGCGAACGCAGGTGGCCGCCGGAGCCGATGAGGTCGTAGCGCGCATAGGCCTCGACGTCGGCGGTCCAGTGCTCGGCCAGCGCCGGGTGGGCCCGCCAGAAATCCAGGTAGGCCTCGGTATCGGGGTAGGTCTGCCGCAACCGGGTAATCGCCGGACCCAAGGTCGCGTCCAACGCGGCGTCGGGATCAATTCCTTCTGGCAGCGACAGCGGCAGGCCGCCGTCCACCAGGACGAGCCGCCGGACCAGCTCCGGGTGCGCGTCGCGGGTAAGCAGGGCGATGTATGCGCCCATCGAATGCCCGGCGAGCACTGGACGCCCGCCGAAATGCCTCAGGACGGCCGCCACGTCCCTGGCGTGCCGATCCAGTCCGTAGGGCCCGGGCAGGTCGCTGCTGTAGCCACGACCACGCAGGTCAGGGGCGGCCAGCGTCCAGTCAGGGGGCATATGGCGCGCCACCGCCTGCCATGACATGCCTGAAGCGGTTATCCCGTGGACGGCAACCGCAACGCGCTTGCCCGTGCCCCACAGGAGCACCCGCAAATCGCCGCCGTCCACAGGAACGTTAAGCAGCCGGAGTCGCATCTTCACCCTCCACGGCCCGGCGGTTATATCCAGGGCCGCCCGTATATAAAACCTATTATCCGCCGTCAAGCCGAGTGCATGAGGTCAGGTCGCGAATAAAGACTGACCCGCGAACCGTGCCATGCTGGACTGCGACGCTAATGCCAGGTAAAACCAGGCTTGGAGGTGAGCGGGCCATGTCTGCAGCCCTTAGTTACTCGTCGGGAGAATCCGCGACGGCGCTGCTTGGCGACACGATCGGCGGCAACTTCGACGCCACCGTGCGCGCATTCGGGGGCCGCGAAGCGCTCGTGGACCGGGCCGCGGGACGGCGCTGGACTTACGCGGAGCTCGCTGCGGACGTCGACGCGCTGGCCCTCGGCCTGCTCGAGAGGGGCATCGGCACGGGGGACCGGGTCGGCATCTGGGCGCCGAACTGCGCGGAGTGGACGCTCACCCAGTACGCCACCGCCAAGATCGGCGCGATCCTGGTGAACATCAACCCCGCGTACCGCACCCGTGAGCTTGAGTTCGTGATTAACCAGTCGGGTACGCAGCTGCTGGTCGCGGCCGAGAAGGTGAAGACGTCCGACTACGCCGGGATGATCGCCGAGGTACGTCCGCGCTGTCCTGCACTAACGGACGTTGTCCTGCTCGCCAGCCCGCAGTGGCAGTCGATGCTGGCGGACGGGCGCCGGCTTGATCGCGGGGTGCTGGATCGCATCGAGCTGGACATCGACGATCCGATCAACATCCAGTACACCTCGGGGACCACTGGTTTCCCGAAGGGTGCGACGCTCTCACACCACAACATCCTCAACAACGGGTTCTTCGTCGGCGAGCTGTGCAACTACACCGAAGCTGACCGGATCTGCATCCCGGTGCCGTTCTACCACTGCTTCGGCATGGTGATGGGTAACCTCGCGGCCACCAGCCACGGGGCCTGCATGGTCATTCCCGCACCGACCTTCGATCCGGTCGCGACCCTGGAAGCCGTGCAGGCCGAACACTGCACCTCGCTTTACGGGGTGCCCACGATGTTCATCGCGGAGCTGTCCGCCCCGGGTTTCGACCATTACGACCTGTCCAGCCTTCGGACCGGGATCATGGCCGGATCACCGTGCCCGGTCGAGGTGATGAAGCAGGTCATCGAGCGGATGTCGATGACCGAGGTGGGGATCTGCTACGGCATGACCGAAACCTCGCCGGTATCTACCCAGACCCGCGCCGACGACTCTGTTGATCGCCGCGTGTCCACCGTGGGCCGGGTCGGACCGCACCTCGAGGTCAAGGTCATCGACCCGGCGACCGGCCGTACCGTGCCTCGGGGCACGCCCGGCGAGCTGTGTACGCGGGGATATTCGGTCATGCTCGGCTACTGGGAGCAGCCGGAAAAGACCGCCGAGGCGGTCGATTCCGCGCACTGGATGCACACCGGCGACCTCGCGGTCATGGATGACGAGGGGTATCTCGCCATCACCGGACGGATCAAGGACATGGTCATCCGCGGCGGCGAGAACGTCTACCCGCGGGAAATCGAGGAGTTCCTCTACACTCACCCCGACATACTGGATGCCCAGGTCATCGGCGTCCCGGACGCCAGATACGGTGAGGAGCTCATGGCCTGGGTGCGGCTGCGGCCCGGCGTCGCGACGCTGACCGCCGAGTCGTTGCGGGAGTTCTGCCGCGGCCAGCTGGCGCACTACAAGATCCCGCGGTACGTGCACATCGCCGACGATTTCCCGATGACGGTGACCGGCAAGGTGCGCAAGGTGGAAATGCGTGAGCGCTCGGTGGAAATCCTCGGCCTGGATGCCAGCGAGCACTGAGACGTTTTTGGGGGTGGGAATCGATGAAGGTCCTGATCGCAGGCGGCGCCGGCTACATCGGCAGCACGATCGCATCAGCTTTGTCCGACGCGGGCATCAGCCCGGTGATCCTGGATAACCTGGTGACGGGCAGAGTTGAGTTCACGGCCGGACACGAGTTCTACCAGGGTGATATCGCGGACGGCCCGCTGGTCGACTGCATCTTCGCCGAGCATCCGGACATCAGCGCCGTAATCCACTGCGCGGCCCTGATCGTGGTACCGGACTCGGTGTCTGATCCGGTCGGGTACTACCGGGCGAACGTGGCGAAGAGCCTGGATTTCGTCACCCACCTGCTTCGCAACGGCTGCCATCGGCTGATCTTCAGCTCGTCGGCCGCGATCTACCGCGCCCGCGATGACCTCACCGTTGACGAGGGCTCGGCCATCGACCCGCAGAGTCCTTACGCTCGGACCAAAGCGATGTGCGAGGCGATTTTCGCCGATATCGCCGCCGCCGGGCTCATCCGCGTGCTGTCCCTGCGATACTTCAACCCGATAGGCGCGGATCCTCAAATGCGCACCGGCCTGCAGTTGCGGCGACCGACTCATGCCCTCGGCAAGATGCTTCAGGCGTACGAAGAAGGCACGCCGTTCCTGATCACCGGAACTGACTGGCCAACCCGCGACGGCTCAGGCATCAGGGACTATGTCCATGTCTGGGACCTGGCCGCCGCGCACGTGACCGCCCTGACCCGATTCGAGGCGCTGCCCGAGCCCGCCACGGTCATCAACCTGGGCACCGGAGCCGGTACCACGGTCCGGGAGCTTCTCGACGCGTTTAACCGTGTGGCCGATCGCCGGGTCGAGGCCCGGGAGGCGCAGCGGCGGCCAGGTGACACCGTCGGGGCCTACACGCGCATCGATCGCGCGGAGCGCCTGCTTGGCTGGCGGCCGCGGTACGACGTCACCGACGGTATCCGTCATTCCCTCCAGTGGGCGGCGATCCGCGACCAGATCCTGCCCGCCGAGCCCGACCCGCTGACTCCGCCCGTCAGTCCTGCGGGGCGCTGATCCGGCGTTCGGGCGCGTCCGCATCGCCTAGCCCGCCAAGACGCCTCGGCTCGTTACTTCGGATAGGGCTTGGGGGAGACTCGCGCCTAAGCCGAGGTCGGTCCGAGATGCGATCTTCAGTACCTGAACTTATGCACCGAAGCAAAATGAGGTGAAACACCCTACCGCGTTCCGGCAAGGTGATGATCGCGAACTTCAAGGCGGAAGTGATCGGTTAATGGTTGTATTGGCGTAAATAGGAGGACAGCGTATGATCGAACAGCCTTGGTAGACGGCCCCGCCCGCTTGCGGGACCGTGGGGGAGCAGAGATGGGCCAGGAGCTTCGACGACGCACACCGGGAATGCCTAGCCAACCGTCAGAACCACGGTCAGATCCATCGTGGCGGACGGTGGCGGGCACCACGATGCGTCTGTGGCTGGAACGCCACCACGTAGTCAATCAGCGTCCGGCAGGGCGCCGCCGCCGGCTTATCGTCGTGCTGAGCGCGCTTGTCGCCATGGCCCTCGGGGCCGGCGTAACGCTTGCGTTTACGGGGATGAATCAGCAGGGGCCGGAAGGGGCGCGGCCCAGTGATGCGGCGCAGAGCCTGACTCCGCTGCAGCTCGCCGCGGTCAACCGGCTGGCGGCGGCGAAGTGGGTCGCCACGCAGGTGAGCACCAGCGAGATCGTGTCGTGTGACCTCGAGATGTGCGGTGAGCTGCAAAACAGCGGCTTCCCCGCAGGCCAGCTGATGGTCTTGTCGCCGACGGCCCCCGATCCGCTGGGTTCTGAGCTGGTGATCGCGACGCCGGCCATCCAGAGCCAATTCGGCCTCCGGCTCGCTACCGTCTACGCACCGCAGGTGCTCGCGAGCTTCGGTTCAGGTCCTGAGCAGGTTGTCGTCCGCTATATCGCGCCGGAAGGCGCCGCCGCCTTCGAGGCCCACCTTGCGAAGGATCGCCAAGACCGTATTGGCGCGGGTGTACAGCTGTTGGCCAATAAGCATTTCCACGCCAGTGCGGCCGCCCGCTCCGACCTACTCGCCGGTAAAGTCGATCCGCGCCTGCTTGTAACGCTTGCGCAACTTGCGGACGAAAAGCCTATAAAACTGGTAGCGTTCGATGTCTCGTCGCCAGGTGAGGGTTCTGCCGTTCCGCTGCGCGGTGCTGAAATTGGTCCTGCTGGGTCGACTGATCTTTCCGGGATAGCTGCCTTCTGGGCCAGTCAGCAGGGTTTCGCGCCTGCCGCGGAGAGGCTAGCCAACGTCGGCGGTCAGCGAGTAGTTGCCGTACGGTTCGACGCCCCCGGTCCCATGGACCTAGGAGGCTCCTAGAGGTTCGTACTTGGGGAGGGATCAACATGAGGTTTACCCGCATAACGCGAACAATAAGACGTATCACCATGCTGCTGGCCGCTGCGGCCCTGCTGCTCGGGGTTCCGGCCGCCGCCGCTGCTCACGCTTCCTCGGCCACCACGGGTACCGGGTGGATCAGGCTAGCGCATCTATCCCCGAATACGCCCGCTGTGGACGTGTACCTGTATTCGTTCGGCAATTCCAACGCCGAGATCGTCCTCCATCACGTCGCCTACGGCACGGTATCGCCCTACGAGGCGGTAACCGCCGGTGATTACAGTGTCGCCATGCGAGCCGCGGGTACTTCGGCCACCAGCCAGCCTGTGCTGTCCACCAGCGTAACCATCGACGCCGACCACGCCTACACGGTGGCAGGCATGGGACCCGAGTCGGGCTTGCGGCTCCAGGTCATGGACGATGACCTGACCACGCCGTCTGGTAAGGCGCTGGTGCGAGTAATCCAGGCCTCTCTGAAACAGCAGACGGTCAAGGTGACGTGCGACGGCAAGACCATCGTGCCCAAGGCGTCATTCGCCTCCGTGAGTTCCTACCAGGCCATTCCGGCAGGTACCTGGACGATGGCCGCGATCGGAAGCGGCGGGACGGCCACCCAGAGCGTCACGCTCGCCGCGGGGACTGTCCACACGCTGGTGGTCCTGGACGGATCCAACGGCCTTGAGATGATCAGCCTGGAGGATGCCGCCGGCGCGGGCAAGCCGCCCCTGGGTGGCGCCTCGACCGGATTCGGCGGAACCGCACCGCATGGGCCAGGCTCACCGTTGCCGTGGGCGGCGCTCATCGGAGCCGGCTCTCTGCTCGCCCTGACCGGCGGGCTGAGGCTGCGCCGCCACGGGCTAAGTCGTCAGCTGCACTCTGGGGTCTGAGGAATGTCGTTTCGCAGGCCGGCCGCGATCATTTTCGCGGCCGGCCTGGTCGTGATCGCGGCCGGGACGGGCGGCTTGATGCTGACGCGGCACTCGACCCTGGCGATGCGGCCGGTCGCGGCCGGAGTGGGGGCACTGCCCGCGCCGACCGGTCCGATCGTGGCCCCGCCGCAGTCGGCAGCTCCACGTCCCGTGGCCGCCCCGGTTTCGCTCACCATTCCGCTGATCGGCGTCACCACCAAGCTGATCAGGCTCGGCCTAGCGTCCGACGGTTCGCTGCAGGTGCCGCCCACGACCTCCGTCGCGGGCTGGTATACCGGGAGTCCCCGGCCGGGGGCCACCGGATCGGCCATCATCGTCGGGCACATTGACTCGGTCAGCGGTCCCGGGGTGTTCTTCCGGCTGCCCGAGCTGCGCAAGGGCGATCAGGTCTACATCCGGCGGGCCGACGGGACCTTGGTGAAGTTCCTGGTGACCTCGGTCCGGCAGTACCTGAAAGACCAATTTCCGACGCAGGCTGTTTACGGCCCCACCCCGGACGCGGAGCTGCGCCTCATTACCTGTGGCGGGGCGTTCGATTCCGCCACCGGTCACTACCTGAGCAACATCGTCGTCTACGCCACAGAAGCGAGCCGATGAGCCTGCGGACGCATTCGTCGCGTCCGCACCCATGGGAAGCTAAGGGCATGGCGCCGGAGGAGCGGTACGAGAATCTGGTCGACGAGTTCGTCGGGGGCTGAGCGGGCTGAAGGGGTCGAAGGGGTCACGCCACCTCAGGGTGGCAGCGGGTTCGGCCGCAGCGCGCTGCGCTACCAGCGCAAGATCTTCGCGATGTTCGTCCGCGGCCAGTTGGTGCTCAAGCTGCCTAGGCAGCGCGTTGACGAGCTTGTCGCAGGCGGCCATGGCGTGCGGTTCGACGCTAACAAGGGCACGCCGATGAAGGAATGGTTCAGCCTGGATCCGGAGTCTGCTCTCGACTGGTCCGCGTTGGCTCACGAGTCCTTGGCCTTCGCCCTCTCGTCCCGGCAGGCGAGCTGACCAGCTGGCCGTCCCGGAGGACCGCAGGCGAGGCGGAAGCGGCGGCTGGCTGGCTGGCCCCCCTCCCCCCAGCCAGCCCGCCGCCAGGCTTTTCCGGTCATAGCGGGCAGGTAGCTTTCACCGCCCAGAATGTCCGGTAGCTGCGAAGAATTTATCCGTTTGCAGCCGACCAGAGGCAGCTCGGCAAAATCCCGGACAGCCTCGCACAAGCTCAGTACACCTGCCCGTTCGGCCTGGTACCTGATCATCTACGGGGCACAGGCGGATAGACTGCGCCACCGGGAGGTGTCGTGGATCTGCAGGTTACCGACAACACGGACCAGTCGCGGTTCGAGATCCGCGCGGACGGCGAACTCGCCGGCTTCGTCCAGTACGACGTGCGCGACGATGAGATCGCCTTCACCCATACCGAGACCGATGACCGTTTCCGCGGTCACGGCATAGCCGGGCGCCTCGTCCAGTCAGCGCTGGAGACGGCCCGGGAGCGGAACCTGATGGTCTCGCCCTACTGCCCGTTCGTGCGGAGCTGGATCAGCGGGCACCGCGAATATGCCGACCTGGTCCCAGGCGACCGCCGTGCGCAGTTTGATCTGTGACCACAGCGTCTCCTGCCACGGTGGGCTTGATTTATTTATCCCTTGCCAACGGCCTCAGCCCCGGCCGTCCCGCGGCGGCCAGGTAACCCACCAGGTGCGGATCGTGACTCCTCCCTGCGGGCGGCCGCCGGCCAGCGCAGCCACCCGGACGCAGAAGTGCGACCACATGTTCAGCTGGATCTCCTTAGCCAGCCGAAGCTTGTTGTAGAGCACGTCGGCGAGCCGGTCCCCGGCCCGGGCCCAGGACTCGATCTCGAATTGAAGGGCGTCTCCGGAGCCGGTGGCCCGGAACTCGATTTCTCCCGCTTCCAGGTGACCGGTCAGGGTGCCCAGCCGGAAGGAGGTGTCGTCCCGGCGGATCACCCGGACCGGACCGTCCCACGGTCCCGGCATCCGCACCACGAACTCGTCGCCACGGCGTAGCTCGTCGCTTGTGCCGCGGGTCTTGCGGAACACCGCCATTTCCGGCGAGGAATGGTTGAGGTTAGCGGCCACGAGATCGATCAGCGGCGCCGGGCTCATCGCGCTGCCCGCGATCCGCACCGTGTACGAGCGGTGCAGCAGCGGACCGACGCCAGCTGCGAGCGGCTGGCGCCCCTGCGCGGTGTCGTTGTCCTCGTCCGGCGGTCCGGGCAGGTCCGCGCTGCTGCCGACTTCTTCGGAACGGTGCAGGGGAGTGGTCCGCCACATGTACCGCCAGCTGACCAGGGCAATCCCGATCGGCCAGCGGAGCACAATCCCTAGCCGGTCCGGTCGGCTCGCCGTCGCCATGGCAGGATCGTCCCATGCCCGGCAGCCGTTCCGTGCTGCGGGTGCCGGATAGGGAGGTTCTAGATGACCACGGGGGAGATTTTGCGGCGGGTCGGGCTGCGCAGTACGTATCTGCACGCCGCGTCGATGGCGTCAGTGGCGCTGTGCATTGGCCTGTGGATCCGCGCGAAGACGATCGATCAGGACGAACGCGGCAATGCCGAGCGGCGTGCACTGTTCGTCGGACTGTGGCCCCCCACGCTGTGGCTCATCGGCGACTCCGTGCAGAAGGCCGAGTAATTGCGGGAGCGGCTGCTCGGCTCGGTCGACGAGAGCACCGCGCTCGCGAGTCTGCGCGGTCGCCAGGTCAACTACGACCCGGCCCGGGCGCCGCAGGATGGCCGGCCAGACGGGCACTGGCACGTCGACTCCGGCGACGCGGTCATCGGCCAGGAGCTTCCCGGCCCGCCCGTCCGCGGAGGCCCCTGGGAAATGGGATGCATTCTGGTCCGGCAGTACGAGTTCGTCGAGCCCCGGATCCTGCGAGCGGTCTACCGCGGCGACAGTGAACTCGCGGGTCGCGACATGCTGCTCGAAGGCAGGTTCTTCGGCTTGCGGTTTTATCTCGGCGTCAGGGTCGCCGGGGTCATCGATGAGACCAGGGACGCTGACGGCGGCCCCGAGCGGGTCTGGGGCTGGAGCTACCAGACGCTCGAGGGTCACCTGGAACAGGGACGCCTCAGTTACGAGGTGATCAAGAACCTGGGCACCGGCCGGGTGACCTTCCGCGTGTCCGGCTATTCGCGGGCCGCGGCCATCCCGAGCCCGGTCATCCGGTGGGGGTTCGCTCTGTTCGGCCGCTGGACTCAGCGGCGCTTCTACCTGGCCATCCAGCGCCGGATGCGCAGGCTGGTGCAGGCCGCGCAGCGTGGTGGCGAGCTGCCGGTGCCGACGATCCGGGCCGACGGCGTGGTTCTGGCCCCATCGGGAGCGCCGCCGCATCCGCTGGAACGACTCGCCCGGGCCTGGCTGCATCCGGGAACATAGGCGAGGTCATCTCATCGCGGCGCCGATGAGTTTCCCCCCCGACCTCCGTTACACGGGTGAGAAATGGCGACCGGCTGATCTGCATACGGAGGTTGCGCGTGAGCACTGACCAGACCGCGAGCACTGACCGCACGCTGAAGGCGGCGATCGCGGGTGACGAGCCCGCCTTCGCCGTCCTGACCGAACGGCACCGGCCCGAGCTGCACGTCCACTGCTACCGGATGCTCGCCTCTTTCGACGAGGCCGAGGACGCGGTCCAGGAGACGTTCCTGAACGCATGGCGCGGCCGGTCCGGCTTCGACGGCGGTTCGCATTTCCGTGCGTGGCTTTACCGGATCGCGACGAACGTCTGCCTGGACATGCTGCGGCGCAGCTCGCGACGAACGGCTGGAAGGTCGTTCGCCGAGATTCCGTGGCTTCAGCCGTATCCGGACCTGCTCCTCGAGGCGGCCGCGCCGAGCGACGAGCAGCCCGAGTCGGTGGCTATCGCGCGGGAGACAATATCGCTGGCGTTCCTGGCGGCCTTGCAGGTCCTGCCCCCGCGGCAGCGTGCGGCGCTGATCGCCCGCGACGTGCTCGGCTGGCCGGCCCGGGAGACCGCCTCGGCCCTCGGCACCGGCGTCGCGGCGGCTAACAGCGCCCTGCAGCGGGCGCGGGCAACGATGCAGTCCCACCTGCCCGCCCGGCGCGCCGAGTGGTCCGCCCGGGAACCCAGCGCCGGGGAACGCGAGTTGCTTGAGCAGTTCATCGCGGCCCACGAACGGTGCGACGCCGAGGCCGCCATCGCGATCGCGGCCCGGGACATCAAGCTCACGATGCCGCCCAACCCGTGGCGATTCGACGGGCCCGCCGCGATCAGGCCGCTGATGGCTGACGCGGCTTCGATGGGCGTCTGGCGCCTGATCCCCGTGGGAGCCAACCGGATGTCGGCCGCCGCGAGCTATCTGCGCCGGCCGGGAGACAGTGAGTTCCGCGCGTTCAAGCTGGACGTCATGCGGATCGAGGCGGGCGTGATCGCGGAGATCACGACGTTCACCGCGGAACTGTTCCCGGCCTTCGGCCTGAAGCCGACGCTATAGGTGCCTTGGGCTGGTGCCGGCCATCACAGCGGGGAAGTGAGCGATAGCCTGTCCCGCGTGCTTGAACAAGTCACGGTCGTTTCGACGTAGACGACCCGACCCTCCGATGCAATGGACCGGGCGATCTCATGGGTGTTATTGGACGCGGGGACGCCGGTGCCGATTGACGCGGCCCTAGCACGATATGCCCCTCTCCGGCATTAGCGGCCGGCCTGGGAATACGGCATCATTCCGGGCCACTTTGGAAGGGGAGCTGCTGTCCCGTCTCGAGCAGTGTTTTCAGCCCGCTGAGGATCTCGCTCCAGCCGCCACCAGCGCCGCTCGACTCGCTTCCGCCCCTCAGCACTGCGGCCCACATTGGCGCACCTGTTAGGTCGTGAGTGACGGTGAGTCTGGTGACACCGCCCCGTACGGGCTCGATGTCATAGGTGAGTCGGGTAAACGCCTCGGCCGCCATCTCGGGCGTCATCGTCATCCGCCACGTCTGGACCAGCTTGCGAGGCGCGTCGGCCTCGATCACCTCTCCATCGCTGATGACGTCCGGGCAGCCGAACGCTTTCATGCCCTCGTTCGCGTGCGCCCGAAAGGCACCGCCCGAGCGCAGCTCGTACTCCACGAGAGGGGCATAGCCGTACTGCACCGTCCACTCGGGCTTGGTGATGGCCTCCCAGATGGCTTCGGGCGTCGCCTTGATGTACACCCGGTAGATCTGGATCGTCTCGGTCTGGGTCGCCGTGGTCATTTCTCTGCCTCCAAGTTGGTTTTCAAGTTGGCGAGCGCCGAAGCGTGGTGCTCGGTGTACTTGTCGATCCACCGGTCATGGATCAGCCGAATCGGGACGGGATTGAGGAAATGGAGCTTCTCCCGGCCCGACCGGCGCGTGACGACAAGCCCTGCCTCTTCAAGCAGGCGCAGATGCTTCATGACCCCGATACGCGTCATGTCCACTTGGGATTCGAGCTCGGTCAACGTGAGACCTTCACGCTCAAACAGAAGATCGAGCAGGAAGCGGCGCGTCGGGTCGGCAAGCGCCTTAAACACGAGGTTGTCGTCCACACCTGGTCAGCATACGTAACCATATGGTTACGTGTAAAGAAGTTGTACACCGGAACTGGGCAGCTGGCTCGAGCTGGCGTAGGACCCTCAGGCAGCCTGACCGGCTCAGCGCGCGTGTGCACAACCCACTTGCGATGGTCAGAAGATCTTCGAGCACTTACGCGACGGGATGCAGCGCCTCTAGCTCCCTCCGACTGCCCCGCTGAGCCAAGAGATCAATGTTGGCGAGTTCTGACCGCAGTGCGGGTTACGTGCGTGGTCTGCCCGCTTGTTGATGAAGACTTCACTGGGCGCCTGCTCAGGGGTGGCCGTTCTCGCTGAGCACGGTCCGCAGCGCTTGCCGGAGTCCGGCCGCTCCAGCGTCGCCTAGCGTCGCCGTGAAGTCCCGCTCGGTCTCGAAGTACCGGCTCTCTGCCTGCCGGAATACCTCCCAGCCGTGGTCGGTGAGCGCGATGATGTTGCGTCGCCGGTCTTGTTCTGAGGGCCGGCGCGCGACGATTCCCTGGCGTTCGAGCGCGTCGAGGAGCGCGACCATCGAGGTGCGGTCGACGCCCAGCACGGCCGCGGCTTCCTGCTGTGACTGCGCCTCCCCGCTGGCGATGACCCTGAGCACGCCGAGGTCGCGAACGGTCACCCCCACGTCGGCGAGCGCGGCCTGCGCCCGGTGCTCCAGTGCGAGGTGCGCGTGCTTGAGGAGATAGCCGAGCACGTCGTCACGCGCGCGGACCTGGCCCGCTGCGTCAGAATCCGGCCTCGACACACCCCGATGATATCAGTAGGCTGATCGTAAGTTCTACTGATGATTTGTTATACTGACGAAAGGAGTACGATGATTCTCGTCACTGGAGGGTCCGGGTTCATCGGCTCCCACACCGTCCGCGCGCTGCACGGCCTCGGCGAGCCGAGCGTCGTGATGCAGCGCCGCAGCGGCCAGGTCCCCCCGCATCTCGCGGACCTGCCCGTCGTCGCGGAGCAGGCCGATGCCGCCGACCTGGATTCGCTGCGGGCGGTCGGCGAGCGCCACCAGATCACCGGCATCGTGCACCTCGCGGGCTACCCCGCGCCGCGGGGCACGGCCGGGGGCATCGAGGCCACCCAGGGCCTGCTCGACGGGCTCCTCAACATCGCCCGCGTCGCCGCGGCATGGGGCGTGCGCCGGGTGAGCCTCGCCAGCACGCTCGGGGTCTACGGCGGCATTCAGCACAGCGGCCCGCTGACGGAGGACCTGCCGGTGCTCCTGACCGCCCCGCATCCGATCCCGCGGTCGAAGAAGATCACCGAGCTCCTCGGGGAGCAGCTCGCGGAGGCGACCGGCACGGAGGTCGTCAGCCTCCGGATCTCCGGCACCTGGGGCCCCCTCGGCCACGAGGACCCGTTCTTCGCCGCACCCGCGCTCATCCACGCGGCCGCCAGCGGCAAGCCCCTGGACCTGTCCGCCCTGCTCATCCCGCCGCACCTCGGCGACGGGCTCGACCTGTGCTACGTCAAGGACACCGGCCGCGCGATAGCGCTGGCCCAGCTCGCCGGGCATCTTCAGCACCGCACCTACAACATCGCGTCCGGGCGGGTGACCACGAACGCAGAGGTGATCGCGGCGATCCGCGAAGCCGTGCCCGAGGCCGAGCTCGGCCTCCCGGCGGGTGCCGGCCGGCCAGGCGCCGCCCTTGACATCACCCGGCTCCGCCGGGACACCGGGTTCGAGCCGGAATACGACACCGTCCGCGCAGCCGCCGGCTACATCGCCTGGCTCAGGGCGGGCAACGAACGCTGACCCGCACCGGCAGCAGTCCCGCCACCACGTCGCCGGCACCAGCCCGGTGCGGTCAGAACGGGCGGACACCGGCTCCGCCGGATCGCGGGCACGGCCGCCCGCCACGAACAAGGGCGGTCACTACACACGAACAAAGCCATTCTTCCGCTCCTCAGACTCGCGACCTTTATTCAGGTGAACGGGCCTCCCGCCTGCGGCGCGTACTGACACACACGCGCCGCCAGAGCGACAATGACAGGATGGCTCGTGATGACAGCAAGGCCCTGCTGCGGCTGGCCTTTATGCCCCTTCTGGACGGGGGCAGGCCCTCGAGGACGCGCGAATGGGTGTCCCCTGTCGCTCCCGTCGTTACCCAGGCTGTCGCCGGGGCCGGGCACTGGGCCGCCGGGCGCCGGCAGCGGGCCCTGGCGGAGTGGGCAGGCGCTGCTGGCTTCGGGCTGGTGGCGTGGGGCCTTGGCACGGAAGCGCCAACCGGGGCCGAGGTGCTAGAGAACATCGCGGCCCTGGCCGGGACGGACGAACAGCGAAGGGACTTTTTGCGCAAGCTTGAGGCAGGGGCCCCGGCTACCGCCGCGACGGAAACACCCGCAGCCCGCCGGGTATCGCGGTTCTTCCGCTGGTTCGGCCTTGTTTCCCCGGTAGCGTGGATGGTCATCGGCGTGCCGTGGCGCCTGCGCCACCCGCGGCGGCTGACGGCGCTCGCGATCGCCAACGAAGCCCAGAACGTCGCCTTCAATGTCCTGCGGGCGGCCCGGGCCGTCCAGCGGCGCAGGCCGAGGATGGCCGTCGGCTCAGCCCTGGTGGCAGCCGGATCGGTAGCCCGGCTGCGGGCAGCATCGGCTGAACCCCTCCGGTAACGGCAGGCCCGCAGCGGCCACCGCGATAAGAGAACACCGGGAAATCGCAGAATGCACGGCCCCGCCAGGACAGCCGCCATGCCCAGACATCCTGAACTCACCGCATCCAGCCTGGCACTACTATGCCCGGCCCTGCTGTAGCGGCCCCGGCGTTCATAACCCGCTTGCCGACCCTGCGGGTGAGTGAGCGGTAGGCCTGGCCCGCATGCTTGCACACGTCACGGATATGGCGAGTGATTCCCGATGCGGGCGGTTATCCTCGCGGACTTCCACCGGGCCAGGGCAATCCGGACGGGGTCTTCCTCGCGTGTCCACAATCCCACTTGTGACGGTGACGCGGTACGTGACCCCGCTGCGCGAGGGCGGATCGCTGCCCGCCCTGGTCGAGGCGGACAATCTCGGCACCTACGTGATGAAGTTCCGCGGCGCCGGGCAGGGCCCCCTCGCTCTTGTCGCCGAGATCATCGCCGGTGAGCTGGCGCGGCGGCTCGGCCTGCGCACCCCGGAGCTGGTCCTCGCCGAGCTGGACCCGCGGATTCCGGGCAGCGAGCCCGACCCGGAGATCCAGGACCTGCTGAGGGCCAGCGAGGGACTGAACCTCGGTGTGGATTTCCTGCCCGGGTCGGTCGGCTTCGATCCGCTCGGCTGGACCACCGGCCGCGACTTCGCCAGCCAGGTGCTCTGGTTCGATGCGCTCGTGCAGAACGTGGATCGCACCTGGCGTAACCCGAACCTGCTGGTCTGGCACCGCGACATCTGGCTCATCGATCATGGCGCGGCGCTGCATTTCCACCACAACTGGCCGACCGCGGATCCCAAACGCCCCTTTGACGCCAGCGAGGCCATCAATGCCGGGGTGATCGTCTACTCGCACGGCCACCGCTACCTGGCCGCCCGGATCGAGCTGGATGTGGCCCGGCTGCTTGCGGTCGATCCCGCCGCCGACGTGGACGCGGTCCGTTCGGCCCTGTCCGCCTTCGAGAAGGCCTGCACCGAAGGCCCGCTAGCTGGCCGCCCGCTCGGCGAGCGCTTCCGCTGGCTCACCGCCCCCAGATCCACCATCGTCCAGCCCGGCCCCGTCCACAGCTGCCTCGCCAAGGACCCAGCCGCCGAGCTCACCCACCTCTTCGACACCCTGGTCCGCACCACCTGACCCGCGCGAGCACCACCTAGAGAAAGACCTCAAGCTCGGCCAGCGACCGGACCACCGTGGTCCCTTCCACGCCCTCCACCCGGGTCCCTCGGACGATCTGCACGGCCCGGATCCCCAGGGCCGCTGCCCCCGCGCAGTACGTCGCATTGTTGTCGGCGAACAGCGCGGCATCGGGCCCAACGCCGAGCTCGTCCAGCGCGTACTGGTAAATCTGCGGGGCCGGCTTCGCCGCGCCGACCTCGTTCGAGAGGGCTAGGACGTCGGCGAGCGCGGCCACCCCGAGCTCGACCAGAAGGTCGCGTGTGTTCTCATCGCAGTTGCTGACGATCGCGATCTTGATGCCGCGGGACTTGAGCGTACGCAGGAACGGAAGAACGTCGTCATACAGGCGCCCGGACAGCAGCAGTAGTTCCCGGCTCTTGTCCGTCATCGCGCGCACTAGGTCGGGTCGAGGCTCCACGCCGCACGCCCGCAGGATCTCCGTGTAGGCCTCGGCGATCGAGATCTCGCCGACGGACAGCGCAGGCGCGAGCCGCCTGAACTCGCGGAACATGGCATCCGCGGAGATGCCCGCCAGCTTCGGCAGCTCATTCCTGTGCGCGCTGAAGTCGGTGTGCACGATAGTGTCGTAGGCGTCAAGAAGACATGCGTCGCGGTGGGCCACCAGATAAGGGTAGGCTCCAGCAGCCCCTATTCCCCGTAGAGCTCCGCGACCGCCGCCTCGAACCGGTCCATAGCGCGCTCGACCGGCCCGCGCGCGGCCGACGGCAACCAGTGCACGGCCCGCCGGAAGCCGGTCCGCTCGTACGCTTCCAGCACCTTGGCGTCGGCGGGTACGCCCATGACCATCAGGTCGATCGGCCGGTCCGCACGGGAGCGCAGCTCGGCTGCCCGGTCCAGGATGCCGTTGCGGGCGTGGTTGGGGAACCACGCGTCGCCGAAAGCCGGCACCCGCTCGCGCAGGAGAGCCATTCGCCGACGCGGGTCGGTGCCGTGATTGGCCATCTCCTCCCGGTTCCAGCCCGCGCCGACGCCGAACTCCAGCCGGCCACCGGACAGGTAGTCGACGCTGGCTACCTCCTTGGCCGTGATGATCGGGTCCCGCTCGATCACCAGGCAGATGCCCGAGCCGACCCGGAGCCGCGTGGTGGCGGTCGCCGCGGCGGTCAGCGCCACGAACAGGTCGAAGGTGTGCGCGTACTTGCGCGGCATCTCGCCGCCGCCGGGGTACGGTGACTGCCGGCTGGCCGGGATGTGCGTGTGCTCAGGGAAGAACAAAGACTCGTGTCCGCGCTCTTCGGCTAGCCGCGCAATGTCGGCAGGGGCGATGGCGTCGTGAGTGGGGAAGATCGCTACACCGGTATCCATGCGACCCAAGCCTAGGCGGCCCCCGGCCCCGGCATCATCAGACATGGCAGGCGCGCCGCTCCCCGACGCTCACTCGTGTCAGAGGTCCGCTAGAGCCCGGGCCGGATCGGTATCCGGCGAGCCGCTGGGTTCCCAGTCCTGGTCCGATCGCGCGTACGGATACCAGCGCAGGTCCCGGCCGAGCCGCAACTGCAGGTGGCCCGCGGTGATCCGGTTGCCCTGGATGGTTTCCGCCGCATTGGCCTTGGTGCGCAGCGCCGCGCGCGCCGCCGTCAGCAGCTCGAAAGCGTCCGGATCGTCCGCGGCCGGTTCCCATTCGGCACGCAGCGATTCCAGACCGGTCATGCCGCCCTGCCGCCAGGCCAGCGCCTGGCGGGCGAGGTCACGTTCACCGACCCCGGAGCGCACCGCGAGCACAGCGAACGCCGGCGTGCCTAGCGCTCGGGCGGCCCTGCGAGCTAGGTCGGCGTCAGGGTCGAGGGTCAGTCCGGCGTCGGCGGACAGGCCCATCGCCATGTCCCAGGCCCGACTGGCCGCATCGGCGGCTAGTTCCAGCAGGTCATCACGAAGGCCAGAGCGCCAAGGCGGCGGATCCACGGGAAGAGCCGCAGGATGACCAGGCCGCCTGGGCGGCAACGGCACGGGTGGAACCGGTTCGGACGCTGTCGGCGAGCCGAACGCCGCCCTAGCGTCCACGCCCTCGTCGGTGGCGGGCGGGCTGGCCACCGACGGTGCTTTGGCCTGGTCGCCCGCCGGAGCTTCCGCCGCGGCCCCCGGCGAGGTCGCCTGACCCGGCGCTGCGCCGCGCCGTCGGGCCCGGACCCCGGCCAGTACCTGATCTCGGGTCCGGCCGCGCAACAGAAAAAGGGTGAAGGGGTCAGCGTCTAGCGCATCGGTGAGGAGGTAACAGGCCGCCGCCGAATGCTTGCACGGGTCCGCCTCGTCCGGGCAGCTGCAACGCGGTCCTAGCTCGCCGCCACCTGGCAGAAGGTTAAGGCCTGCGCTGGCCGCGTCGTCGGCGATCTCGGGCGGCAGCTCGCCATCTAGCAAGGCCGCCGCGTGGCCGAGCCGGGCTGAGATGGCGGCGAGCACCCGGTCCCATTCGTCATTGGTGAATCGCCGCACCCGGATCCTGACCTCATACGGCTCCGTCTTCCGGCCCTGAACGTGAGCACGTGCCTCTCCCGACGCGAGGGTCAGGTCACCGACCGCGCCGGAGCGCGCGTACTCTCGGCCGCGTGGCAGCCGGTCAGGGTCCAGCTGCGCTCGCTGCTCCAGCGCCTCCAGCCACGCTCGGCCCCACCACGTCCGGCCGAAGGCCAGCTGCGCGGAACTCGTCGGGCCCGCCCCGGTCACGTCGCTCACGGGGCGGCTCGCAGGCTGACGAGATCGGCGAGCTCGGCGTCGGATAGCTCGGCGATCCAGCCCTCGCCAGAACCGATCACGGCATCGGCGAGCTCGCGTTTGGTCTCGAGCAGGGCCGCGATCCGGTCTTCGAGCGTCCCCTCGGCGATAAGCCGGTGCACCTGCACGGGCCGATCCTGGCCGATCCGGTACGCCCGGTCGGTGGCCTGATCCTCCACCGCCGGGTTCCACCACCGGTCGTAGTGCAGCACGTGGGTGGCGCGGGTCAGGGTCAGGCCGGTCCCGCCCGCCTTGAGCGACAGCAGGAATACAGGCGCCTGGCCGGCCTGGAACCGGGCCACCATATCTTCACGGCGCGGCACGGGAACCCCGCCGTGCAGGAACAGGGAGCGGATTCCGCGCGCGTCGAGGTGCTGCTGCAGCAGCGTCGCCATCTGGGTGTACTGGGTGAAGACGAGCATCGACTCGCCGCCCGCCAAGATGACGTCGGTCAGCTCGTCGAACGCGGCCAGCTTCCCGGACCGGCCGGCCAGCGGTCCCGGCTGCTTGAGGTACTGAGCGGGGTGGTTGCAGATCTGCTTCAGCGCGGTCAGCAGCTTGAACACCAGACCGGCCCGCTCGATGCCCTGCCTGGTCTCGATCGCCTCCATCGTCTCGCGGACCATCGCCTCGTACAGCGTCACCTGTTCGGCGGTCAGCGGCACGAACAGGTCCGTCTCGGTCTTGCGTGGCAGTTCGGGTGCGATACCGGGGTCGGTCTTCTTGCGCCGCAGCAGGAACGGCCGGATGAGACCCGCGAACCTGGCCGTCGCCTCGGCGTCGCGGTACCGCTCGACCGGCACCGCCACCCGGCGGGTGAAGGCCTCCAGGTGCCCGAGCAGGCCGGGCGTCGTCCAATCGAGGATCGACCACAGTTCCGACAGCCGGTTCTCCACCGGCGTTCCGGTGAGTGCGACCCTGGCGGGCGCGGGCACCGCCCGCAGTTGGCGCGCCGTCCGTGACAGCGGGTTCTTGGCGTGCTGCGCCTCGTCGGCGACGACCAGGCCCCAGCCGATCTCGGCGAGCCGTGCCGAGTCACGCAGCACCACGCCGTAGGTGACCAGGACGATCTCATCGACGGCCAGGTCTTCCAGGTGTCTCCCGCCGCCGTGGTACCGGCGGACCGGGATGCCGGGAGCGAACCGGCGTACCTCGCGCTCCCAGGTGCCGAGCAGCGACGCCGGGCACACCACGAGCGTGGGGCCCGCCTTGGCGTCCCGTCGGTGCAGGTGCAGCGCGATCACCTGGATCGTCTTGCCGAGTCCCATGTCATCGGCGAGGCAGCCGCCGAGCCCGGTATCGCACATCGCGGCCAGCCAGGTCAGCCCCCGCTGCTGATATGGCCGCAGCGTCGCCACGAGCCCTTGCGGCGGATCGAGCGGCACCGGAGCGGACGCGATGCCCGCGACCCGGGCGGCCAGGTCGGCGAGCGGGCCTTCCGCGACCACCTCGACGGTCTCGCCGTCGATCTCCGCCGAGCCGGCGAGGACAGCGCCGAGTGCTTCTGACGTGCGCATCCGCGTCCGCGGCGGGCGGCGCAGCCGGTTGAGCAGGTCCGGATCGAGCATCACCCAGCGGCCCCGTAGCCTGATCATCGGCCGTTTCGCCTCGGCCAGGGCGGCGATCTCATCGGCGTGGAGCAGCGCACCGTCCAGCGTGAGCTGCCAGCGGAAATCCAGCAGCGCCGCGAGGCCGAATCCGGCCTCCGTCAGTTTTTCCGGCGCCGGGGTGGGGACGGCCCTCAGCTTGAGGCCGTCATCGACCATGCTGGAGGGCCAGAGCACCTCGATGCCGGTGCCCGACAGTTCCTCGGCCGCCGGTCCGAGCAGGCTGGTGAGCGCGTCGTCGTCGAGGTCGATGACCGACGGGCTGGCTTGCTGCAACACCTGAGCTAGCGGCGACCAGATCGCCGCGCCGCGGCGCAGCGCCAGCAGCAAGTCCGTCTCCGCCTGGGAGCCGAACCTGGAGATCACAGCCTCCGGCTGGCTCCACAGCGCGGCGGCGTCGACGATCAGGCTCGGATCGGCGTTGCTGCGCAACTGCAGCACCAGCCGGAACGCAGGCACGGGCCCGTCCTCCCACTCGGGCCCGTCCTCCCACTCGGGCCCGTCCGGCCCTTCGTGCCCTTCGGCCGGATCCGCCTCCGCGGCACCTGGGTAGTCCTCCTCGTCATCGGCCATGGGCGGCGGCGTCGCGACCGCCTCGATCCGAAGGCCGAGACGTGCCCCAGCTGACAGGCCGTCGGAGGTATCGGCGAGCCACTCCGCGAGATCGCTGACCCGGGTCGGCTCAGCGGCGGCGAACGCGCGCGACGCGGTCGCCCTGGGCGCCGCGGGCGAGCGTGCGATCATGTCGGCGATCGCGTCCCAGAGGTCGCGGATCAGCGCATCCGGAGAACGAAGCCGGATCGGACGCGAGCCGGGAATCGCCAGGGCATGCGCGGCCGGCGGGAAGGCGGCGGCGAGTTCACGCAGCCAGCTAAGGTCGGCCGGATCGAGCGGGCCGGCCCGCCACACGTCCGTGTCGTCAGCGCCGACTGTCGGCAGAAGCCTGCCGCGGGCCACCAGGCAGACACCCGCCGCGGCCGCCGCGGCCCATACCCGCGCGCTCCGCCGCATCGGCGGCCCGGCCTGCTCGTCAGGACCAATGGCCAGCAACGCAGGAAGAGCCTCGCCGATCGGGATGAGGTCCGCCGAGACCAGGCGCTTGCGCAGATCATGAGTACCACGGGGGAAGACCAGCTGTAGCTTGGCGGATCCCGAGCCAGTGCCCCAGCGCGCGAACACGCCTCGCCGGGGAATCTCGCTCGGTACGAAGACCAGCTCGCCGTCCAGCACGAACCGCACGATACCGGTTCTCCTATCGGCCGGGCCGGACTTTCCTGGTCTTCGACGGGAGGGCGACTGAGTCAGAGTGCCTGGCTGCGACCATCACCGCACCTGAGAGCTGCCCTGGCCTTGCTTACGACCAGAGCATGGCCTCGACTTCCGGCAGCGACCGGACCATCGTGGTTCCCGCCGCGGGCACCTCCCCGTCGATCCTGTTGAGCTCGCCCCGGACAATCTGCGCCGCGCCGATGCCCAGGGCCGCCGCGCCCGCGCAGAAAGCCGCCTGGTCGTCCACGAACAGCGCGGCACCGGCCGGAACACCGAGCTGTTCCAGCGCGTGCCGGAAGATCTCCGGCGACGGCTTGGCCGCGCCCACCTCACACGAGAGAACCACCGCGTCGACGAGTTCGGGCACGCCGAGTTTGACCAGCAGATCACGGGTGTGCTCCGAGCAGTTGCTGACGATCGCAGCCCTGACGTCGTGCGATCTGAGGTTCTCAAGGAACGGGATGGAGTCCTCGTAGACGTGCGCGGAGGCCAGCAGCAGTTCCCGGTCCGCCTCGACGAGCGCGCGCACCAGGTCTGCGCGCGGCTCGACGCCGCACTCCTGCAGGATCTGACCGAAGCCCTCGGCTTTGGTCAGCCGGCCGACGTTGAAGAACGGCCCGACACGCCAGATCCCCGCGCGCCAGGCATCAGGCGCGACCCCGGCCAACGCCGGCATGTCCGTGCTATGCCGCGAGAAATCGCAGCTCAGAAGGGTCTCGTAGACGTCGATAAGGCAGGCGGCGGGCTGGGTCACAAGAGCAGCGTAGGCCCGGCCCCTGCAGGCACCAAGGGGCCACGGCAAGCAGCCCGGTCAGTTCGTCCTGCTAAACT
>Ga0302178_10000901_pt1 | contig 25908 bp, 23 predicted proteins | sample I_Palsa_E1_3_FD_198790 | JGI IMG/M metagenome (GOLD analysis project Ga0302178, IMG submission 198790) | Peat permafrost microbial communities from Stordalen Mire near Abisko, Sweden - I_Palsa_E1_3 | ecosystem: Environmental > Terrestrial > Soil > Palsa > Peat permafrost | place: Sweden... | reverse complement strand
CTTTGCGATGCTGCTCGCCTTACTGACTAACAATATGGGGATTTTGTGGGTCGCGATGGAGGCCGCAACACTTGCAACCGTCTTGCTTGTCAGCGTGTATCGTACGGCCGCGAGCCTGGAGGCTGCATGGAAATATTTTATCCTGTGCGGCGTCGGCATTGCCCAAGCGCTGTTTGGTACGATTCTTCTCTATCTGGCGGCTAACCGTCAGTTGGGCGGCAATGTCGATGCCTTGCTTTGGACCAACCTGAATGCGGTCAAAGGCAGTCTCGATCCGACCATCATCTCCCTTGCCTTCGTATTCTTCTTGGTCGGCTACGGCACGAAAGTCGGTCTCGTGCCTATGCACAACTGGCTACCTGATGCGCACGCCGAAGGTCCCACGCCGATCTCGGCGGTGTTATCCGGTTTGCTGTTGAATGTCGCACTGTATGCGGTGCTGCGTTGCAAGGTTCTGGCTGACGGCGCACTCCAAAACGGCCTGCCCGGGCGACTCCTGGTTGGTTTTGGCTTAATCTCGGCCTTAGTGGCGTCCTTTTCTTTGTACCGACAAAAGGACGTCAAGCGGCTTTTCTCCTATTCGTCTATTGAGCACATGGGTCTGATGACGTTCGCATTCGGCCTGGGCGGCCCGATTGCGACCTTTGCCGCGCTACTTCACATGACAGTTCACTCGCTCGTGAAGTCGGCAATTTTCTTTACTGTCGGCCATGCGGTCCAAAAAGCCGGCAGTCAGTCGATCGATGAGATCCGCGGCTTGTTGCGCGTGAGTCCGACGGTGGGCTGGGGAATGATGCTGGGTGCGCTAGCAATCCTTGGCATGCCGCCTTTTGGCTTATTTGCCAGCGAATTTCTGATTCTGACGACTGCGATAAGCAAGCTGCCCTGGACCGCACCGTTTTTATTGCTGGCGCTGGCGGTGGCCTTTGCGGCAATCTTTGCGAGAGTGCAGGACATGGTTTTTGGCGAGACCACGGTTAAACCACTCGAGCATTCGCCGGCCTTGCTACCGGTGTTCGTTCATCTGGGCATCGGCTTGATGTTGGGATTCTATATTCCGCCGTATCTCTCCGCCTGGTATCGGCAGGCGGCCACGATGATTGGAGGATAAACGGATGCGCATCGACGAACTTGAACTTTCCGATGTTCGGCAGCTTTCGGCTTGCGTCGGTGGCGTTGCGACCTTTCTCGCCTCGGTCGACCGCGATGTCTGGTCGCATGTCGCTGCGAGATTACGCCAAACCGGCGCGCGACTCATTACCCTATGGGGCGCCGAGCAAGGGGATCCGCATAGCGCGGTCCTTTCCGCCGTCTATGAAATCGAGGAGGGCATACTGTGGCTGCAGTTACCGATTGAGTGCGCCGACGGCTACCCTGATCTGTCGCTCCTATTTCCTTGCGCGGCGCGCATGCAACGGACCCTATACGATCTTCTTGGGGTCCGCGCGCGCGGCTCCGAGGATCTTAGGCCGTGGCTGAACCACGGCAAATGGCCAGATGATTATTTCCCCCTGCAAAAACGATTTTCGGGGAGGGAGCGCTTTGACTTGGCCGAGGCTGACTATCCGTTCGTGTGTGTCGCGGGAGACGGTGTCCACGAAATCGCCGTTGGGCCGATTCACGCCGGTGTCATCGAGCCGGGTCATTTCCGCTTCTCGGTTGTCGGAGAAAAGGTCCTGCGACTTGAGGAACGGTTAGGTTATGCGCATAGAGGCGTCGAACGGCTGTTCCAAAACACGCCATTACAAAACGGCTGTCGCTTGGCGGCGCGTATCGCGGGAGACACCACGGTCGCGTTCTCCTGGGCGTTCTGCATGGCCGTCGAGCAGGCCCGAGCGTCACCTGCCGCACCGCGCGCCCTGTGGCTGCGCGGACTATGGCTGGAACGCGAGCGCGTTGCCAACCATCTTGGCGATCTGGGGGCGTTGGGCAACGATGCCGGGTTCGGCTACGGCCTGGCTCAGTTCTCACGCCTGAAGGAAGATTGGCTACGCTTGAATCACCAGATTGTCGGGCATCGCTATGCGATGGATCAAATCATTCCCGGTGGCGTTGCGCAAGACCTTGCACCTGACCCTCTCGCCGCGATCGTGACGCAGTGCGATCAGATTGAGGCAAAGGTTCACGTCTTGCATAGCCTGTATGACAATCACGCTGGCTTGCAAGATCGCTTTGCGGGCACAGGAACGCTCCTGGTGACCGTGGCTCAGCACTTCGGCGTGTGCGGTTTGGTGGGGCGTGCGAGCGGGCAGAAATTCGACCTGCGTGTGAATCATCCTCATGCGCCCTATGATCAGGTTCATGTGCTATTGACTGGCGATTCGGGCGGCGATGTGGCAGCCCGGGTCACGCTTCGTTTTCACGAAATCTATGAGTCGCTTCAGTTGATTCGTACTTTTTGTAGCGCGCTCCCCGACGGCGAGGTCTTCACACCGGTCGGACAAAGCGCATTGCCCTCCTGCGGCGTCGGCCGAGTGGAAGGTTGGCGAGGTGACGTGCTGGTGGCGCTGGAGACGGATGCGAGCGGCAATATCGCACGCTGCCATTGTCACGACCCGTCATGGCAGAACTGGCCCGCCCTGGAATACGCGATCATCGGCAATATCGTGCCCGATTTCCCGTTGATCAACAAATCTTTCAGTCTGAACTACGCTGGACATGACTTGTAATGTGGCAACTTATAAAACAGATAGCCCGAACCACCACGCCCGTTGAACCGCCGCCCGAAAAGGACGACGCGTGGCAAGTCGAAGGTCGGCAGATTCAGCAAACCATTCTCGACGTCATCGGCCGGGCGCTATGCATACGCGCCATCGATGCAGGCTCTTGCAATGGATTCGAGCTCGAAATTCAAGCGCTCGGCAATCCGTATTACAACATTGAAGGGCTGGGTATCAAGTTTGTCGCGAGCCCTCGTCACGCAGATCTGCTTCTGATTACGGGGGCGCTCACGGTAAATATGAAGGATGCCGTGCTCCGGGCATATGAAGCAACGCCGCACCCTAAATTGGTGGTCGCTGTCGGCGAGTGCGCTTGCACGGGCGGTCTCTTTAAGGAGAGCTATGCCGTATGCGGACCGCTTTCGAACCTGCTGCCGGTTGACGTGACGATACCCGGCTGTCCTCCGCCTCCCATTGAAATTTTGAGAGGCGTGCTGACTGCGCTTCATGTGAAGCCAGTGGTTCGCGCACCGTAGCTTCTACTAAAGGCATGTACTGTCAATCCAATCCATGCATAAAAGCACCGAAATTATTTGCCGTTCCATGGCGGCAGATCGTTATTGCGCAAGAAATTTTTGAGGGTCATAGGTCGTGAATCAACTATCAAACAAGGTAAAAGTATTCGGCTTGGTCTTGGTCTGGAACGCATGGCCACAACTTCTGACTATGGCTGGGTTTATGATGGTTATCTTGATACGATTTCCGTTGTGGTTTGTCGTACTCTCGGCGGTCGTCAGTGTCACGGCCTTAACTTACCTCTGCCGCCGTCTGGCTGCCCAGACCCCGATATCCTATCAGGATCATGCTCCTTTGCTCGGAGCAATCTTGGTGTGTAGTGGGCTTGCGTCGATCGGCTTGACCTTGAAGTGGGGAAGTGTCGAGAGTCAGCTGAAAATGGCGCCGGGTACTCTCTTATATTTGACGGACCACGCTCAAGTAACGGTGAGCTCAACACTCGCGTGGTCGAGCGTTATAACGCAGTGGGGTTCTTGCTCGATTTTTCTCGTGGCCGTTGCGATTTGGGCGTCGAGTAGCTGGCGGACGGTATGAGCGATGCTTGTGGTCTGGGCGACGTAGACAAACTGTCACCGATATTTATTCAAGAATATTGAGAGTAATTTATAGTCATGACCCCCATAAAATTCTTTCTCCGTTATACGGCGATGCCTTTGATCGCGATTATCATATTCGTCTCCTGGGCTTTGATTCCGGCGTCGGGCGAAATTGATGCGCGCCAGTACGCCGCATTTTCCGAGGCTTACGCGGGCTTCCCCATTAATCTCAAGCATAATCTTGCTGAGGCTCTGAAATCGGGAAAATTGAGTCAATGGAATTATTCGAAACTGCAGCGGCAGGCGCTTGACGATGGGTTTGTTCTCGACTGGCCAATAATAGGTGTTATGACGGTTGCGGCCGAGCGGATGAAGTTGAACGCACTGATCAAAGCGGATCGGCTCTAGAACTAAAAAAATCCGGATCGGAGATTGTGACGCGAATTAATTTCTAGACCCCATCCTCTGTGGATCAACCACCGCTATTTTCACTGGATCCTGCGAGATAGGATTTCCACCCAATGTAGGAATGCAAATTTAATGGATTAACTTGTTCGATCTTCAAAAATGCGACAGTTCCGGGTCGAATATAAAGGTCAGACTGCCCTTGGAGCAGGTCGCGGTCAGACACAATGCCTTGTAGTTCGCCATCTTCGACGACAAGTAAATGGTGAAATTTCACAGTATCGAAGATTTCCTTGACGGTCGACAACGTATCTTCGAAACCGACGGTGACGATACGCTTGGTCATAATGTCTTCCACGCGCAAATGAGACCCTCCTTTTCCATTGCTTGGATTAACGAAACAGACGTTTGAGCGCCGAGAGAATGCTTGCTTCGTCGTCAACCAATAAAATAGCGATCGGAGCAACGCTGTCCGAGAACCTCTGCTTCGGCGTGCAATCTCATTGGGTGGACTAATGCCCTATACGCAACGTCCACGCGCGCCGAAACGTTCGCTCAATCGTAAGCCGAGAAGAAAATACACGCCGAATGACGATCGCATCTCGCTCCACGATTTATCGATAGGCATAAGTCGAATCCCAGCCGCCGCCTAGTGCTTTGCAGAGGGTGACGAGATTCGCGGCAGCGGCCCCCTTGCTTTGTTCGCGTTTACTTTGTGCGTCGAGCAGTTGCTTTTGCACGTTCAATACATCGATATAGTCAACCGCTCCCGCCTTGTAGCGCTGTTGCGCGATTGAGAGTGCGCGCTGGTTTAGTGTCACCACCGCCGTTAGCCGATCGCGGCGTAGCTGTTCGGCATCGTAGACGACCAGCGCATCGTCCACTTCGCGCCAAGCCTCAAGTACGGTGTGTTTGTAGACGATCGCGGCCTCCTGTTGTTGCGCCTCGCGCAGCTGCAGTGTTCCCTTGAGACGCCCGCCTTCGAAGATCGGCATCGTGATGGAGGGGCCGAGAACAAACTGTCCCGATGCCCAGCTGGCGAGGCTGGAAAGTTGAAGCGTCTGGAAGCCAGCACTGCCATTTAGCGATATGCGCGGATAAAAATCGGCTTTTGCCATACCGATCGACGCCGTGGCGGCATGCAGCTGCGCTTCGGCTTTTCTGACATCGGGTCTGCGTTGCACCAGCTCCGACGGAAAGCCGATGGGTACCTGTGCCGGTAACTCGGGTACGTCCTGCGGCTCGCCGAGCGTTTTCTGAAGTGCGCCCGGTTCCTCGGCGAGTAGTACGCCAATGGCATTGATGGTCGTCTCACATCTCGATTCGAGCGTCGGAATCAGACTTTCAATTGACGCTACCTGCGCGGAAGCGTTCACCGCGTCCAGATCGGTCGTCACACCTTCACGCACGCGTATCTGTGTAAGCTTGGTCGTATCGTTAGCAATCGCCAGGTTTTGTTTTGCGATCTGCAGAGTTGACTGAGTGTCGCGCAACTCGATATAGTCTCGTGCGAGTTCGGCGCGGGCCGACAACAATATCGCATTTCGATCTTCGTAAGAAGCATCCGACAGGGCGGACGCGGCTTCGACACCGCGGCGAACCCCGCCCCAGATATCGAGTTCCCAAGATGCATCGAAGCCGGTTTGATAAAGATTGTAAGCCGGCGAACCCTTGGCGCCCGGCAACGGCGCCACGCCAAGCGGCGCACTGCCCGATGCAGATTGTGATGGGGTTCCGGTCGGAGTGACCCCGAGCAGCGACAAAATGCCGTTCTCGCTTCCGCGTTCGCGGTTGTACGAAGCAGCGCCGTCTAGCGTGGGATATTCCGCCGCACCCGCGACGCGCTGTTCGGCTCTGCTTTGCCGAAGGCGCGCCGACGCCGCAGCCACATCGAGATTCGCATCGGCCAGCCGCTGTTCGAGGGCGTTTAACGTGGGGTCGTTAAACAGTGTCCACCATTCCGGACTGAATTCGGCCTCGACCGCCTTGCTCGAGGCTTGCGCAGATTGGGTACGTTCAAAAACTTGTGCCGGCGTGGCGGTTGTCGGATGCTCGAAATTGGGCCCCACGGTGCAACCCGTCATCACCAGGCATGCCAGCAGCTTCAATAACCACGCATCAAGCGAAATGCCGTTAGTCTTCATTTTCGTTCTCCTGCTTCGGTCGATGCATCGCCACGTCGACCGACGGCGACTTCCGTTTCGACAGAAAGACCCATGCTCAACGCAGACGATGCAGCTTGTCCTGGGTCGATGGTGATCTTGACGGGTACACGTTGGACAACCTTCGTGAAGTTGCCCGTCGCGTTGTCGGGCGCGATGGCCGCAAAGCTCACGCCGGTCGCAGGCGCGAGACTATTGACACGGCCGCGAACCACAACGCCTGGAAGGCTGTCGACCTTGATCCGCACGGGCTCACCTGGCCGTATATGGGTGATCTGGTTTTCCTGGAAGTTGGCGACCACATAGGCGGCGGCAAGCGGCACGACCGCGAGAATCGGCGTGCCGGGCGTGACGAATGCGCCAACCCGAACAGAACGCCGTCCAATCTTGCCATCGATCGGTGCGCGAATTTCCGTATAGGACAAGTTAAGCTTCGCCTGCTCGAGCGCCGCCTCGGCGCGTGCGAGCGCGCCGACAGCCTTATCGCGCTGGGTATTTAATACGTCCAGGTTACGCGAAGTTGACGCCAGCACAGCTTGGTCGTGAGCTTGCTGTGCTAGCTGCTCGGCAAGCGTGCTCCAAGCGCGCTGTTGCTCCTGCGCCGTTCCCGCGCCGGCTGCTGAGAGATTCTGGTAGCGCGAGGCGTTGGCGCGGGCAAACTCGATCGCTGCGTCGTCGGATTTTAGCGTTGCACGCGCCTGGTCGACCAGCGAGGGTTGCCGCGCAATTTCGGCGTCGTAGTTCGCGACAGAAGCTTGTGCCGCCTCCACGTCCGCTTGCGCAATCATCAGAGCGACCTTGATGTCACGATCGTCGATACGTACCAGCAATTGCCCGGCCTTGACCGATTGGTTGTCGTCGACAAATACGTCGGATATTTGGCCGGTGATACGTGGCGCCACGAGCGTGAAATCGGCAGCTACATAAGCGTCGTTTGAGGATTCCGCCCTCGAGTCGCCTAACAGTCTTGAGCCGGCTAACGCGCCAACACCAACACCAACGCCGACTGCGACAAATACAGCGGCAATACGAATCATTTTGAGGGGTGACTGAGCAATGGATGACATAAATACCGTCCCTTAATGAGAAGAAGGGGGTGTCGTGCACCACGGCGGGTAAATACGCACGGGTAACACCGGCACCAGGAAGAGCAGAACGATGGCAATACCCGCCATCACGCGATAGAGATCCGCCGAGGTCAGGACTACTGCCTGTTCGTGGATCCGGTGTGCGAGCTCGCCGAGACCATTGGGTGCGTCTATGCTTTGGCTCGCCACAAGCACGTGATTGCCTAAGTAATCCACGAGCGTGTTCGAATGAAGATGTTCGCGATCTGTACTCAGCCCTTCGATAAGAGCCGTTGCCACAGCCGCGGAAAATGTTTTGACGGAATTGAACATCGCCGACGCAAATGGCCCCTCCGTTGGAGGCAAGCCTGTCGTCACACCCATCAGGATTGCCAGGATCAGCATCGGTTGCGCGGCGATTTGTATCGATTGAAGCCAATAGAAATTGTCGCGAATCCACTCGGATGTAATGAAGCTGCCCATCAGGCAGGTGCTGACCATGAGGCACAATCCAAAGGCCATGACCCACCGATGGTCAACCCGGCGTAGATTCAGGACGGCCGCGGTCACAGGAAGCGCGACCAATAATGGGATCGCAACCAGCAATGACAAGGGTGCAGTTTGCAGTGGCCTGTAGGCGTGAACCTTGGCGAGATATTGTCCCGGTATTGCCGCGACGCCAACCAACAGTATTACCGCGCCCGCGAGCGTCGTCAGTCCGTGCGCGAAGTTTCTGCGCGACAACAATTGCAGCTTAAAAAAAGGAAGCGGGTGAAACCACTCGTTGAGGAGGAACGTCACAAATAGCAGAGCGCCGCCAATAAACATCACGCGAATCAATTCGGAATCGAGCCAGTCGAGACGATCGCCTTGCAGAAGTCCGATCACCAGCATGGCCACGGCCGGAAATCCCGTCAAAAATCCGGTCCAATTGAATGCCCCGAGTCGTTCTAGTTTCAGCGGCTCTGGCGGAAGGCCTTGCTGGATTGCCACGCAGCAGAAGATGCCAAGCGGCACGATTTGCCAAAAAGCCATTTGCCAACCGACATACTCGGTCCACAACGCGGCGAGCGGTGTGCCGAGCGCCGGTCCAAAGGTTGCCGTGAGCGCGTACCCGGCGAGTCCGTATAGCTTCACCTTAGGCGGAAGATAACGCAGCGCCACAATAATCAACATCGGCGGAAGACATCCGCCGGCCATCCCCTGCAGAACGCGTAACACATAGAGCGTGGGCAGGTTCGGCGCGAAAGGGCACAGGACCCCAAGAAGCATCGTCGCGATGACGGCGCCGATGGTAAATCGTTTGAGTGTGAAGGTGATCCCAAACCACGGCGCAAACACCATCGTAGCGACATTGGCTGCCTCGAACAGAGCCGTCAGCCAGGTTCCGTCGTCATGCCCAATCGAGAGCGCACCCTGAATATCGGTCATTGACAGTGCCGTGACCTGTTCGTTGAGGATAGCCAACAAAGACGCCAGCAGCATTCCAACCAGGCCGACGCCGAGACGCATCGACAGCGCCGATTGCTTCGGCGCCGGTTGCGAGAGAGTCTGCACGTCCGGCGCCGAAGCGGACACCGAAGCCGGCGCCGCCGACTGTGCAACGATCGGTGCTTCCGTTCGAGTTGGTATAGGCTTGCCGATCGTCATAGGTGTCCCATTGCTATTCATGTTCGATAGAGCATCTAAAAAGTGCCGTCGGAAAATATTGAGCGGCTGTAGTGATTGTCCGAGATAGGGCAAATTGATGGGCGGCGAAGCTGCTTAGTTTTGGGCCAATAAGTTGGTAAATTTCGCCACCCTGGTATCGGATGTTCTGATACCCCTCACCACCTGAAAGAGTCTTTTTCGACGGATACGGGGAATTGCCACGATGTCGGTCACAACGCGTAGAATCACGCTGTATCGGCACGTTGATCGGGGTGGAAAACCAAATGGACAAATTGCGTGAGATGGAGATTTTCATCGCCATCATCGACCGAGGCAGTTTTACCGGCGCGGCCGACAAACTCGGCATGTCGGCCGCCGCGGTTTCGCGGGCGGTCAATTCGCTGGAATCCCGTCTCGGCACGCATCTGCTGGCCCGGACGACTCGAACGGTGCGTCCAACAGATGCGGGGATGACATACCTCGAAGCTTGCAGAATGGTGGTCGACGCCATCACGGATGCGGAAGCCAACATTGCGGCCGATCAACTCAATCCCGTTGGGACGTTGACGGTTTCCGCACCAGTCCTGTTTGGCCAGCGCTATGTTGCTCCGCTGGTCAATGCCTTCGCGTTGCGTTATCCGGATGTCAGCGTCAATGCGGTGTATGTCGATCGAACTACGCGGCTTCTAGAGGAAGGCGTGGATATTGCCATCCGCGTCGGCCATCTCGGAGATTCCTCGATATTCGCCGTCCCCTTGGGGTTCGTGCGGCGTCGAACATACGCCGCTCCCGCTTACCTCGCCGAGCATGGGGAACCGCTACACCCCAGAGATTTGACAAATCACCACTGTGTGTCTTTCACCGGCGTTTCGCCGGCGCTTGAGTGGGTGTTCAACGAGAATGGTTCGAGGTTGCCGGTCAGACTTCAGCCACGCATGATTGTCGATCTGGGGCCCGCTGCCGTTCTCGCCGCCGTTGACGGCGTGGGGATAACTCAGTTGCTGTCGTATCAGGCTGCTCCTGAGCTGGCCGACGGTAGGCTCCAGCCGATCCTGACTGCATTCGAGCCGGAGTCAACACCGGTGAACCTGCTGCACGTAGAGCGGCGCAGTACCAGCGGTAAGATTCGCGCCTTCGTGGAATTCGTTACCGACACGCTACGCGAAAACGTGCAGCTTCACGGCATGGATGTGACTGCTACGCAAACTTCCCGGTAGGCGGTCACCAAGGCATTGAGGTCGAACGCCCTATTCAGGCCGCTAGGGTTAGGTAGGACCCACGCGCGGACGCCACCGAATGGCTTGGTTTGTTGTCCCCAATGGATATCGCGAGTGCCGGTGATTGCCGAGAGCGCCATCTTTCCAAGAAAAACGATGTGCCGCGGTGCATACTGCTCGATTTTCCGCCGAAGACCATTCCCTGCCAATTCAATTTCCGATTGCGACAGCTCGGCGGCCCGCGCAGTTGCTCGCGGGACCACTGTTGTGAGCCCGCAGCCGTATCGAAGAAGCGTGTAGTCGTCTTCGGGGCGAATCTGTTCGGGGGTAAAACCTGCAAGATGCAAGACCCGCCAGAAACGATTGCTTCTTCCCGCAAAGTGATGACCTGTCGAAGCCGCACGCATACCCGGATTGATTCCGCAAAATATCAGCGACAAGCCCGGTTCAAGTAGGTCGGGAAGCGGTTGCGAGGAATCAAGCCGAGTCACAGCGCAGACAGCCCCGGAAAAGAGATTTGTTTGCGGGCGCCGTGATCCGCCCATGGCTGGGTGTCCAGCTCGCCACGGAAGCGCTGGCGATATTGCTTCGGCGTGACCTCCAGTCGTCGAAAGAAAATCATGCGCATATGTGTGGCACTGTGGAAGCCGCATTTAAATGCTACGGTCTTCAACGGTGCATCGGTGTCTTCGAGTAACTTTCTCGCCGTGTCGACGCGAACCTGCTCGACAAATGTAGACGGAGTCACTTTTGCATATTTCGTAAATAGTCTGGAGAAGGTCCTTCGGCTTACCGCAACCGCGCCTGCGAGCTGTTCGATCGAGAGGGCATCGCTGATATGCTCAGTTACATATTGGTGTACCTTGCCGATAAGCGGATCTTCATCCCGACCGGTTCCCATATACGGGCTGTACTGAGATTGGCCGCCTTCCCGCTGGATATAGACCACCAGACGTTTTGCAACATGCACCGCCAGCTCGTGTCCCCAGTCTTCGGTGACCAGCGACAGGCACAGATCGATGCCGGCGGTTACCCCTGCCGAGGTAAAAAGGCGTCCATCACGAACGAAGATCTTGTCGGGCTGCACGCGTGCCTGCGGAAACTCGTCCGCGAGGCGGTCCGCGTCCGCCCAGTGGGTCGTTACTTCCTTACCATCAAGTAGTCCTGCATGTGCAAGGACGAAAGCCCCGGTGCAAACGGAGCCAAACCGCGCCACGTTTTGCGCCTGATTTTGCAGCCAGGTCAGAAAATCGCTTGGCAGTCGAGTGTCGGGTAATTGCGGTCCTCCCGCGACTAGCAGCAGGTCCCACTGGGTATCGAGATCCGCATAGCAAAACGGCACGAACAGTTGCATGCCGTTCGAGCAGGTCACCGTACCGGCTCGGAGTCCCACCAAGGAGACTTGATATTTCTGTTGTTCGGAAAGCCGTGTGTTGGCTTCCGCGAACACGTCGAGGGGGCCCGCAACGTCGAGCGCCTGCACACCATCGAATAGAATAATAGCGACTTTCATGCTGTGACCTTCGGAGCGTTGGTAGGCCTGTTTCGGCAGGTTTGTTTGCGATACCAGAGACTCGATCGGCTTGAGCCGAATCGCCGGATCAAGCCTGCCACGCTGGATTGAGCAGCGATTTCCAAGTTTATCGCAACAGCCCGGAAACGAGGATGTGCAAACCGGTAATTGTCTTTTGCGTGCGTGTAAGCCGACCGGGCTTGACACCGGTCGTGGCCTAAATTCGGTTAATTTTGGCCCGGGTGCCACCGCAAGAAGGAACCGCGCCGTTTAAATCGCTGGCAGAATCCTTGGCTTCTTTCGCCGATTGGCTCAGTTTCTATCGAGGTGGGGGTCGAAATCTATGGTTGATGAGCATTTAATTTATAAAGCACTCGCCAATCCGTTCCGACGCGAGATCTTGAGGTGGTTAAAGACGCCCGACAAACACTTGATGCAAGCTTGCATCGATCTTGGTTGCGGAGTTGCGTCACATGCAATCCACGCGCGCAGCGGGCTATCTCAATCGACCGTTTCGGTGCACATCGCGGCATTGGTCGAGGCGGGATTGCTTATTTCGACTCGCGTGGGTCAGTGGGTGTTTTTAGCGCGCAATGAAGCAGTCATTCGTGCCTTTGCGGCGCAGATTACCTTGCATCTATAGCCGCGCGCGCCGCAAGAATCCCGCCCACTGCTCCACCAGCCTGGAAAACCCCTCCAACGGCAGCGGTTTGCTAAACAGATAACCCTGATATGCCATGCACTCATGTTGCTTTAAAAAAGCCATCTGCGCCTGCGTTTCGACGCCTTCGGCGATAACGTTAAGGCCAAAGTTCTTGGCCATGTCGATAATAGTGCGTACCAAGGTGGCATCGCGCGCCTCGATGGTCATGTTGCGGATAAAGCTTTGGTCGATTTTGAGTTGATCGAGCGGCAGGCGCCTCAAATAAGCAAGAGAAGAGTAGCCCGTGCCGAAATCGTCGAGCGAGAGTTTCACGCCCAGGGCTTTTAGCGCATGCATCTTTCCCGTGACATCGGCGACGTCGCCGAGCATCACGCTTTCGGTCAATTCGAGTTTCAGGCGCGCGGGCTCGATGCGATGCGTGCGCAGCAGGGTAATCATTTTCGGCACAAAATCCGCTTGCCGGAATTGCTTGGCACTGACATTGACGGCGAGTTCGAGCGCTTGCATCGCATCCTGGGTACTCCAGGTGGCGAGCTGCCGGCAGGCGGTTTCCAGTACCCAGTTGCCGATATCGAGAATCAGGGAGCTTTCCTCGGCGACGGGAATAAACTCTCCCGGCGATAATAATCCTCGGTTCGGGTGGCGCCAGCGTATCAGCGCCTCGGCCCCGAGCGGGCGCAGATTTTCGTCGACTTGGATTTGATAGAACAAGAAAAATTGGCTTTCCGCGACTGCCACGCGCAAATCGGATTCGAGCGCAAGACGCGCGTCGACTGCTTGCTGCATCAATGGGTCGTAGAAACGCACGGCGTTGCGTCCGGCATCTTTGGCCTGGTACATGGCCACATCGGCAAATTTGAGCAAGGCGTCGACGCCTGGGTCGGCACCGTGGAACAGGCACACGCCGATGCTCGGAGAACTATGATGCAAGCGCTCATTGAGCATATAGGGTTGCGCCAGGGTGAAGCGGATGCTCCCGGCTATTTGTGCGACATCCTTGAGGACTGCTTCGCGATCATTGCCTATACCCTCGATCAGCAGAATAAATTCATCGCCACCCAAACGAGCAACGGTGTCCGTATTACGTACGCATCCGAGTAAGCGTCGCGTCACTTCGATCAGCAGAAGATCTCCGCAGTTGTGGCCGAAGCTGTCGTTGATCAGTTTGAAGCGATCCAGGTCGAGATAGAGTACCGCGCCGTAGAGACCGGTGGTTGCGGAGTGAGTCAGCGCTGCGTCAAATTTGTCCAGCAAGAGTCGGCGGTTCGGCAGTTTGGTCAGTGAATCGTAGAAGGCCAGCTTGACGATCGATTCCTGAGCTTTCTTTTGTTCACTGACGTCGCTAAAAATACCGACATATTGCGTGGTTTCGCTGTGGCTATTCTTGACGGCAGTGATGGTCATCCATCGCGGAAACAATTCGCCGTCTTTGCGTTTTCCCCATATTTCTCCGGTCCATGAACCTTTAGTCAGTATGGCGTCCCACATGCTCCGATAAAAGGCCTTGTCGTGGCGCCCCGCGCTGAGAACATTGGGGTTTTTACCTTGGACTTCTTCGGCCGAGTACCCGGTGATATCTTGAAAGGCTTGATTGACTCGAATAATGCGCGCGTCGACATTGGTGATCACAATCGCTTCATGGGTTTCGAATGCGGCTGCTGCGATGCGCAGCATATCTTCGTTCTGCTTGCGTTCGGTGATGTCGCGGGTGATGGAGAGCAAGCTCTCGACATTGCCGTAGGCATCGAATTCGGGGACGATGCGACGCTCGAGATAGACCTGCTCGCCGTCGTCGCGATCTTGCGTAACCGTCATATTGACGGATTGTCCCGAGAACACCACGGCTCGTAATTTTTCCTCGTAGTGAGCCGCCTTGGCGTTCATTAGGCCGGGGAGCTCGACGGGCGAGTAGTTGAGTGCGGTGGCGGCGCGAATTCCGGTGGCTTTTTCCCAGGCGAGGTTGACGTAGGTACGCCGCAGATTGCGGTCGTAGCGCACTATCATGTCGGGGGCATTGTCTGCCAGCGAGCGGAAGGTTTTTTCCGGGTCACTCGGTTGATACGGGATACGGCTCGTCTTTAACGCCTGCATCGACGATTCCTTGGAATTCAAAATCAAATGCCCTAACGACTGATCGCCCCGTATAAGCTTACGGGCGGTCGATTTTACGTCGAATCAAGGGGGCAGGGAATTGTAGCGGTCGACCGGCGTTGAGTAAGGAAGGAATTGTTATTTGCTAAGTCACAATCTGCGTATAGGCTGATAAATATTGGCCACATGGGAGGCGCTTCGTGAAACCACGCATTACTGTGATCACCCTCGGTGCCGATGATTTGGAGCGATCGCTGAGGTTCTACCGCGATGGTCTTTGAATGAAGACTGACGGTATCATGGGCCAAGAGTTTGAAAATGGCGCGCCGGCGCACGGCCATTGCCGCTCGCGTCTGGTCCTGTTGTCAGCGCCGTCGCGCACAATCGGATAAGATTGTGTCTATCATCAGTCCATTCTTGGCCGCTTGCAGCGAAATCACGGCCTATCTTTTGTCAACTCTTAAGGACTCAGCATGGTCACAGCTAACTACACCGATACCCGACTTTTGATCAACGGCGAGTGGTGCGATGCCGCGAGTGGTAAAACCCTGGACGTCGTCAATCCGGCGACCGGCAAAGCCATCGGCCGGGTCGCCCATGCCGGTATTGCCGATCTGGATCGCGCATTGGCCGCGGCACAAAGCGGTTTTGAGGCCTGGCGCAAGATTCCGTCTAACGAGCGCGCGGTGACTATGCGCAAAGCGGCGAGTCTGGTGCGTGAACGCGCGGCGGATATCGCGAGCCTGATGACGCAAGAGCAGGGTAAGCCGTTTGCGGAAGCACGTGTCGAAGTACTGTCTGCGGCCGATATTATCGAATGGTTCGCCGACGAAGGTCGCCGCGTCTATGGACGGATTGTGCCGCCGCGCAATCTGGCTGCTCAGCAATGGGTCATCAAAGAGCCCATCGGTCCGGTAGCTGCGTTTACCCCCTGGAATTTCCCGGTCAATCAGGTTGTGCGCAAACTGAGCGCGGCATTGGCTACAGGTTGCTCGTTTCTGGTCAAGGCGCCTGAGGAAACCCCGGCTTCGCCTGCCGCTCTTTTGCAGGCTTTTGTCGATGCAGGCGTGCCTGCCGGCACGGTGGGCCTGGTGTTTGGCGATCCGGCCGAGATTTCCTCTTACCTGATTGCGCACCCGATTATTCGCAAGGTAACGTTCACGGGTTCAACCCCGGTCGGCAAGCAGCTGGCCGCGCTGGCAGGGTTGCATATGAAGCGCGCCACCATGGAGCTCGGCGGTCACGCGCCTGTCATTATTGCCGAGGACGCCGATGTGGCGCTGGCCGTCAAAGCGGCCGGCGCGGCGAAATTCCGCAATGCGGGTCAGGTGTGTATTTCGCCCACGCGCTTTTTAGTGCACAACAGTATTCGTGAGGAATTCACGCGTGCTCTTGTAAAGCATGCCGAAAGCCTGAAATTAGGCGATGGTTTGGTCGAAGGCACCACCCTCGGGCCGCTTGCCAATGCGCGCCGTTTGGGCGCCATGGCCAAAGTGCTCGACGATGCCCGCGCGACGGGCGCCAAGATCGAAACGGGCGGTGAGCGTGTCGGCGCAGAAGGCAATTTTTTCGCGCCGACCGTGCTGACCAACGTGTCGCTGAAGGCCGATGTGTTCAATAACGAGCCGTTCGGCCCAGTTGCGGCAATCCGCGGCTTCGATACCTTGGACGAGGCGATTGCTGAGGCCAATCGCCTGCCTTTCGGGCTTGCCAGTTACGCGTTCACCCAGTCTTTCCGCAATGTGCATCGCTTGTCGCAGCAGTTGGAAGTCGGCATGCTGTGGATTAATCAACCCGCTGCACCCTGGCCGGAAATGCCCTTCGGCGGCGTCAAGGATTCGGGCTATGGTTCCGAAGGGGGACCGGAGGCGATGGAAGGTTATTTGGTGACCAAGGCTGTGTCGGTGATGGCGGTTTAGGTTTGACGGCCGGGGGCTGACCGATTCGGTAGTCCCCGGTGTGTGGCTTGAAAACGGTTTAAGCTTCGCGCCCCTGGCGATCGAGTTCTGTAAACTCGGCTTCGCTCAATGTGACTCCTGCGCCGGCAACATTCTCAACTAAGTGATCGACGCTGCCGGTGCCCGGAATCGGCAGCATGACTTTGGAACGTTTGAGCAACCAGGCCAGCGCAATGGCGCCCGTCGTCACTTGATGTTGCTTGGCGATGGTGCTGAGTATCGAACCCGGTTTGGCCAGTTGGCCCGCCGCAAGCGGGTACCAGGGAATAAAGCCGATGTTGTGCCGGTCGCAATGGTCGAGCACGGCTTCGCTTTGACGATCGACCAGGTTGTATTGATTCTGAACCGTGGTCACTGGAAAGTATTTCTCTGCAGCGACAATATCGGCGACGCTGACTTCGCTGAGCCCGACATGCCGAATCAGGCCCTCGCTGCGCATCGCCGCAATCACTTCAAACTGCGCCTCACGCGACACGCTGGGATCGATCCGGTGCAATTGCCACAGATCGATCCGCTCGACGCCGAGCCTTTGCAGGCTATTCACGACGCACTGACGCAGATACTTGGGGTCGCCACGCAATGCCCATTGGTCGGGGCCTTGCCGCGTAAGACCGCCTTTGGTTGCAATCAGCAGGCCCGAATAAGGATGCAGGACCTCACGGATCAATTCTTCGCTGACATTGGGGCCGTAGCTGTCCGCCGTATCGATCAGATTGACATCGAGTTCGGGCAGGCGCTTGAGCGTCGCGCGTGCGGCAGCCGGGTTGGCGGGGGCGCCCCAAATGCCTTGTCCCGTGATGCGCATGGCGCCAAAACCGAGGCGGTTGACCGATAGGTCTCCGCCGATTTTGAATTGGCCGGACGCAGCAGCGGAAATAGACTGTGACATGGTGTGTTTCCTTATCGAGATTGGCGCAGATTGGCCTTTCAAGCGGGCCGGGATAGGACCGATGATTTTACGCGTATGAGAGAAATCGTGCTCGGGGCTCAATGCGGGCTATGGGCTAATACGCCTAAGCATTTGCCCGCGTTCATCGATGCTTCGATACGTGAGAGGACGCTAATCGCGAAAAAAGTAAGCAAATGCATGCTCGACTGCATCATGCGCATGCTCTTCAATAATCGCATTGTGGGCCACCCGACACGGTTAAAGGGCAGGGCGAGTATGCGTTGGGCACACTCACGCGCGGCCTGGCGGTCTTTCACTAACAATCGAATGGTTCTCGGTACAGCAAGCTTGCTCCTGACACCGGTCAGCGCCGCGAAAATTTTTGTCGCAAACGGCAGCTCACCTTGCCACCATTGGCATAGATCGGTAACGATCAAGGTGCGGGATGGTTTATGAAGCCAGATGGTCTCATTGCCAAAGGGAATGCCTTCGAAAAAAATTTGCTCGAAATCGTGTGCCCACTCCGACTCCACCGAGCGGCGCAGCTCGTGCATATTCAATAAATCCGGCCGCTTGCTTAGCAGACCCGGAGCCCCGTACAAGGTGGCATCGGGGAAAGCGGCGAGATGTCGGCATTGCGTCCGACACAGACGCTACTACGCTTAAACGATCATCATGGGACGTAACGGTGAGCATTAGCTAAGCACAGAACGCATCAACCATTCGCGTGCTATCGTCGTGCAAATGTCCGGGCGCTCTAACGTAGGGAAATGACCGCAGTGTTGAAGTAACTCGAAGCCAGCATGGGGCATTACCTTGGCAATTTGAGTGCCAACATCGCTCGGGACGAAGGTGTCTGCATCGCCCCAAATCAGCAAAGTTGGAACCTTGCTGTTCGATAGTGTCGACCAGTGGTTCGAACGAGTCGCCGCTGCTTCGGACTGTCGGGCGAATAGCTCGGCGCCGGAATCTCGCGCCATCTGTACGAAGGCCTCGCGCGATGTCATATCGCTGGCCGGGATCGCGTTGCCGGCAAACTCCGCGATGACGTTTTCAAATTCCCCACTTCGAATCCTGATCGCGGTTTCCTGAGCTGCACGTGGATTTGGATGGGCGCTAGGCTGGCAGTTCATGAGCCAGAGTCCGCGAATCCGGTCTGGCGCTTGCGCCAGTATTTCCATCGCGAGACATCCACCATAGGCGGTGCCCGCAAGTATGAAGCTCCCCGTAATCGTAGCCAGCAAAGCGTCGGCACTTTCGGATAAAGTCTTTTCGGCCAAAACATGGACCGTCGGCGCAACGATATCTTTCAAGCCTTCCAGCTGGGCGGCGTAAAGCCGAGCATCGCAGGGCATCGCGGGGAGGAAAATCATTGGCATCGACATGCTGTACTCAATGTTTATTGCCCGGCGACATAGCCAATCTGGACGGTAGGTCTGAAGCTGCGAATAAGGTCAATTTCAGCCCGCCGCAACGGCAACTACAAGACTTGCCGTGAATTTCCTTCTTTGCTTATATCGTCTGGACTATTGATACGGATCACGCTTGGTGTTGACAGTTGAATGCCGATGTTACCCGAACTACCTTTCAAGTCGTTGACGCGGATCTGTACTGTAGCTAAACCAGAAAATTTCTGTACCACGACGTGTTGTCGCCGCCGATTCTTGCAAAACACCCGCAAGCCAGTCACTAACCCTTAGTCGCGCCAAATGTCAGCCCGGCGATAAAGTGTTTTTGCATCGCGAAGAACATCGCCACCGATGGCAGCGCTGCCAGGATCGAGCCGGCCGAAACCAGATTCCATGCGGTCGTCCATTGACCGCGCAAGGCCGCGACGCCGACGGTCAGTGGCGCCGCGTCATCGCCTTGGGTCAGGCACAAGGCCCAGAAATAGTCGTTCCAGACAAAGGTGAACACCAAAATCGCCAAGGCGGCGAGGGCCGGTCGGATCAATGGCAGGATAATGCGCGTGAACACGCCCCATTCGCTCGCGCCTTCGATACGTGCAGCTTCGACCAATTCGAACGGCAACGCCTTGATAAAATTACGCAAAAATAGCGCACAAAAGCCAGTCTGAAACGAAATGTGAAATAGAATCAGCGCGCCCACCGTGTTGAATAAACCCAGTTGCAACGACAGATCGCGCACCGGAATCATCAAGATCTGCACCGGCACAAAATTACCGGCAACAAAGGTGGCGAACAAGGCTGTATTGCCGCGGAATGGATAAATCGCCAAGGCGAATCCGGCCATCGCGGCCAAGGCAATCGAGCCGATTACAGCCGGGATGGTGATTAAACAGCTGTTCCAGAAATAATGCAGCATCGGCGAAGTGATCAATGCATCGCGGTAATTGGCGAACAAGGCAAAGTGCTCGGGCCAGCCCCAATAGTTACCTTTGACCAACTCCTCGCTGGAGCGTATCGAGGTCACCAGCACCGCAAGCAGCGGCAACAACCAGATCAGTAAGGCGCAGGGTAGCGATACCTTATACAGTATCCGGTTGATGGGTTTCCAGTGTTTGATCGGCATCGGATACATGACGTTCTCCCTTATGCTTCGGTGCGCAGCATGTGGCGCAGTTGGTAGACGATATACACCATCATGATCGCGAACAAGACCACTGCAATCGCGGCCGAATAGCCCAAGTGGTAATACTTGATCGCCTGGTCATACATGTAATACGCCAACACCGTCGAGCTTTCATAGGGGCCGCCGCTGGTCATGACCGAGATCAGATCGAAGCTGCGCAGCGCGCCGATCACGGTGACCACGATGGCCATAAAGGTGGTCGGCCGCAATTGTGGCAAGATCACGTACCACAGCATGGTCCAGCCCTTGGCGCCTTCCATGCGTGCGGCTTCGATTTGCTCGCTGTTTAGCGAGGTTAATCCAGTCAGATAGAGAATCATGCAGTAAGCGGTTTGCGGCCACAGCGCGGCAAAGATAATGCCGAAGGTGGCATAACGCGCGTCGCCCAATACCGGTACGCCATGGCCCAGGATCAATTTGAGTAAACCAAAGGTCGGGTCGTAAAACCAGCTGAAGATCAAACCGACCACCACACCGGGCAGCACGAAGGGCGCAAAAAACAAAGACTTCACCAGCCGTATCCCGCCGACCGCCTGATTTAAATACAAGGCCACCGCCAGCCCCATCGGGGGCGCCAGCAGAAACAACAACAGCCAGATAAAATTATTTTTCAGGGCAATGTAAAAACTTGCCGCATGAAACAGCTCGACGTAATTTCCAAAGCCGACAAACACTTTGTCGCTCATGCCGTCCCAGCTATAGAAACTAAGTAGCAGGCTGGAGATGATGGGGTAGATCACATACACACCGACCATCAGGCAAGCAGGCGCCAGGAACAGGAAAGCGGCGATGCGTTGTCGGCGCGCATGGGGCGAAGCGGGGCGGCGGACCACAGGCTTGGCTGTCGCAATGGTTTTTCTTGCGCTGGTTTGACGGCTGACAGATTGCACGATTTGCGACTCCTGGTAGCTGTTGACGTGCGACGCAGCCCCGTAGCGCCGCACGGACTGCTTGGTCTATTTCTTATAGATGCGTTGACGTGCGGTCTCAAGTTGCGCGAGCACATCGTCGATCTTGCTGGTGTCGGCCATAAATTGCTGCATGCCTTTCATGCCTTCGTCGGCCATTTCCTTATTCATATCCCGATCATAGAACTGGGCAATGCCGCCTTTGGTATTCGACAGGATCTGAAAGCCGATCTTTGAAATCGGGTCTTCCGGCTCTGCGGCGCGACTGTTGGCGGGTAATGAACCCAGGCCTTGCGCCAACTGGGCGCTGATCGCGGGCGTTTCAACAAAGGCCAGAAAAGTATGGGCGTCGGCTTTATTGGCGGCGCGGGTCGGAATGTGCAAGGACTCGACCGGACCATCTTCCGCAGTCGGCACCGTGGCATCGATGATGGGGAATTGGAAATACCCCATCTGCGGCTTGATGTCTGCAGGGAAACCCGAGGAGATAAAAGTCCCCATCAGCATCATGGCCGCTTTGCCTTGAAATAAGAACGGCTGAGCAGAATCGAGATCGTAGGACAGAGGGTTGTCGATAAAGTCTTTGTTATCGACCAGTTGTTTCCATGCGGTATACACTTTCTTGACCCGAGCGTCGGTGTACGGCACAGTACCTGCCATCAATTGTTGATGAAAGACGTTGCCGTTGATCCGCAGGTCGAGATAATCGAACCAGCCGGCCAGGGTCCAGGCATCGCGCCCGGCCACGGCAATTGGCGTGATCCCGGCGGCTTTGAGTTTGTTGCAGGCGTCGATAAATTCATTCCAGGTCTTGGGTTCGGCGGCAATCCCGGCTTTCTGGAACAGATCCTTGCGATAAAACATGCCCCACGAGTAATACACCGTCGGCGCTGCGTATTGGTGGCCGTTATACGACGATGCGCTCTTGGTCGAGGCATACATCTCGTTCCAGCCGTTCTTGTTCCAGTCCGGCGTCAGATCTTCGAACAAGCCGCGTTTGGCGTAATAGGCCATGCGCTCGCCGTCATGCCAATTGACGATGTCGGGCGCCGCCGTGGTAAGCCAGCCCGCCAGTTGCACCTTATATGCTTCTTCATCGATAAACGAGATTTTGACGTCGATGCCCGGATGGGCTGCCTTGAATTGATCGATCACCGACTGCCACACTGCGCGCTGACTCGCGCCCTTGAATGCCACATTCACGGCAAGCGTTCCCGCCAGCGCTTGGCCACCGGCCAAGGTCAGGCCGGCCGCAGCCAAAGCAATCGCAATCAGTCCGCGACGTAGGGTGCTTAAGGTTGGTTTCATATTGGTCTCCTGATGATTAAATTATTTTTTTTCCGTTCGATAAATCGCCACACCCTGCTGCTCGACTACCGGGCCGCCAAGCACAAACGACTGCGCCCCGAGTCGGTCGATTCGATGCTCCGTTTCGCCATAATTAAACACATAAGTCAACGGGCCACGACGGCTTACTCTGAGTGTATCGCTCATCACTTGAGTGTCGATTCCGGCGCGACGCGCCACCTGTTCGAATAGCGTCTGGGTGAAAGAGGCGTCGAACAAGCTGGCGCAATAGTGGAAATTACCGTGACGTACCACCGCCGGATGGCCATCGCCAAAATTCGCCATGGTTTCGACTTCGTCGCTGGTTTCAAGCAAATCACGCCAATGATGCGCCGTACCGCGGGCGGCACTTAAGGCGGTATCCGGACCGGCGCCGCGTACCGGCTCGGTCACGTTCGGCCGCATCGATTCGACCCGCCACACCCGGATTGGCAGCAGCCTGGCCAACTCGCCCGGGGGTAATTGCGCCGGGATATGCAGATCGACCGTTTTGGAACCCGTACGCGGTCCAAACAATACTTGTGCGCCGCTCGCAGCCAGCCGTTCGCCAAAATCTTGCGGCACAATCGGCAGCGGCGGCACCACAATCATTCGGTATCCCGCCAACGATGCGCCGACCGGCACCACATCGACGTCAAGACCCAGACTGCGCAAGGCCGAGTAATACTCGAAGGCAAAACGCGGATAATGGAAATCGGCGCCTTGCGGATGAATTTCAAATAGCCATTTCGCTTCATAGTCGTACACCAGCGCGACCTTGGTCTGCACCGGCGCCTCACCACCAGCGGCCAGCACGATTTGAATTTCCTGCGCGACTTGCTGCGCTTCTCGTCCTCCTACGTCAATACGAAAGTCAGGCGTATTCAAGCCCGCATGCATTTGTTCTTGGGCGAATGGCGCCTGGCGCCAGCGGAAATACGACACGCAACCAGCGCCATGCGCAAAGGCTTCCCAACTCCACAGGCGCACCATGCCAGGCAGCGGTGTTGGATTCCACGCAGCCCAATTGACCGGTCCCGGTTGTTGTTCCATCACCCAAAACGGTAAGCGGCTCATACCGCGATACACATCATGATTGAAGGAGGCGAAGTCGGGGTGGCCGGTACGCAGCCAGCGGGCTTTGATTTCCGGTGCGAACCACTGTTCTTCGAGTGCCCCTAGGGGATAACTGTCCCAGGTTGCAAGGTCGAGATCGGCCGCCACCTTGTAATGATCGAACTCGGTAAATAGCTGCATAAAATTATGCGCCAGCGGGCGCTCCGGCGAATGCTCGCGCAAAATCTCGACTTGCATGCGGTTATAACGTGCCACCTGATCCGAGGCGAAGCGGCGGTAATCGAGCCGGTGGGACGGGTGGGCTTCGGTCACGGTGCCGGCCGGCGGGTCGATCTCGGCGAAGTTGCGGTATTCCATACTCCAAAACACCGTGCCCCATGCTGTATTCAGCGCGCCGATGGTCTGATAGCGCTCGCGTAACCAGGTGCGAAAACCTTGTGCGGCAGCCGCTGAATAGCTGACCACGGTTTGATGGCAGCCATACTCATTGTCGGTCTGCCAGAATTTCACGGCAGGATGACGTCCGTAGCGCACGGCAATCGCGCTGCAGATTTGACGCGATGCCTCGAAATACGAGGGCGACGAAAAATCGTAGTGCCGTCGCGAGCCGAATCGGCGTGTGCGTCCTTCCGCGTCGACCGGGAGAATATCTGGGTGTAGGTCGATCAACCATTTTGGCGGCGTCGCGGTTGGCGTACACATGACGATTTCCAGCCCTGCATTGGCCAGCACTTCAACGGCGCGGTCCAGCCATTCCCACTGATATTCGCCAGGCGCCGGTTCGATCCGGCTCCAAGCAAATTCGGCGATACGGACCCGCGTAATGCCCATTGCCTTCATGCCGGCCGCATCGCTTTCCCAGCATGATTCAGGCCAATGCTCCGGGTAATAACAAACTCCTAAAATCATGCTACGGACTCCTGCGCAAATGGTGAGATAGATGGACGCGGTGCTAGCGGTGCTACAGCAAACCCATCCACGGTAAAAAGGTGGCAGGATGCCGACGGCACACTGAACGCCATTGAAGTCCCGATAGCCACGTCAATATTCCCGGCTGCCTTGGCTACCAGGGTTACGCCGCCGGGCTGGTCAAGATGCAAATAACTGAGTTCGCCCAAGGCCTCGATCAACGACACGCTGCGAGTGATGGTTTGCGATGCCTGAATTTCAAGCGGAAGCAATTTGCATGGCGCGAGATGTTCTGGACGTATCCCTAAGCTAACCACCTGATCGAGTTGAAGATCTTGGCCGTCCACGGCGACCTCGATCAATTCATTGCCGACGTCGAGCCGCACACTAACGTGCGTACTGGCAATCGCCGCCACCCGGGCGGGGAGGAAATTCATTCGTGGTGAACCGATAAATCCGGCCACAAAACGGCTTTTGGGGCGATGATAAAGATCGAGCGGCGCACCGATTTGCGCGATGCTGCCATAACGTTCGGTATCATTGCCGGCATGCAGCAAAACGATTTTGTCCGCCAATGTCATGGCTTCGATCTGGTCGTGCGTGACGTAGACCACGCTCGCTTTTTTAAATTGCTGATGCAAGCGCGCGATCTCGATGCGGGTCTGGCCGCGCAGCGTGGCGTCAAGATTCGATAAGGGTTCGTCGAACAGGAACACGCCAGGTTCACGCACAATCGCACGACCAATCGCCACACGTTGCCGTTGACCGCCGGAAAGTGCCTTGGGGTGCCGATCCAATAAGGCTTCCAGTTGCAAGGCCTGTGCCGCCTACCTGACTTTACGGTCGATGTCGGCTTTCGGTGTCTTCGCTAACTTCAGACCGAATGCCATATTCTCGTAGACGGTCATATGCGGAAACAGTGCATAGCTCTGGAATACCATCGCCACGCCGCGCTGCGCGGCTGGCAGGTGATTGACCATTTTTCCGTCGATCCAGACTTCTCCGCAGCTCAAGTCTTCCAGGCCGGCAATCATGCGTAGCAAAGTGGACTTGCCGCAACCTGACGGCCCCAGAAATACGCAGAACTCATGTTCGCCGATATCGAGGTCGACCTCGCGTATCACCGGCGCTTGGTCTCCATAAGCTTTTTGCACGGTTTTCAATGAAATGCTGGCCATCGATTGAACTCCATGATCAAATCGGGTTGCAACCAAGATTAAGCGCTTAATCAATCACTGATGAAAAATGATCGAATTGATCGCTTGCTGTCTACTAAGTGGGCTTGGTCTCGTTATCGTTCTGTATTTTCAAACGACTTTAGCAGCGAGCGTTTTCGACAGGCAAACCGTGGGCGGTACTCCCATATTCTGGGAAGGGGCAGATATATTTGATGTAAGTCCAGTCAGTACGGCACGCTGAGTCTGGCGGTGAAGTGGGATCGAGTGAGTTTGACGGCTGCAAAGCATCGATTCGTACGGGTATATCCCAGGGTATTTCCAGGAATAAAACAATGTTGCTGCGGGTCTCGCGCGGCAAATGCAAGCGATATCGAAAATTTATGCAAAGCTTGATTAAAGTTTGACCATCGGCGATTGTCAACGTAGTTGTCGTGTCACTTCATGCAAACTGCTTTAATTCTGGCGTCTGAATCCGCTCGGGATTAAGCCAGACTTCGTCTTTCAATTTCCAATTCCGCGTCACTCCCGAC
>Ga0302178_10000900_pt1 | contig 25920 bp, 23 predicted proteins | sample I_Palsa_E1_3_FD_198790 | JGI IMG/M metagenome (GOLD analysis project Ga0302178, IMG submission 198790) | Peat permafrost microbial communities from Stordalen Mire near Abisko, Sweden - I_Palsa_E1_3 | ecosystem: Environmental > Terrestrial > Soil > Palsa > Peat permafrost | place: Sweden... | reverse complement strand
GTTTTGCTTGTCGGCACGCCGGTTTGATATTCGATACCATTGTCCAGGCGGCCATATAGCGTGACGCTGCTCTGCGCGAATGCACCTGCGCTCAAACCCATCAACGTCGCTGCCAGTAAAGTCTTGTTCATCGTTGCGATCTCCATGTCTGATATTTTTTGATTTATATATTTAGCTATCCTACTTAATCAATAAGGCTAGAAATACCGACTATTCAAATGGCGTTCTCCTTGCTCAGAATTGTTGCTGCGATAACACGACCTACAAAACGCGGCTTGCTCGAAATGGCATTTGACCTAGGTCTCGGCAGGCGCAAAGTCCACCGAGACCATCGAGCCCAGATGATTATTTTGCTACCGGCATGGTAAATTCGGCGCCTTTGGCAATGCTGTCGGGCCAACGTTGCATTACGCTTTTATAGCGGGTGTAAAAACGCACACCTTCTTCGCCATAAGCGTGATGATCGCCAAACAGTGAACGCTTCCAGCCACCGAAGGAATGCCAGGCCATCGGCACCGGAATCGGCACATTGATACCGACCATCCCAACCTTGATCTGCCGCGCAAAGGCGCGTGCCGTTCCCCCATCAGAGGTAAACAAAGCCACGCCGTTGCCGAACTCATGCTGGTTGACGAGTTTCACGGCACTGGCGAAGTCGGGGACGCGTACCACCGCCAGCACCGGGCCAAAAATCTCTTCGCGATAGATCTTCATCTCCGGCAAGACATGGTCGAACAAGGTGCCGCCGGTAAAGAACCCTGGTTTGCCGCGCCGCGCCTCGCGACCGTCGACCACCAAGGTTGCGCCCTCGGCAACACCGCTGGCGATATAACTTTCCACTTTGTCGCGGTGTACGCCGGTGATCAGCGGGCCCATTTCGGAATCCGTTTCCATGCCACTGCCGATCTTTAAAGCCTTGACGCGCTCGGCAAGCTTGGCGACCAGGCTATCGGCAACCGATCCGACTGCCACGGCGACTGAGATGGCCATGCAGCGTTCGCCGGCCGAGCCATAAGCGGCGCCCATCAGGGCGTCGACCACTTGATTCAGGTCGGCGTCCGGCATGGCGATCAGATGATTTTTGGCTCCGCCCAATGCCTGCACCCGTTTGCCGTGACTTGTGCCTTCGGCATAGATACGCTCGGCAATCGGCGTCGAGCCGACAAAGGACAAGGCGTCGACGTCGGGGTGGCGCAATAGCACGTCGACTGCCGATTTGTCGCCGTGCACCACGTTAAACACGCCGGCCGGCAAGCCCGCTTCATGCAGCAATTCGGCTAGCCTGACCGAGGCGGAAGGGTCGCGCTCGGAGGGTTTCAGCACAAAAGTATTGCCGCAGGCGATCGCCACCGGGAACATCCACATCGGCACCATCACCGGGAAATTGAAGGGCGTAATGCCGGCCACCACGCCTAGCGCCTGACGCAGACTCCAGTTATCGATGCCGCCGCCGACTTGTTCGGTGTAATCGCCTTTGAGCAAGTGTGGAATGCCGCAGGCGAATTCCACGATTTCGATGCCGCGCGTGACTTCGCCCTGTGCGTCGGATAACACCTTGCCGTGTTCAAGCGTAATCAAGTGCGCCAGTTCGTCATGATGCTGATCGAGCAATTGTTTGAAGCGAAACATTACGCGTGCACGTTTTAACGGCGGCGTTTCGCTCCACGCCGGAAACGCCGCTTTGGCGGCGGCGATGGCCGATTCGACTTCGGCATCGCTGGCCAGCGGCACATGCTTTTCGACCGAACCCGTGGCCGGGTTGAATACCTCGCCAAAGCGATCACTGTTGCCGGCAACGCGACGGCCATTGATAAAGTGCTCGATAGATGAGCTGACTGCTGACATGACAATCCTATTTAGTTGGGCTAACGGCCGGAGTGAACAGCCACTCATGCGCCGGATCATTGTGGAAATGCCAGGCGCGGGTGGGGCCTGCCATCACATTTAAGTAATACGAGTCGTAACCGTGGGGCACAACCACCGGGTGGTAACCGCGCGGCACCATCACCACATCGTGATCTTCCACCGCCATCGATTCGTCGAGATCGCGTGCATCGGTGTAGACGCGCTGAAATGCAAAGCCTTGCGGCGGATTGAGGCGGTGATAGTAGGTTTCTTCAAGCGAGCTTTCGGCCGGAATATTGTCGGCATCGTGCTTGTGCGGCGGGTAGCTCGATGAATGTCCGGCCGGTGTCAGCACTTCGACAACCAGTAGAGATTCCGCCGGCTCGGTCTGGGGCAGGATGTCGCAAACATAGCGCGTATTGGCGCCTGCGCCGCGTACCGAGCGTTTCATCTGTGCAGGCTCGATCAGTCGCGCCGGATATCGACCCGTCGCCGGGGCGCTGCAAATCCCAAGCTCGGTTGCCGATTCAGCGCTGATACGCGCGGTCGCGCCCGGCGGTAAATACACCGCGTGCGGTGCAACATCGTCAAACACGCTGTTGCGGCCACCAATGGAAGTCCATTGCTGGTCGTGGTCTACCGTTATTGTGACGGTGCCGGTCAGCACCACCACGCAGGTTTCGCGTAGCGCTTCGCCGACTTCCAGCGTCTGGCCCGCCAATAGCCGACGCGCGGCGAAGCCGACGTGCCGCCAGCCAGCCGATTCCGGCGTCACTGTTGCGATCTCGGTGCTATCGCGCTGTCCTTTGACTAGCAGTTTCATGCGGCGCCTCGTTGTGGAATCGCCGTACCCTTGAGCAGGCCGGCCAAAGTGCGATAACCGAGGTCGGCGTAGGTATAACTGGGTGCGACCACCGGGTCTTGCTCGGCTTCGACCACCAGCCAACCTTGATAGCCGTGTTGCTTGAGGCGGTCGATCAGCGGTGCGAAGTCGATATTGCCGTCGCCGGGGACGGTGAAGACCCCGTTGATCACGGCTTGCAAAAAGGTCCAGTCGCGATTGCGAGCTAGTCTCATCACAGGAAATCGCACGTCCTTGCAATGAACATGGCAGACGCGCGAAATATGTTTCTCTAGCATACTCAGGGCATTGCCGCCGGCCAGGGTGATATGTCCGCTGTCGAATAACAAGCCGACATCGGAGTGAGTCAAGGCCATTAGGCGATCGACATCGTCGGGCGTTTCTACATAGGCGCCCATATGATGGTGATAAGCCACCCGTACACCCTGCGCCAGGGTAAAGCGGGCAAAGGTATTCAGGCGCTCGGCATAAGCTTCCCATTGCCCATCGTTGATAAAACGCGGCCGTTTGAACAGGGGTTGAGCCGCACCCTGAATCGAATCGGCGACTTCGCCATAGACCATCACTGTCGCGCCATTTTTGGCCAGCAACTCAAGATGTGGGCCGACCGCGTCGATTTCTTCCTCGGCGGAACGCTGTGCGAGACGCCCGGAATACCAACCGGAAACCAAGGCAAGTTGGTGTTGCGCGAGCAAGGCGCGCAGCGCTTCCGGTTCACGCGGAAATTTATTGCCGAGTTCGAAACCGGCAAAGCCGATTTGCTTGCCTTCTCGCAGAGCCAGTTCCAGAGGAACTTCGCCACCCAGCGAAGGGAGGTCGTCGTTCATCCAGGACAACGGATTGACGCCGATACGGATGCCTGATGCCACGATTGAATCAGTCATGCTAAGTTCCTTTGTTGCTTTTTACCGATTTCATAAGCCGCGCGCGCGGCGCGCACCGAACTGCTCTCCGAGACCTCGGGAATCGCCACTTCCCACCAGCAGCCGCCGTCCGGCGTGGTACGCGCCGGGTCGGTATCGATCACGATGGTGAAGGTGCGGTCGGCTGCACGCGCTTCTTTCAACGCGGCCGCCAATTGCGTTATGCCGTCGACATGCACGGCATGTGAGCCCAGCGCCCGAGCGTGCGCGGCAAAATCGATCTGCGGCGCACCGAAAGGGCCTTGCAGGCAATCTTCGAGCAGATTGTTGAAGGGCGGCGTGCCGCAGGCTTGCTGCAAACGGTTGATGCAGCCGTAGCCACGGTTGTCGAGGACGATGATGATCAATTTCAAACCCAACATCACCGAGGTGGCGATCTCACTGTTCATCATCAGGTAACTGCCGTCGCCGACCATCACAAAGACTTCACGGTCGGGGCGCGCCATCTTGACGCCCAGGCCGCCGGCTATCTCGTAGCCCATGCACGAATAGCCATATTCGACGTGATAGGTGCCGGGTATGCCGGCACGCCAAAGTTTGTGCAACTCGGCGGGCAGGGTGCCAGCGGCGCAGACGCAGATGTCGTGACTGGCGGAGTCGGCATGCGAGCGTTGTACGGCGCCGATGACATCGGCGTCATACGGCAAGCCGGCATGTTCGCGACCCGGCCGGTTGCCTGTCAGCGCGTCAACTGTGTCGCGCCACGTCTGCGCCTGCTCGCGTGCCCGGCGGGTCCAGGCCGCGGCTGCCTGCCAATCGCCTAATGCGGTACTCAAGGCGTCAAGCGCCAGCCGTGCATCGGCTTCGACGGCGAGCGCGTCGTGCTTGAGGGCATCGTAAGCATTGACGTTGATCGCCAAGACCCGGGTACTGGCGAACAGCGTGTTTGAGCCGGTGGTGAAATCCTGTAAGCGGGTGCCGACCGCAATCACCAGATCGGCGTCTTGCGCCAAGGCATTGGCGGAAGGCGAGCCGGTCACGCCGATCGCACCGAGATTCAAAGGGTGATCCCAAGGCAAGGCGCTTTTGCCGGCTTGGGTTTCGGCCACGGGGATTCCATGGGCGTGGGCAAACGCTTGCAAAGCTGCTGCTGCGCCGCCGCTATATAGCACGCCGCCGCCAGCAATCAGCAAAGGTCTTTCGGCGCTGCGCAAAGCCGCCAGTGCGGCTTGCAGCTCGTCTGCCAGCGGCGCTGGCGCGCGCCAGGAAATCACCCTAGGCTCAAAGAAGGCCAAGGGAAAATCGTGGGCGATGGTTTGCACGTCTTGCGGCAAGGCCAAGGTGACGGGACCGCATTGCGCGGGATCGGTCAACACGCGAATCGCGCGCGGCAATGCGCTAAGCAATTGCGCCGGGTGATTGATGCGATCGAAGTAACGCGATACCGGTTTAAAGCAGTCGTTGACCGACACGCCGCCGTCGTGGGGGTTTTCCAGTTGCTGCAGCACCGGGTCCGGGGCCCTTGAGACAAAGCCGTCACCCGGCAGCAATAGCACCGGCAGGCGGTTGACGTGAGCGAGTGCGGCAGCGGTCACCAGGTTGGTGGCTCCCGGGCCGATGGAGGTCGTCACGGCCATCATGCGCCGCCGGAAATGGGCTTTGGCATAGGCAATTGCCGCCAGCGCCATGCCTTGTTCATTGTGTGCGCGGTACGTGGGCAGCGTCTCGCGCTGCTGATACAACGCTTCACCCAGTCCCGCCACGTTGCCATGACCGAAGATAGCGAATACGCCGCCAAATAGCGCTTCAGTGTTACCCGGCGCCGAAGTCTCGACTCGCACCGCCGCCAGATAGCGAACCAGTGCTTGCGCGGTCGTCAGGCGTACGGTGCCCGGGGTTTGTTCCGCCGGTTGAGCGGGAGTCAGTGGAGCCTGTGTTGGACCGTTCATGCCGCACGCTCCGTGTTTAAGCAAGCTGCGCTCGGCGTCGATGCTGCCGCTTCACTCCGGCTTGAACGCCATAAGGTAATCAGCGATTCGAATATTGTGCCTATCTGGGTACTCAATTCGGCGTCGTCGATTTGACCTGCGAGCCACAAGCGGCACGGTTCTTGGAAGATGGTCCGGCCGACCATAAAGCCGCGGCAGGTACGTGCCTGCCGGGATTGTGCAAATCCTTCGGCGAGTTTTTCCAGCGAGGCATTCAAACCGAGCATCACGACCCCGCGGCAATAAGCATCGCGCTCGGCGATCAGGGCGTCGATATCCTGCCATTGCTCGGCCGACATCGGCGCTAGTTTCCACCAGTCGGGATAAATGCCCAGGTTGTAAAAGCGTTTCAAGGCGCGATAGACGGTGTCCGGTTTGCTTGGAATATCGCGGGAAGGAATCACTTCAAGCAGTAACTCGTGGCCGCTGACCAGCACCGCCTGATACAGCGCCGTAATCTGCGCCTCTTGTTCGAGGCGGGTTTCGATATCGGCATCGGGATGATACTGGACTAGACATTTGACGGTATGTTCATGCGGCCAGGCGATCAACGCCGAGCCTACCGAGCGGCCATGTTCGAAGACGAGCGGCGACGATCCCGGCAACTCCACCGGGCGGCCTATCCACCAACCCCGTCCGGTGGCCGCATCGAGTGCATCCTGGCCATAACGGTCATCGGTCAGGATACCTATCTTGCCTGGCAGGTGTTGGCTTTTTTCGACTCGCGCTACGGCATCCACCAGCAAGCGCTTGAGTTGCGGAATACGTGCCTCATCGGCGCCGGTTTGCTGCGCAAGTTCGAAAAATTGGTTGCGGTGGTCGAAGGCAAACACCATCAGTTCGTCCCAGTGCGGGCGGGCTACACTGACACGATGTAAGCGCACCAGTTTGGCATCGCGATCCGGGCGCCGCATGCTGGCCGGATCGGCGTCGGCCGCAGCCAGGAAATAGTCGAGTTCCGCCGGAGTCGGCATGGCCGGTGCGCAACCGTGGCGCGATACCACCAAGGCGCCGCACGCATTGGCGAGTGCTGCACAGCGCGCATAATCTTGGTCCCGCAACCAGCCCGACAAAAAGCCCGAGGCAAATGCATCGCCTGCGCCGAGTACATTCATCACTTCAACTTGTACGCCGCCAAAGGTCGGCGCGGCATCGAGCGTGGCCGGCACGGCGCCGTCGATCACGGTGCAACCGAGTGGTCCGCGCTTCAACACCAAGGTAGCTTGGGTCACCGCGCGCACGGCTCTCAGCGCGCCGAGCAGATCGTCGCCACCGCCGGCGATCAAAAACTCTTCCTCCGTACCGATGACCAGATCGAACAAGGGCAAGATCCCCTGCAGATGTTCACTGACATGGGCGTCGGCCACAAAGCGTGTTTCGCCATCGGCCTTGCCGGTCAGACCCCACAGCACCGGCCGATAATCGATATCGAGAATGGTGCGGACATTGTGTTTGCGCGCGTAGTCGAGCGCACGGCAACTGGCCAGATTGACTTTGAAGGTCGAGAAATGCGTGCCGGTAATCAGTAGAGCGCGGCTCGAGGCGATAAACGCTTCGTCGATATCGCTTTCTTCTAGCGCCATGTCGGCGCAGTTTTCTCGATAGAAAATCAAGGGGAAGGTGTCGCGATCTTTCAGGCCGAGCAAAACCAAAGCGGTTAGACGTTCGCGGTCGATCGTCGCGTGGCTCACATCACACCCTTCGCGCGCCAGGGTTTCCGTCAGGAAGCGCCCCATATGGTCGTCACCGACCCGTGCCAACATGGCCGATTTCAAGCCCAGTCGTGCGGTGCCGAAAGCAATATTGGCCGACGAGCCGCCAAGATATTTAGCGAAAGAGGTGACATCTTCAAGGCGCGCGCCGATTTGCTGGGCGTAAAGATCCACCGCAATCCGCCCGATGCAAATCAGATCCAGCGGACGCTGCGCTAAACCGCTAGAGGCTGGGGTCGCAGTAGTTGTGGCGGGTTGAGTCGTGTGTTGCATCGCTAATTCCTTAATTAAATCGTCGCGCCTTCGAGCTCGCCTATCATTTTCTGCATTTCGGCGCCGCCGGCCATCATGTCGAGTACCTCATCCTTGCTGATCGTGTCCTTGGTGAAGGTTCCCATGGATTTGCCGCGATTCAACAGGGTGAACGAGTCACCGATGGGATAAGCGTGATGCACATTGTGGGTAATGAAAATCACCGAGATCCCTTTGGCGCGCGCCACATGGATCAGCTTCAGCACATTAAAACTTTGTTTGACGCCCAGTGCCGCTGTCGGCTCGTCCAGGATCAGGACTCGGGCGCCGAAGTGAATCGCCCGAGCAATCGCCAGACATTGCTTTTCGCCACCGGACATGGTGCCGATCGGGTCATGCGGATCGCGCACATTGATACCCATCTCGGCGAGCTTGCCGCTCGCGACTTCGGCGGCTTTCTCCAGGTCCATCACATTCAAGAAACCGAATAATTTCTTTTGCGGCTCGCGGCCCATAAAGAAATTGCGGGCCACGGAAAGCAAGGGCACCAAAGCCAGGTCTTGGTAGACCGTGGCAATCCCGCGATCGAGCGCTTCACGCGGCGATTCAAAGGAGACAGGCTGGCCATCGACCAGATATTGCCCGCTGGTCGGTTGATGAACGCCGGCCAGGGTTTTAATCAAGGTCGATTTACCCGCGCCGTTGTCGCCCAGCAAACAATGCACTTCACCCTGACGCAGCCGCAAGGTAATGCCGTTTAAGGCGATGACTTTGCCAAAAATTTTGGTGACATCTTCGAGTTGTAAAATATAGTCACTCATTCCATTTACCTCCCGCCGCCCACGCGCCGACGCACGTAGTGGTTAAACAGCACGGCCAGTAACAGCATCAGGCCGAGGAATACGCGGAACCAGTCAGAGTTCACGTTGGTGTAGCCAATGCCGATTTGCACTACGCCGAAAATCAGTGCGCCAAAGCAGGCGCCGACAACTGAGCCATAGCCGCCCGTCAACAAGGACCCGCCGATCACGGCAGCAATAATCGCTTCGAATTCCTTTTGCAAACCGCGGTCGGCCGCAGCCGAGCCGATATCGCAGACTTGCAGCACCGCAAACAGGCAGGCGCAAAATGCGGTCAGCACAAACATCAGGATCTTGACGCGCTTCACCGGCACACCGACATTCTTGGCGGCATTGGCATCGCCGCCGACCGCGAAAATCCAGTTGCCGAAGCGCGTTTTGGCGAGCAAGAAAGCACCCAGACCCGCCAACAACATCCACCACAAGATGACCTTGGGCACGCCCGGCACCAGCGGTGTGGCGCCATCGATCATGCGAATCCAGCCCATATGCCCGAGCCAGACCATCAAATCATGGAAGGCCACGCCCTGAAACAAGGTCTGCGCGAACCAGTCTTGCGCGGCGACATCGCCTACTCCGGAAATAATCGTGCGGTCGGCAAACTGGATCGACAAGGCCAAGGTCAGGCCGCGCAGGATAAACATAAAAGCCAGTGTCACAATAAATGACGGCAATTTGGTGCGTACCACCAGATAACCGTTGACGGCGCCCAGGGCCATCGAACCTGCAAATGCGAATAAAATGGCCAGCCAGATCGGCCAGTGGAAATACATGGTTGGGATTGCCACCATCATGCCGGCAAAACCAATCATCGAGCCGATGGATAAATCGAATTCACCGGCAATCATCAATAGCGCGGCGCCGATTGCGATTAGGCCCAGATAAGCCGATACCTGCGTCCAGTTCATGATGCCGTCGAGGTTGAACATCCCCGAGTTGCCGGCGGCCAGGATAAACACCGCGAACACCATCACCGTGCCGGAAATCGAGGCAAACTCGGGCCGATTTAGAATGGTGTTAAACCACGACTCGGCGCGCACCCGCTCGTCCGCGGTATTGCCGGTAGGACCCGGCGCCACTGCGGGCACGCCAGGGTGAAAGCGTTTTTTTACAACGCTCATGAGCGTCTCCTTCATTGCGGACGGCGAAAAGCGTCCTATATAGTGCCGACTGTTGCCTGAGCTGTTTCCGGGCCGGTGCAGGTGCGGCGCCAAGCTGGGTGCTTGGCGCCGCACGCCAGCTCTTACATAGACAAGCGGTGCTAAACCAAAGCTTGGTTGATTAACGGTACTGACCGGCGTACTTCAACACTTTGTCGACATTGTCTTTGGTGATAAAGCCCGGGCCCGAACCGATATTGCGTGGACCGTAGCTCGGCGCCAAACCATACGTTTCCAGGCGTTTCTGGAATTTCGGGCTGGCTTGCAGCGCTTCGCGAATCTTCACCGGGTCGGTGGTGTGGTCACGATTGACGATGGCCAGTACGGCAACCGGGATATAACCCTGCAAGTACGGTTGCTGGTCGATGGCAAATTTGATTTCGCCATTCTGAATGCCCTTGGCGATATCTTGTGAGAAGTCGAAGGTGGCAAACCAGGTCTTGCCGGCCAAGCCCATTTTCTCCAACGCCTTCATGGTCGGCGTTGCGGAATCGGGACCTAGCGCCAAGACGCCTTGCGTGCTCGGGTGATTACGCAAATACGCTTCAACCTTAGCCTCGATGCCGACCGGGTCGGTACCTGCGTCCAAGGTCGAGCGGCGATAATCGACGCCGATGGCATCGGCAAAGCCGCGGCAGCGCTCAAACGAAGCCGGGTTGGTCGCATAGTGATTCACGCAGAGAAAAGAGGTGATGCCGTCAGCCTTGGCCTTTTCGCCGGCCGCCTTGCCTGCGCCATATTCAGGTTGGCCCACGTGCATGATCGCGCCCAGTTCGGCACTTTGTTGCTCGGTGCCTGAGTTGATCGTGACCAGCGGGATCTTTTTCGCCGTGACTTTGGCGATCGCGCCTTTTAACACGTCGAAATCGGCGATCGACACAATCACGCCGTCATAATTGCGCGCCGCAGCTTGTTCAACCAGGCGTGACATATCGGCAAGATCGCCGTTGGGCGGGTTGCGGTAATCGGTCTGTGTGCCCCAGTCCTCATCGGCCTGCTTGATTGAGTTCTTGATGGTATTCCACCAGGTGTCGGAATCCGGCGCGTGGCTAATCAGAACCAAGTGGGGCGGTGCGGCCACGGCCAGCGTGGCAAAACTCAGTGACAGCGATGCCACCAGGGTGCGCAAGGCACGCTTGCTAAGAATCGTCTTCATTTGTCTCCACCATTTTTTATATTGAGATGCGATCTGCGCGACCCCGCTCCGTTCTTGCAGAGCATCGAATCGCGTGATGGAAAGATTAGTGCAAGCAATCCAGAAATGCAACATATCGTTCGATATTTTATTTTGTGGAAAATTTATTCCAAATTTTGGCGATCGTGCTTACAATACAAAAAAAGCAGGATAGGAGGGGAGATGAGCGATCTGGAGCCGCTGGCGACCGTCGAAGAATTGATCAAACAGATTACCGACGCCTACGACGAGCTGCCGCGACAGCTCAAAAGCGTGGCCAAGTATGTCGAACAGAATCGGGCCAGCCTGATGGTCGACCGCACCAGCGATATCGCCACGCGTTGCGACGTCCATCCGTCTGCCGTGGTGCGTTTTGCGCAGCGTTTTGGCTTTTCCGGGTTTTCGGACTTCCAGCAGGTGTTCAAGGAAGCCTATACCGAGCAAACCAGCCCGAACCGTAATTACCAGCAGCGTATTCGCAAGCTGATTACCGACAAGCAAAGTTCGCTGTCCAGTGCCGACGTCGCGCGTGAATTTATCGCCGGGAGCCGGGCTGGGATCGAAGAACTGCATGCCGGGCTAGACGATGCGCAGTTTGATGCCGCGGTCGAGATGCTGCGCCGCGCCGACAATATTTATGTGATTGGCGTGCGCCGCTCGTTCCCGGTCGCCAGCTATATCGTCTATGCCTTGCAGCACACCGCCAAACGCGTGCATTTGATCAACGGCATCGGCGGCATGTATCGTGAACAGATACGTAGTGTGACCAAGGGCGATGTTATGGTCGCTATCAGTTTTGCACCCTACGGCAAGGAAACCCAGCATTGCTTGCGCGTCGCCCGCCAGCACGAAGCGCGCACGCTGGTTATTACGGATACCAAATTATCGCCGCTGGCGCGCTCGGCGGACACCTTATTGACGGTCAAGGAAGGTAGCGCGTTTGCATTCCGTTCTCTGACCAGCACGATTTGCTTATGCCAGGCATTGTTTATCGCCCTGGCTTACAAGATGGAACTCGACCCAGACGAAACCAAGGAGACAGGCGGATACGATGACTAATCGAACCAGTATAACCATCCAGGCGGCGGTATTTGGCGCCGGCCGCATCGGCAAGATTCATGCGGGTAACTTGGCGCGCCAAGCCGGCGTGCAATTGAAATATGTGGTCGATGTGCATGCGCCATCGGCGGCTGCGCTCGCGCAGGAGCATGGCGCCATGGTGTCGGATGTCGATGCTGCGCTTGGCGACCCAGCGATCAATGCAGTGATTATCGGCACCAGCACCGATACCCACGCCGAATTGATTATTAAAGCCGCAGCCGCCGGCAAGGCCATTTTTTGCGAAAAGCCGGTCGATCTGACGCTGGAGCGCGCCCGCGCTTGCGCCGACGCCGTCAAACGCGCCGGCGTTATCGCCATGATTGGTTTTCAGCGCCGCTATGACCCGACGTTTTCGGCCTTGCATGCGCGTCTTCTGCGCGGCGAAATCGGCACGCCGGAAATGTTGGTTGTGACTAGCCGCGATCCGGGGGCGCCGCCGGTGTCGTATATCAAGAGTTCCGGCGGCATTTTCAAAGATATGCTGATCCATGATTTCGATATCTTCCGTTGGATACTCGACGACGAGGCGGTCTCGGTGCATGCCACGGGCAGTTGCTTGAGCGACCCGGCCATCGAGGAAGCGGGCGATATCGATTCGACGGCGGTAACGATACGCACCCGGCGCGGCCGCTTATGTCAGATTAATACCGCACGCCGTGCGGCATACGGTTACGACCAGCGTTTTGAAGTGCTCGGCAGCCTGGGCATGCTGCAAGCCGGCAATGTGCGGCCCACCGAAGTGGTCGCTTATTCGAAAGCCGCGCAAAGCTGCGATGTACCCGAGGCTTTCTTTTTGGAGCGTTATCGCGCAGCTTACGCGGCTGAAATGGCGCATTTTGCTGAGGCGATCATCCATGGCACGCCGGTGCGTACCACGGTCGAAGATGGTTTGAAAGCATTGGAATTGGCCGATGCCGCAACCCGTTCGTGGCGTGAAAATCGCATTATTACGCTGGACTAAGCTGTGAGCCGCGTGAGCGGGGCATTTGCCTTGCCCGCTTGCGTGGCCGTCTGACCGTGTGATCACGGCATCAATAAAAATTAATGGAGACGGTAATGGACAACAGGAGTGTCGAGAGTGTCGGCGTGGGTATCGTTGGTTTGGGACGTCTGGGGCGGCGCCACGCCGAAAACCTTGCGCGCTATACGCCCGGCGCACGCCTGGTGGCGGCCTGTAGCCCGATTGCAGCAGAGTGCGATTGGGCGCGCGATACCTTGCAGGTCGGCACTATCCATACCGATTATGCGGCTTTGCTGGCCGATCCGCAGGTCGATGCGGTTTGGCTGGTTACGCCGACTTCCTTGCATGCCTCGCAAATTATTGCGGCCTTGCATGCCGGCAAACATGTGTTTTGCGAAAAGCCCTTGTCGTTGGATCTCGCTGAGTGCCGTGAAGTGGCCGAGGTGGCTGCACGTTATCCTCATCTCAAGGTGATGATAGGTTTTGTACGGCGTTTCGATGCGAGCTATCGCGCGGCGCATCAGCGGATACACAATGGCGAGATCGGGCAGGCCTTTATGGTCCGCTCGCAAACCTGCGACAAGAACGACCCCGATGGTTTCTTCGTCCAATTTGCGCCGACTTCGGGTGGCATCTTTCTGGACTGCAGCGTGCACGATATCGATCTGGCGCGCTGGATGTTGGGCAACCCCGTGGCCACGCGCGTTTATGCCAGCGGCACCATCGCGATGCACCCGGGCCTGGCCGCCTGTCAGGACGTCGATAACGGCGTGGCGATTTGCGAATTCGAAGGCGGCAAACTGGCCGTGTTCTATGCCTCGCGCACCATGGCGCACGGCCACGATACTAGCACCGAGGTGATGGGTACGGCTGGCAGTCTGGCGATCGGGCGCAACCCACGCGCCGATCGAGTCGAGATTGCAGACGCAAGCGGCATTCGCAATAGCTGCACCCCCAGTTTTTACGAACGCTTTGAAGAGGCTTTTCATCAGGAAGCGCAAGCTTTTGTGCACGCGGTATTAAGCGGTGAGCCTCTGGCGCTCAGTTTGGACGATGCGCTGGAAGCAACGCGCATTGGCATCGCTTTGCGGACATCCTTGCATACCGGACAGCCCGTTATCTTGACAACATCACTATCCGGGACACCCGGTGACTAATATCAGCTGGGGCAAGGTGTGCCAGACACGCACCGGACCACGGGGCTTTTCCGCCGGGGCTTGGATGTAGACGGTTATATCTATTCAAAAGGATGGATCATGCCATAGACATCGATTAGTTATGCTAATCGATGTCTATCGACATCCGAAGCGTCCATCCCGATATGTTTTGCAGGAATCACGATGAACATCAGCAAACGCTTGATTACAACCTTGTCGATAGCCATGTTGGCGCTGGCATTTGTCGGCGCTTACGGCGTCATCGCGCTATCCCAGTCACAGCAGCGTTTTGAGTATATTCAAGTCAATACGCTACCTAGCATCAAGGAACTTGCGCAGGCGAAGGACAATCTGACCGATATTCGGATTTTGGTGTTGCAGCTGCTCGACAATGCCGATATCAGTCAAAACGCCCAAGCTGCACGGGCACTAGCCGAAGCCGATCAACAATTCGATCAACATTTGGCGAATGCGCAACGCGAAGATATTTCGGATAGCAGCGAGCGTACCATGCTGGAAACCGACAAGGCCAATATGACGGCCTATCGTGCCGCGCGCCGGGAATTCTTCGATATGATCAAGGCGGATTCGATTCAACGGGCGCAAGCCTCGTTGCAAAACGGCCCCATGTATCGCACCGCCAAAGCATTACTCGACGGCATCAATAAGCAATTCGCCTATAACATCGAACTCAGCAACACGCTGCGCGAAGCGAATACCCATGCGTACAAGGCGGCGTTTTGGCTGCTGATCAGCATTACGCTGGCCGCATTGCTGCTGGCTGCATGGCTCACTTCGCGCCTGCATCGAAATATCAGTCGCAGTATCGGCGGTGTGCAACGTGCTTTAGCCGAGGTCAATCAATCGCTGGACTTGACCTTGCGTGCGCCGGTCGAACGCATGGACGAAATTGGCCATACCGCGCATGCGTTTAATAAGCTGATTGCGCGCATGGCCGAACTGATTAGCGAAGTGCGTCTATCCAGTGATTCGGTGAGCTTGGCAGCCAAGGAAATTTCGGCCGGCAACCTTGATTTATCGACGCGCACCGAACAACAGGCGACGTCACTGGGGCAGACCGCCGCCAGCATGGAACAACTGACGCGCACCGTCAAACAAAATTCGGAAAGCGCCCGTGCCGCCAACACCTTGGCGGGCGATGCGGCGACGATCGCCAATCAAGGTCAGCAAGTTGTTAAACGCATGGTCGATACCATGAACGATATCGCCGGCAGCTCGGATAAAATTGCCGAAATTACCGCGCTGATTGAGGGCATAGCATTTCAGACCAATATTCTGGCGCTCAATGCCGCCGTTGAGGCCGCACGCGCCGGTGAACAGGGGCGGGGCTTTGCGGTGGTGGCTTCCGAGGTGCGTAATCTCGCGCAACGCTCGTCGTCGGCCGCCAAGGAAATCAAGGGATTGATCGGCAGTTCCGTGGCCACCATTCGGACCGGTTCGGATCAAGCTCAAGAAGTCGGGCGCACCACGCTTGAAGTGCAGCAGGCGGTCAAGCGTGTCAGCGAGATTATCGGCAGTATTGCGCTGGCGACCGACCAGCAGGGGCTGGGCGTAGAACAGGTCAGTCATGCGGTCGGGCAAATGGACCGAGTCACCCAGCAAAACGCAGCGCTCGTCGAGCAGGCTGCGGCGGCAGCTCAATCGCTGGATGAGCAGGCGATGAAGTTAAGTCAGATGGTGGCGGTGTTTACCGTGGCATCATCGCCGATCCCAGCGTTCGACCTGCTTGCTGCCAGATAAACGATGCTGCACGATGTCGCCATAGTACTTCACTGTGCGGGGGCGGTAGCCTGCCCTGTCGCCGGCATCAAGCGCCGCATGCCCAGGGCCGCGATCAACGTCGGTGGTACCCCGAGCCGCCGTGATAGCCGCCGCCCCAGCCACCACGATAGCCCCCGCCAACGCCTATTCCTAGTGCGATGCCCACGCCGATCAAGGGTGGGGCCAGGAACAGCGGATCGTAGTAGGCCGGCGCGTAGTAGGCCGGTCCGTAGTACGGCGAACTGTTGTAGGCCATGGGCGGCGTGCTTGCCGCTAGCCAGGCAGGCACCCCAGCATTCAAGGTGACTGGCGGGTAAGCCACGGCGGGAACTGGCTCGCCGGTATTCGTGTCAAATTGTAAAGCCACCGTTTTACCCGGGTCACTCGGCACCTGCGCCGTATAGGTATGGTCCTTGTAGATATATTGAATTTGGTAGCCTACCGTCTGGGATTGCGGGGCGCCGATACTTTCGCAACCGGGCTTGGTGCTACCGTCGGTATTGAAACACGACGACAGCATCACTGTGCTGCGTTGCACCAATGGATTGACCGAAATGACATTGCCGTATTCGGTCGCCGAGGCGGATGATGCCAGGCCGAGCAGGATTGCGCATGCAAGCCCATATTTCATGTTTTTCATATAAATGACCTCAGGCAGTTTTCGCTGCGCGGATAAAAGACCCTGGGCTAGCGTTCCTAGTCATAAGATCAATATATGACCTTTCTTGAGATTTTTCGCACTATCTGTAGGATCGTTGTAATTGTGGCGCAAGCAGTATGTCTGGGTATCGCTGTATTTCCTTGGCGCAGGTCGCTTTGATGCTATCTTGCCCAGGTATTGGAATAGATCTAGACAGGAATGCTGCGTTGCGGCATTGCTACACCGGCGGATCCGCCCTCGTGGAGACAAGCGCGTGCGAGTTCAATTCTTTTTTGCGCTGCTGCTTAGCTTAATGTTTGCCTCAGCTCGTGCAGAAACTGCAACCCTGACGTTTTCGACCCAGGACTTTCCTCCCTTTAGCCGGGAAAACAATGGCGGCGCTGCCGGCCCTTTTGCCGATATCGTCCGTCTAATTTGCCAGCGCATGCAGACGAACTGCGTCATCGTGGTACTACCCTGGCGGCGGACACTGGCAGAAGTGAAATTGGACCAGTTGGACGGCGTGTTCCCTATCTCACGGTTACCGGCTCGCGAAGCGGACTACTATTTCATCGGCCCCATTCTTGAATCGAGCTTCACCATTTACGCCCTCACGGGCAGCACAATAAAATTTCATGACGCGAAGGATTTTGCTGGATATACGATAGGCGTATATGGGCCGTCGGGTATTTCGGCAACCCTTGAGAAAATGACATCCGACCTGCCGTCGGTTAAAATTGTGATGGAAATCAATCACCTGACGGTGTTGAAGAAATTATCCGCAGGCCGATACGGCTTGAAGGGGTTTGGTTTTATCGACCGCGACGGCGCGCAGTATTTAATGTCAGAAGAGCATATCTCGAATGTGCAAGCAGTGGCTGACATCAAGACAATGGATTTTTATATCGGGCTATCTCGAAAATCTATTTCGCCGGAAATGGCGGCCCAATTTGCGGAAAATCTGGCCGCGCTGAGGGCCTCGGGGGAGCTGGCTGCGATACTCAAGAAATATGGGCTTAAGCCGACTCAACTGAATCTGGCCAAATGACGCACGAGGCAGCGTGCCTTATCGTTGATTTTTCGATGGTGCCTGAGAAATCTGAATGCCATAGTTTACAGTAGCGGTATTCGGCGCCGTTTCACGCCGCTCAAATTCCAAAAGCTCCCAGAATGACCGCCATCATAAAAAACAGCTTGCTTGAAGCCCAAACTGCCCTGAACCGATTGCTGGCCGACGAAGTCGGTCTATCGAATATCGAAGCGGCAGCGAACTTGTTGATCCAGACGCTGCAAAACGGCGGCCGGGTTTATTCATGCGGTAATGGCGGTTCCATGTGCGATGCCATGCATTTTGCTGAAGAGCTGACCGGGCGCTACCGGAAAAACCGTCGCGGTTTTGCCGCTATGGCGATTAGCGACCCGGGCCATATGAGCTGCGTCGCCAATGACTTCGGCTACGACCATGTGTTTTCCCGCTATGTCGAAACCCATGCGCGGCCGGGTGACTGTCTGGTCGCATTGAGCACCAGCGGTAAAAGCCCGAATATCCTGAATGCCGCGCACAGCGCGAAGGCCGCAGGCGCCGCAGTGATCGCACTCACGGGCAAACGCGATTCGCTGCTCGGGGCGCTGGCGACGATCGATGTCTGTACGCCGGCCGGCGAGTTTGCCGACCGGGTTCAGGAATTGCATATCAAGGTTTTGCATATCCTGATCGAATCGATTGAGCGAGCGCTGTGTCCGGAGCTGTATTAAAAATCGACACGCGCAACACGGTCGAGACAAGTCGGTATCGTCGGCGCCAAGGTTCTATTGACATGCTACCTACGAGTAGGTAACTTCTTGGCGATGGAACCGTCAACCGTCCGCTTACGTTTGCTGGAGCACGCACAGACCTTGATCCAATTGCATGGCTATTGCGGTTTCAGCTTTCGCGATTTATCGACTTTGGTCGGCGTCAAGACTTCCAGCATCCATTACTATTTCCCCGCCAAGGAAGACCTTGTTCTGGCGGCCGTGAACGCATATAGCAGTAGGGTTTTGGGCGATATAGCCGGTATCGCCGAGGCTCTGCCCGCGAATAAAAAACTGCAACGCTACGGCAAATTGTTGGCTAGGGAATTGGGCGAAGGCGATCAGATTTGCTTATGTGGAATGCTGTCCGCGGATATCCAATCGTTACCGGATCTTGTCCGGTTTGCGGTCCAGGCATTTTATAGCGCCAACGAGAACTGGCTTGCCCGGGTGCTTGAAGAAGGCGCCGCACAGGGTAACTTACAGGTGCCGGGCGATCCCGTGGTGGTCGCGCGCGTGCTATATGCCGCCTACCTCGGCAGTGTGATGTCCAGCCGCCTATTTAATGCGCGCGTGCGTATCAACGAAGTGACGGGCTGGCTGAAGGTTCTTTAGCAGGTGCATGCTTCGCATTTGCCGGCGATCTGCGGTGCCGCGGTGTGCTGGCGCACCGAATGCACGGCGTAACGCATACCCTTGGACAGCAATATCATGGCCAATTGCCCAAAATTGAAATCGAGGGCAATCATGAGTTGAATCAAGGCCAATAGTGGCAGCAGCAAAGCGGGGTGGTAAATTTGTTTTCCGAGGCGATCTATCATTTTTGGCACCTGTTGTAGCATTGACGCGGCGGCGAAGCTCAGTGAGGTCGCCGCGTTTCTATATGTGCCATATTGAACGTATCGTGGGGGCCGATAAATACATGTTTTGCTAATGCATTAGTTCGCCCACAGCAACAATCGCGGCAGGTGCGTCCTCCGGTCTGTGCCGGACGCCGCTTAGCCCCGCCAATAGAGGCTTGCGGGGCGGCGTGCAGGCACTGCGCGCGGGCCGTATAAGGAACGCTTGGTACCGTGCGACGTTTGCGCAACAAGCGTGACGCATTAACGATGCAATAACACCACAGTGTGTGGGAGTGAAATGGACAAGTTATTCGCGATGAAGGTGTTCACCCGCGTGGTCGATAGCGGCAGTTTCGTCAAGGCTGCCGATATGCTGCAGTTGCCGCCGCCCAATGTCTCGCGGGTGGTGCAGGCGCTGGAGCAGGACCTGGGCGTCAAGCTGCTGAATCGCACCACGCGCCGCGTCGGCCTGACCGAGGATGGCGCCCAGTATTACGCGCGCTGCGTGACGATTTTGGGCGATATCGAAGAAATGGAAGGTTCGCTGTCCAGCGCCACACTCAGCCCTAAAGGCAAAATCAAGATCAATATGCCGACTTCGCTAGGCAAAGACATCGTGATCCCTGCATTAGCCGGATTTTACGCCGCCTACCCCGAAATTGAAATTGAAATGGGTCTGACCGATCGCGAGGTCGATATCGTCGAAGAAGGTGTCGATTGCGTACTGCGCGCAGGCGTTCTGGCAGACTCGGGCCTGATCGCCCGGCAAGTCGGCTCGATCGCGATTGCCGCTGCCGGCAGCCCCGACTACTTGAAAAAATATGGCGTACCGCGGACTTTGGACGATTTGCGCGATCACGTGGGCGTGAATTACGTGTCGGCGAGTACCGGTCGGGTGCGGGCCTGGGATTTTATGGTCGGTGAGCAGCCGTTATCGATCTTGATGAAAAGCATGATTGCCGTGAATGACGCCGGCTCCTACGTCAATTGCGGGGTCGCCGGTCTGGGCTTGATCAAGGGCCCTGCTTATTTGATGAAACCGTACCTTGACAGCGGTGCGCTCGAAGAAGTACTGCGCTCGTATCGCTCGGTGCCGCGGCCACTCTCTATCTTGTATGCGCCGAATCGTCATTTGACGCGCAAAGTCCGCATTTTTATCGACTGGCTTGCCGAGTTGTTCAAGAAAAACCCGGCCTTGCAGGGCGGCGATTAAGCCCCGTGCGATGGTTAGCCTGCTCAATGGCGGGTGGGGCTGCTAAAGGGACGCCGAGCCGAAGCCGGCGCCCTTGTTTATTAGGTCGCAGTCGTCGGCGCTGAGCGGCTCAGTGACCCCCACCACGCGGCGAGGAAAGCCAAGGGCACCGAGAATAAAGCTGGATTGGCATAGGGGAAGAGCGGCTTGGCATGCCCCAGCACACCGACCCACACCGCCGGGCCCGCACCAATCAGCAGCAGTGCCGCCAGCAGGCCCGTCATGCCGCCCCACCAAGCGCCGCGAGCGCTCAGGCCGCGCCAGTGCAAAGCCAGTAACAGCACCGGGAATTGGCTCGACGCTGAAATGGCGAAGGCCAAGCCCAGCAAGAAGGCGACGTTCTGATTCTGAAACCAGGTGGACAGCAGCACCGCAGCCAGTCCAAGCCCAAGTGCGGCCCAGCGGGACACGGCCAGCTCGCGCTTTTCGTTGGCGGGCCCACGCCTGAGCCAGTTCGCATAGAGATCATGGCTGATCGCACTGGCGCCGGCCATGGTCAAACCCGCGACCACGGCAAGGATGGTGGCAAACGCCACGGCCGCTACCAGGGCCTTCAACGTCGCGCCGCCAAGCAAGTCGGCCAAATGAATCGCCGCCATATTGCTGCCGCCTAGTAACTTGCCGGCGCCGTCGTGAAACTGTGCATCGGGCGATACCAGCGCCAATGCGCCATAGCCGAGCACGATATTCAGTATAAAAAACAAGCCGACCAAGCCGGTGGCCCACGCCACCGAGTGCCGCGCGGCGCGCTCATCGGGCACCGTCAGGAAACGCATCAGCACGTGAGGTAAGCCGAGTAAGCCCAGCGTCAAGCCGAGTCCGAGCGATAGCACATCGACGGGGTTAGCCAAGGCATGACTGGGCAGGAAGATATCGTGGGCGGGTGCCGCGCGAGCGGCAGCGTCGAACAGCAGTGCCGGGCTTCCGGCGTAGTGCAGCAGCACCCCGGCGGCCAGTGCGATGCCGCAGCCCATCATCAACAAGGCCTTGATCATCTGCACCCAGGTGGTTGCCAACATACCGCCCAAGCTCACATAGCACACCATCAGCAAACCGATCAGCGCCACCGCATCAAGGTAGGGCAGACCGAACAGCAGTTCGATCAATTTGCCGGCGCCAACCATCTGCACGATCAAGTAGAACAGGGTGATCGTCAGCGAGCTCAAGGTGGTCATCAGCCGCACCCGGCGTTCGCTAAAGCGCTGCGCCAGCACGTCGGCGACGGTATAACGTCCCAGTCGGCGCAATTTCTCGGCCATCAGCAACAGCAACAAAGGCCAGCCGGCCAGCGTGCCGACCGCGTAGACCAGCGAGTCGTAACCCAGGCTCAGGTACATGCCAGCCGCGCCGAGAAACGCGGCGGCCGATAGATAGTCGCCGGCCAGCGCAATCCCGTTCATCCAGCCGGGGACCTTGCCGCCCGCCGTATAGAAATCTTGTGCGGAGCGGTTGCGCCGCGCGGCGACCAGGGTAATGAACAAGGTCAAGGCGACGAAGCCGATAAAAAACCAGCCGGCAGTGCTCATCAAGTGATTCATCGCGGGTCACCTTCAGTCGGTGCGTCGGCGGCCTCGGCAAGCGAATACAGCAAGGTCACGCCGAAGAACAGCAGGAACAAGCCCAGCGCCACCGCGATGGAAACCGGAATGCCGGCGATACGCCCGGAGAGCCAACCCGGTGCGAATGCCACGACGCCGTAGTAGGCGGCACTGGAAAGCCCGACCAAACACGCCAAGAGCGGGCCGGAAATACGTGTGACTGACATGGAATGAGCTGTAATGACAAAGAAGGGCAGTTTACCGGCTTATCTCGGTAATGGAAGCAAGACCTTGCCAAGCGTTGTAATTTACGGCTCACCCGGTGCGCTCGGCGTAGGCATGAGGCGAACCGGATGCCCTGGGCACTATGGGAAAACGATGAGTCGCGATAGCTGAATCTTGCCCGGCACTCATGCTACGATGGTCTGACCACCACATTGGAGTGCGCCATGGTTATCACTGCGGAACGCAAACAAGATCTCGATGAAATCGTCCTGGCCGTCGCCGGGGAATTTTCAGACGACGTCCAATTTTCGTGTAGCGAGGAAAGTAACGCCAACTTCGTCGCAAAATGGAAGTTGAAGGATCAGCCGGAAGAGTTATGTCAAACCTCTCGTGCCGTGCTGGTGCGCTTTGCCGAGGACGCACTACGCCGCTATCACACACTCTCCAAAGAAGAAAAAAGCGTCGCCATGATGCACTTGCGCGAGCTGATACGCGACGGTATGGCCAGCTACGACGAAGGCCGCAATGCAGAGCGCGGTCAGATCAAAGAACCCCACATCATCAATTCCGCGCCTGAATTTCTAGGGCAATAAGCCGCGTGTAGTGCATCGGCACGCTCTCGCTTAAGGTTGAGCGCGTGCCTGGTAAAACTAAGCCACCAAGTTAAGGTTTTGTTGGTTGATCTCGACCCGGTCCCGGCCATTTCTCTTGGCCAAGTACAGCGCTTTATCCGCTGCGCCAATCAATTGCTCATAGGGCGATGTGACATCGGGGTAGCGGGTCGCCACGCCGATGCTGACGGTCACGAAGCCGTTCTTGCAACCAAGATGAGGGATCTGTTCTTGGCGTACCGCTTTGCCTATGGCTTGGGCAAGATCGAATGCGCCGCGTGTATCGGTGTTCGGTAACAGCACACAAAATTCTTCACCGCCATAGCGGGCGATTAAATCGGCGGGCCGATGAACCCGGCAGGACAGCACAGCGCCTATCTTGCGCAAACAATCGTCGCCGGCCAGATGGCCGTAGCTATCGTTAAATAACTTGAACTCATCGACATCGATCATTAAAAATGACAAAGGCCGGCCGTCGCGGCGTGCCCGTCGCCATTCGGTATCGATCGCCTCATCAAAGTGACGGCGGTTGTAGAGCCCGGTCAGACCATCGCGATTTGCCCGCTCGCTAACAGATCGATATAGCGTGGTGACGCTGTGAAACAGCGAGAGTAAAACCGCGAGCGAAGTAAACAGGCTGCCGACCTTGGCCGCATACCATCCCAGAGAGAAGCGGTGCACACCTTGTGTGGTCAGCCAGACATCGACAATTGCCGCGATCATGGCGATGGTCAACCATAGTTGCTCCGGTGAATTTGTGGGTAGCGACAAAACCAAATATAACGCCACCACGTCAATCGCGATAATGCCATATGGGATAACTAAGTCGTTGCCTTTAAAAAAGGTAGCCTGATCGACAAAAACGTGCGGCATATGGGGCAGCCAGACCGTTGCCGAGAGCGCCAAAAAAATGACGATCGCCACTACAGCTACCACGGTAATACCCACCGGAGTGACGCGAGAATGCGGTTTGCGCGCACCCAAGGCGTAACGGATGATGCCCAAGGCGAAGCCGGCATGCCAGTAAGCCCAGAGCCATACCGGGGTGGTGGTGGTGCCAATAATGGAGCCGGGCAGCAGACCGCCGGGGAACGATGCTGTCAGCGGAACAAAGATTGCGGCCACGAAAAAATAGGCTGCACCCAGGCGAATGATATTCGAATTGCGCTCCGTGACCCCCCGGCTGAATAGCAGGGATGCGAGCAAGATATTGATCACCAGCATCGACGAGCCGAAGGCGGTCATATAGCCGGGTATCGGGAACATCTGCAAGCTGGCAAAGGGCGTCGCCACGATGCCGAAGAGCACCAGAAACCCTCCGGTGATCAGGGCAAATGTATATTGTCGGATGCCGATCGAAGCGTCTCTGGCAGGAATAATCTGCCTCAGTTTGGGAAGCTTTATCATTAGGAATCCATATTTAAAAATGGGGGCCCGCGGCATGGCTGTTCAAGTATTATGAGCTTATTTCTTCTAATTATGCTGCCAGATTTGTGAGCTTGAATGAAGTAACTGTTTAGCTAGTTTTCGAGCAAAACGCCCGCTTAACTGGCAGGTTGGGCGCAAATGCAGCAATTCGCACAAGGAGTCAATATCACGTCGACGAACCTCGGGCCGGTTTTAATTCTGCAATTTGCGGGTGCAATCGCCAGAAGCTGCCAGCTGTGGATGGATACAACCGACTAGGTGGGGTTGCCCAGCTCCTCCGGGGTACAAAAAGGGCGAAACCGAGCGGCGCGTCGCGACCTTGTCGGCCCGGCGCGAAACGTACCTTACGTCATCAACTCCGCGCCGGAATTCCTCGGGCTTTGAGTCGCGTGTAGTGCGCTTGGTCTATTCCCCGTCGGAGCATTCAATTTTATTGAAATCGATGATCGCGTAATCGTCTTTTTTTAGTACGTTGAAATAGGTCTCTTTGCTGAGTAGGTTAAATGAGCATATATTTTTTATCTGTTCATTTCTTTCATTGCCGTAAACGAAGTAGTCGGAATTAAGGGTGCTGTTAAATTTCGGGTAAGCCGGTCCCCAATACCAACTCTCATTCATATAGGGCGGTACAATTTTTTTATTAATGGGTATTTTTTCTGTAATGCAGTTTTGGCCGGAGAGGATGGCATGACTCCATTAAATATCAGTTTTATATCTGTGGTGTCGCCTATTTTCGAGTCGATTTGATTGGATAAGGTTGTTAGAAATTTGTCGTTGGTATTCAAATTGCTGGCGTAAGCGGTCATGAAGGAAGGCGAGAATAAAATCATGATTGCAGTCGATAATTTTACTAAAATTTCATTGAAATTGTCCGGTGCTATAAGTAAAGCGTAGAACAAGAATGGATAGGCGACAAAATTACGAAATGACCACGTCGGTTGTTCAAGTATTAAGTTGATTGTCAGGGTACACAAAATTATTGAAAAAATTGAAGTTAATATAATAAATGATTTCAGATAATTTTTGGGCGTAAATAAATTAATCAATCAATAAGTATATTGCTGGGATAATTGTCATCAATGATATTGATGCTTTGTATTCTTGTGTGAACAAAAGAGATAAAATCGCGACGTAATTTTTGCGTTTGAATACATTTCATTGAATGGTTGTGCGGTAGAGAAGACCGTCGTGTTTCTGCCGTGGAATTCCATTCCGTAATGTGCGGATAATATGGTAAATGCGAAAATTGATATGGTAAATGATAAATATGCTGCGCATGTAAGCGTGAATATATTTTTAAATTTTCCTTATTTTTGCGAGGAAAATAATGCAAAGCAAGGATGTGCATGCATGACATGCTATCGATTGTTGGTATAAAAATAAAGAAGACGTCGCGCAAATAATTGATGTGCAGGAAAGTAGAATTTTTTCTTGTAGTGAGTGAATGGCTGAAAATTAGATACGTTGCGCGATCTGTTGGCGCGTGATCGATCAGGGTATTTAGATTGACTGATTCCATCAGTATTGACCAGAAGCCGCCGGCCCAAGGACAACTCCTGGAAAATTAAGACTTATTCTGTGTTGCGGGCGAGCGATGTTGTCGCCTGGTGGTGGGTATTTCGGATAGCTTTAGATCGTCGCTATTGGAGCTATTGGCGCGCAGGTCCGCTGACGGTCAGTGGTTTTGCCGTCCGCGTTGGTAGTCATCTACCGGTGACGCAGCGGATTTTTGTCGGGAGGCTATGTAAGCATCTACGTGCGGTCAGCGTAACACCACACGTAGAGGGCTGCGCGACGTTTCAATGAGGATCGACCCGATTAGCATTGGTGGTATCGATCGTTTTCTTCAAGTACATTGCTGCTTTAATCGTAA
>Ga0302178_10000899_pt1 | contig 25961 bp, 18 predicted proteins | sample I_Palsa_E1_3_FD_198790 | JGI IMG/M metagenome (GOLD analysis project Ga0302178, IMG submission 198790) | Peat permafrost microbial communities from Stordalen Mire near Abisko, Sweden - I_Palsa_E1_3 | ecosystem: Environmental > Terrestrial > Soil > Palsa > Peat permafrost | place: Sweden... | reverse complement strand
AAATCGGTCTCGCGGCTTGCATTCGGCTCGTTCGATTATTGCGTCGATGCCGGCGTGGAAGGCAGTGGCCACGAACTCGATTACGTGCGCTCGCAATTCGTGATCGAGTCGCGCTTTGCCGGACTCGTGGCGCCCGTTGACGGCGTGACCCTATCCATTGATGACGCTGATCTGATTGCCGCCGATGTCGCTGCCGGCCGGCGGTTTGGTTTCGGCGGCAAACTCTGTATTCATCCGCGACAGGTCGAAGCCGTGAACCGGGGTTTCGCTCCCAGCGACGCGGATTTTGCGTGGGCCGAGCGCGTGCTGGCCAAGCTCGCGGAGAATCCGAAGGGCGCCATTGCAGTCGATGGAAAACTTGTCGACAAACCCATTGTCGATCGCGCAAAACGCATTGTCGCAAGCCGAATTGTCGCGAACTGATTGTATTGAGCTTATGGAACGTCAACTTCTCCACGTGCGCCGAATCGAATTGAGTGGCTTCCGGCGCGCGGATGGTCTGTACGACATTGAAGGCGTGCTCAAGGATACAAAGACCTACGACCGCTATTCGAGCGGTGTCGTGCGCCTCGCCGGCGAAGCGATTCATCAGATGCGCCTGCGGATCACGGTCAACACGGATTTTCTGATCGTCGATGCCCATGCGGAGTCGGAGGTCGTCCCTTATCCCGGTTTCTGCGATGTGATCGGTCCGGAATATAAGAAGCTGATCGGCTTGACACTGAAGGCCGGCTTCATGCGCGAGACGCGCGCGTTATTCGGCGGCACGAAGGGCTGCACACATTTGACCGAGTTGATCGGCGGGGTGGCGACAGCCGCGTTCCAGACCATGAGCGAGGAGATCAACGCGTCGAACGACCGGCAGCCGTTTCAACTCGATGGCTGCCACGCGCTGCGAGTCGAGGGGGACGCCGTGAAGACGTTCTACCCGAAGTGGTACCGGAGCCAAGCAAAATGAAGCGCGCTGATGTTGGCGATGGCGATACGACCAAGTAATTCAATCGATATCAAACCGGAAACGCGGGTCACACGATGACCCGCGCAGCGAACCGGCAGTGAATCCAGGCGCGCGCTATCCGGGGATGATTCGCTCGGCCTTCAGCCGTTCAAACAGGTCAATGAACGCATCCAGCGTGCTTTGGTACGCCAAAAAGCCTGCCTTCCTGCTCTTCGACATATCGGTCACCACCTCCATGGGTCGTCCAAGGTCGGCGTCCGTATGCCACCAGGATACGAGGTTTTCAATCGCAGGCTCCTTGAGCTCAAATTGCGTAGCGATCGCCTGCCACTGCCGGGCGCTGTCCTGCATCCTATGTTCCAACGGACGCAATACGCCGTCGAAAGGTGCCGCTTCAATGCCAAAGTAGTTCGCAATCTGCGACCACATCCATTGCCATCGAAATACATCGCCGTTTGCGACGTTGAAATCTTCGTTCCTTGACTTATCACTGGTCGCCGCCCATTCCAGATGTCGTGCCAGGAGGCGGGCGTCGGTCATATCGGTCAGTCCGTTCCACTGCGTGGCAGAGCCGGGAAATACAAACGGCTGGCCGCTCTGCTTGCACAACGTGGCATACACGGCGAGCGTCACGCCCATGTTCATCGCGTTGCCCAGCGCATAGCCAATAATGGTGTGCGGGCGGTGCACGCTCCATGTGAAGCCGAAGCGTGAGGCCGCCTCGAACAATCTGTCCTCTTGCTCGTAGTAGAAGTTCTCTACCGGTTGACGGCCTTGCTCCTCGCGGAACGGCGTCTTGGGAACAGCGCCCGTCCCGTATGCCTCGAAAGGGCCAAGATAGTGCTTCAGGCCCGTGACCAATGCTGCATGACCGTTTTGAAGCGACGGGCCCATGACGTTCAAGACGTTGCTTACCATCGCGCCATTGACGCGGATGTTTTCCTTCTCGGTCGCCTGCCGCGCCCAAGCGGCGAAAAACACGGCGTCTACGTCCACATCGTTCAGGGCAGACGCGACTTCATCCCGCGAAGTGAGGTCAGCCGTGCGCATATGCACGCCGGCGGTCGGCGTCCCGCGTCCACGCGACAGGCCGGTTACCTTCCAGTCATCGGATAACAGGTGTTCGGACAGCGCGGTCCCGATCACACCGCTGGCACCGACGATCAAGGCGCGTTTTTGCATGGCGAATAACCAGAAAGTTGAAAAATAGAGCTTATTCGATAGTTGAGTTGTGATTCGCGATAGTATTTCAGTGTATTCACGAAATATTTTCCTTGGTGATATGTCTTCCTCTGAAAGCCTGAAGGGCATCACTCCGTTTGTATATGCAGCCGACTCAGGCAGTTTCGCGTCGGCCGCCGAGCGCCTTAATCTGACAAGTTCGGCGGTCAGCAAAAGCGTCGCCCGGCTGGAGGAGCGGCTCGGCGTGCGGTTGTTCGAGCGAACGACACGCGCCCTCGCATTGACCGATGCAGGCTCGGCGTTCTATGAAACGTGCGTGCGCATACTGCGCGAGCTTGCCGAAGCAGAAGCAATTCTGGCTGCTCAAAAGCTCGAACCCATGGGGCGTATTCGCCTAGACTTGCCGGCGACGTTTGGTCGTCTTGCCGTGCTGCCGATCGTGACAAGGCTCTGCGAGCAATACCCCAATCTGCTGCCGCATGTCACGTTCACGGACCGGTTTGTGGACATTGTCGAAGAAGGGGTCGACGTGGCGGTGCGCATTGGCGCAATGAGTGAGTGGCCCGCATCGATTGCGCACCACTATGTCGGCAACGAGCGTCTCATCTTCTGCGCCTCGCCAGGCTATCTCGAGCGCCGGGGTTTGCCAATGACTACTGAGGCGCTTGTCGAACACGATTGCATTTGTTACGGAAGACCCGATGGAACGGTCAGTTCGTGGACCTTTGCTTCCGAAGGTGGCGCAGTCGTGAAACGCGCGGTGCCTTATCGCCTCGTGTTCGGTGATGCAGAGGCTCAGCTCGCAGCCGTGGAGGCCGGATTGGGGATTGCACAACTCGCGACGTGGCTCGCCAACGACAAGTTGCGTACCGGCCAGCTTATCGAAGTTCTCGCCGACTTCGCGACCGACGGCCTGCCGCTGTTCGTGATCTGGCAGAGAGCGCGCCAACTAACGCCGAAAGTGGCTGGCGTGTTGGACATGCTAAGGGCGTCGCTCGCGGTGCGGTGAAGCGGTCGCGAAAGGTCTTCGTGAAATTGCGAAGGCGACGGACATCGAGGTGTTTAGAGGAGAAGACGAAGGACGCAACTTCACCTTGGTCAAGAATTGGGCTCTGGATAGCGGTCTTCGTCACAAGCTTCTGGTCGATAACGCAACGAAGCTTTTTGGTTTTACAGCGGTATAACGCCTGATCCGCAGTGGTTTGACATTCATTTAGCTATACGAAATGTGTATGTACGGTGTGACTTTAGGCGAAGTCTCTCGGCGCGTTTAGTTGGGTTTAGTCGCGTTTGGTCGCGTTTGGTCGCGTTTGGAAATGACCACGCCGAGAGCCTCGCACCGGCTTACTGCGCTTCGCGTGCCGCAGCGATGATCGCCGCGGCGACTTCTGCCGGCTTTGACAGCATCGCCACGTGGCTCGCGTCCACCTTTACGACTGTTGCACCGATTTGCTGCGCCATTGCGGCCTGCAGAGCCGGGGGAATCATGCGGTCCTTTTCCGTCAATACCCACCACGACGGCTTGTTATGCCACGCGGCTTCGGACACCTTGTCGTCGGTACAACCGGCGAACCAGGGACCTTGAGTCGCCGCTACGAGGCGGGCTTGTGCAACGGGCAGGTCCTGGGCAAAGTCGTGAATGATTGCATCGGTCGAAAGTGTCAGGTATCCGGCGGAATCTTTCTGCAGCGCCGACGCCCACGGCGGTGCCGGCTTCCCCTTCAAAACGTCGTTGATCGACTGGTCCTTGTCGAGCGCAAAGGCGGCAACGTATACCAGCGCTTTCACCTTGTCGTCATTGCCGGCTTGCGTAATGACTGCGCCGGCCCAGGAATGGCCGACCAGTATGACGGGACCGTTCTGTTGCTCGATCACTCGTTTCGTCGCCGCTGCATCGTCATCGAGCGACCTGAGCGAATTTTGCACCGCCACCACGTGCAAGCCTTTCGCTTGCAGAATGGGGATAACCTTGTCCCAACTCGATCCATCCGCGAACGCGCCGTGCACCAGCACCACGTTTTTGCCCTTCAGGTCGTCAGGCGAAGACGCGGCGCTGGCTGGCGTGAATGCGGCGAGCGACATCAGGCCACCGAGCAGCAGCGTAGCGGCCAGGCATTTTTTGAGCAGGGTGTTCATAATATGAGTCCTCTTGAAGAAATCGGGTTGGCAAGGAAATCAGTGTGCGGATTGGAGAATGCGCTGATTGGGCGAGCTCTTGTATCGGTCAAATGACCGAGCCTGATCTGACAAAGGCTAGACGCGAAAGCTAAAAATGAGGCGAAACTGATGCAAGGCGACTCTGATATCCGGGTGCTGGACGCCGTCAAGGCGCTTGCATTTGTCGGCGACCTCAGCATGGGGCAGCCAACCGATCATTCCCTGCGTACCGGTTGGCTTGCCGGGCGACTCGCCGCCGAAGCCGGCCACGACGACGCTCAGTGCGGCGTTGTCAAGGAAGTGTCGCTGCTGCGCTGGTCGGGCTGCACGGCGAACGCAGCGGGTTTCGCGGAGTGGCTGGGAGACGACATCGGCAGCAGGGCGGACATGCTGGCGATGCGGCCTGGATGGGCCGGCGCCGACGAATCCCCGGGACGGTTCGGTGCGGCAATCACGCCGCTGGCTCAGATTCACTGCGAGGTATCGGGCGAGGTCGCGCGCATGCTCGGACTGGCAGGCGCAACCCAGGTGGCGTTGCGGCACATTTTCGAAAGTTGGGATGGCGCCGGTTTCCCGCATCAGATGCAGGGCGGCAATGTGCCCGATGCCGTGTTTCTCGTTGCGTTGGCCGGTGATATAGAGATTTTCAGCCGGATCTATGGGGTGGAGCAGGCGAAGGTTTTGATCACCCAGAAGGCCGGCCGTCAATATCCGCAAGCGCTTGCGCAACTTGCATTGTCCCGCGCGGCAAAGTGGCTGGACGAGCTTGAACAGTGGAGTACGTCGGCCCATGACGAACCCCTGAATACGCAACCGATGCTGCAAACAAGCGCGCCGGAAATCATCGCTGACGTGATCGACCTGAAGCTGCCCTGGATGGCCGGCTATTCACGGCGCGTAGCCGAAGCATCGGCAGCGTGCTGCGCGCGCTTGGGCCTTGGTGAGGAGACAGCGCGCCGCGTGTATCTCGCCGGTTTGATCCACGGTATGGGACGCGCGGCAGTGCCGAATGCAATATGGAATACGCCGGGTCGATTGCCCACGGCAGCCTGGGAGAAAGTGCGACTGGTCCCTTACTGGACCGCGCGGGCGGGCAAGCAGATCGGCGCCCTCGCGCGCGAGTCGGAGATTGCCTCGCTTGCCTATGAGCGGCTGGACGGTTCGGGCTATTTCCGGGGCGCAGCGGGCGATGGTATTGCTCGTGAAGGCCAGGTGCTCGCTGCGGCCGCTGCCTGGGTCGCGCTGCGCTCGAAGCGTCCCTGGCGTGAGGCGCTTTCCCCCGAAGATGCCGCAACGCTGCTCCGCGAGCAGGCGTTGGCAGGGCGATTCAATGCCGATGCTGTCAGTGCGCTAATCTCGAACGAATGTGACGAGTATGACGGGAGCGTAATTGCCCAAAAACCCCGCTCCGCCCAAGCAACGCTGCTGTCGCCTCGCGAGTCGGAGGTGCTTCGTCACATTAGCCTGGGCGCCAGCAACAAAGAGGTCGCAAAGGCGCTGGAGCTGAGTCCCAGCACGGTGCGCACGCATGTCGAAAGCGTGTTCCGCAAGCTCGCTTGCTCGACGCGTGCGGCGGCCACTTTGAAGGCGTCGATGCTTGGATTGATTTGATGTCCTGGCGGTTCATCGGACAGCGCTGACATCGATGCCGGTCAATGGGTACTAGCGTGTCAGAAATGCGCCAGGGTGTGCACTGCTCGCTCCAGTTCAACGCCGTGTCCTCGCACACCCGGCGCGCTTGACGCCCGGGACGCTTCCGTACGGAACACGGCCACCGCCGCCGTGAGCCGACGCGCCTGATCTTCCAGCGAGCCGGCTGCTGCGGCTGCCTGCTCGACGAGCGCGGCGTTCTGTTGCGTCACCTCGTCCATCTGCGCGACCGCTACGTTGACCTGATCGATGCCTGAGCTTTGTTCAATTGCCGCTGAAGCAATCTCGCTCATGATCGCGCTGACGCGGGCGATCGCCTTGACGATCTCCGTCATGGTCGATCCGGAGCGTTCAACCAGCTGCGCACCGGACTGCACCCGTGCCGTCGATTCTCCGATCATGCCCTTGATCTCCTTGGCGGCCGCGGCACTGCGCTGCGCGAGCGAACGCACTTCGCTCGCCACCACGGCAAAACCACGCCCTTGCTCGCCCGCGCGTGCCGCTTCGACCGCCGCGTTGAGCGCGAGGATATTGGTCTGAAACGCAATCCCTTCGATGACGCCAACGATATCCGCCATGCGGTGCGAGTCGTCGACGATCTGATGGATCGTGCCAACCACCTGCTGGGTCAGCTCTCCGCCTTCGGCGGCGAGGCTCGACGCGCCTTGTGCAAGCGAGTTGGCCTGCTTGGCGTTCTCGGCGGTCTGCTTGACCGTGGAGTTCAGTTCCTCGATGCTCGCGGCGGTTTCTTCCAGCGACGCCGCCTGTTCCTCGGTGCGTTGTGACAGGTCCGTGTTACCCGATGCAATTTCACGCACACCGGTGTCGATCGACTCCGTTCCCGCACGGACCGTGTTCACCGTCGCGATCAGCGAGTCCTGCATCTTGCGCAGCGCGGTCGCCAGCTTGCCCATTTCGTTGTCGCTCGTCACGTCGATGCGGCCGGTGAGGTCACCACTCGCGATGCGCTCGAATTGCGCGATGGTGGCATCGACCGGGTGAACGATCGCCCGCACCAGCACGACGCGGCCCAGCCACGAGAACAGCAGCGCCAACACCATGCCCACGGCGACGGCAATACTGATGGCATAGAAGCGATCGTGCGCGTCCTGATAGCGTTGTGCGCCGTGATCGATTTGCAATTGCTCAAGCGTGAGCATCGCCTTTTCGTACGCGTTATAGAGTGAAGGAAGCTGGTGAGCCTGCAACTGCTGGAACGCGGTTTTGTCACCGGCCTTGAGCGCGGCCATCGCCGGCTCGATCCCGTTATGCAGGAACGTGGCACGCTTGTCCTGCATGTCTTTGATGAGACGTTGCTCGTCGTCGTCCGTCCCCGCGTGGCTCAAATAGTGCCCTAGGCGGTCGTTCGATACCTTCAGATATTGATCGAAGCGCTTGAGCACCGCTGCGGCACCGTCCTGATCGTTGAGATCGACGAGCGACGCGTAGGTCGCAAGCGCCAGGCGCAGACGCAGCAATTGTCCGGCGCTGCCTTCCAGGTCGGCGACGGCGGGTGTATCGACCGTGTACATCTGCTGTAGCGACGCATTGCTCGCGCGTAGCGACAGCAATCCGGCCGCGGCGCCAAGCAGCAGCACCACGCCGAAGAAGGCAATCATCGCGCTCAAACAAGCGCGAATCGACAGGTTTCTCAGCATTTCTTCTTCCTTGTTTACCGCGCTGATCGGCAAGCCTTTTGCCGTGGCACACGCAGATTTGTTGTGTTGTTCGAGGCCAGTTGCATCAGGCGTAGCCGGCCGAGGGCTCGCCACTATTCGCTTCACCCGGTAACTGCCGGTCCGGCCGCATCACGAAGGCGAGCAGCGTACCGCTCAGCATCAATGCCATCGAGACAATGAACGGGAGATTCCAGTTGCCGGTGTGATCGATGATCCAGCCTCCGACCACCGGGCTGACAATCGCCGCGGCAGCGGACCCCATGTTCATGATGCCGCTCGCAGTGCCCGCGTATTGGGGGGCAATGTCCATCGGCACGGCCCACATCGGCCCGATCGTCATCTCGTTGAAGAAGAAGCCTACTGACAGCGCGAGCGCAGCAAGGGGAATCGACAGCGAATGGACCAGCATGATCGGCGCAAGCGCCAGTAGCGCGAGGAACATGCACGTCGAGACCATGACGTTGCGCGCGAGCCGCAGGTTGCCCGTTCGACGCATGATGAAGTCGGTCAGCTCGCCGCCAAGCCAGTCGCCTAACACGCCGGTCAGGAATACGCCCGACGCGAACAGCGCTGATTTACCCAGTTGCATGTGCTGATGCTGGAAATACTGCGGCACCCAGCCGAGAAAGAGCCACAGGACCCAGCCGTAGCAGAAGTACACCGCGGTCACCGGCAGCATGCGTCGAAGCAGGGCGCGCCAGGGCACGCGGCCGCTTATCCTCGCCACGTTGTAGGCAGGCAGCCGGTCCGCTTCAACGGAACTCATCGAGCGATGCTCGCGCGGGTTGTCGCGGAAATACCAGACCCAGATGAGCGCCCACAGCACGCTGACAATGCCGGTAATGACAAATGCCCCGCGCCAGTTCGTCGTCAGCATGAGCCACGTCACCAGCGGCGGCGCGGCCGCGTTGCCAATGCGCGAGGCAGCATGGGTGATGCCTTGTGCGAAGCCGCGGCGCTCGGGCGTCGTCCAGTTTGACATTGCACGGGTGGCCGCCGGGAAGGTAGCACCTTCGCCGAGACCCAGCAGCAGGCGGGCAAACACCAGCGACATGAGACCACCGGCTAGCCCCGTTAGCACGGTCGCACCGGCCCAGATGAACGCACAGATGGTAAGCGTTCGGCGCGGACCAAAACGATCCGCAAGCCAGCCGCCGAAGATCTGGATGATGAGATACGGATACGCAAAGGCTGAAAAAACAAAGCCTGTTTGAGTATGCGAGAGGTCGAATTCCTTACCGAACTGCGCGGCCGCGGTGCTGACGTTGACGCGGTCTATGTACGTAATGCAGTACATGACGCACAGGAGGATGAGCACCTTCGTGGTGACGCGGCGAAACATGGTGGAAGTCCCCAACGTGTAGTCACATGATTCGCTGCATCTGCCGGTGGCGTGACTGATGCCTGATTCCGGGCGGCAGATCGCCTGATGCCGTCGCGCTCACGCCTTATCCTGCAGGTGCGCCGATCCGTGAATGTTGGGATGAGGGTGGCCGCGACGATGTCTTAAGTACTGTATTCCTCATACAATATCGACAACCATCGGTAAAACTTGAGCAAAAAATTTCGCTCAATGAGGAGACGGTCGGAAATCAGGCGGGGACGCGCGTTGCCTCACCGCGCAATGAAGAGAATCAATTGCTTGATACGGGCCGGCAGGGACCGGCGCCGCGCGGTTGAGATGTGAAGGGACTAACTGGGTACATTGAGCCGTAATGGGCTCTTGCCGCTACTGCGGCAAGAAAATTTCAAGTCAGGTGCACCTGGAAGCGGCTAACCTGCAACCCGGGGGGCCGCAGACATCAAGGGCGCGCTTCATCCGAAGTCAAATCGCTGGTCAAGTCGCTGTTGCTTGCCACTTGCCGGACGCGCTCTTTAGACGGGGCGGCAACGGCGGCTTGCGGGATATCGAAGAGCGGCTTCTCAGGGTGCACAAACAACCAGAGCACCGTGCCTACCGCGGCCGCCAGTGCGATGACGACCAGGGCGCTCTCCCAGTTACCGGTGAGTTTCACCATGAAAGCGACGGCAACGGGTCCCGCGACGTTCGATGCGGCTCCCCACAGGTTAGTCCAGCCAGACATCACGCCGGTAAAATCTCGCGCCAGGTCTTGGGCTGCCGACCAGACGACGACTTGCACAAAACCTACCGCAGCGAAAGACAGGCACAAGAAACCAATGACGGCCGCAATATTGACGGCCCATGAAGCCAGACAGAGGGCGATAGCGCTAACAAGAAATCCCACCATGGCGACCGGAGCGCGAGCGGCCCAGACCGATTGAGTGCGCTTCAATATCTTGTCGCATACGATCCCCGCCACAAATACCGCCACGAATACGGCGATCCATGGAAGCGATGCCGCGAATCCCATGGACTTGAGCGAAAGCCCACGTGCGCGCATAAGATAAGTTGGCAGCCAGGTCGTATAGAAACTCTGGATCAGGACCAACAGAAAGTACTGGATACCGAAAAGCCAGAACCGCGGATGCCGGAGACACCTCAGGAATACCCCTTTGGCTACCGCCTCTGGTTCCGACTGTCCCGCAGCGATATACGTTGCCTCCTCGGGGGTAATCAGAGGGTGCCGCGCGGGCACATCGCGATAACCGAACCACCAGGCAATTCCCAATACAAGGCCGATTGCACCGAACACATAGAAGACGGAGTGCCAGCCGAACTGCAAGATCATCCAGGCAGTAAGAGGCGCGGAAATGATAGGTCCGAGATAGAGACCACCCAGGAGAAAGGAGTTCCCCTTCGCGCGTTCATTCTTTGGAAACCAGCGTTTCACTGCGAGCACGCCGCTTGACCAGTCAGCAGATTGTGCGCCTCCGAGCAGGGCGCGGCAGCCAACGAGCCAGTTAAAACCCACGCCGAACGGCGTCACTATCATCATCAAAGACCAAAGAGCGCTTGTTCCAAACAGCACCTTCCTCGACCCATGACGCTCGGCCAGTCTTCCGGCAGGGATTTGTCCCAATGCGTACGTCCAGAAATAGATGGTCAGGATCACTGACATCTCGACAAGCGAAAGACCAAGCTCCTTCTGGATCGTGGGTGCAGCGATCGTCATTGCAGCGCGATCCAGCGTCATGACGAAGGTGATGGGAGCGACCAGTAGCGAAACAATCCCCCACCGTAAATTGCCGATTCTTTTTGGCATTCTCACTGCTCCAAAGATAATTAACGACGCGCTGTTATGGAATCACTGCTACCGCTGTGGTCTTGCCAATTGCTTCCGGATCGTCACGCTCCGCCAGCTGCTCATGCTGCTCATGCTGCTCATGCTGCTCATGCTGCTCATGCCTTAAGCGGAGGGGAAGGGCGCGCTATTCATACGTTCAACGCAGATCTCATGCGTGCGCGTTGTTCGTGCCAACAAAGCCGCTGCCGAGACAAGCCCTTCGTCAGCGCCGTAGATATGAAATAGTCCGTCGCCGGGCTCGACGTACTGGCCCACCGTGGCGAGAAGATCTACGCCGGCACCCAGGTCCGTCGGAGCGCCGGCTTTTCGCGCGATTCCCGCGATGGCCCAGCCATCAATGCTTGAGACGATGCCACCCTGTTGTGCCACAACAGTTTGTACAAAGTTGCCGACTGAAACCGGCGGAACCCGCCGGCCCTGGCTATCGACAATGCTTTCGAATGCAATTCGGGCTCGGCCCGAAGAAAGCAGCGATTCCGCGATCTGCCGACCCTTGGAAACAGTGCCTACGGCCGGCGCCCAAGCAAGAATCTCCGCCGCAAAACGAAGCGCTTTTTCGCGCAGGTCGGCGGGTGCAGACGGGTCGTTATCCAGCACCTGCTTGACGTCCCGTACCTCGAGTGCCGGTCCGATGCCCCGCCCGATCGGGCTGCTGCCATCGGTGACCATGGCCTTTACGTGCAAGCCCAGGCCTGCTGCGACATACTCGAAAAGATTACCTAATGTGCGCGCTTCGAGTTCGTCCTTCAACTTGGCGTGCGGGCCGTAAGGAAGATCGATGATGACGTGGGTGGATCCTGCCGACCACTTCTTGGATAAAATCGATGCAACGGACCAGCGGTTTGAATCGAGGCCAAGCGGCCTGGTAAATGCATTGATCCGATCGTCGATCAACGAGTGATTCAACCGTCCGTTCCACGCAATACAAGCGCGCGCTTCACTGACGCAACGACGTACCTCTGCGCTGGTGAGATCGACACGTGCAACCGTCTCCATTGCATCGGCAGTCCCCGCGGCAGAGGTGATTGCCCTCGATGACGTCTTTGGCATTGCAAGCCCGAACGCCGCCACAACAGGTACTACGATCAAGGTGATCCGGCTACCCGGGACGCCTCCCATTGAATGCTTGTCAACGAGTATTGGCTCGTCCCATTCGATGCGTGGCGTCAGCTTGCAACGCACCTTTGCCAACGCGAGCACTTCGGCGTCGGACAGGTTTTGCGACGCGTGCAACAGGAACGCGTTGATATCCCGGTCCGAATAACGCAGTGCAAGAATGTCGTCGAACACACCGCTATATTGAGCTTCGTTCAGTGCTTCCCCGGCAATCTTTGCCTTCAAGGCGCGCATGCTGGGCGGAGCAGGCTGTGTGGCGCGGCGAAGCGCTGCGACGAAACGTGCTATCCCCTGCTCAAGCCTTGTGTCGTTCATGACCTTCAGGACCTCAACGTCGGCAGAGGTCGGCTCGACCTGACGCGCCACGCGTTTTACAACCTCGTCGTGGGTTTCCCTGCCTCGTGCGAGAATTCTTGCAGCGAGCACGGAAGCGGGTGCGTTCACGTCGACTACCACCAGCCGCGGTACGCGAGTTGAAAGCACGTCGATCATTGCCCGCGACCCGTTAGCGATGACGTGATGCCCCCGCGAAAGGGCGTCGAGAAGATCATGACGCAAACCGTATCTTAGTCCGTGGGCCGACCAGGTAATAAGGAATTCTCCTTGACTGTCCAGGCGCGCGAACTCGGTTTCATTAAGCGCTTCGTGATCTTCGCCCGGCGAGCCGTGAGGCCGGGTGACTACCCGACGCGCGAAGACGAAATCGCTGAGAACTTCACGCGCTCCGTCAATAAGCGAGTCTTTGCCGGCGCCGCTCGGGCCGACCACAAAAAAGAAGATTCCGTCGGACATGAGGGTATTACTCCGCCTCGTCCAGACCGATGTCAACGCACACCGAAGCCTGGTTTATCTTGCTCGTGGAGATATAGTCGACGCCCGTTCTTGATATTTCCCCGATTGTCGCGAGGCTGATACCGCCAGACGCTTCAAGCTTCGTACGGCCATTGACCAACTTCACGGCCTTGGTCATTTCCTCGACCGACATGTTGTCGAGCATGATGACGTCAACGCCGGCTTCCAGCGCCTCCTCGACCTGCTCGATGCGATCGCATTCGACTTCAAGCTTCGTCAACACTGGCAATTGGCGACGCGCACGTTGCACAGCCTTCATGATTCCGCCGCAAACCGCAATGTGGTTGTCTTTAATCATCACGCCGTTATCAAGTCCAAGGCGGTGGTTCAAGCCGCCACCGCAGGCCACCGCATGCTTCTCCAGCATGCGCAAACCGGGTGTGGTCTTGCGCGTGTCAATCAATCGTGCGCGCGTTCCCGCGACTGCCTTGACGTACTCTGCTGTGAGGTTGGCAATGCCCGACATGCGCTGCAGGATGTTAAGCGCCGTTCGCTCGGCGGTCAGCACGCTTCGCGCATTTCCCCGTACGTCGAGAAGCACAGCCCCCTTCTTGACGTGGTCACCGTCCTTGACACGTACGACCACTTCAAGCGTTGGATCGTAGCGCTTGAACACCCGCGCTGCGACGTCGATACCCGCCACGATCAGATCCTCGCGCGCATTCATGAAGAATGCTCCCGTTTCGTTCGCTTCAATCATGACCTGCGCGGTTAGGTCACAATACCCAATGTCCTCGGTCAGCCACGTGTCGATCAGGCGATCCGTTTGAAATACGTCGTACATGTCAATCTCCTAGTGTATAAAAAAACAATTGTTTGTTGGTCGACAGGGGCACCAAAAGAAGTGCCTCCAAGATCGAAAGAAAATATCGGACTACGAAGTAGATAAGATTTGAAATGTAATATTGAAAGTGCGATAAGGCGTCTTACTTGAATTGGTGTACGTGTCGTGTCGGCCTGCGATTGCAGCGTCCACGCTCAAAATCTAAGCCGACCCCCAACACTGAGCAGGTTGAAACGACTGCGGCGGTCATGACGAACTCGATGCTCGACTGATCCGGTGCCGCGCGTGCACCGATATCCGCCAGTAACCACCGGAGAGCAACACCCGCGGCGCCAAGCGTTCGAGATCCCGTTCGCGCAGCATGGGTAGGCTGTAGCAACGGCGGAAGGAACTGCCCGATACGCAATGTCTTTGTCATCTGGTCGACTTCTCCGAAGCGTGCATCAGGATGTGTTCGATTTCTCAAAGTCTAGTGTTCACATTATAATTTGGCAAGATATCTAAGTATATTTTTGTTGGTGCATGTGTGCTTTAGTTTGGTGAAAACCCTTATTTAATGCATCATTTAAGGGAATACCCCATCTGAAGCCACCTATGTGGAAATTATGTTTTTAAGGAAAAATACAATGTGTACGCTCGATAAGACTTCATTCAAGCACTTTGGAAAACGCGCTGTTGGCGAGTGCAGGAGATGGAGGGAGTGAAGGGCGCCCAGCAGCAGGGCGGGGATCATCAAAACATCAAGGAACTCGAAAAGAAGTATCAAGTATCCGGGTTTCGTGCCGTACACCGATTAGTACACAACTATCTAAAAGACCTCATGAAGCGCCTTACATTTCAGCAACAGTTGTGGATCCCTTTGGCACTCTCCCTGATTTGCCTGATCTCTGTGGCGGGCTTCGGGGCTTACCAGACTCGTGAGGTCCGTCTGGAAGAAAGGCAGCATTCGTTAAAAGATGCTGGCGATATCGCGATGAGCATCACGCGCCGTTACGCAGCGCTGGCTGCTGACGGAACGTTATCGACGCCTGAAGCGAAGAAGCAGGCACTCGCGCAATTGCGAGCGATCCGTTATGGCGCTGACGGGTACGTCTCCATCGTAGATTCAGACTGCCACGCCGTCATGAATCCTTCCAAGCCGGAAACCGAGGGCAAGTACTTTGGCGACTATCAGGATTCCAACGGGAAGTACGTGTACCGCTCGATGGCTGCGATCGCGAAGGGTTCTGGGGATGGGTTCGTTGACTATGCCACGCCGCGGCTGGGTTCGAAAGAACCCGTGCGAAAGCGCAGCCACATCGCCACCTTTAAACCCTGGGATTGGTCGTTCGTGACAGGGGCCTACCTGGACGACATTGACGAGGCGTTCAATGCATCGCTGCGCCAGTTGGTTGTGCTCGTCGCCATCATCGCTGCCATGCTGTCCGGTGTCGTGTACCTGGTGAACCGTAGGCTGAATCGGTCGCTAGGCGGTTCACCGGAATATGCGGCCCAGGTCGTGAGCGCTACAGCGGGTGGCAACCTCGCGCAACACATAGACCTGCAAGCCGGCGATCGAGGCAGCCTTCTGTTCAAGCTTCAGGAGATGCAGGCGCAACTGCGTCAGGCGGTGGTCGCGATCATCGGCGCGGCGAAGTCCATTGGAACGTCCACAGATGAAATATCGTCAGGTAACGCGGACCTCTCGAGAAGAACCGAGGAGCAGGCTGCGTCGTTGGAAGAAACTGCCGCAAGCATGGAGCAACTTACCTCAGCCGTGAGACAGAACGCCGACAACGCGCGACAAGCTTCGGTGCTTGCCGGCGATGCCTTCTCCATTGCCAATCGCGGCAACGAGGTCGTCTCGGAAGTCGTCGCTACCATGGATGAGATCACCGACAGTACGAAGCAGATTGGAGAGATCCTTGGGATGATCGAAGGAATCGCTTTTCAAACCAATATCCTCGCACTTAATGCGGCTGTCGAGGCGGCGCGGGCAGGCGAACACGGCAGAGGATTCGCCGTCGTTGCCTCTGAAGTCCGGAATCTGGCACAGCGTTCGTCCACCGCCTCAAAAGACATCAAGAGACTGATCGAGCATTCGAATGGTCGCGTTCAGAGCGGCGCCACGCTCGTCGACAACGCTGGCCAGTGCATGAAAGAGATACTGGTATCAGTTCAACGAGTGACTGCGATCATGAAGGAGATCGCATCGGCCTCCGAAGAGCAAAGCGACGGGATCGAACAAGTGAATAAGGCCGTCACCCAGATGGACGAAGTAACGCAACGAAACGCAGCGCTTGTGGAGCAGGCGGCAGCAGCCGCAGTGTCCATGCGCGAGCAAGCGCATGGACTTGTAGAGAGTGTTGCTGCGTTTCAGGTCGCTTGAGCTCACGCTCCTGACTTCAGTTTTGCCGCAACTCCTGAAGGTCGGGCTCCATCTCGGCAACCAGCCACGCCTTGATCCGTTCCACCTGGCCTCGCGCGGGCCGTTGCCCGCTGATTCGAGCCACGCGAATTCCGCGGCACGCTTCGACGCCATCGGCGGGTCTCTAAAAGCTGATCGTGGCCGTGACGGTGTCCGTGTAGGTACCCGGCGCCGGTGTGTTCTGCGCCGGCACCCGGCCGTAGACACTGATCACTTGTGCGTCGCCGGTGCCCGTGTTTGTCGCCGGGGACGTGCCCAGCGTGCCGTCGCCCCATGGCGTCGTGAATTGCGTATCCGTGTACAGCTCATAGCCGAGCGTCGCGCCACCGCCCGATCGCATCATCTTGCGGGCGTTGAGCGTGCCGTTCGCGCCACCGTTCAATGTGATCTTGTAGGCATTGCCATTCGTGCACTGCGCGGTGATCGCTCCATTTGCTGTCAATGCGGTGTCCAGCAAGCCAACCGCGTTGAAGGCGATGTTGGTCGCGCTGAGGTTGCAGTTGTTCACGACCGTCGCGCTCGCGTTGAAGCCGAACGTGCTTGTTGCTGCCAGAGCCGAACACGGCCACCCGCCACCCTGCAGGTAGAACAATACGTTGAACGATGTGTGTGCGCCGTGAAAATTCTGCGTGTAGAGCGTGTTAGCGTTATTGAAGGTGCGGACTGCCGGCTGGTTTGCCAAAATCCGGCCATACACCGTCACTACCTGCTTGGTGGATGTGCCGGTCGAGGGCTTGATCATCGTGAATGAAATTGGCACAGTGCCGTGGGATGTCGAACCCCACGCCACAGAATGCCCCGGGTCGCTGTAAAGATCGTATTGCAACTGGTTCGTGCCGTTCGAAAGATGGCGGGGACTCGTGCCGCCGAGGTTCAAACAGATCTGCACATTCGGCAACTGCGTGGTGGCAGGCCACGTGCAGGTCACACTGACGGTACTGGTTGCATCGAACGCCTCGCGGCTGATCGGACTGACCGAGCCAAAATTCAGGTCCGTCGCCACCGCCGTGCAGGATTCTGCGCTTGCCTCGGTGGGCATCGAAAATAACACGACCGCCAGCACGGAGAGCGAGAGCGAGCGTTTCATCGCGTGTCTCCCGCTTGGCGAAGGCACGTCAACGGTCCGATGGTCGGCAGCGTGCCATCGCCGGGACGTATATAAGGAAAGCTCACGCGGCAATGCAGCGCACCGCTGTCGATCACCAGGTGATTATCTTTTTGCAGGCCTTCGATAAAACTCAGCCCGTCATAGCCGACGATGGTCTTTTGGCCGCTCTCCTCGTGCCGCACGCTCGCGCCCGGCGGCAGCAGCTTGCCGTCCGGCCCCTGCAGGATCACCGACGCCGCGCTATAACGCGTCACCCCGAAATGCGCGAGTACGCCCGATTGCGCCTGCGGCACGAGGGTCATCGTCGTGGTGGCGATGCGGGCATCGGCGGGAAGCTTCATGCCGTCGATACCCACCCGGTTGTCCTGATACGAATTCAGGTCGGGCACCAGCAGATGCCCCGCACGATCCGTCGTGCCGATCAGGCGGTTCTCGTGCAGCACGGGAATCCCGGCGACACCGTCCGTGGAGATCAACGCGAAGCCATCGTAGATACGGCGCGATGGCTGCACGCTGCCGTCCATCAGCACCACGGTGCCCGATAGATCCAGCGACGCCGTCGTGCGACTGGAGATCTGCTGCGCCATTGCCGTTACCTCACCGCCCTTGCCGAGATACTGCACCTGCGCCTGCCGGTACGGCGCCGGGCCCGCGTCGCCTGCTTGCACGCCCCAGCCCCAGCCGCCGTCGTAATCGGGCGGACGGCTTGCATTGACGTTGTAGTTCGGCTGCCCGTTCTGGCGCCCGACTGTCGTGTTGGCCGATGTATTGTTGCCAAGGCCAAAGCTCACGCTGATAAACGCGCCACGCGAATCGCGCTGCCTGAAGTCCTGATAGGCGCTGACATTCACGGACGCCAGGTTGCCCACATTGAGCGTGTAAGACACCGAGCCGATCTGCGAGGTCCGCGCCTGCGGATACTTGAAGCCGATATAGCTCAACGACAACGTTTGCGCGTTGAAAAAAGGGATCGCCAGCGTCACGCGATCCGTGGCGGTGGGCACAGGCGTGCCATCGCTCGCCGCAAGGTCGCCGTAGTTGCCGAACGCGCGGATGGTCTGGGCATCGATAGAGAAATACGGTTCGATCAGGTCATAGCCCAGGCTTGCCTGCGTGCCGGCGAGGCGCCCCGTGCTTACCGCGAGCGAACCGTTGAGCACGCCCGCCATGCCGAGCCGCACGAGCGCTCCGGCACCGGCGTTATACACGTCACGGATGGCTTCCGCATGCGCTTCGAGCGTCAGGTAGTCGTTGACGCCATGGCGTGCCGATGCGCTCAGCGCGGGATTCGGATCGTACCGGAACGAATCCAGTCCGTAGGCGCGGCGCAGGAACCCCGCTTCGAACGAATAACTCGTCAGGCCCGCGGCAAGCAGCTGCGTATCCACATAGAGCGGCACGGATGTCTCGACCGTGCGTCCCAGCGCGTCGCGCGTGATCACGGTCGCTTGGCCGCCGCCAGTGATGCCCGGCACATTGTTCAAAATGAACGGACCGCTTGGCACATTGCCGCTGAACTGGCGCACGCTGTTCACATAGAGATCCACCGCCGACGGCACAACCGCCGAGCCGCTGAAAGCCTGCACGGGAAACGTCACGAGATCGGGGCGCAACGCGAAGTTGCTGCGCCACTGGAAGCCGCCCATGCGCACCGACCGCGACCAGGCGAGCGACGACGAGATGGTGTCGCCCATCTGTTTCGTATCGAGCGAGACGGGATCGGACGTGCTCCACGATGTATCGAACCGCGTATAGCGATGATCGCTGCCGTACAGGTATGCGACCCCCGTGTTGCTGAATACGCCTGCGGGATCGAAGTAACGTTCCTCGCTCCAGATTGCGAGCGGTGCTTCGGTATCGGATTGCGCGTAGGCGTCGTAGTTGATCAGGAAGCCGCGAGACGACGTGGCGGGTGGCGGGGCTAAATGCGCGCGGGTATCGAAGGTATAGGGTTTGCGGATGTCGTCGGGTACCTGCAGCGTGACGCGTTGACGCGCTGCGTCGTAGGTGTAGTGAAGACCACGAATGGAATCCAGCGGCACCTCCGCGGTGTCCGCAATGCCGAGCCGGTCGATCGCAATGCCGATGTTGCTGAGGTCTTTACCGGCTGCGGACAGACGGCCGCCCGACTCGCGAAATTGCGCGATCAAAATGGAACGCTCGCCATTGAGCGACACGTCGAGATACAGGTCATGCGACGGGTTTGCACTGGCGTCAGGGCGTTGCGCACCAAGCCGGCCGAGGGGCTGGCCGTGCTGCTGTGCTTGTGGCTGCTGCGCTTGTGGCTGCTGCGCTTGTGCGACAGCGCGCGTGCACTCCAGAGTAGCAACCAGTTCCGTTGCGGCAAGCGCGATCTGGAAGCTTCGGGAGTGACGTCTGAGGCGTCGTCGGATTTTCATCGATTCAAATTGGGATGCATCATGGCAACGAGGCAACGAGGCAACGAGGCAACGAGGCAACAATCACTCCGCGCCGCCGTTCAACCCGGCGGCGCGACCGTCGCCACGGCCTCCAGGGGCATTGAATTGACCGCGGCGCGGACCTTCACCTCGCCGCGCAGAATGGCGTCGGCCGGCAGTGACACCTGCCACTGCCTGGCGCGGCCGGCTAATGCATAGCCAAGCAGACCCTTGCTGATCTCGTGGATCTTGCCGGCGCTGTCCACCACTTGCACCGACGCGATCTGCGCGCGCCTCGTGCCCGCGTTGTCCACCCGAAGCACCCAGCCCTTGATGTCACGACCGAGATGCCATGACAGCACCGGCGCGGCCACCTTGCCCGCCGGCTCGACAAACACCGGCACCGAATAGCGCAGCCGGATGGTCACGCCGTTGGCGGAGTCGGTCCTGGGCGACGGCAACTCGTCGATGACGATCCGGTAGCTTTGCTCCGTGCCTGTGGACGCGGGCGAAGTTCGCACGAGCCGCACGAGCTGGTTTCCCCCGGCGCCGATCTGTATCAGCGGCGGGCTGGCGACGAGTTCCTTCGTGGGCGTCAGTGTGTCGTCGAAGTGAACCTGATCCCACCGGAATACGCGGACCTGACCGTACAGCGGCAGCTCACCGGGATTGCGCAGCGTGACGCCGGTTGCACGCTCGTTCGACCGCAGGTCAACCATCACAGGCGATATCTGTAACCTAGCTGCCAATGTCGTGTGGCTGACAACGCCGCAAACGCACGGCAAGACCGCAAGGGCCCGACCGGCATTTGCCTTGAGGGTGGCGCGGACTATCAAAAATAGACCGTTGCGGTAACTGTAGTCTGGTAGCGATCAGGCGCGGGTGAGGCCTGCACCGGAACGCGCCCGTAGACGGTGATGGACTGGGCCGATCCATTGCCTGTGCCTTCCACCGTGTTGATGCCTTGAGTGTTGCCCCATGCAACCGTGCGCCCCGCGTCCTGATATAGCTGGAAGTTGACCGTCTTATCCGTGTTTCCGTCCCCTGTGCCAGCCAGCAAACGCGCTCCGACGGTTGATCCGGCCGCCGTTCCTCCGTCGAGGCCCACGTTGTAGGGCGTAGTGTCCGTACATGTGACCGCAAGGGTGGTTTGCTGGTCGATTGCGCTTTCTGCGACTCCGCCGGTCCCGAAATCCAAAGGCGTTGCATTGATCTGGCAATGTGCAAGCAGTGTCAGGGAAACGGTGAAGTTGGCGCTCGACGTGCCATTTGAATAGATGGCCGCATTCGCGACGGGCAGGACCGGCGCGAAAAGCAGTGCACCGGCGAGCATTGACAATACGATCTTTCGCTTCATTGCAGGATTCGCTCCGATTCAGGTTCCGTTTCAGTATTTCTTCTCAGGTTTGCCGACGCCGGTTTATGTCTAAACTCGCAGCGGCATGAAATCCATAATACCTTTCAGTTTGTAATTTCTCAAGAAAATTGATTGGACTTTTACACCGGCCTTATAGGGCATGCGGATTATTTACTAGTATGTTCACGTAGTAGCGGGACTATACAAATCCTGTGAACCAAGACATGAACGAGCCCACCGTTTCATGCAAGCGCCTGCGTGCTGGATGAAACCTGTGTCGGGAGGCGCGAAGGAGCGTCATCCGATGAACGTCAGAGCGACCGCTTTCACGTCGTGTTTTTAGAGTCAACGCAGTTTTGTCACAACAAAAGCCACTGATTATTAATCGCTGATGTAAGGCAGTTGATTTAAAATTGCGAGCACAGCTTTCAGCGGCTGTAACTCTAATTTTATTTCGGCATTCCAGTCGATTCGGCCTATCGGCCTTGCGATAATAACCATATTGCTAGTCAATGAATCACCGAGCGCGTCTCAGGTAATTACCATTTGATCCAATAGGACCGGAAAAAAGCGTCTATTGAGAACGCCTTCGCCGTATGCATATAAATACCCTTTTTGACTAAATGTACTTGTGCAATTGAGGACTGGATTTGTCCCAGCCTCATTCAGTTGTCTCTTCGGCGCATTGCGCTGCGTCAAGGCCGTGACCCAGATGGACGAAGTAATGCAACGAAACGCAGCGCTTGTGGAGCAGGCGGCAGCAGCCGCAGTGTCCATGCGCGAGCAAGCTCATGGGCTTGTAGAGAGTGCTGCTGCGTTTCAGGTCGCTTGAGCTCACGTTCCTGACTTCAGTTTTTGCCGCAACAAGCGTTGCGGTAATTTAGCGATCGAAGATCTCTCCACCTAGGTCGAAACCGGTTGATCAAGCCCTCGCGGCGGCTCAGGCTTTGCCAACACCGGATACATTCGCGCGACCTCCTGAAGGTCAGCCTCCATCTCGGCGACCAGCCACTCCTTAACCCGTTCCACCTCCGGTCGTGCGGGCCGTTGCCCGCTGATCAGCTCATACTGTCGGCCCGTGGTGACAACGTGCCGGGAAGCCGGAACCAGTTGACCGGTTCGCAATGCATAGGACACGCCGGATACCCAGCCCAGCGCTATGCCACGGCCAATCATTGCGGTCTGAAGCACCAGCGCATAGTCGGAGAAGATGAGCGGGTCGCCGGACACCGTGCCGACCATGCCGACACGTTCTTGGAAACGCTCCCAATTGATCGTCGTCGGCACTAACTCGATAAGTGTGTGCTTTGGCAGATCACGCGCGTCGTCTAGCGGCCCGTGACTCTCAAGATAGGAAGGACTACAGACCGGCACGATTACTTCCGGTGTGAAGGTCCAGCTTTGCTGGGATTTACGCCGCTGGTCCGCTGGGCGCAAGGCAAGGTCGGCTTCATCCGCACTTCCCTGTAGCACGCCGCTGATGACATGAAAACGCAAGCTGATCTCAGGAAAGGCGCTTTGAAAGCGTTGGTATCTGGGCATCAACCAGTAAGCAATGAAAGCACTGGAGAGTGAAAGGGTGACTGTCTGGGTACGCTGCTGCCGCTGCTTGATATCGGATACGGCGCGCTTGATAAACCCGAAGCCCTCAGTCACGCCGCGTTCGAGCAATAGTCCGTCGTCAGTCAGCACCAGCCCAGCCCGCGAGCGCACGAACAACTGAGTGCCCAGCGCTTTCTCCAGTCTCACGATCATGCGGCTGACCGCGACCTGCGTCACGTTCAGTTCATTCGCCGCGCGAGTAATGCTCTTCTCCCTGGCGACTACCTCAAACACCACCAGCGAATTCATCGACGAGCCGAAGTTGCGTAGGGTATCCATAACATTATGTTGGGTTCGAAAGAGCAAATGTCATTTGACGGGGATTAATGCGCTGCTTATGTTCGAGCTATCAATGCACGGGTAGCAGCGGCCGTCGAGAACCATAACATTCTGTCTGAATTTGCGCAGTGTGGGTCTCGCGAACGGAAGCCACTGAAAACGGTTTTGCTCAGTGGCGTTGCGCTCTGCGCAGGTGGCGTGGCCCATCGCTGCGGGCCTGCCGACGAATGAATTTCCCAACCTAAAGGTAAGTTCAATGAACCGTCCTCCACGGAGCCACGACCCGCTGCTGCAGCCACTGCGGATCCGACACCTGGTGTTGAAGAACCGGATCATGAGCACGAGCCACGCGAGCGGTTTGACAGAAGACGGCTTGCCGCTTGAACGCTATCAGCGCTATCACGAAGAAAAGGCCATTGGTGGCATTGGGCTGAGCATGTTCGGAGGCTCGTCGGTTGTGAGCCGAGACAGTTCCAACGTATTCGCGCAGATTGATCTTACTGATGATCGGATCATTCCATGCTTTCAAGCGTTCTCCGAGCGAATGCATGGACATGGCGCAGCATTGATGTGCCAGCTTACCCACATGGGCCGGCGGGGAAGTCCGTACACTTCAGACTGGTTGTCGACGATCGCGCCGTCGCGGGTACGCGAGACGCTGCATCGAAGCATTCCACGCGAGATGGACCGCAGCGATATCACCCGGACCATTCGGGACTTCGCTCAGGCGGCTCGACGTTGCAAGGAAGGTGGGCTCGACGGTATTGAAACCCTGGCCGGAGGGCATTTGATCGGGCAGTTCCTGAGTCCGACGACCAATCGGCGAACCGATGAGTATGGCGGTTCCATCGAGAATCGATGTCGCTTTGCGCTCGAGGTTCATGAGGAGATCCGCCAGCAGGTCGGGAGCGACTTCATTGTAGGGATTCGCTACGTCATCAACGAGGCGCTGGACGGAGGCCTGACTTCCGCTGACGCGCTGACGGCGGCCAACATACTGGAAATGTCGGGCTCAATCGACTTCTTTAACGTGGTCTACGGGCGCATGGACACGGCGGCAGCGCTCGCTGATGACAACATGCCGACCATGTACGCTAAATCAGCGCCGTGGTTGTCGGCGGTCGCTTCGTTCAAGCGCGAAGTGTCGTTGCCGGTGTTCCACGCAGCGAAGATCGCGGACCTTGCCAGTGCACGTTACGCGATATCGGAAAACATGCTCGACCTGGTCGGCATGACGCGTGCGCATATCGCGGATCCGCATATCGTGAAAAAGCTGATCCAGGGTGAAGAGGATCGCATTCGGCCCTGTGTCGGCGCATCTTTTTGCCGGGCTCACCAATCCGCGTGTATTCACAACCCGTCGACTGGACGCGAGACCTGGATTGCACATGAGGTTGATCCGGCTCACCGGGCTGGCCGCAAGGTGGTGGTGATAGGCGCAGGGGTGGGCGGGCTCGAAGCCGCGCGCGTCGCGGCGCTGCGAGGGCATGAGGTCGTGTTGTTCGAGGCGTCGCCCAGACTGGGCGGTCAGGTACTGCTTGCGCACATGGGTAGCTGGCGCCGCGACTTGATCGGGATTGTTGATTGGCGCGCGAACGAGCTGGGTCGTCTCGGAGTAGATGTCAGGACCAGCAACTATGCCGACGCTTGCGCAGTGCTGGCCGAGCATCCCGACGTTGTGATCGTCGCGACTGGCGGGATGCCCGATCTTGAGGATTTGCCGGGAAATGAACACTGCGTTACAGCGTTCGATGCCCTGACGATGTCTGTCCCCACGTCGGGAAGCGCGCTGGTGTACGACGGTACCGGCCGGCATGTGGCAGCAACATGCGCTGAGCGATATGCACAAGCTGGCATAGAAGTCGAGCTGGTCACATTGGATCGATGCTTCGGCGAGGAACTCGAGGGACGGGGAGATGACATCGGTTGGCAGCGTCGTTTCAACGAGTTAAAAATTTCCCTGCGGCACGATTTGCGGCTCCAGCGCGTCGAGCGCCTGCCGGGCAACAAACGCCGCGCCTGGTTCACGCATGAACTGAGCTCAGAGAGGGTTTGTCTGGATGCGGATCATGTTGTAGTCGAGCGCGGCATGATGCCAGTCGACGATCTGTTCCATGAGATGCGCAGCGAGTCAGTGAACGATGGAAAAGCGGATCTGGATTGCCTCTTGCTCGGCAAGGCGCAACCGTGGACGACCACGGAGCCGGCTGGCTATGAACTCTACCGGATCGGCGACGCGGAATCGTCGCGGAACATTCATGCGGCAATCTTCGATGCTTTCCGGCTGGCACGAACCATGTAGTGCACCGCAATGATCGTTCAATTTAATCAAGCAGAAAATGATTTGGATATCGAACTATGTTTAGACAACATGCGATATCGATTTCCAGAAAGTTGATCGTTCATTTGCGGAAGACATCGTGCTTCGCTTTTCCAATTATTTTTGGAGACGTTTTGATGAGTACAAACTGCAAGTTGGACCGGATCGACCTGAGAATTCTTTCTCGCTTACAGGCACACGGTCGAATCACCAATGTCGAGCTTGCCGACGCTGTCGGCCTGTCCCCCAGTCCTTGCCTGATTCGCGTGAAGCGCCTTGAGAGTGCCGGTTATATTGCGGGCTATGCCGCGCAGATATTGCTGGAAAAAATGGGTGACGTCCAGAGTGTGTTCACTCAGGTCACGCTCGCCGACCACCGTCGTGAGGATTCCGCCCGGTTCGTTGCGGCTATTCGCGAAGTGGACGAGATTGTCGAGTGTCATCTCGCGAGCGGCGGCTACGACTACCTGCTCAAATTTGTCACACGCAGCGTTGGTCACTATCAGAGCCTGATTGAAGACTTGCTGGCGCGCAACATCGGTATTGAAAAATACTCCAGCTACGTCATGATCAAGTCGCCGATCGTGAAGAATGCCTATCCGCTCGAGACTTTGTTTTCCCACAACTATTCCTGATTCCTTTCGCGCATGGGCTGCTCGAACACCGGCGAGCCACTTTGCGCGAACAGTACTGATTGCCTCTCCCAGGGGCGCCGCAATCGCGGGTGACTTAAGTCCGAGGCGAGTCGCGACCGTCCGCCTCGGAAAGTCCCACATAGCCTTGCCACCCCGCAATTCGCCGCAGTCCCGAGCATCCATTGCAGGCATGCAGGCGCGGATTTGCGCTCGATTCGCCTCCCCGTACATCTGTCATTCATCGATATGTGTTTTTATGCGTTTAATTAC
>Ga0302178_10000897_pt1 | contig 25984 bp, 21 predicted proteins | sample I_Palsa_E1_3_FD_198790 | JGI IMG/M metagenome (GOLD analysis project Ga0302178, IMG submission 198790) | Peat permafrost microbial communities from Stordalen Mire near Abisko, Sweden - I_Palsa_E1_3 | ecosystem: Environmental > Terrestrial > Soil > Palsa > Peat permafrost | place: Sweden... | reverse complement strand
CGTGGCCCAGGCCGGTCCGAGGTCATCGTCGGTCAGCTGGACGTCGGTCCGGATGAAACCATCGTCCCCGGCAGCGATTCCGGTCAGCCAGCTCGTGGCGGGTTCGGCGCCGATGAAGCAGAACAAGCCCGAGCACGGCTGGACTTGGGCGGTGCCCGCCGTCCGGTCGGTAATGCCGACTTCCTCGAGGAAGTCACCGCCATCCAGCCGGGTGACCTCGCTCCGGCAGCGCACCGTCACCCGCGGGTGGGCTTGCAGGCGGTCGACGAGATAGGCCGACATCTCGGCCGCGATGTCCGGGCCGCGGACGACCAGCGAGACCTCACTGCCTCGCCCGGCCAGGTACAACGCCGCCTGACCCGCCGAGTTCGCGCCGCCGACCACCGTGACCGGGCTGCCCGTGCACCCCCGGGCTTCTAGTTCGGTGGCCGCGTAGTAGATACCGGCGCCCTCGAAGTCAGGCCAGCGCTCCAGCGGCAGTGCCCGGTAGCGGGCGCCGGTCGCGATGACGACGGCTTTGCTGTCGATGACTTCCCCGCCCTGCAGGTGCAGGCGGAGCAGGTCGCCCTTCCGGTCGGTGTTGAGCTTGACCGCCTGGCACGGGCTGGCCAGCTGGGCCCCGAACTTCAGCGCCTGGAGCACGGCCCGGCCGGTCAGATCGGCGCCGGAAAGGCCGAACGGGAAGCCGAAATAGTTCTCGATCCGGGAGCTTGCCGCGGCCTGCCCGCCGGTGCCGACGGCGTCCAGCAGCACGGTGTCCAGGCCCTCGGATGCCCCGTAAACCGCGGCCGCCAGGCCGGCTGGGCCCGCGCCGACGATCGTGACGTCAACCGGCTTGGTGGAAGAACGGCGGTAGCTGAGGCCAAGCTTCTCGGCCAGCGCGCCCGGCGTGGCCTGTTTCAGCGTGGCGCCGGGCAGGACGACGGCGGGCAGATCGTCCTCGGTCAGGCCGGAGGACTCCATCATCGCCCGGCCCGCGGGGGTGTCGGCGTCGAACCAGAGGTGGATCAGGCGCTGACGGGCGGCGTAAGTCCGCAGCGCCAGCGCCGCCGCCGACCTGTCGGCGCCGACGATCTCCATCGCCTGGGCGGCGGTGCTGCGCTGCAGCAGCTCCCGTCGGGCAATCAGCGCCTTGAAGACGATGTCGGAGAGTTCGACGTCGTTGGCCATGAGCTGCCGCAGGCGCTCCGGCGGCACCCGGTAGACCGTGCCGCCCTCCCGTACCCGGCACAGCAGGTAAACATTCTGCCCGGTCAGCAGGTTCAGCTCGCCGACAAAGCCGCCCGCATCCACCGCAGCGACCGTCGCCGCGGGCACGTCAGCCGTTTCCGTCCGGACAACCTCGACCGAACCCCTGTCGACCACGATCAGATCGACGTTTTCGTCACCCGGCCGGAACAGTACATCGCCCCGATGAGTCTCCTGCGGCGTGCCGTAGGTCAGCAGCCGCGCGAACAGCTCATCGCCCAGCCGCGGCGATGCAACACTGGTCGGCACCAGCGGTTTGCCCAGCCTTCCGCGTGCGTGGCTGGCGCGCAGCCGATCCAGATCATGCGCTGTGGCCCAGGCCACCGGCCTGGCCAGGCCGGGCTGACTGAACATAGAGCCGCGCGCGGCCCAGGGCGCGCCGGCGGCACGCGACAGCTCATCCATCGCTGTCACGATTTCAGCTCTCCGGCCATCTGGTCAAACGCCTTGCAGCCGACACGACCCTTAGCGCCGCCGGCACAAACATTGCCGGGTCCACTTCTCCCCGCCCAGGGGACGCGACTGGTCTTGGAATGAGGGATGGCTGGCGGTATGGCGACGCTGACACATGTCAGGCAGCATGCGCCGACTCACGGTGCCGCCGGTTGACGTGACGGCTCCACAGGGTTCGAGCATCATGGGTACGGCAGGACCCGGGCCATGCCATGTGGTCGCAGGCATGAACTCTGCCAGCCGAGGACGGAGGCTGACGGGAAGCCGTCACGAAGAGCAACCTCGGTCTTCGCGCGTACCCGCCGTTCAGTACGACCGCAGGAGCTTCGGCGCTCCTTAGCTGGGGTGTGCAGATCAGGTCGTATGGCGCGTTACCTGCTGGTGCGCGGGCCGGTACGTCAGGCAGGTGAGCGGCGGCAGGGTGGGATGTTCCTCCCCCGGGCCGCTGGCTGGCGGGTTAGGCAGCGATCCCTGCGGTGACCGCGGCGAACAGCACCGTCAGCCAGCCGAGCACGACGGCCGCTCGCCGGTCCAGCGGACCCGGCGGCGTGCCATATGCCCGAAGATGATGGCTGGGACGGCGGTGATCCCCGCGGTCAGCGGCCCGGCAACCGCGCAGGCCAGGGCTGCGGTGGCCAGCCGGCTCATCCGCGGCGGCGCGGGAGTAGCCGGATGCCAGGGCAGCCAGCCGAAGGGGCCGGCCGGCAGGTCGGCGATCAGCGCCATCAGCTCCGGGAAATAGCGCGAGACCAAGGCCTGCTCTACCCCGCAGGTCCCAGCGTCAGTACCGCGACGGTGCTATGACCAGAACTCCGCTGCCGCGAACGGGTCAGCCGCATACGTCCAGACCTCGGTCGCCTTGCCGTCGTGGACCTGCATGACATGGACAAGTTTGTCCTGATACTGCTTGCCCGCCCGCTCGGCAGTGATCGTGGCGAGCGAGATCATGTGATTGCCGTTAGCGAGAACGTCGTGCAGCGTGAAACGTGCCGTGCCCCCGGAAAGCTCGGAGATCTTGCCGAACAACGCGATCACCTCAGCGATGCCCTGGTAGTCGCCCGCCAGCGGGCCGCGGCCGGGAACGTGCCACACGACGTCCTCGGCGAGGAACTGACTCTGCAGCGCGCCGAGGTCTCCGCTCCCGAAGGCCGCGTTGGCCTGCCGCACCCGGTCCTCGTCGGACTGCGTCATCTGATCCTCCCTCAAGGCGGCATGCCGTGATCATCGTCTTGACCGCCGGGCAGGCCGTCGAAAGTCCAGCATCCATCAGAACGGACCACACCGTCACTCCCCAGCTACGACACGGGGGCATTCAATCGCGACGGCCGCTTTGAGTGTATATGTCATTGAATTCGGCGCCCGTGCCCAGGAGTTCAGGCTCACGCAGTTCTCAAGTAGCCAAGTAGCGTGTGCTTCGATTCGGCGAGCGTCCTGCAGGACCGCTGGGCCGCATACGTGCGACCTATCAGCAGACTCATCGGTAACCACGCAGACGAGTCAGCCAGCGATGACGTGGGCCCCCGGAGGCCCGTTAAGAGGAGCCCCGCTGAAACACGCGTTAAGTTATGGCACATAGAAACGTTGCCGCTGTAGATAGCTGAGAGGGAGCGGCCCAGGTCGGCAGGTTCGCTCTGACTGCTTATCTTGCCCGATATGCGCCCAACGATCCGCCGGCCGTCCCCGGCCTCATCTCTGACCTGCTGGGCGTGACCCATAAGAGCTTTCCCTCACCCGAGTGGCCCTTCCCTGTCTTGTCCGCAACCCAGCAAAATACCCCGTTCACAATCCCTTTTCAGAACCCAGAAATGAGATCAGAAAATGCCACACCGCCCCCTTGACAAACATAAGAGCATCGATCTGTAATTGATCGAGGCAATTTCGATATGACCGCTCGTCACGCTACGCGCCCCTGGGGGATCGCTACAGAGCCTGTCGTGGTCCACCTGGATCGCGGTCGATTACATGACCTGCCGTTTAACAGAAGGTCTGTCATCGACCCGGGAGCCTTTGCCTAATGCAGCTCCGCAGCCCGCTTTACCAGCAGAAGGGCCTGTCAGGAGCTCGTGGCAGCAGTTTAGCAGGTGTGCCAATGTGTGCCAATGTGTGCCGGGTAATGCCGTTTCGTCCGTGTTATACGTGTGTTGGACCCCTCCCGGGCCCGTACTGACCGGAAAATAAACGACCTCAATTGGGCGCGCAGTAGCGGACCCGGGTGGCTTTATGGCGTCAACAGCCACAACCAGCATTAACTGTCCATCTTTCAGATCATTCCCGGGTGGGGCATTCGGTTAAGTCTTATGTCGACCAGCGTGTCGGGCGTATCTTTATCGAGTAAAAGGCTACTCATGGCACATTCGCCGCAGAATCGCAACAAGGTAACACTGCCGGAGACACTCTATTACTGCAGTCCTGTTTTGTGAAATTTGATGACCCACCCCCGATTTTCGCCCAGGCTCATGGCCCCGGAGGACCTGCAGCGCCCGCCTAGCCCACTGCCCCGTCGGTCACCTACGAAGAAGCCGTACCATCGCTGAACCCACACAGAATCGCCAGTTACGCACGGTCACGAGCACAGAATAGTGGCGATCATAACCCGACCAGATCGGCGGATCTCGCGTGGTGACACCGGCCAGCGGCTCAGACGCAGCACGCCGTCGCTGCGGAGCGGAGCCGATTCTCCGTGCCGACTCTGCGCGCGTTGGTAAGGGCGCTTCTGTCGGTGTCTGTGCGTACAGGTCGTCCTGTTACGGGCAGATCAGGCAGGAGCAACGGGCCTGTCCCGGTGAGGCCGGGTTCGCCGCGGCAAACCGGTCTGTGCGAATCGAGCTGGTTTACCTGGCGGTATCACCGAGCTGGCCGAATGCGGCCGCGAGCTGATGGCTGGCGCCACGGCCCTCCAGCTCGATCTGGTGGCCGCCTTGCATGATGATGGTGAGCTTTTGCCAGCTCCGGCCCGGGGTGGCCTCGATCGCGGTGATGCGCTCCAGTGGCACATGGCCGAGGTACTCGCCGACCTGGTTAAGCATCGGATCCGCGCTCCAGACATGCAGGGCACCGGCCGAGAGCCCGAGCACCACCGCGGCATCCAGCGGCACGTCGGTCTCCTTGGTGATCTTGCCAGCCGCCGCCCGGGCCGCGGGACGGGCGATGAAGTAGTTACCTAGCGGGGTCAGCATCCTGGTAAAGCTCACCGCGGTGGTGACCCGCGCGAAGGTGGCGGCCAGCAGGTCCAGGCCGCCTTCCTGGCCGGCTAGCCCGGTCACGAGTTCCTCATCCTTGAGATGCACCGGAAACCCTCCTGCTCCGCGCTGACCTGGGACCAGCGACTCGGGTTGTGCCTGGAAACGGGGGGAAGATCACCGGAAGACTTCCAGACTCCCATTCGCTCTGCTGTCCGACCACGCTAGTGCGGCCGGCGGCGCCTGGGCAGTGTCATGCATCAGCGGCATGGCATGACACATGTCATCACTCGATCAAGTTCATCAGCAGGCCGCAGAATCCCCAGATCTGCGTAACGAAGCCGACCACGCCTGGAAGCAGAAGCGACGCCAGATCGGCGGCACTGTGCGCGTTCTCCTCGCTTCCCCATCACTCAGCGTCACGCTTTCGATCGACGAAATCTTGAGGCCGTCCTGCGTCTGATCCGTTGCGTCTGATCCGCTGGAGGTTTCATCGGCCGTGGTCAAGCGGTCCAGTTCATGATGTCCCTCAGCAAATAAGCTGGAGTTTGTCATGGCTAACCCGACCGGCGGCGAGATCGGCCAGCTCCGCGAGGAAGAACTGCCCGTTGTCCGGGTGATCGTCCCGCCCGACCCTAGCGGCCGGGTGTTCGAGGATGACCTGGATCCCGGCGACCTGGTATTCGACGGCGAGCTGACACCCATGCTCGTCTGGCACGAGCACTACCCGGTCGGCCGCGGCTGGCGATCCGGCTGGGTGCTCAGCTATGACACCGACGGCAAGGGGAGCCCAGACGACTACATCGTCGGCCTCGGCCTGCCGGATGTCGATGCCGCCGTGGCGCGGGCTCGCAAGTACTTGCGCGCAGTCGGCTACCCCGCCGCTGGCTGGCCGTCGTCATGACCACCGCAGCAGGCCGGCTCCGCGCCCGGGCCGGCCACCAAGGCAACCAGGCGCGGCGCACCTCACGCGGATGGGCTCACGCCTACCTCGGTTGTCAGCAGCGCTGGTCGCCGCTTCGCCGGGTCCCAAGCCCGCCGCACGCGGGGTAGTGTGTCCGGGTGCCTATCGAGCGGCGTGATTTTTTCCTGCTCGTCGGTGCGGCCACCGTCGGAGCCGGGCTGGCTGGCTGCACCAGCGCGCGCCAGGCCGACGAGCCGTCTGGCGGCAACCATCCTGGGTCATCCGCAGCCGCGCCGTCGCCCACGGCGAGCCCGCGCGGCGACGCGAGCATGCAGCCGAGTGCGCAACTCGGCCCGCAAGTCGTGCACGGGCCACGAGGCCGGCCTCAGGTGGCGCTCACCTTCCATGGTCAAGGACCGCTGTCGATGGCCGATGCGCTGCTGGCCGAGGCAGAGCGGGCCGGAGCGAGGGTCTCGGTGCTCGCCGTCGGGACCTGGCTCGAGCAATACCCGCAGATTGCGCAGCGGGTCCTGAGCGGGGGCCACGACCTGGGCAATCACACCATGCACCACCTGGATATCGCGGCTATGGACGCCGCTGGCGCCTACGCCGAGATCGCCGGGTGCGCGCAGCGGCTGCGCGTCCTGACCGGATCGGCCGGCAGCTGGTTCCGGCCCTCGCAGACGCAGTACGCGACGCCGCTGATCGAGCAGGAGGCCCGCAAAGCGGGTTACCGGACCTGCGTGTCTTATGACGTGGACTCGCTGGACTACACCGATCCCGGACCGGACGCGATCGTCGCCACCGTGCTCGGCTCGGTGCGGCCAGGGTCGATCGTGAGCCTGCATTTCGGCCACTCCGGTACCGTGACCGCCCTGCCCGTGATCCTGAGCGGCCTGGCCAGCCGGAGGCTGCGTCCGGTCACCCTGACCGCCTTGCTGTCCCCGTGACGGCCCGTGCGGCCCGGCTGGCGGGCACGCTAGCCGCGGTGCTGGCCGCTGGGGCGATCATGGCCGGGTGCGGTGGGAGCACGGGCGTACCGGGTCCGCCGTCGGTCTATCTCGGTACGGTGGTAGACCGGCCGGTGCCGGCCGGGATCGTGGACCTGCCGCTGACCACGGACGCTGGCCGACCGACGAGCCTGGGTGCCTGGCGCGGCCAGGTGGTGGTGCTCGCGGACTTCCTCACCTTGTGCCAGGAGACTTGCCCGCTGACCACGGGAAACCTGCTGGTGATGGATCGCGCGGTCATGGCGGCGGGCCTGGGACACCGGGTGCGCTTCGTGGAGCTGACCGTCGACCCGGAGCGGGACACCCCGGCCCGGCTGCGCGCGTACCGGGCGCTGATCGGGGCGCCGGCGAACTTGCTGCTGCTTACCGGCCGCCTGGCGGTGATCGAGCGGATCTGGCGATATCTCGGGGTCTGGTACCAGCGGGTCGGCGAGGACAGCCCGCCCGGGATCGACTGGCTGACGGGCCGGCCGCTGACTTACGACGTCGACCACGAGGACGCCCTGCTCTACCTCGACGCCTCCGGTCGGGTGCGCTTCGTCGTCGTGGGCTCGCCCAACGCGTCCGGGGCGCCCGTCGCGCCCGCCCTGCGCCGCTTCCTCAGCGCCCAGGGCCGCGCCGACCTCAGCCACCCCGACGCGAGTACCTGGACCGCGGCAGCAGCGCTCAGCCCGATCGCCTGGCTGACCGGGCGGCCGATCCGGCCAGCCGGCAGCTGAGCTGGCCGACGGCTGGGGCCGGCGACGCTCACGCGCGGCTGACGGGCAGGCGCAGGGTCACCGAACCGGCGCGGGCGAAGTAAAAGGTGATGGCCAGGCTCGTGCCGGGCGGCAGGGCCGAGCCCGGCTGGACCGTCAGGGTCGCGGTCGCGGGCGGGGACGCGCCGCCTGACCGTCCCGGGATCAGCAACGGCCCGTAGTGGAGCCAGGTGTCCACGACGGCCGGCGACGGGGTCTCGGCCCCGCAGCCGGACAGGTCGGGCAGCTCTCCGACATTGACCTGCTCGTGGCGGACCGCGACCGGGGCGCCGTCCGCGGCGGTCGCAGCGTCCAGCTGATCCGAAGGCTGCCCGCTGGTACTGACCTGCACACTGGCGGTCAGCGTGCCGCCCGGGCCAGGGGCCAGCGCGGTGGCGCTGACCGTGACCGGGCCCAGCCGGGTGAGCACGGTGTCCGGAGCCGGGGCCGCGCCCGCGAACCCGAGCAGGGCCAGGCCGGCCAGCGCCAGTCGGAAGACTCTCATCGGGTGATCCCGGTGTGACCCAGGGAGTAGCGGCCCGGCTGAGGCCATACGCACAGCCCGTGCGGTTGCACTCCCACCGGGATCTTGGCCAGCAGGTGGCCGGTCGCCGTGGCGACGGCGTAGACGACGTTGTCGTAGCGTCCGGACACCCAGAACACCTTCCCGTCCGGGGACAGGTTGCCCATGTCCGGGCTGCCCCCGCCCGGGATCCGCCAGGTGGTGACGATCTTCCTGGTCGCGAAGCCGATCACGGTGATCGTGCCGTTGCCACGGTTCGTCACGTAGAGAAAGCGGGCGTCGCGGCTCGGGTACAGGCCGTGGGCGTCCGGGCCGGTGGGGATGAACCCGGCCACCCGGAACGTCGCGGCGTCGATCAGCCAGATCCCGGCGTGGTTCTTGTCGGCGACGTAGAAGATGCGCCCGGCCGGGTCGAGCTTGATGTCCTGCGGCGCCGAGCCCGGCAGGTTCAGGTAATCCACGACCTTCAGCGTGTGCAGATCGACCCGGACCAGCCGGCCGCCGAACTCGCAGGTGGCGATCAGGTAGGCGCCGGTCGCCGCGAAGTCGACGTGATCCACGCCCGCGCAGTCGACGTGGATCCGGTGCTCGAGAGCGAAGGTATGCGGGTCACGGAAGTCCAGGTCTTGGCGGGACTCGGCCACCACGATGGCGTAGCGCCCGTCGGGAGTGAAGTACATGTTGTACGGGTCGTCCACCGCGATGTTCGGACCGGCCCGCTGCCCGGTGCGGGGATTGATCGGGGTGAGGCTGTTGCCCAGGTCATTCGTCACGTACAGCGTGCGCATGTCGTAGGCAGGCACGACGTGCTGGGGGTTGAGCCCAGTCTGGTAGGTCCCTATCACCTTGTAGGTCGCCGGGTTGATGACGGTCACCGTAGAGCCGCCGCTGTTCGGCACGTAAATGCGGTACGGCACCCCGCGCACGGCCGGGCCGAGCATGTTCGCCCCAGCATCGGCGTAGATGTTCGCCGGGTTCGGCACCGGAGGCATCCCCGGCAGCGGCTCCGACAGGTCCACTACCGGGCTCGCCACCCGCCAGATTTCCGCCGCACTGGAAGCCGAACGGACAGGCGCATCGCGCCCCGCACTCGAATGGTCCGTCCGGGCCGGCGCGGGTACCGCGGGGTGCGACGTCGGCCAGAAGATCATCACCCCGGCTGCGATCACGGCCACGGACACGCTGCCGAACCACACCGCTCGCCGCGCCCGCTGGCCCGCCGGCCAGCCAACCTTGCCCATGCCGATCCTCCCTGCACGACCCAGCCGGGCGGCGCTCGTCCGTCCTGGTACCTGCGGAGTCCGAGATCAACGCCGGAGACGCTAACCCGCTCCCCGGTCTGGCCGGTGATTACACTCAAGCCAAGGCAGTAAACCACAGCCCGTTCGGCGCTGAATTGCCCGGTGTGACCACAGACAGGCAGTGAATACTACGGACGACCCCGATCGCGCCTGCTGGCCGCGAAGGGGGCCCTGCGAGCGGCAGTGCCCGGATCAGCCATACCGCCCGGACCGCTCACCGGGCGTGACGATGACCTTGAGTATCTCATCGCATTCGTCAACTAGGCGGCTATCTCCGGCGGCGCGCTGCTACATGTAGCGGGCCTGCCACATGCAGGCAACCCACCCCAGCCCGCGGGTGAGATTCCTCGATGCCGGGAGCGGCCGCCCGCCACTCCCGCGCCGACTCGGACACGACTGTCGCCTCGAACTCGGGTTCACTACCCATTACTCGGAGAGATCAGGCAGAGCTAACTCCGCCGGGGAGAAGGGGCACTTGTGGAATTCGAGTCAGGGAAGACCAAGACAGCGCAGGTCGCCGACTAGAGGCGCCGGATGATCGCATCCGGCGGATGGAATGTTGGTCAGCCCGTCCCCGGCCTCACGGGCCTGGAAAACGAGTACGGGGTGTCGTTCGGCACGGTCAGGGCGGCCCAGTAGGTCCTCGTCGATGAAGGACTGCTGTCCAAGCCCGAGCAAGGGATCTCCACCCGTGTCATCGCCAGGCCAGCCGCGCCCGACGCTCTCGACGCCACCGCAAATGCTCGGCTCGCCTACCGTACTTTGGGCGAACAGATTGAACGCCTAGCGGAAATCGCTGGCCGCGAGCACTGCCCCGGCGCTTTGGACCTGCGGCGGCTCGGCAACCGCCAAGTGCATGACTACGCCAGGTTCAGCGCCGCCGCCGCGGCGCTCGCCAACGGCTACCGCCACGTCCATCTCGTTGGCCCCACCACTCGGCTGATGGCCGATGACCGTATGGCCCAGGTCAACTCGCGGCGCCTACCCGGCTCGCCGTGGCAGTTCAGCATAAACCGCATCGTTGTAGATGATGCGGCGGCGGTCATCTTCGTCGATCTCACCGGCGACCATCCGGACTTCTATGTAGCACCGGCTCAGTGGGTGCATGACGACGTGCAGCGCCGCTACGACCAGTGGCTGGAAAATAAAGGCGGCACCCGTCCGCGCAACCCGGCAAGTGACCATGCCACCCTCGAACTGGACCAGATCAGCCGCTGGCACCGCCGCTGGGACGTGCTAGCAGGTAGTGAGATCCCTGGACCGTAGGGTCTCACCGCTTCCGGCTTAGCCGTCAAGAACCAGTTGTTACCGTGTTTTGATGGAGAAAGGCTTCAGTTGTGGCGGCACATCACCAAATTCGAAAAGTAGCATATTCTATGGTCGCGCAGTCTGTAGATGGAGAATTTATCCTGGCCCGCATTATCGCAGAGATGAAGGCGAGGCGCAGCGGATACTCGGAGCAGACCATCAGGACTCATGTTACGTCGCGAATGTGCGCTCACGCACCGAGGAATCATGCAGTCGTTTATAATGACTTCTGGTGCATAGACCGCGGTAGCGGGCGATACCGGCTGTTCAATCCGGATAGTGACACGCCCGTCCGCTGATCAATCTGTGTCGTGCGCACGTTGTGTCAGCGGTCCAGCGCCGATCATCCTGATATGCGCTATCGCGGATGGTATCTGCCATCCTTCAATCGCCGCACATAGGCGGCACTGCTCGAGGTGTTTCAGGCGAGGGCTGATTACGCAGCGCGATGCGGACCGTCCTACCTCAGTGAGCCGATCGCCGATTAGGAATTCCTACTGAACCGATAGGCTTACGTCAAGCGTGCGCGCAGATCGGCCGATCTCGCGCGGCGCTCTTGGCCAGTGTCGTGTCGTGCCCGACGGCAAGGGGAAGTCTCATCCGGGCTAAACGCTAGGCTTCTGGCTTAGCCGGCATGCGCTGTCTCTAGCCCAGTCGGCGTGACCCGTCAGCACTCGGAGCGGCGAACTGGTTCCTGTACCCATTAGTCCTGCCTCCAGGTGCCTCATTCCGCGTCTGCCGGGATTGCCGGACGGCGATGTAGTGACTGACGGTCGGTGCCGGTACGGGTGGTCACCGTGACACGGAGGAAAATCAGGGATGGCAGAACGTAACCGCAGACCAGTCAAGGACTTGTGAGCGGCTGCACTAGCTGCGGGCAGGGTGAGCTCCCGTGGTCAGGATCCGCTGGATAAGGTCGGTGCTGAACTGGCCGTAGCCAGTTGCGGCCCAGGTAGTTGGGGCCTCGTAGTAAGGGACGTCCTTGCCGGTGCTGGTGTCGGCCAGGACGGAGGGAAACTTGCGCTGGGCGATCGCGTCGGCGCAGGCGTCGCAGGCGTGGACGTCCAGGGCCTGGTGGCCGCCCTGGGCCCGCCACCGGGTCTGGCGTGTGCCTTCGCCGTGCAGCGGGTTGAAGAAGCACAGCAGGGAAGGCGGCGGTGCCGGCTGGCCGGATTGCCGGGCCAGTGCTGCTTCCGCTGCGCAGCGCCCCATGTGCGTCAGCACGAGGACGCCGGCCAGGTCCGGGATGCCGGATGCGCTGTCTAGCACCTGGCCGGCGGCGGTGTAGGCGTCGAGGGCCCGGGTGAGGTCTGCCTCTTCCTGGTCGGAGTGCGGCTCGGGCGTGCCTTGGGCGGCACCTGCCAGCCCGGGCTGCTCGAGGAACTCGCCGAGCGCGAGGAGCTGTTCCCGTGCCTGAGTGCGGAGTTCGTCTGCGGTCGCGGCCCGCGCGGCGTCGACTACGGTGCTGGGCGCGTAAGCGGTGTCGGCCGCCGTGCCCGGCGCCGAAAGTGGCGCCTGGCTGCGTGCGCGGCGCCTGCGGCGACGCCTCCGCGCGAGGGCGATGGCCCCTGCCCCGCCAACGGTGAAGGCGGCGAGCGTTGCCCCGGCAATGGCGCCGCCGTCCGATGACGGGGTGGCAGCCTGGCCGCCCTGCCCGGGATCCGCGAGTGCCGCCTGGTAGGCGGACTCGGCTTTGCCAGCGTCGATCAGCCGCACGCATTGCAGGAACTCCTGCCACACTGGCGGGGGGTTTTGCGTGTACGGTGTCATGTCAACGGCCTGGGCAGCGTCGGCTGCGTGGTAGGGAGGGGCATCGAGCCCCTGCGGGTCCGACGGCCAGGTGTAGGCGTCTATGTCGTTGCTTTCGGTAGCGTCCAGCGTCAGGTAGATGCCCGGCTGGCCCAGCTCGTCCTGTACCACGTCTGCCAGTTGTTCTGACGATGACCACTGGCTGCCGCTGACCAGTGGGACGGCCAGGACGAACACCCGTGTCGGGGCCTTGCTGATCGCGGCGAGGATGGACTTGCGGGCGGATGACGGGAACGCGCTGCTGAGCGACGGGTCAACGTACAGCGGCGACTTGCGCAGATCGCCGGCGATCTGCGAGCCGGGTACATCCTGCCCGGCGGCTCGAGCTGCCTGAGCCGGCGTTGCGCTGGCCAGGGCAGCCAGCACGAGCATCGCGATGCCGGCGAGTACAGCGAGCAGCCGGGTCACGCCAGCGGCGCAGCGGTAAGAATTACCGAACATCAGGATGCTCCTTACGAGTGATTCTTTACAGAGCGGGCCCCGGGCAGGTAAGCGGTGCCTGGTGTTTAGCTACATCTTTTACCGCTGGGAACGGGCCGCTCGCGGGGTCCGGTTCAGGCGGTCGCGCGGGCGTTAGGAATGCGTAAGAAGTTATGGTTCAGTAAGGGCAAGGACGCGAGCCGGCTGGCTGGAATCCCGCTCAGCGAGAACAACCCAGACATGGTCCGGCTGGACGCGCGCAGCTCATCGATGGCAGCCGGACCGCGAACGCGACCTGGCGCTCGGCCTGGTGCCCTCTTGGTCTCGGCGGGCGACCCGCCACCATTTGCCAGCCCTGGACGCATGAACCGAAAGGAACAGAAGCACTCAAGTCAAGATGCGCGAAGAAGGTCGCCTTGCCCTGCCGGCATCCCGTTTCGCGCTCAGGCGAGCAGCTTGACGATGGCGGCGACACCAATGACGACGATTATGCCCCGCAGTACGGCGGGCGAAAGCCGGCGACCCACCTTCGCGCCGAGCATGCCGCCGAGGACGGCGCCCAGGGCGATGAGGCCGGCCGCAGTCCAGTCCACGTGCGCGGTGAGGACAAAGACGATCGCCGCGACGAAGTTCGCGACTCCGGCGAGGACGTTCTTGAGCGCGTTCTGCCGCTGGATCGGCTCGGCGAGCAACACTCCGAACAAGCCCATCAGCAGCACGCCCTGGGCTGCCCCGAAGTAGCCGCCGTACACGCCGGTCAGCAACGTGAGGATCCACAGCACAGGCGTTATCGCCTCGCTCGGCCGGTGCCGTGTGCGGGCCAGGCCGGCCGTCAGCTTCTTGCCGAAGACGACAAGCAGCAGCGCCAGCACGATCAGCACCGGCACAATCGCCTTGAAGGCACCGGCCGGGAGGGTCAGCAGCAGGACCGCGCCGACGACCCCGCCGATCACCGACGCGATGCCCAGCGTGATCGCCCGCGCGCGTTGTCCCTCCAGTTCGGCCCGGTAGCCGTAGGCGCCGGCGAACGAGCCCGGGAACAGGCCGACGGTATTGGAGACGTTGGCCGTGACGGGCGGCAGGCCCACGGCCAGCAGGACCGGGAAGGTGACCAGGGTGCCCGAGCCGACGACGGTGTTGATGGTGCCCGCGGCAATGCCCGCCGCCAGGACGAGCAGGCACTGCCAGACGTTCACGCTGCCTCCCTCAGCCGCACGGGCTTCGAGCGGTGCTGTCCCGTGTGCCGGAACCCAGGTCCGCGCAGGCCATCGGCGAGCGCGGGCCCGAGACCCCGTCCACGCCGATCTCAACCAAGACGATACCGGTGACGGCAGGCTCGGCAAGCTGTCCAGCCGAGAGGTCGTCGTCCGCGATAACGTCCGGACCCGCCGCCGAACAGACCAGTACCGTGCCGGCGCCAAGGCGCCGCATCATTCGAAACGCGACCACGGGGCGCAGATAGTGCGAGCTCGGGTCGGCGACAGACTCCTTCCGGTCGAACGTCTCGATGCCCTCGGGGCTGCCGCGACGGTAACCGGTGTTGTAGGAGTTAATCATCGTGGCGTCGCCGTCCAGGTAGGTGGAGCGTACCTCGGTCAGGCCCACACTGTCGGAGCGAACCAGTGGCCAGTCACCGCACCCCGGGCACCGGCTCTTCGGACAAGCCACTCCCGGGCCCGGTCACCACCCTACGACCGCGGCTAGCGACCCAGCGCCCGGGCCTGCGGACGCCCGCGGCAGGGCTGGCCATTCCCCGGTCGCTGCCCCACTGCCGTCAGCGCAGCCGCAGGTCCAGGTGGAGCGCCCGCAGCCAAGCGAGGACGAACGACCTGGAGGCGCAGCAAGACGACAGTCACACTCGGCCACGAGGAAGGCTAAGGGCAAGATTCACTCGTAAATCTAAAGCGCCCGGAGGCCGCTCCACACGCCGGAAAGGGCACCAACGGAACCTCTTGACACAACGAGTCTTTCGTTCTGCGCGTGCTTTCGCCCCTACCCGCGCTTCCGCTGTCGGGACGCGAGGGGAGATGGCCAGCTCGATGCGGCGGAACGGCACTGCCTACTGGCGGGCCTTGTCGATGGCATTGTGGAGCTTGTTGAACCCCACCCATCCCCAGTAGACGCGGTGGTGGGTGATCAGCCCGTTCTCGAGATCCATGGACTCGACCACGTCCGTCTGGTCGCCCTTCGGGGTTTCGCGCGGATACTCCCAGATCAACAACCGCCCGTCGGAGAAGTACCGCCCGCTGCGGAACCAGTCCTCGAAGACCCCTTCGCCGCTGCGGGCCTGGAAGCTTTGCGCGAAGAACTGCGCGATGGCGTCTCTGCCGTGCACGACGGCGTCCTCGCGCTCAGGCCACAGGGCCAGCACGGCCGGGGTCTCGAGCACCCGTCGTGCGCGTATATGGCGGCCATGCCCTCGGCGTCCTGGTCCTTGACGGCCCGGTGCCATTCGTCGAAGACGTGGCGGATCTGCTCGTCGGTGTTGTTCGTCGTCATTTCTGCGCTCTCCTCGTGTTCGTCTATCGCCGGGTCGCGTTCGGCGCCGGCCCCAGGGAGATGTGGGCTGTCATGCGGACACTGCCTCGGCGAGAGGGTTTACCGGAGTAGCGCCAGGAACCGCCTGGGAGGCGGCGGAAAGATGCGGCCGCCTGCGGGCTGCCCCGCGGTGGCCCGCGCCGGTGAGATGATGGCCGCCTGCTGACGGCAGATGACGTCAAGGTGATCGCCGGTCCAGATCATCCGGACCGCGGTGGCGGTGGCTTTGCCGTCGTTGTCGAGCAGGTCGCGGCGTACGGCCCGGACAAGGCGGCTGTCGGCGGCCTTGTCGTGAGCGAGCGGCTGGGGTAGCTCACCGCCGGTGATCATGATGGTCGCGAGACCGTCGTACCAACCCGTGACGCGCGGTCAGCCGTACCCAGGATCTCCTGGCGTGCAGCGGCTACGTCGCCGCCGGATGGGCCGTCCTCGCCCCGCCACAGGTCCAGCACCGCGTCAGCCTCCAGACGCAGTCCGACGACCCCGGTGACCAGCCCGGCCACATCGGCAAGCGGGAGGCGTTTCGCACCGCGCTCGGCCAGGAACGTGCGGAACGCGTCATCTAGCCGACGCGATGCCGCAGCGGCCCGGGCAGCGTCGCCCGCCAGAGCGGGAACCGCGGGCGCGGCCGGGTCGCTGCGCGACATCCCGGATCGCACCGTGTCGGCGAGGTAGCCTGCGCCGTCGGCGTACGCCTCCGCCAGCGCCTGGCGGAGCGCGGGCGCCGCGCCTCGCGGCCAGAACAGGACACCCACGACCAGGCTCACGCCGACCCCGAGGGCAACGTCTTCGATCCGCACCAGGCCGACGCGCCATCCGGCCGGCTGGATGATGTTGAACAAGATCACCACGGTGAGCGTGAACGCCGCCTGCCCGCCAGCGAACGAGATGACCGCCGGAGCGACCCCGGCGAGAAAGACCGCCAGCGGCAGCAGGAACCACAGCAGCGTGGTGTTCGTGCCGATCCCCACGAGCAGGGCCGCGCCGACGATGAAACCCGCTACTGTGCCGGCCATGGCGCGAACGGCTTCCTGCCCGGTGTTCAGCGCATTCGAGCGCAGCACCGACAGCGCGCCCAGGACCAGCCAGAACGCGTGCTGGACCCCGGTCAGCCTCGCCGCGAGCACCGCCAGTCCCAGCCCGGCGGCACCACGCAAGCTGTTGTGCAACCAGACCGAGTGCGGCTCGAGATAAGACGTGATCCGCTCCCGCGCCGCGGACAAAGTCCCCGGCACGCCCTCGGGCTGGCGGCCCAGCCACCGCTCCCGCCAGCTCCGTCGCTCGGCGGCCGCGGTCAGCCCGACGTTGCGCGCGATGAGCGAGACCGCGTAGCTCAGCTCCTCCGCACGGAACGCGGGGTCAAGCGAGGTGATGAACTCGCCGACCAACTCCCCGCCTGGTGCCGGGTCACTCGCCGGCGGCTCAGGCTCGGCCAGCGGGCCGGCCACGGCCGGGTCACGCGCCGGCCGTATGGACCGGTCCGGCAGGCCGGCCGTCACGCCCTCTTGCATTTTCGCGTGCGCGGCAGCCAGTTCGGTCAGCGCGGCGTCGAGCTCATCGCTGCTCCCGCCCCTGGAGCCGAGGAGCTCCGCGGCCCGGTCCAGAACCGCGGCCGCGGCCTGCCTGACCCTCAGCGCTGCGCGGTGGACGCCGTCGCGGTGCAGCCCGGGCTGAATGACAATGCTGTTTAGCCAGATCAGCTCGTCTACCAGGCGCACGGTCGTCCTAGCCGGAGTGCTCAACCCGGTCGGGCGGTAGGGCGTCGCCAGGAAGGCAGTGCGCAGCGCCTCGACGGCCTGGTCCGCCTGCGCGACCGCGTGATCGCGATCCAGCGCGAATTGTCCGTCCATCCCGCTGAGATGGAACGCGACCCCCGCATGCAGCAGGGCGGCCAGGGCCCAGCAGGCGGCGGCCGCCGCACCACGCAGCCGGTCGCGCGCGGGCGCGGGCCAGAGGAGCGCCGTCGCGACCAGCGCGGCGCCTGCGGCCATCCCCCAGCCGGCCAGCCGGCCGGGCACGGCCGACGCCGGAGCGGCCAGCGACACCGGCAAGATGAACGCCAGCAGCAGCGCGGTGGTCGCCCCGGCCAGCACTGAGCTGACCACGCCGGCAAAGATCACGCCGAACCCCGCCACCGCCATCGCAACGGCCGCGAGCCACGCGGTCTGCGAAGCCAGCGTGGCCAGGCAGACGAACAGCCCGCCGGTCACGGCGAGTGCTGCCTGCGCCTGGAGCCGTTCCGCCATGGGGCCGCCGAAGTCGACCAGGAGGAGCATCGCGAACGACCCGAACGCCGCGAACGTAGCCAGCTGCGGGTTGCCGATGACCTTGTCGCCCAAGGCGAACATGGCCGGCATGATAATCGCTGCCCGGGTGGCACGGCGCAGCGCGGCGAAGCCGCGGTCGCGCTGGCCCAGCCACCGCAGGGGGTGCACGCGGACTCTGGACGGGCGGACGGCCGGGTCGGTCATGGTGGTCACGGTGCCCTCCTTGTGCCGGGCCGGGCGCCTACTGGGCCACGGTGAGGAGCGGCTTGCCCTTTTCCACGACGTCGGTGGCCAGTGCGGTGCCGGTGCCGGTGCCGGCGTTGCGTACCGCGTGGACTATCCCGGCCGGGACGGTCAGGGCCTCGCCGGCGTTGTACACCTTGGCGGGCTGGCCGTCGATCTGGTACTCCAGCGAGCCTGCCAGGACGTAGATGATCTCCTCACCCGGATGGGTGTGCCGGACCGGGGGCGAGTCCGGCTCGATGTCGAGGCGCGACTGGATCATCTCGCGTCCGGGGACGGAAAGGTCGTGGCGCTGCAGGCTGGTGCGCCACAGTCCCGGCGCGAACTCGACCGCCGTGCCCGGGATGTTGCCGTGCTCTTGGGTGGTGCTCATCTCGGCCTCCCTGAGGGTGGTGTCAGGAATGACGCTACGATTCCCGCCGCGGCGTTCCGCCAGGGACATCCCTGGCGGCTGACCCTGGCCTGCACTGTCCCCGGGCCGTCCCGTACACGAGCCCGGACGCGCGCTTGCAGGCATTACCGGTCCTCTTCATGGCAGTTACGTGCCGCACCGGTGACATTCCCCTGGCAGCGACCCTGGTCTGCGATAGGGCGGTGCTCAGAGCTCGTGACAGCTGCAGGTGTGGCCGTGCTCCACATCGCCGAGGACGAGCCGGGCGATCGACCTACCCAGGCTGCTCATGCAACACAACGAGCCGGTGCATGTGAAGGTAGGACACCGTGCCCGCGACCAGCGCCAGCAGCGCCACGCATCCGGTCGTTGTCCGCCTGATCCAGCGATCTGCCGGTCCGGTCACCGCTGCGCCCTGAGGATCAGCTCACCGATGATCGCAGGCATGTACGTACCTGGCGACTCGCTCCTCGGACCCAAAAACCGGGAATTCCCTAAATCAGACATGGCTCGAACACGTCGGCAGGCCACCGGCTCGCGCTCGCTGCCTGCCGTCCGCCGGGCCCTCGCGGCCCCTCCCCGCGGGGAGGCGGCCATGATCCCCCGCTCATCACTCCCTTATTCCGCCGCGTGCCCGTCCGGGCGGCCGACAGGACGGGCACGGCCCGCCGCCTGCCCGCCGCCGCCAGCGCGAAGTTGCCGACCAGGGTGTCCGGCCAGGGACTTCACAGGCGCAATCGGTCGCCCGAGGCGCGACCGTAACGGTACGCACTCTTCCGGCCGAGTTAGGTGTGCCTGCGATGTCGAAGTACGCTTTCCCTGCTCCCGTGCTCTCCGGGCCGGCCGCGTCATGACGGGCAAGGTCGCTGTCATCACGGGAGGCTCCCGGGGTATCGGCGCCGGGCTTGTCGCCGGGTACCGGGGGGAGGGCTGGGGGGTGGTGGCGAGCGCCCGTGCGATCGAGCCGTCGGAGGACGCCGATCTGGTCACCGTCGCCGCGGACATTACCCAGCGCGCTACCGCCGAGCGGATCGTCGATGCAGCGCTGCGACGCTTCGGCCGCATCGACACCCTGGTCAACAACGCTATCGTGTTGATCTCCAAGTCGTTCACCGACTACACCGCCGCCGACTACGCGGCGGTCGTCGGGGTCAACCTGGCCGGGTTCTTCTGGCTTACCCAGCGTGCCGTCGACGAGATGGCCAGCCGGTACGGCGGTCACGTCGTCAACATCATGGCCACCGAGGCCGAGTCCGCGAATTCCGGGACGCCTGCGGTGCTGGCCGCGCTGACCAACGGCGCCTTGGCGGCGGCGACTAGGTCCCTGGCCACTGGGTACGCCTGTTACGGCGTCCGGGTCAACGCCGTCTCGCCTGGCATCATCCAGACCCCGGTGTACTCGCCGGAAAGTTGCGACGACCTCGGTGACCGGCTTCGCCCGCCCGGGCGGCCCGGCCAGGTCAGTGACGTCGTCGACGGCGTCTTGTTCCTGGAGTCCATGCCCGACATCACTGGCGAGATCCTGCACATCGACGGCGGCCAGATCGCCGGTCGCTGAGGCCGCGGCTAGGCTGGCTGGCCGTCCTGTCCTTGCCGTGCCAGCGCGGCGTGCAGTTCGCGGCGGGAACTGAGGCCGAGTTTGGTGAAGATCTTGCGCAGGTGCCATTCGACCGTGCGCGCGGACAGGAACAGCTGGGCGCCGATCTCCGGATTGGTCAGGCCGTCACGGGCCAGCCGGGCGATGTGGGCTTCCTGCCGGGTCAGCGTGGTGAAGGTCTCGGCGCCGCGCTTGCGTACCGTCTCGCCGGTGGCGACCAGCTCGCGGCGGGCGCGCTCGGCGAATGCCTACATGCCAATTGCGGTGAGCATGTCGTGGGCCGCTCGCAGCTGCTCGCGCGCGTCGAGGCGCCGGTCCTCGCGGCGCAGCCACTCACCGTAGACCAGATGCGCGCGGGCGAGCTCCGGACGAAGCTGCGTACGGCCCAGCCGGCCGATCGCTTCGCGATAGCGGTCGTCGGCGTCGGCGCCGTGGCTGAGCAGTGCCCGGCAGCGCGCCTCAATGCCGAGGGCGACATCGTTGCCGCAGGGCTGGGTGGTCTCCGCAAGCCGTTCGAGCGCATCGCGGGCGAGCTCGAGGTCGCCTGCGCGCGCGGCCGCCTCGACGAGCTCGGGCATTGCCCACATGGACATCCACGGGTTCAGGGTGTTCGAGGTGGCCTGCTGCGCCGCCGACGCCGCCTCCTTATACCGGGCGAGGCCGTTGTACAGGACCGCGGCCGTCCAGTGCGCCCAGGCCGCCGCCATCCCTTGCCCCTCGGCTGCGGCAAGCTCGATCGCGCCCGCTATCGCCGCGGAGGCCTCGGCTTCCCTGCCTTGCAAGGCCAGCAGCCTCAGCAACGTGTAGGGCGCGATAGGGCTTCCGGTCGCCGCCGCCACGCTGTCGGTCTCCGCGATGACTGCGACGGTTCCCGCGAAGTCGCCCATTCACGGGCTCACTATGCCCAGCTGGTTGAGGAAGATCGGCAGCTGCGCAAGCGCGCCGACGTCACGGACCAGCTGGACCTGCCGTGCCGAGATCGCATGCAGGCTGTCGAAATCCCACACGATAGTGGAGGCCACCGTGGCCATCCAGCCCCACCGCAGGACGTCCTCGACGGGAATACTGGTGAGCACATTCGCCGCGCGTTGCAAGATCGCGGCGGCGGCGGCGGGTCCGCCGGTGGTCAGCAGGGCAACGCCATGGAGGAGCAGGTCCAGAGGACGCGGATCACCTGGCGGCGGAGGGAGGGCCTGGACGGCGTGGCAGATCTCCAGGAGGAGATCCCGCCCCGAGAGCTGCCCCGCCAGCCCGGCCGCGCCCCACGCGGCCAGGTAGGTCTCGCGGGCGAGGTCCAGGTCGAACGGTTCGAGCTGTCTGGCGGCCTTCAGCAGCAGCGAGGGGGCATCGCTGCCAAGACCCGAGGCGAACGCGATGTGGGCCCGTAGCAGGTCGACCCGCACGTGCTGGAACTCGTCGAACGGCCCGTCCTCGGCCGTCGCCAGCAGTTCCAGAGCCTTGCCGAAAGCGCCGGCCTGCATGCTGGCCTGCGCCGCGGCCAGCGTGCGTTCGGCGTGCCGCGCCGGATCGGCGGTCAGCAGCACCGACCGCTCGAGGAACGCCGCGGCTGCGGCAAGCCCGCCCCGGGCCTGCGCCCGGCCGGCGGAGCGCTCGAGTTCCGCGGCGACCTCCTCGTCCGGCCCGCCCGCAGCCTGGGCCCGGTGCCAGGCCCGCCGGTCAGGATCGGCCTGCGGGTCGGTCACCTCGGCCAGCGCCGCGTGCATCTGTTGCCGGTCGGACAACGACGCCGACCGGTAGACCGCCGAGCGCGCCAGCGGATGCCGGAACCGCACCTGACCGCTGAACTCGGCCAGCCCCGCCTCCGCCGCCAGTGTTCCCGCCTGGACCGGGATGCCCAGCCGCCTGGCCGCGCGCCATACCAGCGCCCGGTCACCGGACGGATCGGCGGCCGCCAGCTGCAACAGCCGCCGGGTCTGGTCCGGCATGGCGTCCAGCTGGCGGCGGAAGCTTTCCTCGATCCGGCTCGTCAGCGGCGCGGCGCCGGGCAGGCCGAACCCGCCGGCCAGCTCCGCGGGGGTCAGCCCGCGCGGCAGTTCCAGCAGCGCCAGCGGGTTGCCGCGGGTCTCGGCGATGATCAGGTCGCGGACTCGCGGGTCCAGCGGCCCGGCCAGCGCCCCCTCCAGCAGCACCCGCGCGTCATCGTCGTGCAGCCCGTCAACTTCCAGCTCCGGGAGGCCGGCGAGATCCGCGCTCGGATCGCGGGCCGCGAACACGAGTCCGACCGGGTCGGCCGCCAGCCGTCGGGCCGTGAACCCCAGCGCCTGCGCTGAGGCCTGGTCCAGCCACTGCTCGTCGTCGATCAGGCAGATCAGCGGGCGTTCCCCGGCGACCCCGGACAGCAGGCTCAGCACGGCCAGCCCGACTAGGAACCGGTCCGGCGGCGGGCCCTCGGCGATGCCGAACGCGGTCCGCAGCGCACCGCGCTGTGGTTCCGGCAGGCGCTCCGCGCGATTCAGCATCGGCGCGCACAGCTGATGCAGCCCCGCGAACGCCAGTTCCATCTCCGACTGCATGCCCGCCGCGCGCGCCACCCGGCATCCCGAACCCGACGCGCGCCCGGCCAGGTGGTCCAGCAGCATCGTCTTGCCCACGCCCGGGTCGCCGTGTACCACCAGGACCCCGCTCTCACCGCCCCGGACGGCGTCGACGAGCCGGTCGAGCTCGGCGCGCTCGCTGAGCCGATCCGTCAGCGCCGTCACACGGCCCCGCAGCCGCCTGGGATTTGCGCTCATCGGGCGGCGATCTACCGCATCGTGGTCGCTCGGCGGGGCGTGGTGCTCACACGGCCTCCAGGCTGATCCGGATCACCGCCCCGATGAGGCCAAGACCGGCCGCCACGAGCACCTTAGGTGCCACCCGCGGCAGCCACTGCTCAAGACCACGCCCAGGGATGTATCGGCGTCATGGCTACCAGCCCCTGCCCGCAGGGACCGCGCCATTGCCTTGACAAAAGCGTAACCTGCGAGGAACGAACCGGGCAAGGCTCCGCAAAACGCGGGTCACCGAAACCTCCCGTCCCCATTTCCGGTAGCGGGCGGACCGTCGTAGGCGCGTCGAACGGACCCCGGCTAGTCACAATGACATGCCGGGCCGGCCTGAGCTAACCGAAGGTGAAGGAGTAGGCCTGGCCGCCGGGGTCGAGGAACGTGATCTCGAAATTGTGCCCGGTGACGGATCCAGGTTGGCGGATGAGCTGGTAAAGCCGCTGTTCGGCGGCGGTGCCGTGGCCCTGGCTGTCAAGGTCGGTCCCGTGGGCCGGGCCCGGCGGCTGCCCGTCCAGGAGCACCCGGAATCGCACCGGAGTTCCGGGCGTTGCTGGCCCCATGACGAGGTTGAGATCGCGGGCGTGGAACCGGTAGGCGATCTGCCCGCCGGCTTCGTTCGCCGTGGCGGCCTGCTCTTCCATGGTCCAGTTCCCGGAGAGGGCCCAGTGGTTGAGTCTCAGCTCCGCCGGGGCGGTATAAGCGTGGCGCCTGCCCGGCAGGACACCGCTGAGGGATGAGAAGTTCTCGGTGCGCTGGTAGCCGGTGTAGGTCTCCGGCGACCTCAGGCTGGCCCAGTCGGCCGGGGCTTCCACACCGCGGGCGTCGACCGGAACCGGGAGGTGGCTGATGACGCCGGATCCGGCTTCGGCCAGCAGCTGCCAGATGATCATTTCGGACTGCTGGTACTCGCCTTCGCCGAAATGGTGATGCCGGATGCGCGCCTGCGCGTCGGTGAAGTACAGCGCGGGCCAGTAGTGATTGTCGAAGGCACGCCATATCGCGTAGTCGTTGTCGATCGCGACCGGGTAGTCGACCCGCATGCTTTTCACGGCGCGGTGGACGTTATCCACATCGTGCTCGAACCCGAACTCGGGCGTGTGTACCCCGATCACCACCAGTCCGGCGCCGGAGTATTCCCCGGCCCACGCCCGGACGTACGGGAGCTGGCGGAGCCAGTTGATGCAGGTGTAGGTCCAGAAGTCGACCAGGACCACCTTCCCGCTCAGGTCAGCGGCTGTCAGTGGCGGTGAGTTGAGCCACCCGGTCGCCCCGCCGAAAGATGGCAGCTCGCCCTCGACGGGCAGCCGGGCCGAGGGCGTGTGCAGTCCGGCGGGCGCACGCCAGCGTGCGTTCATGATGATGCCTCCTCGTGGCTTGGATAGCCGAGCCGGGGGTTCCGGCCCGCAATCCGGGCGAGGCGGATGGCGGCCACAGTATGCGCGCCATCCGCCTGTGCCCGGCTAGCGCAGGGACCGGAACGCGGCGCGGAGCTCGCTGCTGAACAGCGCCGGCTCCTGCCAGGCGGCGAAGTGGCAGCCGCGGTCGAGCTCGTTGAAGTAGATGAGGTTGGAGTAAGCCCGCTCAGCCCAGCTGTGCGGGGCCTTGTAGATCTCCTTAGGGAAGACGGATACGGCGGCCGGGATGGTCACGCCCTTGACCCCGAAGAAGTCGTAGGTGTTCTCCCAGTACAGCCGGACCGAGGAAACCCCGGTGTTCGTCAGCCAGTAGAACGTGAGGTTGTCAAGGACCTCGTCCCGGGTCAGGTTGCCGACCGGGTGTCCGGCGACGGCGTCGGCGATGTCGAAGTAGCTGGACGCGTCGTGGTTGATCATCCAGGCGGCCAGCGCGACGGGGGAGTCCGCGAGCCCGTAGAGCGTCTGCGGCTGGGTGATCATTTCGATCCCGTAGCCGATGCCCTTGGTGTAGAAGAAGTTCAGCTGCTCGTACGTGCTCTGCTCCTCGGCGGACAGGCCGGACGGCGGCGGGCCGCCGGCCCCCAGGACGTTCCGCGCCAGCGCGGTGGAAACATCGGCCGGGACCACGCCGGCCATGTTGGTGTGCATGCCGGCCAGTTCCGGCGGGGCCTGCACCGCTATCAGGTCGGTAATGATCGCGCCCCAGTCGCCGCCTTGGGCCACGAACCGGGTGTAGCCCAGGCGCTTCATCAGCTCGGTCCAGGCCCGAGCGATGCGGTCCGGGCCCCAGCCGGTCTGCTGCGGCTTGGCGGAGTACCCGTAGCCGGGCATCGACGGGATCACCACGTCGAAGGCGTCCGCTGCGCTGCCGCCGTGGGCGGTGGGATTGGTGAGGGGGTCGATGACCGCGAGTAGCTCGATGACCGAGCCGGGCCACCCGTGGGAGATGATGACCGGCAGCGCGTTGGGGTGTTCGGAGCGGACGTGGATGAAGTGGATGTCCAGCCCGTCGATCTCGGTGATGAAGTGCGGCAGGGCGTTCAGTTTCGCCTCGCACTTGCGCCAGTCGTACTCCGTGGCCCAGTACCGCGCGAGTTCCTGCATGACCGCGAGCTTCGGGCCCTGCGAATGGTCCGTGACGGTCTCCCGGTCGGGCCAGCGGGTAGTCGTGACGCGCGCACGCAGCGCCTCCAGTTCCGCCTCGGAGGTGACCGGGACCGTGAACGGCCGGACCGTCGTGGTAACCGATGACTTCTCGGTCGTGACAGACATGTGGACTCCTTGGTTTGGTTGTGGTGCTCGATGTGCAGATGACCGCTCCAGACAGAGCCGTGCCCTTTCCGCGGTGGGCAGGCGGTGGAAGGTGAGCTCATTAAGACCCCCAAAGGGGTACTGCCTCACGATCGCGCACCGTATGGGCACGGTTCGCCGGTCAGATCCCTGGCGGTGAACACTGGTCTGAACCCGGGTGACCCTGGTCTGCGATAAGGCGCGGCTTCGCGGCGTCAGGCTCGCGGACCGTTCTAGACGGAGAGCCGCCACGGTCCGTTCGGGATAAAGGGACGAGGGAACCGCAGCGGGACCGAACCGAGCATGCGGGCGGGCCGAGTCCCGGCGCGTGTGCGCCGTCCCGGCCCGGGGAACGGTTAGCGCATGACAGAACCTTCGCCGTACATTGACGTCGCCGGCCTGCCGGCGCCCGCCGAGGGCATCGTGGTGACCATGTTCATCACCGTCCGCAGTGTGGCGCGGTCCCGGGACTTCTACTCGCGCGTCCTGGGCGGCACCGTGGTCCTTGAGGAGAACCCGTGCATCGTCAAGCTGTCCAACTCGTGGATCCTGATGAATCCCGGCG
>Ga0302178_10000895_pt1 | contig 25993 bp, 24 predicted proteins | sample I_Palsa_E1_3_FD_198790 | JGI IMG/M metagenome (GOLD analysis project Ga0302178, IMG submission 198790) | Peat permafrost microbial communities from Stordalen Mire near Abisko, Sweden - I_Palsa_E1_3 | ecosystem: Environmental > Terrestrial > Soil > Palsa > Peat permafrost | place: Sweden... | reverse complement strand
GCGAACGGGCTTGTCCCATTCATAGGGTCTACCTTAGTACCGCTTGAAGCAGTTTCGGAGTCCCGTTGTGATTGCAGTCTGGCACATGCTAAAGTCCATTGCGCACAGCGACGGCCCGACGTAGCGCGGGTAAGAACTAGACGGCCGGTGCCTCGCGCCTTGTGCTGACCATTGACTGGGGAAACTGTATGCAAACGCTTGGCGGAACGCGTCTCGCCCGACTCTTCAATGAACGACAAAGCGAGTTGCTCGGCGAATGGGTAGCCCAGCAGTATGCGATTGCATCGCGGCGCGGCGGCGCAGCCGAAGCGCAGTTGCGCAATCAGTTCCTGCAGTTCGTCGATCTCGTCTGTGCAGCACTCGGCTCATCCGAGCAGGTCGACTTCAATACGCCGACGTGGGACGAAGTGCGTAACTTCCTCGCAGATGTCTCGGGGCAGCGAGCACGGCAAGGTTTTACGCCAGTAGAAACCGCCCTGTTCGTGTTCTCGCTCAAGGAACCCCTCTTTGCGCGCTTACGCGCCGACCTCGCTGCCGACCCAGCCCTCCTCGCCGAATTGACCTGGACCATTAGCAAGCTATTCGATGCGATGGGCCTTTACACCACGGAAGTGTTCCAGACGAGCCGCGAACAGGTCATCATCCGTCAGCAACAGGAACTGCTCGAATTGTCCACGCCCGTGGTTCAACTGTGGGACGGCATTCTGGCGTTGCCACTGATCGGCACGCTGGATTCCGCGCGCACCCAGGTGGTGATGGAAAGTCTGCTGCAAAAGATTGTCGAGACCGGCGCAGCCATCGCGATCATCGATATTACAGGTGTGCCCACGGTCGATACGCTCGTTGCCCAGCATCTGCTCAAGACCGTGGCAGCTGCGCGGCTGATGGGCGCGGATTGCATCATCAGCGGGATTCGGCCGCAGATTGCGCAGACCATCGTGCACCTTGGCGTGAATCTGCAGAATGTCATCACCAAGGCCACGCTCGCCGACGCATTCATCGTCGCGTTGAAGCGCACCGGTAAGTCCGTGTTGGGCGGAGCCCCGGCAGCCGAAGCACCAGGCGCGCCGGGTCCGTTGCGCGGCAACCAGTTCGTCGGCGACTGACGCCGGCTCACGCGGACTCCACCGGACCCCGACAATGGAACGCATTCCAATTCTGCGGATGGGCAAGCTGCTGCTAGTCACCATCCAGGTTGACATGCACGACCGCCTGGCCATGACGCTGCAGGACGATTTGACGAGCCGCATTGTCAAGGACGGCGCTAAAGGCGTGCTGATCGACATTTCATCGCTCGACGTGGTGGATTCGTTCATTGGCCGGATGATCGGCGACACCGCCGCGATGGCGCGCGTACTCGACGCGGAAACGGTGGTGGTCGGCATGCAGCCGTCCGTCGCCATTACGCTGGTCGAACTCGGACTGGCGCTGCCAGGCGTGCGCACCGCGCTGAACGTAGAAAAGGGTATGGCGTTGCTGACCGGCACGGCACCGCTTTGAGCACCATTCCTGGCAAGACAACCTGGGTCGCCGCCTTGTCCTCCTCGACGAACAGCGATAAGACGCCAGACCCAACCGGGCCTGACGGTCAGCCGCCTGACGAGATCATGCCGGTCCGCTCGGACGAGCAGATCGTGCGGCTGCGGCGCTTGGTACGCGAAAAGGCGGTGGCTCAAGGCCTGTCCCTGATCGATCAGACGAAATTCGTGACTGCGGCCAGCGAACTCGCCCGCAACACCCTCATCTATGGCGGAGGGGGTGACGTACACTTGTATACGGTGCGGCGTAACGGTCGTGTCGGTCTGAGGCTCGAGTTCGTCGACAATGGACCTGGCATCGCGGATATCCCCAGGGCGCTGGCGGACGGCTATACCAGCGGCAACGGCCTCGGGTTGGGTCTCGGCGGTGCCAAGCGGCTGTGCGACGAGTTTGAAATCCGTTCAGTGTTGGGCGAAGGTACTCATGTTTCGGTGACCAAATGGAAGCCATTCTGAACGGACTGAGCGTGACCCAGCGTCGCTTCGAAATCGGCGACCCTAGCTCAGTGTCGTTTGCGCGCCGTGGTATCAGTGACCTCGCCTATAGCGTCGGTTTCAATGACACGGTGCTCGGCAAGCTGGCGATCATCGTGACCGAATGCGCGACCAACCTGCTCAAACACGCGCAGCGCGGCGCGTTGCTGGTGCGGCCGATCGTTCGCGCCGTCACCGCAGTATCGGCGCTACCGGTTAGCTATGGCATTGAGCTGCTCGCGATAGACAGCGGCCCGGGCATCCGCGACCTGCATGCCTGCTTCGTCGACGGCTACACGACGGCAGGGAGTCCCGGCAATGGCATGGGGGCGATTCAACGGCTCAGCGATGAACTCGACATATGGAGCACGCCAGGTCTTGGCACGCTGCTGCGCATCCTGGTCTGGCCCGACGTTAGTCCAGCAGCGCCGGGCAGTCAGGCGCCGGTCTCGTACGGGGCGATCAATCTGCCGCTGCAGGGTGAGACGCTATGCGGCGACGCGTGGACTTGCGGGTACGCGGACGGCGAATTCGTGGTTCTGGTCGCCGATGGCCTCGGGCACGGCCCGCTTGCCAATACCGCTGCGCTCGCCGCTACGGAAACGTTCGCGCAGCTCGGCACGTCGAACGTAGTGGAAATCGTCGAGGCGTCGCATGTCGCGTTACGGGCTACGCGCGGCGCGGCGCTCGGCGTCGCGAGCATCCCGGCGCTCGACGCTGCGGATGGCGTCGCCGGCAGTGCGCGCTTTTGCGGGGTCGGCAACATTGCGGCGAGCGTCTGGACACCCTCCGGTCATCGCCATCTGGTGTCGCACGCAGGCATCGTCGGACATCAGTTGCGCAAGGCCCAGGAGTTTCAGGTCGACTGGCCGCAGGACGGCCTATTGATTCTCCACTCCGACGGCCTCGCGACCCGCTGGGATTTGAACAAATATCCGGGCCTGGCGCACCGGCATCCTACCCTGATTGCGGCGGCGCTCTACCGCGATTTCGCGCGGGATCGCGACGATGTCACCGTGTTTGTCGCCCGCTCAGCGCGCATGGGAAACCTATGACGCCCGAACCCCTGCAAGTTCTGCCGCTTGACGGTGAACTCTCGGTGGTCGCCGCGCGCAGGCGTGCCCGCGAATATGCCGAAGTATTCGCTTTCTCACAGCATGACCAGATCCGCATCGCGACATCAGTACTCGAGGTCGCACGCGCGGTGTTTCTTGCGACGTCCGGCGGCCGCGTCGAATTTCTGCTCGATAAAACGGCGCAACCGCAAAGCCTGTCGATCCGATTCGTTGCTCCAGCAACCCCGATTGCGCGCTTGAAAGAACAGCCGGCGCGCGTCGCAGACTCCTACGCCAGCGAGATACCAGGCCCGCTTGGCGTACTCGCGGCCCAACGTCTTATGGACACCTGTTCAATTGAAGACGTTGCAGGCGACGCCGTCATTACGCTGGCGAAGTACCTTCCGGCGCACGCGCCACTCGCTGCCGACAAAGTGGTTGCAGCGCTGGCCCGCGGTGCCTCCATTTCGAATGCGGAGAATTCGTTCGACGAGATGCAACGGCAAAGCCATGAACTGGCTGTCGCGCTCGACGAACTGCAGGAACGCCAGGAGGAACTCGTCCGGCTCACGCGCGAACTCGAAGACACCAATCGCGGCGTCGTCGCGCTCTACGCGGAACTGGACGAACGCGCAGAACATCTGCGCCGGGCCGACGATGCCAAGTCGCGCTTCCTGTCGAACATGAGCCATGAATTCCGTTCGCCGCTGTATTCGATCCGCGCCCTGTCGAACCTGCTGATGGATCGTACGGATGGCGAACTGACCGACGAGCAGGCCAAACAGGTCCACTTCATTCGCAAGGCGGCTGATGAGCTCGCGGAGACGGTCGACGACCTGCTGGATCTTGCCAAGATCGAAGCGGGCAAGGTCGAGCTACGGCCGAGCGAGTTCGTCGTCACCGACCTGTTCTCGGCGCTGCGCGGCATGCTAAAGCCACTGCTGCCGGCTGCTGACGTCGAACTGGTATTCGATCCGTGCGACGACATTCCGCCGGTCTACACCGACGAAGGCAAGGTCTCGCAGATTCTCCGCAACCTGGTGTCGAATGCGTTAAAGTTCACCGAGAGAGGCGAAGTGCGGGTGAGCGCGCTATACGACACTGGCCAGCAGGTGCTGACCTTCTCGGTGTCGGATACGGGAATCGGCATTGCGCCCGAATACCAGCAAAGCGTCTTCGAAGAATTCGAACAGGTGCAAAACCGGTTGCAGACGGCTGTCAAAGGAACCGGGCTGGGATTGCCGCTGTGCAGCAAGCTTTGCAAGCTATTAGGCGGAGCGGTTAGCCTCGAGAGCGAACTGGGCAAAGGCTCGACGTTCACGGCGACCCTTCAGGCGTATCTGCCGCAGACAGCCGATACGGCGTCGCCGATCCCTCGTGCCCGTGATGCCGAGCGTGACATGGTGCTACTTGTGTCGACCAGCCTGGATGACCGGGTGCGTTACGAGGCGTCGCTCCACAACACGCGTTACCGGTCGACCGTTGCGGCAACCGTGCGCGAAGCAAAGTCAGTGCTGGCCGTGGCGCCCGCGTCCGCCGTTGTATTGGATATGCAACCAGGGCGCGAGGAATGCTGGGCCTGGCTGGCTGAGCTTCGTCATGAGGAAGAAGCCTCGCATGTCGGCGAAAGCAGCCCAATAGACGGTGCCGATTCGCGCCAGCGACGCGTACCGGTGATTGTTTTGAGCGATATCGATCAGGGCGATCGAGCGCAGTCTCTCGGCGCCGACGCCTTTTTTATCAAACCGCTGTCGGGTACCGAATTGCTCACTTCGCTGGACGCGATGCTGAGCGCCCCCTGAACGGCCCACGGACACAAATCTTCCATGAGCGACGCGACCGCCAATCTCATACTCAACGTTGACGACAACGACGGCGCACGGTACGCGAAGAGTCGTATTTTGTCGCGCGCCGGCTTTGTCGTCATCGAAGCCGCCAATGGTACCGAAGCGCTTGAGCGCGCGCGCGACTCGTTGCCCGATCTGGTTCTGCTCGACGTCAAGCTGCCCGACATCAACGGATTCGAAGTGTGCCGGCAGATCAAGGCGACGCCGGAGACGGCAGGCATTCTGGTGCTGCAGACCTCCGCGGCCGCGGTGCAGAGCATCGACAGGATCAGGGGGCTCGACGGCGGCGCGGACAGTTATCTGATCGAACCGATCGAACCTGCCGAACTGATTGCGCACGTGCGCGCGCTGCTGCGTGTGCGTCGCGCGGAAGGCGCACTGCGTGAAAGCGAAGAGCGCTTTCGGCAGATGGCGGAAAACATCGACGACGTGTTCTGGATGCTCGACCCATCGATGGATCAATTGCTGTACGTGAGCCCGGCTTACCGTCGTTTGTGGGGCAATGAGGCGCTTGCACCGGTGCCAGGCTCGGGCCACTGGGCAGGTCACATCCACACCGAAGACGAAGCTGCAGTCGAGACGGTGTACCGGGCGCTCGCCGGCGGCACACCGTACGACATCGAGTACCGCATCGTTCGTCCTGACGGTAACATTCGCTGGGTCGCCGAGCGCGCCTTTACAGTCCGCGATACGCGTGACCGGATCTACCGGCTGGCAGGGATCGTCAATGACATCTCCGAGCGCAAGGCCAACGAGATGGTGTTGCGCGACGCGGACCGCCGCAAGGACGAGTTTCTCGCCATGCTTGCGCATGAACTGCGCAATCCGCTTGCACCGATCCGCAATGCGATTGAGTTGCTTGATCCGAGCCGCGCGCCCTCACCTCAGGACTTCGAAACGATGCGGGCGGTCATCGGCCGCCAGGTGAGGCATCTGAGTCGCCTCGTCGACGACCTGCTCGATGTGGCGCGTATCACGCAAGGGAAAATCACGCTGCGGCAAGAGAATGTAAGCTTGGCCGCAGCCATCGAAGCAGCGATCGAGACCGTTGCACCCGCGCTAAGCAAAAAAGCGCATACGCTCAAGACCGAGATGCCAGATGACTCGCTCTACGTCATCGGCGATGGCGTACGGATTGCGCAAGTGCTCGGCAATATCCTTTCGAACGCGGTGAAATACACGCCGCAAGGCGGCGAAATTCTGATCGACGTGCGTGAGTCAGATGAGGTCGTCCAGATCGCCGTTCGCGACAACGGTGTTGGCATGAGTGCCGAAACGATCCCAGTCATCTTCGAACTATTCGTCCAGTCGCAGAACTCTCTCGAGCGCTCCGAAGGGGGGCTTGGTATCGGCCTGCCGCTAGCGCGGACGCTGGTCGAACTGCATGGCGGGCATCTTCAGGCATTCTCGGACGGACCGGGGCACGGTAGCGAATTCATTGTGAGCTTGCCGCTCTCGCGCGCGGTACAGATTGCCGAGCTGGTTCCCGCCGCGGCGGTTGCGGCCTCATACGGCACAGGACTGGCTTTGCGCCTTCTGCTGGTGGACGATAGTGTCGACGCGGCGACGTTACTGGCAATGGTTCTTGAAGCGGACGGCTATGACGTGCGCGTCGCGCATGAAGCAACCCAGGCGCTTGAAGTCGCGGCGCAATTCGAGCCTCAAATTGTCCTGCTCGATCTCGGCCTGCCCGGCATGGATGGATTTCAACTGGCGCGCGAGATGCGCAAGCAGGCCGGTACCGCTAACGCGCTGTTAATCGCCGTCACGGGGTACGGCCAGGCTGCCGACCGTCTGCGATCTCAGGAAGCCGGTTTCGACCATCACTTGGTCAAGCCGGTATCGGCGGACGAGATACAGCGCGTGATCGCGAGCCGCTTCCCGGATACGCCGTCGTGAGGTGGGACACGGCGATCATGTGAGCCACCCACCGCCGTCACGGGCTAGAGATCTTCCAGGTGCGTCACAAACGGCCGGATCTTCGCATCATCCGGATTCACGTACACGACGTCTGTCGGCACACGGCGCGGCGCGTCGACTGTAAAGAACACGGCAGGTGACTCCAGTACTTCCGTGATCGCGTGCACCGTGTTGCGCTCAAAGGTAACGAGTTGCCCCGCGGTCAGGACGCGAGGCGCTTCATTCTCAATCGCAAAGCTCACCTTTCCGGTCAGCAGGTACAGATGCTCTTCGCACGTTTCGTGGTAGTGGCGCGGGATCGGGTAGTAGACGCGAAAGAGTCTCGAGCTTGCTGAGGGTTCGTCGGTCAGGTACGTGTCAACGATCGTGCTGTCCGCCTTGTCCGGGAATCGCCCGATGATTTCGTTGATATCAAAGAAATTGAACAATTCGTTCTCCGCATTATTGGGTGAAAGTTCATGGGATTCGCCAGGCTCTGCGATTCTTCAGCGTCGCCATCGGGTTGCCATTTAGATTCGATCGTGCCACGAGACGATTGACGGCAGAACGAGCCCGTTTTGCAAAACACATTTGCTGAACGGGAGCTGGCCGATCGAAGGCCAAAACGCTGTAATGGCCCCATGCAGCGCGCCCGTTGACAAGGCGATGCGTCAATTGCGTCCGAATGACGCACCTCTTATCCGTTTTCGCCGCTCCACGCCGCCGTCCGTGGACACTTCCCGCTCGCAGCAATAGCGTCCCCCTCCAAACTAAATAAAGCTTAATTTCAGCGAATTGTCGTGTCGTCGCGCGTCCCCGATCATGGACCCATGTTCACACGCCTCGTCGGTCCACGCAGGGCCACAGGCGCCGACGCAATGCCTCATCCGACATCGACACTTTTAAATGAACGCCATTGTTCTGGTTGCCCTGCGCCGCCCCCTCACCTTTGTGGTGATGAGTATCCTCATCATTCTGTTCGGCACCATGGCCGTCTTGAAGACACCGACGGACATCTTTCCCGGTATCCGCATTCCGGTGGTCGCGGTCGTGTGGAATTACACCGGTCTGTCCCCGCAGGATATGTCTGGCCGCGTCGTCTACTACTACGAGCGCGCCTTGACCGCGACAGTGGCTAACGTGGAGCACATCGAGAGTCAGTCCCTGTACGGTGCCGGCGTCGTGAAGATCTTCTTTCAGCCTGGCACCGACATCGCCGCTGCTCAGGCTCAGGTCACAGCGGTCTCGCAGACCGTGCTGAAGCAAATGCCGGCCGGCATCACGCCGCCCCAGATTCTGGTCTATAACGCGTCCTCGGTGCCGGTGCTAGACCTTCAGGTCTCCGCAGCGAACATGACGGCCGCGCAGGTGTACGACATGGCATCCAACCTGATCCGCCCGCAACTGGTGTCGGTGCCGGGAGTCTCGATTCCGAATCCATACGGCGGTGCGTCCCTCAACGTCGAGATCGATCTGAACCAGGCGAAGCTGCTTGCGCACGGTCTCTCGGCTTCAGACGTTGCGGCGGCGCTCAGCGCGCAAAACGTGGTGCTGCCGGCGGGCGACCAGAAGATCGGCGGCCTTGACTTCATGGTCCAGACGAATTCGACGCCTCTCAAGGTGGACACGTTCAACAGCATGCCGATCAAGACGGTGAACGGTGCGACGGTCTATCTGCGCGACGTCGCCTATGTGCATCGCGGCGCGCCGCCGCAGACAAACGCGGTTCTGGTGAAAGGCAAGCAGTCGGTGCTGATTCAGATCTACAAGAGCGGCAACGCTTCGACGCTTTCAGTCGTGGCAGGGATCAAGAAGGCATTGCCCGGCGTTATCCGGACCTTGCCGGCGGGCGTGAAGATCACGCCGCTGAACGATGCCTCGGGGTTTGTGCGTGACTCAGTACTCGAGGTGGTTCAGGAAATGATCACTGCCGCGCTGTTGACCGGGATGATCGTGCTGCTCTTTCTCGGTAGCTGGCGTTCGACGCTGATCGTGGCGACCTCGATTCCGCTTGCAATCCTGTCCTCGATCCTGGTACTGCATTACACCGGGCAGACGATCAATGTCATGACACTGGGCGGCCTGGCGCTCGCGGTGGGTATTCTCGTCGACGATGCAACCGTAATGATCGAGAACATCGACTCTCACCTCGAGACAGGTGTCGAGCTGGAGCAGGGCATTATTACGGCGGCCAACCAGATCGTTGTGCCAACGCTCGTCGCGACACTGTGTATCTGTATCGTCTGGCTGCCGTTGTTTCAGCTCGACGGTATCTCCGGCTATCTGTTCCGCCCGCTCGCCGAAGCCATCATCTTCGCGATGCTCGCTTCGTTCATCCTCTCGCGCACGCTGGTTCCAACGATGGCCGCCTGGTTGCTGCGCGGCCAGGTGAAATCGCATGGGCATGGGCATGAACCTGACGCCAACGCAGGCTTCTTCACGCGGTTTCAGCGGCGCTTCGAGCATGGCTTCTCACAGTTTCGTGAAGGATACCGCGGGGTGCTGACCGCCGCCGTGCTCAATCGCAAGCGCTTTATCATGGGCTTCCTCGGCTTCGCGATTGCGTCGATGGGACTGCTGACTTTCCTCGGCCGCGACTTCTTCCCGAGCATCAAGTCCGGCGAAATCGATATGCACATGCGGGCGCCGATTGGCATGCGACTCGAAGATGCATCGAAGATCTCGGTGCTCGTCAATGGCGAAATCAAAAAGCTTCTGCCAGGCCAGGTCACCAACGTGGTTGACAACTGCGGGTTGCCCTCAAGCAGCATCAACCTGGCTTATACCTCGGACGGCACGATCGGCCCGCAGGATTGCGACATCAGCATCACCCTGAAGAATGAGCAATCGCCTGTGGACGATTACCGGCTCAAGCTGCGCCGCGAACTGCCGAAGCTTTTTCCCGGCACGGTGTTTAGCTTCCTGCCCGGTGACATTACCGCAAAGATCCTGAACTTCGGCCTGCCGGCACCGATCGACGTGCAGGTTTCCGGGCGCGGACAAGCGGCAAACATGGTTTACGCGCAGCAGCTCGCGGCACGCATCCGCCAGATTCCCGGTGCTGCCGACGTCAACATTGAACAGGCGTTCGATGAGCCGACGATCAAGGTCGCCGCGGATCGTTCGCTTGCTTCCGGCATGAACCTGTCCGAAGCCAACATCGCGAATAACGCGCTGGCGACTCTGTCCGGCAGCGGCCAGACGGCGCCAACCTACTGGCTCGACACGACCACGGGTGTGTCGCACCTCGTCAACCTGCAGACGCCGCAGGACCAGCTCACGTCGATGAACGACCTCGAGACGATTCCGATCGACACAGGCAACGGCGATCCAGGTGGCCAGCACTCGCAGTTGCTTGGCGCGCTCGGCACCGTGACGCAAACGGGCACGCCGCTCCTCGTCTCTCACTACAACATCATGCCCTCGATCGATATCTTCGTTAGCAACCAGGGGCGCGACCTCGGCGCCGTCTACGATCAGGTCCAACAGGTCGTCAAGGAGATGAATTCGCAGGTACCCCATGGTGCGAGCGTGCACGTACGCGGCCAGGCGACGACGATGAGCACCGCCTACGCACAACTTCTCGAGGGGCTGGCGCTTTCCGTCCTGCTGGTCTATCTCGTGATCGTCGTCAATTTCCAGTCGTGGCTGGACCCGTTCATCATCATCACGGCGCTGCCAGGCGCGATTGCCGGCATTGTCTGGAGCCTCTTTCTCACGCATACGAACGGCTCAGTGCCGGCGCTCACGGGCGCAATCATGTGCATGGGCACGGCGACGGCCAACTCGATCCTGGTGGTGTCCTATGCCCGTGAGCGCCTCGCAGAGCACGGCGATGCCATCACCGCAGCCATCGAAGCCGGCTACGCCCGGATCCGTCCGGTTCTGATGACGGCGCTCGCCATGGTTATCGGAATGCTGCCCATGTCCATGAGCAATACGCAAAACGCACCGCTTGGCCGCGCCGTCATTGGTGGACTTCTGGTCGCGACGTTCGCCACCCTGCTCTTCGTCCCTTGCGTATTCGCCCTGATGCATCGCAACGACAAAAACGCCACGGAGTCTCTTCTATGAACGTAGTAAATCGCGAAGTCGCGGACACGCGCCGAATTCGACCTAAATTGTTCGCTCTGGTCGCCGCTGTAGTTCTTGGGGGTCTGGTCGTCCACGGCATCGTCGAACGCCACGACAATGTCACGGATCTGAAGACGCTCTCCGACGACGAGTCCGTCCCGCAGGTGCAGGTCATGATGGCCAAGCCAGGCCCGGCCACGCGAGCCATCACGCTCCCCGGCAATATCAAGGCCTGGTACACCGCGCCGATCTATGCCCAGGTCAGCGGGTATGTGCACAAGTGGTACGTGGACTATGGCGCGTCCGTGAAGGCTGGTACGTTGCTCGCCACGATTGACGCGCCGACCGTCGACGAGCAGTACCAGACGGCGGCCGCCAATCTCGAAGTGGCGAAAACCAACAGCACGCTGGCCGACGTAACCGCGCAGCGCTGGAAGTCACTGGCGGGCACGGAAGCCGTCTCGCAGGAAGAGGTGGACGTCAAGGTCGCCGCCGCTGCGGCGCAGAAGGCCGAGGTGGTAGCAGCGGATCACGAGGTTGCGCGTTACGGCGCGCTGGAACAGTTCAAGAACATCGTGGCACCGTTCGACGGCGTCGTCACCTCGCGCGATACCGACATCGGCAATTACGTCAATGCCGCAGGGGGCGACGTCAGTGCGCGGGGAACCGGCACGGCCGATGAGATGTTCTCGGTGGCGGATATCCACGAGATGCGGCTCTTCGTTGGCGTGCCGCAGGACTTCGCGGACATGCTGAAGCCGGGCCTCGAGGCGACCTTCACGCTGGCCCAGTATCCGGGCCGTGAGTTCAAGGCGACGCTCCTGACCACCGCTAACGCATTCAACCCGCAGACACGAACCGTCGTCGCGGAACTGGTGGCTCAAAACCCCGATCATCTGCTCTGGCCAGGCAGCTATGCCACCGTTAAGTTCGTGGTGCCAACTGACCACAACGTGCTCGTCGTCCCTGAACAGGCGTTGTTGTTCCGCGACCAGGGCATGCAACTGGCGCTCGTCGACTCCGATGGCAAGGTCCATCTGCAAGACGTCAAGCTCGGGTTGAATCTCGGCCAGAACGTTCAGGTGCTCGCAGGCCTGAAATCTACCGACCGTTTCATGGTCAATCCTTCCGCGGGCACGCTAGAGGGAGAGAAGGTGCAAATCGTCAACGGTGTGCCGGGCGTCGCGCCGCAAACGCCGGCCCGAACCGCGGCATCTGATCCGGCGCATCCAGGCCGGGATCAGCAAGCCAAAGTCGCAGTTGCCGAAAGCGAGCCGAAATGATGCGTGACTTCAAAGCTCCCCGGCGCCTTGCGGGCGCCACGCTTCTGACGCTGCTCGTGCCGCTTACCGGATGCAGCCTGGCGCCTCCGTACGAGGCTCCGCATATGCTTCTGCCGGCCAGCTACAAGGGAACGGGACCCTTCGGGCTCGCCAATCCGGAGGCCCAACTCGAGCAAGGTGACTGGTGGAAGATGTTCGGCGACGAAAAGCTCAATGGTCTCGAAGCAAGCCTGAATGCGGCCAACCCCGATCTTCAGGCGGCTGAAGAGACCTATACCCAGGCGCGCGACATCGTGGGCGAGGCCCGCTCGCAGCTGTATCCGCAGTTGAGCGCCCAGACCTTTGCAACGCAGAACCGCCAGTCGGAGGATCGCTTGTTCCGCGTCAACGGAAGCGGGCTGAATGAGGAAGCGTCGGTCGGCTACGGGGCAGCCCTGTCGTGGGAGCCGGACTTCTGGGGCGAGATCCGGAATCGGACGAACTACGCGAAGTTCAACGCCCAGGCCACCGCCGCGATGGTCGCATCGGCGCGGTTGGGTCTCGAAATCGAACTGGCCAATGACTACATGGCGCTGCGCGCGCTCGACTCGGAGCATGCTGTCTATACGAAAACGCTTGGCTATTACGGCGACGCACTGAAGATCACGCAGCTTCGCTATTCCGGGAAGATTGCGGCAGGTATGGACGTCGAGCGTGCGCAAGACCAGCTCTCCACGGCACAGGCCGCGGATACCGACATAGAGGCGCAGCGGGCCGTGCTCGAACACGCCATCGCCGTGCTCGCTGGCGAGAATCCATCGATCTTCAGTCTTCCGCCGGAAGACCTGGCACGCCTGACGATTCCCGCGATTCCCGCCGGCGTGCCGTCCGCACTGCTGCAGCGTCGGCCGGATATCGCACAGTCCGAGCGCCAGATGGCGGCGGAAAACGCAGCAATCGGCATTGCGCGCGCAGCCTTCTATCCGAACATCCAGTTGAGTGCCAACGCGGGGTTCGAGAACGACGCCTTCGGCGGCCTTGGTTCCTTGTCCAACAGCCTCTGGTCGATCGGTGCATCGGGCGTGCTGCCACTGTTCGAAGGTGGATTGCGCCGCGCCGAGGAACAGCAGAGCCGCTCCGCGTTCGCGCAGGCCGGGGACAATTACCGCTCGACCGTACTGCAGGCGTTTCGCGAAGTCGAAGACCAACTCGTGCTGACGAACAAGCTTGACTCCGAGTATGGCCAGCAACAAGCTGCACTCACGTCCGCGCTCAAGGTGCAGGATCTCGCGCTGCGCCTTTACACCAATGGTCTGGACAACTACCTCAATGTGACGGTCGCGCAGGTCGCGGCATTGAGCAGCGAGCTTGCGACCGTTCAGGTGAAGAGCCGCCAATTGCAGGCCACTGTCGGGTTGATCGGTGCATTGGGCGGCGGCTGGAGCACGGCGGATCTGCCAACAGAAAAACAGACCATCCCGTTCAACCCGCTTGCACTTCACCACTCCCCCGGTGATGTTAGCGAACCCGATTGAAGACGCCATCTAATCGGCTTTGATTGGCGTGAAGTGCCTGGTATAGGTGCGTCACGCCATCGTCAATTTCGTGCCCAGCCTATGCGTCGGGCACGGTCCAAAAATGTGGCGCGAAACTCGTGCGCTTTACCAAGGAGAACACCCGTATGTCATCCGAAATCCGTGTAGTCGCAGTCGTTCAAGGAAAAGCCGGCACCGCCGACGCGATCGAGCAAGTGCTATTGCGTTGCGTGGCGCCGAGTCGCGCCGAAACAGGCTGCCTGCTTTATACGCCGCACCGCGACCTCGATCGCGCTGACCGCTTCGTCTTCTTCGAGCGCTGGACAAGCCGCGCCGCGCTCGACCATCACAAGGACACCGAGCACTTCAAGACGTTAGTTCGCGACCTGACTCCGCTGCTCGCCTATCCCCTCGACGTGACGGTGCTCGAAGCGCTGCTCGACGATTGAGCGTGCCGACCCGACGCCGAGCATTGAACGTGCGATCGTTCAGATGCGGGGCCGCCCACTGCAGCCAGCCGAAAGGCTGGTCGGCGCAGTGGGCGGCGGTAAGAGCGTCAAGAGTTGCGGCGTGCGCGTCTAGCGGACGATTTCCGGAACTCCGAGAAGAAGAATTGCAACCCTCCCATTTGTTGGGCGATGTACCCGCCGCTCGCCATCGACTCCGGCGCGCGCCGGTCTCCCGTAGGCGCATACTCATCTGGGAAGTCCGCAGTCCGAAACAGCATGTCCCAGATCGGGAAAACGGCGCCGTAGTTGCAGGAGTTTCGGCCGGCTGCGCGCAAACCGTGATGAAGCCGGTGAAAGCGCGGCGAGACAAGCAGTCTGTCGCCAAGCCAGCCAAAGGACAGTTTGATATTGGCGTGGCTCAAGCTTTCGATAAAGCGCATGAAAAGAAACAGCAACGGAAATTGCAGGGGCGGAATTCCAATCGCGAGGCCAACCACACCGAACCATAGTGCGGCGATCAGATCGTCCAACAGATGGTTGCGATCGTCAGACCAGAAACTCATCTGCCGCTGTGCGTGATGCAGAGCATGCAGCGCGTACCAGCTGCGAAAGGAATGAGACAGCCGGTGCCGCCAGTAATCCGCGCAATCGAGAATCAGCGCGTACACGATGAAAGTGATGACCTGGTGCCCAAGAAGTGGCGGCACGAGCATCTCCAGAGTCGGCGGGATATACCCGTGCGCCACCACAAAACCATTCACCATCACCTGCGCTTCGTAAAAGACCAGGAAGCTCACCACGGGCAACACGCCGACGCGGTTGATGATCGTATAGAGCGCGTCGACGAACACGGCTTTGCGATTATCCCAGCGTTCGATGGGAAAAAATGCCTCCAATGGCCAGCATATCGCGTAGGTGACCACGACCGCGAACAACCCGTAGACGCAAATCAGAACCCAATCGAACGACAGTTCTTCCCACTCCATCCAGCCGAAGTGGTACAGCAGTGGCAGGATCAGATATTGATCGATTTCACCAGCGATCGCGCTAAAAAACCTGTCGAGGAATACAAGCATGTCGTGCTTTTACAAAGTTTCGGCGGTTATCAGGCCGGGACGGCGCATCTGAGTGCTAAGGAAGATGCCGTGAGGAGAACGGCCGACATCGATGGTCTCGTAGTTGCCGCTTACCGGATCCAGCACCGCGACCTGTTGGTGAAAGCGCAACGAGACCCAGATCTTGCCATCCGGTCCAATGCTGATGTCGTCGGGTCCGGCGGCACGGAAGGGATAGGTACGGCGCAGGGCATACGTGACAGGATCGAGTGCCGCCAGGGAACCGCCGATTCGATTGGTCACATAGAGCGTAGAGCCATCCGGCGTGAGAAAGACATTGTGCGGTCCGATCCCCGTTTTGATACGTCTCAGTACCTCTCCGGTAACGGGGTCGACCTGCGCCACATGATCGCTGCCCATCACGCAAACCAATACCTTGCCGTTGTGCCAAAGCACGCCGGCGGGGGCGGAGCCGACTTTCGACTTCCACCGTATCGTCATGTTGGTCAGGTCGAACGAAACCAGCGTGTCGGATTCCTGCATGGAACTAAAGCTCCAGCGTGCATCCGGAGAAAAGTCGAGATGACTCGGCATTGAACCCGCCGTGAAGCGCTTCACCAAAGTCAGATCATCGGCACGATAGACGTCAACATAATCGAGCCGGAGGGCGTTGACGACGAGATACTTGTGATCCGGCGTAAAACCGAGTTGGTAGGGATCCGCGATGACTTTGTGGCCGATAGCGGTACCAGTATGCGGATCGACGATGAACAGCGCATTACCACTCGCGTCTGCGATGTAGAGCTTGCTGCGATCCGGCGACAGTGCCCAGTGACTGGGTTCGCGTAACGTAGGCAAGGTACGGACCACCTTCCGCGATGCCATGTCGATGACCGAAACGCTGGCCTCGCCGGAATTCATCACGATTGCCAGCGCGGATGTCTCCGCGCTTGCGACACCCGGGCGAAGCGCGAGAAATGGAGAGAGACTGATACTGAGCGGAATGGCGAGGCTATGACCAAGCAGTGTGCGACGTGAGAGCTTCATGGAAGTATGTGCTTCGAAATTCGGCGAGAGTTCTGCGGTGTGCACTCCACGGCACGCAAGACAAATTTTCGCACGGCTCTGTTTCAATATTCTGGTTTCCTATGTTTCATTCGTAACCTGGCGCTATGTTTCATTTGTAATCCGGCACGTACACCGCTTCAGCCCCACCACGCTTTGCGCCGAACTGTACTCCTTGCAGAAGCCTGCGACTGCACCGCTAGTTTTCCTCTTCATGAATTTAGGATTCGGTCCGAGAGATCTGATGTGACGGGTCGTTTCGACGTCGCTATATCCGCATGGATATTTCGATGAACCATCCAGGTCATCCGACCAATCAACCTATTGCGCAACGGGCATCCCGAGGAGTGAAGTGAAAAAGCTAATAATTGCCGCCGCAGCCCTCGCCTTTTTTTCAGGCGAGAGCTACGCACAGAGCAGCGTTACGTTGTATGGCGTTATCGATACGGCCTTGATCTACGGCAATAACATGGCTACCGGTAAACCAGGGCAAGGTAGCCCCGGGGTCGAAATGGATAGCGGCGGCACCCACGCTTCGCGTTGGGGCTTGCAGGGAACTGAAGACCTGGGTGGTGGAGTCTCTGCGATTTTCCGTCTTGAGGACGGATTTTCAAGTGCCAACGGCAAGCTCAGCAATTCCGGCGTGCTGTTCGGACGCCAGGCGTACGTTGGCCTGGCGTCGAAAGACTACGGAACGATAACCCTTGGGCGACAGTACAGCTTCATGTCACAGTGGCTCTCTACCCTGAGCGCCGAAGGTCGAGGCTGGGGCGGGAATCTCGCATCGCACCCGTTCGACAATGACGACATGATCCGACATCAAAGCATCCAGAACTCGGTGCGATATGAAAGCCCGACTTACCGTGGCTTGACGGTGGGTACCATGTATGGCTTTTCGAATGACGCCGGTCAGTTCTCGAATAACAGTGCCTACAGTATGGGGGCGAAATACGATAACGGACCCGTGTCGCTCGTCGCGAGTTATCTGCAGATCAATCGCTCAGCCGGCGCCGCGAACTACAATGCAAACGGTGCGGTAACGACCGCCGACGGCGATTCCACAATCTCAGGTGGCCGCGAGCAAATCTGGGGCCTTGGCGGAAAATACAAGTTTGGCGCAGCGGATGTCGGACTGGTATGGACCCATTCGGCGACGAGGGATGTCAACAGCGTCTGGCAGGGAGGCAATCTCGTGCCACTTGTTGGAAACGCCCTCACGTTCGACAACTTCGAAATCAACGGCAGATATTTCGTTACGCGCACGCTCAGTCTTGCCGCGGCGTACACGTACACAGATGGCCGTTTCGAATCATCAACGGCAAACCTCACTCCGAAGTGGCATGAAGCGATCGTGCAGGCCGACTACCGGCTGAGCCGTCGCACAGACATCTACGTGGAGAGTCTCTATCAGACAGTCAGCGGCGGTGACGGAAACACGGCGTTCAATGCGTCGATGTTCAACGTGACTCCCTCCGCCAATAATCGACAGCTGCTGTTCGTGGCAGGCATGCGTCACTCGTTCTGAAGAACTGCCCTCGCCAACGCAACTGTACTTCGTACCTGGCCTCAGATGTGTGCTCCTCGTACAGTGCGGGACGGCACTAATCTTAGCCCTGTCTCCGGTTCCGGTGACGTGCCCCTCGGACATGCTGGAACCTTTCGCCGACCGTCTGACGGTCGGCATTTTTCCTCTTGTATTGAGCCTGCGAGCGGTGCCGGCGCGGTTCGGCCTGCGTCGACCTTACGCTCACTGCTTACCTCCCTCAGTCTGCAAAGCAAGGTCTGAACTCATGGAACCTCATATCGTAAGACAAAAAACCATCCGAGGACGCGCGAGATGAACATGTCGCGCGTGCTGGCCATTGAAGACGACGAGATCACGGGCAACGAGATCGTTCGCGAACTGCAGAGCCGCGGCTACACGGTCGATTGGGTGGATAGTGGTCAGGAGGGCATGGTACGGGCGATCAGTGCGGAGTACGACCTGATTACCCTCGACCGTATGCTGCCTGGCATCGACGGGCTGACGATCTTAACCACCCTACGCAGCGTGGGCATCCCTACGCCCGTGCTGATGCTCAGTTCGCTGGGCGACGTCAATGAACGTGTACGCGGCCTGCGTGCAGGCGGCGACGACTACCTGACCAAGCCGTTCGATCCCGAAGAGATGACCGCCCGTCTAGAGGCCCTCTTGCGCCGCAACCAGACGCGGGCCGCTCAGGCCCAGACCGCGCTTTGCGTGGGAGAGCTCGAACTCGACCTGATCACGCGAAGGGTACGCCGCGACGGGCAGGATATCGAACTGTTACCCACCGAATATCGCGTGCTCGAATTCATGATGCGTCATGCCGCGCAGACCGTCACGCGCACCATGCTCTTCGAAGCCGTCTGGGGTTACCACTTCGACCCGGGCACCAACCTGATTGACGTGCATATGGGTAGGCTGCGCAAGAAGCTCGATCCATCCGGAGTCAAACCCATGATCGAGACCGTGCGCGGCGCCGGTTATATCCTCGTGTGAGAGCGACCGTGCCGGACATTCCACTTCCCGCTCCCTTGTCCCTGCGGCGACATTGGCACTCAACGACATTCCGGTTGATGGCCGTCTATACGGTGATCTTTTCGCTGTCCGTCATACTGCTGATCGGCTTCATCGGCTGGGCCGTGACGGGTGCCATGGAGCACGAAACCGATGTTGTGATGGACTGGCAACTGCTCTATTTCGATTCAATGCCGCATGACGATCTTGCCGACGCCATCTCCCGGCGCATCGAGCATGAGCGCATGCACTCGAACTATTACGGTCTGTTCACGGCCGACGGTCAGCATATTGCGGGCGACATGCTGGCCCTTCCGCCGAACCTCCCGGTGAACCGCACTGGCGTGACGCTCGGCCCCCTGGCGGTTGCAGGCGCAGAGCGAGCGCCGGGTACCAAGGCGAGCATCGAATGCTGGACACGGATACTCGCATGAGTTAAGTAAAAAAAATTTAACTGACGTAGCAGAGCCCGTTTATTCGTAATGGTCGATGATTTATAAATCGTAGATCGAACTTATCGAAACATGAACCAGCTACAGACAATGCGCGTTTTCACTCGCGTCGTCGACCTCGCCAGTTTCAGCCTTGCCGCGCGAGAACTTGGCATGTCACCCGCCACGGTCACGCGAAGCGTCAGCGCACTCGAGTCGCACCTGAATACGCGGTTGCTGAACCGCAACACGCGCAGCCTCTCTCTCACAGAGATCGGGAAGGAATACCTCGAAGGCTGCCGAGAGATCATCGCAAAGATTGACCAGATAGGGTCGACCCTCGTGGAGGCAACGCGCGATCCAAGCGGAACGATTCGCGTCGCTGCATCCGTGACGTTCGCGACATCGGAATTGTGCCCACTTCTCACGGCCTACCGCGCACAGTACCCACGCGTCGACTTCGATGTCACTACGTTCGATACAGGTTTCGATATGGTTGAAGGTGGCTTCGACGTATGCTTCTCCGACGACCGGAGCTTCAGTGCTTCTACGCTCGTTAGCCGCCCGCTCGCGAGCGTAAAGGATATCGTCGTTGCGACACCCGCCTATCTTTCGCGCCATGGTGTACCGCGCAGTCCGTCTGCGTTGAACGATCATGCACTGCTCGCGGTATCCGATGGCGAGTCGCGCTCCTGGGAGTTCGCCGACGCCGAGCGTGTCTACCGAGTCAGCACAGGTCATGCGCTCAAGGCCAACAGTTGCACCATGGTTCTTGCTGCAACGCTGCAGCATATGGGCATTGCGATCCTGCCTTTGCCTGTGGCGTCCGAGGATGTCTCGCGCGGCGCTCTGACGCCCGTTCTGGAGCAATTTGAAGTGAACGGTGGCCCACGTCAAATATCAATCCTCTATTCCGGCCGCAATAACCTGTCGATGAAAACACGCAGTCTGGTCGATTTCTCCGTCGCCAGATACCGCGCACAGAATCCGTCGGCCGCGCTGCGCGCCGTCGCATGATCAACGAAATGACACCCGCGTACCATGCCAAAACTTTTGACAATCGAAGACGACGAATCGCTCGCGCACAACATTACTCGCACGCTCGCAGCGAGCGGATTTGCGGTTGATGTAGCCTGCACCGGCCGGGAAGGTATGGCCAAGGCGATGGCCGGCGACTACGACATCGTCACACTCGCGCGTTCGCTACCCGACCTTGATGGTTTGACGATTCTCACCGCCATGCGGGGCGTCGGCATGGAGACGCCCGTGCTGGTCTTGAGTGGGATGCCGGGGATAGAGCACCGTATTGAGGCGTTTCGGGCGGGGGGCGACGACTATCTCTGCAAGCCGTTTTCCTTCGAAGAAATCTCCGTCCGCATTGAAGCGCTGTTACGCAGACGCCCACATAAGACGATGACCGAGACCGTGCTGCGCACGGGGGAACTTGAACTCGACCTGATCGGACGTAAAGTCAGGCGTCGCGAACGCGAGCTCAAACTAAAGCCTACGGAATTCCGCATCCTTGAATTCATGATGCGACATCCCGACCAGGTGCTCACGCGCGAAAAGATCTTCGAAGCGGTCTGGAGCTACACATTTGTTCCGGGAACGAATCTCATCGACGTGCACATTGGCCGCTTGCGCCGGAAAGTCCACGGAGCGGGCGAACGCCCGGTCATCCGGACCATTCGAGGATCAGGTTATCTTTTCGGTTGAGATCCCGGCTGCCTGTACAACTTCCAAGTAGGAATTTTTGTGTTCAACGAAATTGATTTCCGTTTTCCCGGGCAGTTGCGTCTTCGGCAGTTCATCGGCATCGCTTTGTTCGCCGCCGGACTCTGTGTCATGGCTAACCACATAGCCAGCAGCATTCACGAAGCACATGAGCCCTCCACGTGGTCCACCTCGCAGGTGGTACCTGCTACGACCACCGCGACCCTTTACCGGCGCGTATGACGCGCCTTGTGCCAGCTCGCCAGGAGCATCGGGCACGGAGCCTGCACGCCCCATAAAACATGTTTCATGCTGGTGAGAAAGACATCGCGTTCGCTGTCCGGTAGTCTTACTTTCCATGTCGGCCCGGCTGTTCCGGCGACCGGTTCGATTACTTGATAAGGATGACGAACATGAACCTAGCATCGAAAACCGCATTACTCACTTTACTCGTGAGTGCCAGTGCTTCTGTTATGGCAGCACCGCATCTCACTCCGCAGGAGTGCAATGACTATCCGTTCAAACCTCTGAAAAGCGAAGTGACTCACGCGCAGTTGGAGCAGGAACTGGCGGAGTTGGAAGCAGTCGGCTACGACCCATCTCAAGACGACGAGGAGTATCCCAACGATCTGGAAATTGCTGAGCGAAAGGTGCAAGCCGAATACCGCCGTGACTGCCGTCCCTCTGCTGCGATGACCGAGACGCAAAGCTCAAACGGCGTGACTGCGCCCGCTTCTGCAAATTCTCCCGCCAGCTAAACATGACCGCGACGTAGACGGCAATCCGGATAGGCCACGCGATCCGGTTGCCGTTCGTTCAGTACGCGATCAAATCGCCCCCCTCCTCCACGACACTCCCCCACTGCACGCCACCCTAGACTCGAGGGTGCCTTGCGCCACTGGAGGCGTCGTTAGAAAGCCCGCTGACTACGTCGGACCACGCTGGCGTTAGCCGCCAATTCTCTACTCTTCTGCTTCGGGCTTCGCGCCAACGAACAAGCGTGCCGCAATGATTCCAGCCTCGTACAGGACGATCAAAGGCAGCGCGAGTATCAGTTGCGAAAACACGTCAGGGGGTGTCACCACGGCAGACACGACGAATGCACCGACAACGACATACGGGCGGACTTCCTTGAGTTTGGACACCGTCACCAAGCCCATCCGCACCAGCAGTATCACGAAGATCGGGACCTCGAAGGTGACGCCGAACGCAAGGAACATCGTCAGCACGAAACTCAGGTAGTTATCGACGTCGGTGTTCATTGCCGCGCCCAACGGCGCATTGTAGTGCGCCATGACGCGAAAAATAGTTGGGAACACAACGAAATAGGCAAACGCCATTCCGCAGAGGAACAACGTGTAGCTGGTTCCGACAAACGGCGCGACCAGCTTCTTCTCGTTTTGGTAAAGACCGGGTGCGATGAACGCCCATATCTGATATAGCACATACGGTAATGCGATCACAAACGCCACGAGCATCGTCACTTTCATCGGCACAAAGAATGAGCCAGTGACGTCGGTGACAATCAACTTGCCATCCTTCGGGAGGTTCATCATCAATGGACGGACTAGCAGCCTGAAGATCTCGGGCGCCCAATAGACAAGTCCGAGAAATACCACAATGACCGCTATGCCCGCGCGGATCAACCGGTCGCGGAGTTCGACGAGATGTGAGATGAAGGTTTGTTCGAGGCCTTCTCCCGTAGCATGCTGAAGTTGACTCACAACGGTCCTCGATTAGAGAGTGGGAAGCTAGACATTGAAGAATCCTTGTCTGACGGCCGGATATGCCGGGGAGTGGCGAGCCACGCGAGCGGCAACCGATTGACGCGCGTACGGTTCGCGGCGGCGCGTTTGTACCAGGTCGGCGTGGCTGTCCGCTTCCCACGCCAGTTCCTGCGTTTCGGCGCTGTGGCGGTGCCACCGCGCCATGTGACGACGTCTGGCACTGGCGACGCGAGCGCCGCGGCAGCTTCCCCGGCGTCCGGGGGTGCGGCAGAACCGCCATTCCACGCTTCCTTGAGATCGGCCTGCTGCTCGCGCAGGTTTTCGTGAATGGCGCTCTCAATGTTCGCCGCAGCCGCTACAAACTCGCTCTTCACTTGCCGCAATTCACTGAGCTCAATTTCGCGCGTGACTTCGTCTTTCACTTCGTTGATATAGCGTTGCGCACGCCCGAAGAGCGCTCCGGCCGTACGTGCTACGCGTGGCAGGCGCTCGGGCCCAAGTACGACCAGCGAAACCACGCCGATCACTGCCATCTTGGTAAGACCTAGATCAAGCATGATGGAATTCCGTCAGCACATGACTGGTTATCGTTCAACGAGTTTCGCCGGACCGAGACGCTTCTTTAGTCGCGACCTCAACGGTGTAGTTTGGCGGCAACTCTGCCTGCTCGCCGTTGGCGGGTGTCTCGGCTTCCTTTACCCCTTCCTTAAAGCCTTTTACCGCGCCGCCCAAATCACTGCCCATGGTACGAAGTTTCTTCGTACCAAACACCAGCGCGACAAGGACCAGAACGATCAACCAATGCCAGATACTCAATGAACCCATGAAAACTCTCCTTGACCCCGCCGCGTCGATTTCCGCAACGAGAATTGACGCTAACCAAGTGGTCGAGTCAGGATAGGCATGGGACGACCGAACCGGAATAGCGCGATTGTGAAGAAAACGTTAACCGTAAAAAGGAGCATCCTTATCGAGCAGCGCCGTGCGGATAAAGTGCAGATAGCTGAGAATCCGCTGCATTCCATGGCGCCTTTCGCGATCCACGCGCAATGTGCCGAGTAGAGACTGCGCTATGCGGATCGCCGCGTCGACTGAGGTCAGCGCACGCGTGAGTCGAACGGTGTCTGGTTGCTCGAACAGGTCGGCCAGGTCGCGCCTCACCGTATCTATCGCCGCTCTCCACCCCGGTTGCATACGCTCAGCGTATGGCATATTGAGCGTCTCGTTGCGAAGATCGATTGTCGAATGTCCCACTTCAAGTAGAACGAGCATCCATCGCAACGCGTCGCGATGCTGTTCGGAGCGCTTCATCAGCAGCGTGCGCAACTGGAACATCAGGTCGTGCGCGCTCGACTGGAACTTCTGATCGAGTCCAACGAGCGCGCCCGCGCATGCGAGCGCCATTTGTCGCCGCAGATCGCGCTTGATCTTCTCAATCCGCCATGGCATTTGCGTCGGGAAAATCACCGCAAAGACGATGCAGGATACGAGCATGCCCACGACTACAGCGATGCCGTTATTGATGACGAGATCCGGCTTATAGACGACGACGTTGTCCGGACCGGCCAGCAGACAAAACAACAGACCAAAAGCGCCGCCATAGCCGGCCGTACTGGGACGCATCGACAGAAACGCCCCGAAGGCAAGCACGGGCGCCAGTGCAGCGCATAACAACGGAAAACCTTCGATATTTGGATATACGAAGCGAGTGAAGACATACCCCGCCACAGTTGCCAGCGCTACGCCCGCGGCCATTTGAGCGGCAAACTTCGACGTGTTAGCCGATGTGGAACTGAGCGCACACACGACGGCAGCCCCAATCACTGCGTAGCCGCCGCTCGGCCAGTTGGTCTCGATCCAGAACGCCCCCATCGCCCCGACGGCCACCATGGCACGCAAAAACGTGAACCCGACTACGTAACCATTTGTCTTGACGGCGCGTCTCGTCACCGTTCGCTCGAGCACGTGATTCAAGTCACTGAGCGACGCGTAGGCTTCTGTATAGCGCAGGAATTCGTCGACAAAGCGATACAGGAGTTCCATCGTCGTATCGAAGTCGAGCAGCAGTTCCGGCACGCTCGTCTCAAGCGAACGCCGCGTCTCGCGTGCACGTTTTGGCAACGTCGACTGGAAGCGATTGAGCTCAAGCGCCGCACTCGCCGCACGCACCTCGTCGGGGTTCATCGGATCTCTCAACCTGACCAGCAAGTTCGAAAGCTCGCCAAAATAGGGGCGTACGGCATCCACAATCGCCTTGGTCTGACCCGCCTGCATGCGTTTCAATAACTGATGAAGCGCGTGCAGGCGCGTGCACGCATTCGTGAATTCGCTATTGAGCCATGCTAAGCGCCTGCTTCGGACGCGTGTGTTCGGATCTTCGAAAGATGCGAACCCGCGGGTCGCCTCGAATCCGACAATCTGATCGACCAGATCGGCAAACCGCGCTTCGTAAGCGGTGTTTTCTACCCTTTCACCGAGCACGCTCGCCGCGAAGAGACAAAAGTTGGTGTAGCGGGTACGCAGGATGTGCTGCAGTGCGGTGCTTGATCGCAGCGGCAGGAACAGCGCACTGACCGCGCCGGAACAAAGGATACCAATCGTGACTTCGGCCGCACGTGTCAGTGCGGCCATAAACAGACCGCCTGGCTCAAATACCACTGGGATGCCAATCAGTGCGGCGGTGTACCCTGCGAGCACGAATGCGTACCACTGAAATTGACGATATCGGACCGCAGCAGCCGTGCAGGCGCTGATCCATACCGTCATCCCCAGCATGTAGAGTTCGGCCTGTTGCGGGAAGATTGCGCCTAGCAGCACTGCGGCGATCATCCCTAGCGTGGTTCCAACGACGCGATAGAAGCTCTTTGACAGAACCATGCCGCTGAATGGCTGCATCAGCACAGCCACCGTGGCCATCGCTGTGCGCGGGCTCGCCAATTCCAGCCGCATCGCGATGCCCATCGCAAGCAAGGCGGCAATCGCCGTTTTCAACAGGTGCAGCCAGACTACCCCGTCGCCAACCATCCAGGACCTGGCAACCATCTTCGTCGCACGCGCCCAGACAGACAATCGTGGGAACCGGGCCAAGGTTCGGCGTGCCGCTTTCTCGCCAGTGAGATCACCCATGATCATCTGGGTGCGATGACAACCGAACACGTGGTGCCCGCCGACAGCACCACGCCGTCTGGAACATGATCGATCTTGATACGCACAGGCACGCGCTGTGCGAGGCGCACCCAGTTGAAGGTCGGGTTCACATCAGCCAGTAGTTCGCGGCTCTGCGGATTGTCGCGGTCATAGATACCGCGCGAAATGCTCTCAACGTGTCCC
>Ga0302178_10000894_pt1 | contig 25998 bp, 23 predicted proteins | sample I_Palsa_E1_3_FD_198790 | JGI IMG/M metagenome (GOLD analysis project Ga0302178, IMG submission 198790) | Peat permafrost microbial communities from Stordalen Mire near Abisko, Sweden - I_Palsa_E1_3 | ecosystem: Environmental > Terrestrial > Soil > Palsa > Peat permafrost | place: Sweden... | reverse complement strand
TTCGACACCCAACCATCGCTCGGCGCGTACGGCTTACCGATCAACGGCATACCATTCGCTGCGGTATCTGACAGCGAGTTCTCCACTAACTCGCCGACGTTCCCTGGCACGCCCGGTACAACCGAAATCATTGTTGCGTTGGATAACGGCGATGCACGCGACAATTCAGATTCACCACCGGCAAATATCGCAACTATTGGTATCGGTACATCCGAGCTGATTATCACCTTGCCCGTCCTGCCGTTGCTCGGGAGCTGCACACTCAAGGTGCTTGTTGCCGACGTTTCAACTCTCTTCGCTTCAATCATTTCAAATAAGCTCGCAATCGATATCCAATACGGTAAAAAGTCGGCACGTCACGCATATGAAGCAGGCTTGACAAGAGCGCCGACCGCCATTGCGTCGCCATCCAGGTGCCGTATTTAATTTATTAACATTTATTTAGCTTTACTAATTATTTAAACAAAATCGTCATTCATGCACCCCATCCCGCCCCCGCATCGTCACCCCCGACGTATGCCCGGCCTGAAATTCGGCCCGGAAAACCGCGGCGTAACTGCCTGCTGCGCCGCTGCTTGTGCTATGTTGACCAGTCGCGCCGCAAAGCGCTCAAACACTTTATATAACTCCGCGTCGTCAATGGCACGGAGATCCGCTTGGCACCACACCACCATTTGCCCGCGCTTTTCGTCCAAGGCCAAGGCGCATAGCGGGCCGCCCGCCGGGCGCAAATTGGCACTAAGAAAACGACGCAACAACGGCGCTTCGGCCTCCTGCGGTAATTCGCCCATCTCCCCCACCAGGACAGTCCAGCGATCGCCCCGCCCCACCACAGACAAAGCCGGACCATCGAGGTGAATCGTGCAGCCGTCATCCCGCAACGGATTGCCGCGCGCGCCGACTCGGCTTATCAAAGTGCTGAGTCGTTTTCTAAAATAGTCTTGCGGCTGGCTACCCGCAGGTTTCTCAATGAACACCGCGTACCTTGGTTCTTATGCGTCAAATAGAGAAAGAGGGATGCTCAAGACGAGACCCGAGCCCACTTTTGGTCTCGCCACCGAAACGTCCGACACATCGTCATTGAGTATGAGTAACGCCTGCGCGCCGCTTGTTCCATGGGCCGACTCCATGCGATGCGCCAATCATCGCCCTGCGCGCGTCCCGCCGCCACCCCGACTGGGCAGTTCCCTCTATGTCCAATCACATATATTTGTAATAAACTCCGGCTACTCTGCTCGCTCACCCGTCATTAGACAGGTGGTTTTCGTTCGGCCAATGCCGATGCGAGGCCCGTGGCATATGCCGGCGCCCGCGCGGGCGACCGTTTGCGAAAATAAAAAACAACTCAGAGAATCGGAGATTCCAGATGCTAAAAACCAGACTTGTGCGCTCGCTTGCGATTGGAGCCGCACTTCTATTCGGGGCAACGCAGGCAGCGCAAGCGGCCACCGAGATTCAATTCTGGCATGCGATGGAAGCCGCGCTTGGCGACCGGGTGAATGATATTGCCAACGATTTCAACGCCTCGCAAAACCAATATAAGATCGTCCCGGTTTATAAAGGCACCTACGATCAAACGCTGGCGGCCGGGATTGCGGCTTACCGCGGCGGCAATGCACCCGCCATTCTGCAAGTCTACGAAGTCGGCACGGCAACCATGATTGCCGCTAAAAAGGCCGTTATTCCGGTTTCTCAGGTATTCCAGCAAGCCGGTGTTAAGCTCGATTCCAATGCTTTTGTGCCGACCATTGCTAGTTATTACAGCGATGCCAAAACAGGCCAACTGATTTCGATGCCGTTCAATAGCTCGACCCCGGTGCTGTATTACAACAAAGACGCCTTCAAAAAGGCCGGCCTCGATCCCAATACGCCGCCCCAAACTTGGGACGAACTGGCCGCCGACGCGGCCAAGCTGAAAGCTTCGGGCATGGTCTGCGGTTATTCAAGCGGTTGGCAAAGCTGGATTCAGCTTGAAAACTATAGCGCTTGGCATGCCCAGCCGTTCGCCAGCCGCAACAACGGCTTCGATGGCGCCGACGCGGTACTTGAATTCAACAAGCCTCTGCAGATTGACCATATCCAGTTTCTGGCGAATATGGTCAAGCAAGGCACGTACACCTATGTCGGCCGTAAAGACGAACCGAATGCGAAATTCTATAGCGGCGACTGCGGCATCATCACCGGCTCGTCCGGCGCGCTGGCCAACATCCGCAAATATGCGAAGTTCTCATTCGGCACGGGCTTTATGCCTTACGACGCGACTGTAGCGGGTGCGCCGCAGAATGCCATTATCGGCGGCGCCAGCCTGTGGGTCTTGTCCGGCAAAGATCCGGCGGTCTACAAAGGTGTTGCACAATTCCTGGCCTATCTGACGTCACCGGCCGTTGCCGCCAAATGGCATCAGGATACCGGCTATCTGCCGGTCACCAAGGCCGCTTACGATTTGACACGTCAGCAGGGTTTCTATGAAAAGAACCCAGGTTCCGATACCGCCATTCGCCAGATGTTGAACAAACCGCCTCTGCCGTTCACCAAAGGTTTGCGCCTGGGTAATATGCCGCAAATTCGCACGGTAATCGATGAAGAATTGGAAGACGTCTGGGCCGGCAAGAAGACCCCGAAAGAAGCCTTGGATTCGTCCGTGACACGCGGCAACGACTTGTTGCGCCGCTTTCAAAATCAAGCTTCAAATTAAGCTATAAACGGCTTTAAGCGCTCGCAGATATTTCTTGAATCGCTTAAAGCCGTGATTAATATGGTCCGATCGTATCCGGTTTGGATTTAGCGCTCCTAGACCCGACGTCTTTTTGAGACACCGAGTATTTAGGCCACATTTCGCGGCTCTGGACCCAGCTCTATGCAAGAACGCTCTCGTTTCGGCGCCAGCCTGTTGCCCTATCTATTGATAGCCCCGCAACTGGCGATTACCGTCGTTTTCTTTTTATGGCCGGCGGGTGAAGCGCTTTGGCAATCGACACAATCGCAAGACGCGTTCGGCACGTCCAGCGAATTTGTCGGCTTGCACAATTTCCAGCAATTATTTGCCGACCCGCTCTATATCAGTTCGTTTAGCACCACAATGCTGTTTAGCGGACTGGTGGTCGTCGTCGGTCTGGTGCTGTCTTTGTTTTTTGCCGCTATGGCCGATCGCGTGACGCGCGGCAAAGGCATTTATCAAACGCTGCTGATTTGGCCTTACGCTGTTGCTCCGGTGATCGCCGCCGTGTTGTGGGGTTTCTTGTTTAATCCCAGCATCGGTTTGGCGACTTATGGCCTGGCCAAATTAGGTATTTCCTGGAACCACGCGCTGAACAGCGGGCAAGCCATGTTCTTGATTGTGCTGGCCTCGGTGTGGAAACAATTCAGTTATAACTTCCTGTTTTTCTACGCCGGCTTGCAAGCCATTCCACGCTCCTTGATCGAGGCCGCGGCCATCGATGGCGCAGGCCCGGTACGGCGCTTTTTCAATATCGCGTTGCCCTTGCTCTCGCCGACCAGCTTCTTCCTGCTGGTGGTCAATTTGGTCTACGCTTTTTTCGACACTTTCCCTATCATCGATGCGGCGACTGAAGGCGGCCCCGGGCAATCGACTCGCACCTTGATTTATAAAATTTATGACGACGGTTTTAAAGGACTGGACATCGGCAGCTCCGGCGCGCAGTCAGTGGTGCTGATGCTGATCGTGGTGGTGCTGACCATGGTGCAATTCCGCTTTATCGAACGTCGAGTGCAATACACATGATAGAAAACCGCCGCGGTTTGGATATTTTCTGCCATGCAATGCTGATGTGCGGCGTCTTGCTGGTGGTGTTCCCGATTTACGTCGCATTCTGTGCGGCAACAATGAACGAACACGAAGTTTTTTCCGTGCCGCTGTCGCTGATACCCAGCAGCCATTTATTCGAGAATATCGCCACCGTCTGGGTGCACGGCACGGGCTCCGCCGCCAGTCCGTTTGGCATGATGCTGCTGAATAGCTTGGTGATGGCGCTGGTAATCTCGATCGGCAAGATCAGTGTTTCGATGATCTCGGCCTATGCCATCGTATTTTTCCGCTTCCCCTTCCGGCAACTGGCTTTCTGGCTTATTTTCGCGACCCTGATGCTGCCGGTTGAAGTACGGATTTTCCCGACCGTGGCGGTCGTGTCCTCGCTCCATTTGGTGAACACTTACACCGGTCTGACTTTGCCACTGATTGCCTCGGCCACGGCAACCTTTTTGTTCAGGCAATGTTTCTTGATGATGCCCGACGAATTAATTGAAGCGGCACGCATCGACGGCGCGGGGCCGATCCGTTTCTTTGTCGATATTGTGCTGCCGCTGTCAAAGACCAATATCGCAGCACTGTTTGTGATCACCTTTATCTACGGCTGGAATCAGTATCTGTGGCCGCTATTGATTACCAATGTGGAGCCGATGACCACCGCCGTGATCGGTATCAAAAGCATGATAGGCAGCGGCGACACGGCCACTGAATGGCATTTGATGCTGAGTGCGACGCTATTGACGATGTTGCCGCCACTGTTGGTCGTACTGCTCATGAAGCGCTGGTTTGTCCGCGGCCTGGTGGACGCTGAAAAATAACACCGCACCGTTGGCTAAAAATTAAGTAGCTCAAGCGCAACCGGCGCCAAGCGAGTCACACAGCGCAATTGCGTCGGTTTAAGACTGTATTTGAAGGGTGGGGATACGATGGCTAAGCTGTCACTGAAGAATGTCAAAAAATCGTATGACGGCAAACAGGCTGTCTTGCATGGCATCGATATCGACATTGCCGATGGCGAGTTTGTGGTGCTGGTCGGGCCGTCCGGCTGCGGCAAGTCGACCCTGCTGCGTATGGTGGCCGGCTTGGAAAGCGTGACCTCCGGCGAGATTGTGATTGGCGACCGGGTCGTCAACAAGTTGGAACCCAAAGACCGCGATATCGCGATGGTGTTCCAAAACTATGCGCTGTATCCGCATATGTCGGTTGCCGACAATATGGCCTACGGCCTGAAAATCCGTAACCTGGACCGCGCCACCATCGACGCACGCGTGGCCAATGCCGCGAAAATTCTGGAGCTCGACAAGCTGCTGGCGCGCCGCCCTCGCGAGCTGTCCGGCGGGCAACGGCAGCGCGTGGCGATGGGTCGCGCGATTGTGCGCGAACCGGCGGTGTTTCTGTTTGACGAACCGTTATCCAATCTCGACGCCAAGCTGCGCGTTCATACCCGTCTTGAGATCCAACGCCTGCACGCCCGCCTGGGCACCACCAGTCTTTATGTGACGCATGACCAGACCGAGGCCATGACGCTGGCGCAGCGCGTCGTCGTGCTCAATCAGGGCCGCGCCGAGCAAATCGGCGTGCCGACCGAGGTCTATGAACGCCCGGCCTCGACCTTTGTGGCCAGTTTTATCGGCTCGCCGGCCATGAATCTGGTGCCGGGACGCATCTCCGACGATTTGCAATATTTTGAAATTGCCGATGGCGTGCGCTTAGCCATCGCGGGCGCTCCGGGGCTCGGCGAAACCGTGCTTGCCGGGCGCGACTATATCCTGGGGATACGCCCCGAACATATGGCGCCCATCGATAGCTCGGCGCGTATCTCGCTCAAAGTCGACGCCTGTGAGTTGCTGGGCGCCGATAATCTGGCTTACGGGAAGTGGGGGCCGCACGATGTCGTGGCGCGACTGCCGCACGAGCAGCGCCCGACGATGGGCGATCTGATCCAACTGGGTTTGCCGGCGCATCGTCTGCATTTCTTTGATGCGCAGAGTGGGAAGCGGGTGGAGTGAGGGTTTGCGCTAGATGAAGCCTTGGCTAGATTTAGGCCAGTACGATCGCGACGGGCCTGCCCCGACAACCGCAGACAATTCCGAGTATTACATTGAGGCTCGGAAGCGTCTAGGAAACCCGGGGCGATTCATTCAATAGAGGTATCTTTCGCCAAAAGCATTGCTGCGTTGAAATCTGGCACTGCGGTCCACCTATATGACTCGCCGCCTGGAGGCGGACAACTTAGTGCCAAATGCGCGTCAGAGGCGGCACACCTATTTCTCAAGTTGGCTCCACGGTAACTTCCCGTGAATGGTTGAAAGTACAACTAAAAGATGGTCGGGGCATACCCGGATAAACGTCGGCGATGGTATGGTGGTTTTTAGCCTCGACCAGCTGGAGCGCTAGCGAGAAAAGGTCACCCGGATTTTTTTGGGCGGATGAGTTTTTCGAACATGATTAGTGCGAGGTCAATCGCCGCTCGGCGCAGGCTGCGCGATGAGGACTGCGCCGCATGTGGTCTTGTGTCCCTCGACTGCCACGAGTTGACCAAAATCATCGCAACCTTCCAGGCCTTCGGCGATTTCAAAATGATGTGGCGGACAACGTGGGCACGTCACGCGATCACCCTTGCGGGCAATGGGGATTTCCTCCTCGCTCCAGGTAGATGAAGGACTGCCCGAAATCACTTTGCCGCCGTGGCTGGTCGTATCGCCAACCGCGATCTGGGACTTGCCATGCGGATTTTCATGCTGCATTGATAGCACTCCATATTAGCGCGCGGTTCCGCCGGAAGCCGCGAGCGCGTTGATCGGTGGGTCTTGGTATGTCGTATCGATGGTAAACCCATGGGCCTTGAGGTCCGCTTCCGTCTTGAGCCTCATTGCATGATATTTCTTCAGTTCGGCGGGAATCAGCGCTTTCCAGTTCTTGATCTTCTCTGCGTCGCCCGGGAAATAGCCGAGACCATAGAACGCGTATTCGTTTTTGATTGTCGCGTCCAGAAGATATGTTCCCTTGCCAACAAATCCGCCCATATTGCTTTCCATAAAAGAGATCTCCAAGTACACGCCATCAGCATAGAAATCCCATTTTGGAAAATTTCCTTTCGCTTTCATCCACTCATCCATGGTCGGCGTATAGGTCGAATCCAGTGAATACATCCCATTCACCCCATCGGAAGCGGCGTAAAACCATGCCTGTTTGCCTGTTAGTCGAGGTCTGTGAGTTTGAATGAATCGTTTCCAGCCCGCAGCACGCAAACTTGCGAGAAACGCCATCATGCGGTCCCGGGCAAACTGGTGGGCATCAGCCTGTTCCGCACTAACACCAAAACTGATGTCCCAGTTGTAAATCCCGCCGGGTACGTCTTTGTCTGCGAAGCCCATCGTGCTCATGACGTTGGGTACCGTAAAACTGTGCTCGCCCTGTTCGTATTCGACGGTTCCCGGATTTTCGGTGGGCCATTCCCGCTGATAGAAAATCGCTCCAAACTGCTGATCAACGGATGTGCCGGTTCCATTCAGATCAGAGCCCTGGGGCTCTCCCAAGCGAATGAGCGTAGAAGTTGACTGCATATCGTTATCTTTAGATGACGTCATATTAAATTTGTGGATATGCGCGGCAAGAGTGGTACCCATCGCTAACGCACCAAGAATCAGTAATATTGGGACGAGCCTTTTATAGTTCATTGCTTGTCCGGGAGGTCGCCCCACTGGGCAATCTTCTCGAGTTCGTCTCGCATCCGTTCCTTATATGCACCTTGCATCAGACCGTCATACTTATTGGCGATACTGTTTATCCAGAGCATTCTTTTTTGGTAATCCTGCAAAACTAGACGATCAGGCGCGACCGACTTGAACTTTGGATCACTCGTGTCGTCTTCTGACGTCAGCACGAGTTCGAGATTCGGCACAAGTGCGCGGATCACCGGCGCAAAGGCGAGGTCGGCCCCGGAACCATCCGACCAGCCAAAGCGGGCGGCTTCCATCGAGTTATGGATTGCGATGTCATCGGAGGTGGCGAGCGCGCCGCACTGTGCATTAAGCCAGCAATAATCAGAGGCGTATGCTGCAGATACCCTAGCTTCGCCTTCTTCTCTCCGGTCTCGCCGTTTATCTCGTACGGAACCTTGTCGATGGACTCCAAGTAGTCTTTTTGATTACTCATATTGCGCTTGACCGGGTCGACAAACTGCCGGCTATCGCGAGTCGCGACACATTTATTGAAGGTCGCAGCACTGGCCGCATATCCATAGTGCCAGGGCAGCACATCGTTAAACAGCCACAGATTCCCTTTGCCGAGACCTTCGTACAGTCGAGTCCATTTGGCATCGCGAAGCTGCCATCGCTCCAGCGTGACTGCTACCTGCTTGGCCGCGAAGGCGCCCAGGCCGACCCAGTAGAACCGGCCGATCTTGTCTTTGTTCCCAAGAGGAAAATCTTCCAGGTAGATGCGAGCATAAGCCGACGCGATCCGCCTTGCCCTGACGGCATAATTGCTTACAAATTCGGGCCGTGCATTTTTAAGCTGCGTGTTCGACAGGCCATGCTCGCGGTCGCGGTAGTCGGGAGAACCATTCGTGGTCGGTACATGATTTGATATCTGTTTCATCGTGAACTGCTGCGCCAACGACCAGATGATGTTGCAATCGCACTGCGCGTTCACACACGTGTTTGGCTGAGGGTTGGTTTGCCCTGTTGCCGTCAGATTCGCTACCATAGATTCATTCCTCGCTTACGATTGCGTGACTGGGGTTTGAGGCTTGCCGGAGGCAGGCCCAAATTCATCCCAGTGCAATTCAAAATTCACATTTTTCTGTTCGGTGGAATTCAGTGCCGAAGAGTGGCCATCAGAACCGGTACGGAATATGTGTGTGCCTGACGACGTCGTCATCCTGTAGTCGGTACCAGGAAGCGGTTCTCCGGTGGGACTTACTACCTTGAATCTTTGGTCGTTGGCCAAAACTGCGGGTAGCCCCTGAGCATTCACGCCCATCGGTTTGGGCGGCAGATTACTCACTTGTGCGTTGACTAAATATTGCATCGCGCCAACCGTGACCCTGCCGTTCTCTAGTCGGATATAACTGTCGCCGCCGCTGAGTAGTAGCTGCTTCGCGCCCTTGATGACGATGCTGTCCGCCGTCTGCGTAATATTCAGTTTTGCCAACAGATTGATGTTCTTTTTCAGCGCCGCGATATCGATGTCTTCGGCATACGAAACCATCCGGATGGTTTGGTCCTGCTGATCGTGTGCCTGTGCCTGTACGGCGAGTTTCGCCAGTGTTTCATGCTGCTCGCGCGCCTGCCTCAGGCGCTGCACGGTCTCGCCCATGTCCTTGACCGGAGCGCTTGCGCCCGAGCGCGCTTCGGTCGTGATCAGCATGCCCTGACTAGCACGCAGCACACCCCACGCATCCGTCGCCAACTCGAATCCTTCGCCACGCGCCTCCTTGCGGCCCGCATTGCCCGCGATCCGCGTGTTATAGCCCAGCACCAAGCGCGACTGCGCATAGTCGCTGGTCATCTGCGCCTGGGGTTTGCCTGACCATAACTGGAAAACCATATTACGCCTGCAGACTCGAAATCAGATGGCATCCACAGGAGGTCTGGTGCCCATGGCGCGCGATGGGCATGCCGTCATCCAGCATCGTTTCATCTCCCTCCAAGATGAGATTTGGCTTGATCTCAGGATGGCGCGGACACGATACCTCATCGCCTTTACGAGCAACGAACAGGCCATCAAAGCACATGCTTGACGACGCGCTGACGACTTTGCCGCCATGGTCGGTGGTGTCCCCCAAACGAATGAGATTTATCATGTTGTTTCCCTCAAGATTGGTCTAATGGGTATCGCGACGGCTTAGGATGCCCGATTGAAGCGGGGTGAACATGGGGGCTCAAAAATTGGCAGGACTGATATCCCCCAGCGACTGCTCCGGTTCGAGATCCTATATTTTCAAGTACCAGATGACCTTATTGCCGGCCTGGCTGAGCTCTGGCCCCGGCATCGATTCACCGGCTTTCACTTGCACCTTTTGATTCAAGTGGTTCGAGAACCATTCCCCCGATATTGGGCAGGTGTCGCCCGGATAAGCCGCGAGCATGGGTGATGGGACGACCTCCGGCACCGACAGGAAGTAGTCGGCTTCTTCGGTGGGAATGTCGCCGCTCGCATAACGCGAGTCCTTCCAGATCAGACGCCAGCGCACGTCTTCCAGTGTGTCGCTGCCTTCCATCTGGTATTGGCTGGCCGTATCGCCCACCAAATAATAGTTTGGACAACGTACCTTGGCTTCCAACTCGATCGTCCAGGGTTCCCAGATGCCGGTTACTGGAATCATCTGGCCGCTCCATACTTGACCATCGTTGTTTTCGTTTTTCGGCGGGCACGACGGCAGGTGGGGTGGGAATACGATGGGGGGGATGCTGTTCATCGGAACCGAATCGACGAAGATACTCTCGTAGGTCCAGCACATTACCTTTCGCGAATCGTGTTTGTTATTTAAAGAAACGATTGCTTGCTTAATACCATTTTTTGATGTGCTCTTGCTCGTTAGCGCAACCAGTGCAAATGATAGGTCAGCTTTCCCGAAAATGCCTGTTGACTCATATGGCAAACGGCGATATCCCAGCTTGTGAAACAGTGTGCCAGATTCACCAGCGCCCCACTCATCGTAGCGCCGTCCCCAGATAAAGGCTCTAAACCTGATTGCCTCCCGTAGCATACTGAACGCCTCAGACCGGCGAGCCGGGTTGGTCAGTAGCGGCCGAGCGTATTCCATCGGTTGCAGGTATTTTAGGAAATACACCAAATCCTCGTCATAGGAAATCGGCTGGCCGAGCTGATCGATCTCGACATTGCCAGGCTTCTTGATTTCCCGCTCAAAGTCGCTCAGAAACTCTTCGTAAAGGGCTATGGCCCGCAGTAGCAGCGTAGCGCTGGTATATTTTTTCAGCAGGAAGAACACACGATCGCGCGCAGCATCGTCGTTCCTACCTGCAACAAATGTAAAGTGTGACATCGCAGGTTTCCTTATCGTTACTGGTGTGCATTGTCGGGGACGGCATTACGCGCTATTGCAGGAATGCGCGTGGTATAGCCTTGCGGCACAGTTTTAGGAGCCGTCTCACCTTCTTCCATCGGCATCACCGATGCACGATCAACTGTCCCAAAGTTCACGTCGGACCATCTTGTCGGCATAGTCTTCAGTCCCCGGACATACTCAAATATCACGGCATTGTGCGGGTGCTTGAAATCAATAAAAAGCTGCGTTTCACCACCTTCTAAATAACGACCTAGTTGCTCGTCGTATTGGCTCGACACCTGGCCGCTCCAGACACGTAACCCCTCCCAATCTGGCGGAACCAGAATGTTCATGGATCTCAGTTCGTCACCAGTCGGAATGCGTGGCAACTCAATAAATCCACGGTTCTTATTCCACGAGTGCAATACTGCCCAGCGCTCACGCCATTCCCGGCCGTTTTTCGCCATACGGAGCATCCAGTATTCCCCAGTCTTGGTATATACAGGCTTCGTCGGCTCAATGACCCGCACGAGCGTTATTTCGCCGGGGGGAAGATTTTGGCCACAATTGGGTGATTGCGGCTGAACGATTCGATCTTGGTGTAATGTTTGATCGCGTCATCGTCTATAGACACGAAACGCGCTTCACTCAAATCCGGCCATCCCTCCCTGTGCCGGTAATCTGCCAGCGACGCCTTCGGATGAGCGATCTTCTCACCGTCACGTGCGACTGCTGCCAGTCGCCCCTCAGCTTCGCGCGTCGTCACCTTGCCCGCGCCGACCGTGATGTCGACCCACGTGCCCTCGACCATATGGGCACGAACCCGCACCAGGCAGTCGTTGAGGTCAGTCAGCGCCTGCGGCGCCATGTGCTTGCCGAGGCGCGCGAGATCCTGTAGCTTCGGCGGCAACGCCGCCAGATACTGACGCACGGCTGAGGGTAAGACGCCCCCCATGTTTTGCACGATGTACTGGCTTGTCCGCGTAAGGCGGTCGAGCAACTCACCCAGCGCACCCTTGAGCGGCCCCTGATACCGGGTAAAGTCCAACTGCCGCAACCAGGCATAAGCATTGCCGCGCCCCATGCGGTTCAGGAACATGACGATCTCGGCGGCCAGTTTTTCGAGGTCTTCGTCTTTGTCCAGCGCACGCACGGCCAGCTTACCGACGCCCTTCAATATCCCGCCCAGAATCGGCACCACGGCCAGCAGGCACAGCACGAGCTTGACCCATTGCCAGCGGTCCTGGGCTTTTTGCGGGTCATCACACATACCGAGGCAGATCGCAATCGCGTCGCGGGCCGCCGTGCCTTCGCCCAGTATCGGGAACATGCTGAGAATCGCATCGAAGATAATCTGACCGGTCGTCTGCTTCTGGCTGAACTCGCCGGCCACGGCGCCGCCGACCCATTCGACCGAAGCCGCGGCATGATTCCAGATCAGCGCCCCCACCTCGATGGCGCCGATCCGGTTTTCAGCCGGGTTACGGTTGGCTGAATCCCTCATGACACCCTCCCGCTGTGCATGTTGGCCGACGCGTGACAATCGCTTTGAGTCCAAGTTGCCCGGTGGCTGGGGTTCAGATCCTGTCCCTTGCTCTGCCAGGTGCGCGCATCAGGACCGAATTTGACTTGGCCCACGCCGTTGGGCGCCTGACTCAAATCGGCATGACCAACGCCATCGAGAGCGCCGCTAAAGCGTCGGCCATCGTTGTAGGCAATATCGAACTGTGCAGCCTGCACCGGTTCGTCGTCATGGTATGAACGGTTCAGTTCTGTCGCCTCGTTGAATGACGGTACGAGTAAGGGCATGCGCCAATGTTACCGGCGCCGGCATTGCCCGGCATGCCGGGCATGTAGCTGCCTTTGCCGTCGAACTCGATCGAAATGGTCACGCTCGTGCCGACCAGAGCTTCGGGTTTGACGCGCTTCTGGGCTTCGTCAACCCCTAACATCCGGTTGTTGACGGTCATCACGTCCAGCGTGTAGATGTAGAGCTTGCCGAGTTTCTCGGTGCCGCACAGGCGGGTGGCGGTGAGTATCGGGCCACCGGACCAGGTGGGCAGAGCTGCGCCGGTAAGGCTGAGTGTGCGGGATTGCTGGGGTTGGACCATGAGGGGCTGTCAAAAATTAGCGGGGTTGATATACGTCTGGCCGATACCGTGTGTGTAATGTTGACTAGTTCTCATCGCGGGAATATCGGGCGGGATGCCGATCAACTTAGCTTCGACAATCTCGATCGGATAGATCGACACGCGCTGGCTGTTGCGGAACTGACTTTGACGGTGGCGCCACGACGATTTGGCGCGGGTTCGCCAAGTACTCACGGCCGCTCAGACACTGCGTGTACTCTGCGACGGGCTCGGCTGGCTTATGTATAAGGACATCGGTCAAGGCAATACCGCACGCGAATTGATAAACTCTGCCAAACCACGTCCGCAAGTGTTTATAAGCACCCCAGATACAATAAGCATGGCCGCGATTATTTTTATTGTCCCGATCGGCTCGTTAAATATTAAATGAGAAAATCCCATACTTGAAATCGGTACCAAAAGGTACGCAGGTGCCGATATGGTCAGCCGATACTTGCTGAGCAACATCGCCCAGATGCTATACGCGAAAAGCGCGGTTACATAAGCAGTGAATAGCAAGGCGAGAATTGAGCTTAAATCGAAATATCGATATTGCAATGAACCGCCTTCGCGCGTAATTAAACGAATTGAAAATATTAAAAACGCGGAAATCGGGCTCGACCAGATTATAAATTTGAATGGTTGATTTGTTCCTGATTTCTTGAGCGCAGTGTTTGCTGCAACCCAGAAAGCCGCACCAAGCAGAGCGAAAATCATACCGCATCGGGTAACACTTCCGTCGGTGATCGTGGCAATTAAACCAAGCCCCGCTAGAGAAAATATAAAGCCGCAAATATTAAATTTTGTTATTTTATCTTTAAATATAAAAACCCCAACAACACTGGTCATGAATGCACCGAACTGCAAATCAAGTGCGGAAATCCCCGCCGACAACCCCGCATGCAACCCAAGCAAAACCGACCATAAACCCAATCCTTCGAATATCCCATATAACGCCACATATTTAAAATGGCAAATTGGTTTTTTGATAAAAAAAATAATAGGAAATGCACACAAAGAAAATCGCAATCCCGCCAAAAGCAAGGGATCGAATGAGTTGAGCCCAAGCTTTATTACCGAGTAGTTCAACCCAAAAACTCCAATCATCAACACCGCTGCGAGGAAATGGGCTATTTTCATGTATAATTGACTTTTTTATATCAGTATTTGCCTGCCACCGTAACAAATAATCTTTCTGGAATTATTCCAACGAACCCCATTTCTGATGCTTTATCTCTCAACTCACTGGAAGTGTGTACAGCGAATTTCGAGCGCAAGGATTCCATATGCTTGTAGATCGTTCTTTGGGTAATTCCAAGCGTGCTCGCAATGATTTTTGCTTTTCTCTTTCTTAGAAAGTAAAATAAAATTTCGTGTTCCCGCTGGCTAATATTGATATCGGCATGCTCCAACCCGATTAAGTAACTTCCACTATCGAGCAGTAACTTTCCGTTCGTCATGATCGGCATTTCTTGTAAAAATTTACCCATTTCGAACATTGCTCTAGACGTTATGTCCTCACCGACGACGAAGATTCCGGAAACATCCTGGCCTTCGTCACACAGTGGTTTTTTGGTGAATTTATAAGCTTTGAAATTCCCTTGTTTGTCAGGATGAATGCCAAGTAAACAAAGCGGTTTGTTGGAATTTATTACTTTTTTATCCTGAGCATGAGATAGTTCCGCGCATTCGGCCGTCCGCGCGGGCATATCGTATGCGGTTCTGCCCATCACGTCACCAGCGTGCTTCAAGCCCACAATCTTTGCATAATCTGCATTGGCATAATGAAAAACAGAATCTGTGTCTTTGTATCCAGCAGAGCATGGTGCCCCATCAACCCAGTACTTAAGCATCGTTGTATCGATCATTTTTAGCTCGATCTACGTTAGAGGCCCAATTGTAATGCCGAAGTAATTGTTTATTTGAGATAAGCGTAGATATGAGATGGAAATGAGGCTGGATGTCTTCCATCTCAAATAAAGGTGTCGAATATTTTAAAAAATGGACACTTTTCGATGCTATTTGTAATTATTAGACTGATACTCATCGGTGGGAAGCTACGCTCACATAGAAAGCGTGAATCTACCGATCTGAACATAAAATACAAAGCCATTATCTGATTTACATGGTTAATATTTTAAGCGTCAGAATAACCGTTGTACTCGCTCACGCCACTGCCGAATACCCCCTTAGGCAGTGGCTTTTTTCGGATGTCCCTCAAAGAGCCGGGGCTTTTATTGGTATCGCCCAACCAAGTCGTAGACATGTGCTATCGCGTAACGGCAGTCGGCGCTTCGACACGATCCAAACTCGGCGTCCTTTTTCATTTCAACACAAAATCAACTCGCGTCGTCGCCCCTTTATCGCTGATGCCGCTGGCATCGATCTTCGGAGAGCGGTCATTTAACCGCGGCGCCGCGACTTTGCCGTCGAGCCACTGATGAACCGCCGCGACCCGTTGTTGCGCCAGGCTGCGCAGCGCGGCATCGGTAATCGCGGTGTTGTCTTCCATCAGTTGCGTCATCTCTGCTGCGGATAGCGTTTTATCCAAACCCACTAGGTTATGCGGCTTCTTGAAGTCGGCTTTTTTGTAGGCCTGCCTCAAGTACTTCTCATACTCATCCGGCGCGACCTTGACCTCGCTGACGTCGATGCTTTGCCCATGACCCACCACGTCTTTGATCTTAGCTTGCAAGACTGCCTGTGCGACGGCCTGCTGCCGTAGCGCCGGGCCGTCGATGGCAGGGTCGGCCCGGCCGATCAGCTCAAGCTTGACCGCAGGTTTATCGTTTAGCGCCTGGCTCAAGGTATCGAGCTTCTTTTGATCGTCAGGCGTCAAGCCGGCCACACCTGGCGCAAATGCCACATATTGGAGTTCCTCGGAACTGCCGAAGGCGTTGGCCAGTAACGAGAACGGCGCGGTAACGGCTTTACCGATCAAGTTTATCAGCGCATGCACGATCAGCCCGCCGACACTAAATTGCGGATCCGACAGTGAACCAGAGATCGGAATATTGACATCGATCTGCCCGCGCGAATTCTTCAATAGCGCGATCGCCAGTGTCACCGGTAGATGGGTAGCGGTGGTGTTTTCGACGTGTTCGCCAAACGTCAGCTGATCGATAAACACGTGGTTATTCGCGCTTAGACGACCGTTGTCGAGCAGGTAGTGCAAGTCGACATTGAGCCGGCCTTCCGTGATCGGATAGCCCGCGTACTTGGTCGAATAGGGGGTAAAGGTCGTGAGCTCGATGCCTTGCGCATTGGCTGTCATATCGAGCGCCGGCGGCGTAATCAGAGGGTTGATCGTACCGCTGATCGCAACCGGGCCGCGCGCATCGAGGCTGGCTTTCATGTCGACGCTGGCCGGCTGCGTGGTGTGCGTGCCAAATGCGCCGATCTTGCCATTGATCTCCAGCAAGTTGGCGGTGAAATTGGGTTTGATAAAGTCGTCGGTATAGTTGATATGGCCATGCTGCAGCACAAACTCGCCGAAATGCAGATTGACTGTGGGTGCGGCGGCGCTCGCCGAGCCGCTTGATGCGTTGGGCGCGTTAGGACTATTTGGTGCAGTTGAAACCGTCGCTGAATTCGCCGCCGAATTCGAGCTGGCCGCCACGCTCGAGCTGGCCGCCACGCTCGAGCTGGCCGCGGAACTTGCCGCGGCTTCAGTCGCCCGCGTAGCCGCAGCCGCCGATGCGGCATCCGCCGAAGCCGCATCGGTGCGCGTCAGCGAAGCGTCGGGCGCGGCTTGTTTGGCTACGAAATTGTTTAGATTAAGGCGGCCATTCTGGTCGAGGAAAATGCGTGTATAAAAGTTGCTGAGCGCCACGCGCCCGGCGTTCAGATCGGTGCCGCTCGCATCATAGTGCGCCTTGATATGCGACACCGCCAGCGAGCGCCAGCCGGCAAACAAATCGGCGCTTTGTTTGTCCAGCATACGCACGTTATCAAGGCCGGCGTCGCCTTGGTAAGCGGCATGCCAGCCGCTATCGCCCTGGCCAAACGCCAAATCGCCATTGGCGTTAAACAAGGCACTGGCGATCGAGGCATTGATGGCCGTGCCGAAGTAAGGCTCGAACGCGGCAAGATCGAGTTGTTTAGCTTCTATGCGTAAGGCGACATCGAAGGGCGCCAGTTTGACTGTGCCCTGCGCCGTAAAGTCGCCCTTCTTGTTGAGCGCGCTAGTAATCGCAAATTGCCAGGGTTTGTCGAATGCATCGCTGATCTGGCCGAGTTTGATTTGTAGCGGCGCCAAGCTTAAGGTCGCGTGTGGCGAGGTTGCGTTATCCACCAGAGTCACACTGGAATGCGTCAGGTTGCAGGCGTCGAGCTGATAATGCCAAGCGGGCGCGGCCGCGGGAACGCTTGCGCGTTTGCCCATCGGAGCATGTTCAGCAGGTTTATCGGGCGTATGTTTGAGCAAGGCGGTCAGGTCGATTTCACCGTTGGTGTTACGGTTGGCGTTCAGCACCAAACCGTCCAGATCGATCGCCGACAACTCGGCGCGGCGCCCGCCCAAGTCGAATTGTTTCAGGTGCGCCGTGCCATGGCCCAGTGCCAGCAAGGCCTGATTGTCGAGGCCATGCACCACCTTCAGGGTATCGAGGTCAAGTTGTGCGGGGCTGATCGTCAAAGCCGGTATTGGGCCCGACCAATCCGCGTTCAGGTTGGCTTGGGCCGACAATTGGCCGCTGCCGATGCGCGCGTCCACAACGCTATCAAGCCAGGGTTGCAAAGCCGGCAAGGCGAGCTGCTTAAGCGCCAACTGAGCTTGGACTTGGTGCGCGGCCAGCGTCAAACTGCCCTGACCATCGAATTGCCCACCTGCCTCAAATTGAGTGTGCAGCGTGAAGTGCGCCGCACTGCGCGCCACGCTCGAGAAATCGGCCAGCGTCAGACCCAACTGAGCGAGTGCGAGGTGCGCCGGTTTAACCGTGCTGCTGTCCGCAAAATTAACCGCACCGTTGTTCAATGCAAAGTGCTGGATTGCAAAATCGAAAGCGGCATCGTTGCTGGCCGGGCTGCTTGCGTTCAAGGCCGCGGACGCCGGTGCGGGCGCAGTTGCCGTGGCGCGAGGCTGTATTGGCGCTGCACCCGCCGTCGAAGGGCTCAACAGGTTCAGCAGATTAAGCCGGCCTTGTCGGTCTCGCGTCAGCGCCAATTGCGGCGCATCGATACGTAGGTCGGCCAGATGAGCGAGATTGCGTAAGGGCTCGATATCGGCGGCGGCAACGTGGATATTTTGAACCCTGAATAAAGGCGCAGCGGCCTGATCGGCAAGCGCCAGGTCGCGAAGGTCAAGCGTGCCACTCAGTTTTAGCTGGGGTTCGCCGTCCACCCGGGAAAAGCCGACATTCAATTGCGTCGACAACCAACCTTGCTGGAGTTTCACCGGCAAGCCCTGCGGCGCAACATAGGGCACATAGGGTAGCAGCCGGGTCAGGTCGAATTGATCGATCTGGAATGCCAGCGTCGACTCCAAGGTATTGCTAAAAGGCTTGGTTTGCCCCGTCACACGCACCAGACTGCCATCGATGCGGGCCTGCAACAAAGGCTGGACAAATATATCGGTCTTGGCCGGCAGGTTGGCGATAAAGGGAATGCCGATACGCCACTGATCGACAGTGTGATGCGTGCCCAGCACCTGATCGTCGAAATCAATCTGCCCATTCTCAAGGTGAATATTGGAAACTGAAAAGCGCGCGGGTTGACTATCGGGTGCAGCCGGCTTCGAGAAGGTGTCGATCAAGTCGGAGAAATTGAAACGCCGGGCCGCCGTACGTACCAGATGGATCACAGGCGTCTCGATATAGAGTTCGCCGATCACCGGTTTCAGCCTGAATACCGAGGACCACGATGGACGCACCACCAGCTTGGCGATATCGATAAATGATTTCACCTGCCCGGGTGGCGCCACGCTAGCCGCACCAGCCGCACCAGCCGCACTAGCGCCTGCATCGCGCTCACCGATGCGCAGTTGATCGACCTCCAACCTCAAGGTGTACGGATTCAAAGCCACGCGGCCGACCGACACGGGGCGCATGATGATTTGACTGAGTTGATGCTCGGCAAGATGGCGGATCAGCGGCGGGCCGCCGAAAAATACCGTGACACCGAAAACGATCAGCACTATGCCAATGCGCCGAGCCCATAAGCGGGTCTTGCGCGAGGCATAGAAGCGGCTTAGCCCGAGGCGAATCGCCGCGGGTGTGAATTTTGGCAAGGGCATGGCGATCTCATCGGCGCGCGCGGTGTGCCGTTCGATCGATATCGCACGAATAAGTCGACAGTATCGGAGCGAATGGCAAGCCGCGCAGAGCGGCCATTATCCCGCGTGTACCACAATTCGGAAAGCCCGCCATGCAACACGTCAATCGTTCGCGGCAAGCTCGGCGACTAATTTGGCTTGCAGAATTTGCAGTACTTCACCGCGCTGATTCACGGTCTCGCTGCGCAAGGTCGCAATCCCCCAACCTGGACGGCTGCGCGACGGTTTGACGGCAACCACTTCGCTGAACACCTGCAGCACGTCGCCGGGACGAGTCGCTTGCGGCCAGCTAAGCTCGGCGCCGGCGCCGATAATGCCTTCGCTCAGCGGTATGCCGCTGCTCACAACCAAACGCATCGTGATTGCAGCAGTCTGCCAGCCACTGGCAGCCAAACCGGCAAAAAATGTAGTTTGCGCCGCGGTTTCGTCGAGGTGAAACGGCTGAGGATCGTACATCGCAGCAAAGGCTTTGATCTGCTCGGCATCGAGCGCAAACGTGCCGCTGACGAATTTCTGGCCGACCGCCAGTCCGGTCGAAACGGCATGAGTCTGGGCGGCCGGGCCGCTCGCTTGGTCTGTCACTGTCAACTCCCGATTGAGGGTGCCACTTGTGCACCGCATCATTGCTTTACCTATTGCCGGAGGAAATCCTCGACGCGCTGCGAAAGAGTTTATCGCAATTGGCCGGCGGCTCAATCGCACGAGCAATCTCTTTCATTTACATAGCGTTACCTCTTATTGAATAAGCCTTTTGTAAGGTCTACTTTGCTAATTGTAAGGTGCAAATTCGGAATCTACGCTTTGGCAAAACTTAGTTATCCGATAAAAATAGACGCGCGAAGGAGATCCTATGAGCCACATCAGCGACTTATATAAAAACGGCGCCGAGAGCATGCGGCCGGGTTTCTTCACAAAGGATGCGTCCATTGCACAGCCCGGCTTCAGCCGCTGGATGGTGCCTCCCGCAGCACTCGCCGTACACCTGTGTATTGGGCAAGCATATGCATTTTCGGTATTCAACGCGCCGCTCACCAAAGTGATCGGCATCACCCAATCAGCCCCGGACGACTGGGCGCTAACCACGCTGGGCTGGATTTTTTCGTTTGCCATCGTCTGTCTTGGACTATCCGCCGCATTCGCCGGGCACTGGCTGGAAAAAGTCGGACCGCGGCGCACCATGTTCACGGCTGCATGCTGTTTTGGTTCGGGCTTCCTGGTTTCGGCGCTGGGCGTCTGGCTACATCAAATCTGGCTGCTTTATTTAGGCTATGGCCTGTTGGGCGGAATCGGCTTGGGCCTCGGTTATGTTTCGCCGGTTTCGACCTTGATACGCTGGTTTCCCGATCACCGGGGCATGGCAGCCGGCATGGCGATCATGGGCTTTGGTGGAGGCGCGATGATTGCCGCGCCGCTGTCGGTGTATTTGATGGATCACTTCAAAACAGCCAACTCGGTGGGTGTAGCCCAGACATTTGTGGTGATGGGCGTGCTTTATTTTATTTCCATGACGATCGGCTCGCTCGCGATCCGCGTGCCGCCCGCGGGCTGGAAACCGGCAGGCTGGACTCCCAAGGCGGTCGAAAATTCGATGATTACACGCGCCCATGTGGATATCGATGAAGCGCTCAAAACTCCGCAGTTTTACCTGATCTGGGCCGTGTTGTTTTTTAATGTCACCGCGGGTATCGGGGTATTGGGCCAAGCGTCGGTGATGATCCAAGAGAGCTTCAAAGGGACCATTACCGCGGCGGCGGCGGCCGGTTTTGTCGGCTTGCTATCGTTGTTCAATATGGGCGGGCGCTTTGTCTGGGCCTCAACCTCAGATTTAATCGGGCGCAAAAATACTTATTTTGTATTTTTCTCATTGGGCGCGGTGCTGTATTACCTAGTGCCGACCTTTGGCGCGAGCGGCAATATCGTATTTTTCGTGGCGTCTTATGGGGTTATTTTGTCCATGTATGGCGGCGGGTTTGCGACCGTACCGGCCTATCTGGCGGATATTTTCGGTACGGCATTCGTCGGCGGCATCCATGGTCGCTTGCTGACGGCCTGGGCTGCGGCCGGGATTGCGGGTCCGGTGCTGATCAACTACATCCGCGCTTATGAAGTCGCCAATGGCGTCGCCAAAGCCGATGCCTACACCATGACCCTGCACATTATGGTGATACTGCTGGTGCTCGGTTTCGTCTGCAACCTGCTGATAAAAAAGGTCGATCCCAAACACCATATGCAAGCAGCTTGATTGACATCGGCCGCAAGGAGAACAAGATGATTGAAGGACACCCAACAAATAAGCCGGTGATGGTGGTTTTCTGGCTCTATGTACTCATTCCACTCGCTTGGGGCGTTTTTAAAACCCTGACCCAGGCCGTCAAGTTATTTCATTAATTTTATACTGGCTGAAAATTGGAGAACGGGCGACACTATGTCGCCCGTTCTCTTATTTGCCTAAAATATATATTCTGAAGCAGCTTTTATTGCACCGGCCCTTTTATTCGGCTAACGTTACTGTCAAATTTATGATTTAGCGCCCGGCCATACCAGGAGGCGGCAAGCCGCTGCCCGGGTAATTGGCTATGGGCCCAAGACAGGCAACTTTAATGAATGATGTCACGCTAAACCCAGAAGCCGACGAGCACGAAGCACGGCCGCCGACGCTACGACTAGAACCCGCTGATTTACACCGTGGCGAGCCGTTGAAATTCGATATTGTTAATCCGCAAGGCACTCGACTGCTCAAGGCGGGGACTGTGCTGCCTAACGCTGCAGCCTGCGATTTCCTGATGGCGCACTTCAAACCCTGCCGACTCGCATCTACCTCGGTTGAAGCGCCACCGGAGGACGATTCGACGGGCGAGGCCGCGGCCCCCAACGTGCCGGCGGCTCCGACGCTGGACGACATGCATATCAAAACCGGTGCTTTGCTGCGCATCCGCATGCCCGCGCAAACCGGTTATGGCGTTCTGAACAGTTTGGTGATCGGCTTTGCGCCGAACCGCTCTTTATTTGTCACACCGCCCCATGCAGGCCATCAGGTTGAGCCCGTCAAACTATTATTTGGCGAACGTATCGATGTCTTGTTTATGAATCGTCGTGCGGTATTTGATTTTGTGTGTACCGTCGATGCCGTGTGCAAGCTGCCGTTCGATTTTCTGGTGTTATCGCCGCCCTCTAATATCCGCCGCTTACGGGCACGGCACGATACGCGGATGCGCACCGTCTTGCCCATCATGTTCCGCAACGACGCCAACACCAGCTCGGACAGTCCGCTTACGGGCATGGGCTTATTGCGGGACTTAAGTGCGGGCGGTCTATCAGTCGCGGCATCGGCCCCAATCGCGGCCGAAGGTGACAATGTCAGAGTGTCTTTCCAGGTCGTCTCCGAGGGTATCGAAATTAATATCGACACCGTGGTCGTGATCCGCAACATACGACAAAATGTCGATCGCAGTCCCTGGGTGATGCACGGTATGGAGTTTCAGAAACTCGATACCGCCACGCAGTTGGCCTTAAGGTATTTGGCCAGCGAATAAAGCGATGCCTGCTTGCGACGCTTAGCCGGCGTCGGTCGTTGGCAGATGCGTTTCGCCGGGGAGTTCGGCGCCGTGGGCGCGTATTAGCGCGATCAACTCGCCGGTGGTGATTTCATAGCGTGATTCACGTTGGACGCCCACCTTGCGTTCATCCACGTCGATCAGTAAAACACTTTTGCCGTCGGCGCTGGCGCTTAGCCGCAATGCGCGACAGAGGCGCCCTGTGTCATCTTCGAATTGGTTCAGTAGGCTCATCTCGCCAGCCGCCCCGGTGCTTGCTACGTACATTGCCATGCTTTGGTCCCTGTAAAAGCTCACTCATCATCCTACGCACTACATTGACTTGATAGCCTATTCTACCCATAGCGCGACCAATTTATCAGCTACATCATGCCATTGATCCGCTCATAAGCTTGCATGGATCGCGGAAAAAAGCCGATTCTTGGCGGGCAAGCACGCTAATTCAGCACCTGCGCTTGATGAATTTTGTCGGCAACGCCCGCCTGCCAAGTGCTCAACCAATCGCTAAATTGCCCGGCAGGCAAAGGACGGCTGACAAAATATCCCTGCACCAGGTCGCATTTGAGCTCACCCAGTCGCAGCATCACCGCTTCGGTTTCGACCCCTTCGGCAACGACCTTAAGCCCCATGTTGTGGCCCAGGTCGATGGTCGAGCGCACGATAACTTCGTCGTCTTTATCGTCTATCATACCCATCACAAACGATTTGTCGATTTTCAGTTCGCCGACCGGCAAGCGCTTGAGATAAGCCAGCGAAGAATAACCTGTGCCAAAGTCGTCAATCGATAAGCGCAGGCCCCGTTTATGCAATTTCTCCAAGGTAGCCAATGCCGTCACGGGATCGTCCATGACCGCGCTTTCGGTAATTTCTATCCAGATCCACTCCGGCAGAACCTGATGCAGCGCCATCAAACGCTCGAACATGTCGAGTAAATCGGCTTGCAATAAATCGCGCGCCGAGACATTGACGGAGACACTAATTTCAATTCCGGCGCTACGCCAGGCGGCCACTTGGCGCATGGCTTGGTTGACGACCCAGCGCGTCAGCACCTTGATATAGCCGGTCTGCTCGGCAAATGGGATAAATTGATCGGGCGGAATAAAACCCCGTTCGGGGTGAACCCATCGGACCAGAGCCTCGACGTATTTCACCGAATAATCCGACAGGTCGACCTTGGGCTGGTAATACAAGGTCAATTGATCGTTTTCGACCGCACGACGCAACTCTCCCAGCATAGTCAAGCGTTCCGCGTCATGCTTATCGTCGGCCGCATTATAGATGGTCCAGCCCGTATTCGCGCGCTTGGCCATATACATGGCAACATCGACCCGCCGCATCAGGATATGGAAATCTTCGCCGTGCAGCGGATAGCCAACAATGCCGATACTGCCGCCCATATCGATGCTCTGACCATCGATCGAAAACGGCTCTTCAAGCGCCTGCGTCACCTGACGCGCAACTTGCTCCGCGCGCGGCAGATCGGTATTGGGCAAGAGCAGCGCAAATTCATCGCCGCCCAAGCGCGCAACCAGATCACCCTCATGCACCAGCGTCTTGCTCAAGCGTGCGCCCACCTCGCACAACAGTCGGTCGCCGACGTCGTGACCCAGCGTATCGTTGACGAGTTTGAAGCGATCCAGGTCCATCATCATGATACAAAACATGTGCTGCGCAGAACGGGCGCGTGCCAGCGCCTGGTTCACCTTCTCGGAAAATAGAATGCGATTCGGCAAGCGCGTCAGCGGATCGCGATAAGCAAGATCGAGAATGCGGGTTTCGCGCTCCACCAGATCGTCGCGCATCAGGTTAAAAGCCTTGGCAAGCTCACCGATTTCATCGTCGTTGACGACTTCGACCGGCGATGAATAGTCGCCATGCCCAAGACTGCGCGCGAAACGCGACAAGTTTCCGATCGGCCGGGTAACGCTGCGCGCTGTCAATACACTCACGACGATGGAAATAAAAAAACCCACCACGGAGATCGTCAGCAACACCGATTGCAAGCGCCGAAACGGCGCCATGGCCTCGTCCAGTGAACGTTGCAGCACGGCGATTACCGGTTGCCCCGCCATCTCGAGCGCGATAATACGTGCTCCGAAATTTTCATGGGCCAGCGTTAGTTCACTGGCGCCGGCTCCGGCTCCGGCAACCGCCAACGCAGGCGCCACCAGGGCCGCGCGCGCAGGAGTCAATGAGGTCGCGAGCAAGGTCCAATTACCGCTTGGCGCCTTGGTTAAAAACGATACATCAAGCGAGGTCAGGTCGCTCAGGCGATGAGTCAATGCATCATCAACGGTAAACCCCATTACCACCCACGCAATCGGCAGCGGCGCCAGCACCGGCACAGCCACCAGTTGATAGAGGTGACCATCGACCAAGCCCACGGTCGAAGCACTGCCTTCGCGGCGTGCCGACGCAATCAGATCTGGAAATGGAAAGGTGTCGCCCGCGTGGTTGACGCCACGGGTATCGGCCAATAACTTGTTATCCGTGCCGATTAGCATCACCAGATTGGCACGTATCCGCCCCCCCTGATTACTCAGGGCCGATTCGATGGTGGCCTGATCATGAGTTGCGACGGCCGCGCGAAAACCAAAATCAGCCGCGGTAACCGTGGCTGCCTGGCGCAGTTTTTCGTCATCGCTTTGCAACAATTGATGGAAAACTTTTTCTGAAACAGCCAACTCGCTATTGACCGTACGCCGGGCATTCGAATAAATCGCCGTCGAAATCACCGAAAAACCGGCGATTTGGACGAGCAGCAACAGCACCACAAAGACCAACGCGATGCGAGTGTGTAGATGGTGTATGCGAAATCCCATGGTCGGCATATTGTTTACCAGGAGTGGCCAGGCATACTCATCATTCCCGTGACACCGCCCGCGACATCGAGCGGGAATTTAATGCTTTGGTCGGCCGAGATCGTCACACGCTGCGACGGTTGTGCGGCGCCGTCGGGCATCTGGTAATGCCAAGCCTTGATATAGTAGTCGCCCGGCGGCAAACCTTCGATGCGCGCCACGCCATGCGCATCGGACTTGGCAAAAAACGCGGTGTCGACCACCAACACATAAGCAATCATCTGGTCGTGGATATTGCAACCGAGCGTAACCAGTCCGGGTTTGTCGAACACCACCGGGTGCGCCGGCACACCGGAATACAATTTGAGTTCGAAGGTTTTAGCCGGCGAGAACGAATACACATCGTGCTCGATATTGTCTTTGTTGGGAAACGTCACCGGCGTACCCGTCTGCAAAATCGTT
>Ga0302178_10000885_pt1 | contig 26158 bp, 23 predicted proteins | sample I_Palsa_E1_3_FD_198790 | JGI IMG/M metagenome (GOLD analysis project Ga0302178, IMG submission 198790) | Peat permafrost microbial communities from Stordalen Mire near Abisko, Sweden - I_Palsa_E1_3 | ecosystem: Environmental > Terrestrial > Soil > Palsa > Peat permafrost | place: Sweden... | reverse complement strand
CACATACCGCACGGTGTGTCGAATGCGCTGCTTCTGCCGCATGTGTTGCGTTTCAACGCGTCCCATGCGGCGCATCTCTACGCAGACGTTGCAAGTTGGATTGTTGTCCCCTATACGCATGACGGAGTCACATCTTCGAAGACAAATGCGTTGATCGATTTCCTGGAAAGAATACTGGAAGAGATCGGTTTGCCGCGCACGTTGAAAGCGGTCGGCGTCACGCGCGACGATTTGCCAGGACTTGTCAACGACGCGATGAAGCAACAACGACTCTTGATAAACAATCCGCGCGCTGTGAGTAGAGAAGACGCACTCGCCATTTACGAGGCCGCCTTCTGAAATGGCTCGAACATACTATTCAAACTGAACGATTGATCACCAGGCGAAGATGAAGTTCGTTATCGAAACGGCTAGGTAATTTTAAAACTGGTGACGCAGCCCAGCCTGAACAATCGTTTGCAACCTTCCGGACGAGGCTGTGGCAAAGGTCAGGGCGGCGACAGCAGCTCTCCCTGTCGCATCGGTGCCCGCTGCGCGCTCGTGCATCGCAAAAGCATAGACGTCTGTTCGTTTCGAGAGATGATAGTCAAGGCCCAGGTTGATCTGGTTGTAGTGGGCTGATGCCACGTTGTCGGCATTCCCGTTGTGTGTATACACATAAGACGCCATGGCCTGAAGTGCAGGCGTGATGTAGTACGCAGCGTTCAACTCGTAGCTATCGAGGGTAGCCGTCCCACGAAAACTGTTTTGCAATGCCGTAAGTCCAGTCACTGCTACGCTTCCTAGTCCTTTGTACTGCGTGTTGCTATACAGTGCCTTCAAAACGGCGTCGCCGAGCGTGTAGGAAGCCGCTGCCACAATAATCTGCTGTGTTTTTGCGCTCGCGTATCCGCCGGTTGCCACGCTTGTAATGTTGGTGGCAGTCGCGCTGCTGCTTGTCGAATCGCCATAGACCGAGAAATTGGGATCATTAGCGCGTTCGTATCCAACCGCGAGAGCGATAGGACCCGTGGTGTATGAGGCGCCGGCGTCATACACAGAGTTGCGCGAGAAGTCCCCTGCGATGTTACCGAAGGCATAGGATCCGCCGAATTTGAAACCACGGTAAGACACACTTTGAAATTTGACCGAGTTGATCATTCGATTGAAGTTGTCAAGATTGTCGGCGTCGCCCGGGTGAGTCGCAAAGCCAGAACCGGCCGAGATGAGGGAGCTACCGGCTGCGAAGGGATAGACAAAGTCGTATTCGCTTGAGCTTTGGCGACCCATTGTCACGCTGCCGTACGGACTGGAAAGACCCACATAGGCATTGCGACCAAAGAATGTCCCACCTTGTCCGATCGAACCGTTGGTGCTGCTAAAACCGTTTTCCAATTTGAAGATCGCGGCCAAGCCTCCGCCGAGGTCTTCATTGCCCGTCAACCCCCATCGATTTCCCCCCGCATTTCCACTATTGAGGAACCATTGGCTGCTGCCTTTGGCATTGGTGTTGTACGAAATGGCCGTATCGACGACCCCATATAACGTCACTGAGCTTTGCGCATACGATTGCTCAGCAATGACGCTGGTCCCGCTCACGATCAACACAGACAGCAGAAATTTGTTCATTTGTTCATCGCCCAAAAGCTTGTGGATAGAGATACACCTTGAATTGATCAGCGTTCCAGCCGCTCCAGACGTCATGGGTCTGGATTCGTGTGAATGTGTGAGACAGGCTTATTCAATCGCAGTCGATATTTTTTACAAACTAGAAGAAATGAATTCCTACCAGACGGAATTCACTCGCCTAAATTCGACCGCCACGCATGCCAGTACGCGGGCCCGAAACGAGATTGCGCATCGAGAAGATTCAACAATTGCCAACGAGTGAAACGGACGCCGCTCTTGTCCGGCAGCCTGTCGCGATCCAGATTGACTCAGGCAGAGAAAAGTTGGCCGCCAAGCGCCAAAAGTTCTACCTGGTGAGCATGATTAAAGAAATCATAAGAGCGGGTTTCGAAAGCCCTGAGAATGAGATTTGGACACGCGCTGCAGCGCGTTGACGCGCAGATGCTGCGATGAACCGAACTTTGATCATCGACACCGAACGCGGCACGACATGCCCTGTTGTATAGCCTGTGAAGGCTGATTCTGCCGGCGAGGGAGAAAGTTTTGGGACGAGATATTCCAGGCGATGCTGTTCTCTGCGACGTCTTGACAGGCTACCTCGGGAGCGGGAAGACGACGCTGCTCAACCGCTATTTGCGCGGTTCTGAGGCATCAGGAACGGCTGTTATCGTCAACGAGATAGGTGCAATTGGTGTCGACCATCTAATCCTTGGTGAAGTATCCGACAACGTTGTCCTGCTTGATTCCGGGTGTCTCTGCTGCTCGCTCACTGGATCGTTGCGCGAGACCCTGCTTGACCTCTATCTTCAAGCGGAACGCATAAACATTTCGCTAAAAAAGGTGGTGATCGAGACAACTGGGCTTGCAGAACCTTTGCCAATTTTGCATGCCTTAATCGGTGACCGCATGCTCAAGGAACGATTCGCTCTGCGATGCGTCATCGTTACCGTAGACGGACAACAGGCACTAGAACAACTTGCTAACCGGAAAGAAACGGCAAGACAGGTTGCTGTTGCTGACGTCCTCGTGATCACGAAAGCGGATCTGGCAAGTCCGACAACCCTCGAAGCACTTAAGGTGGCGCTGTCTGCCATCAACGGATGTGCAGCTCAGATCGATTCATCCTCGCCCGGTGCGGTCAACGAGGCATTTGATACCAGTTTGGAGAACCACAATTTCATCCGTCAAACCCTCCAGATTGGTCAAGGCCCCTATCTCGAGCGGTCTCACCGAGTCAGTCTGGGAGGCCAACCTATTGGTGCTGAAAGTTTTTGGATTTCCGAGCCTACGACATGGCCGGGCATCGCAGCGTGGTGGAATCTCCTTGTCACGCATTATGGAAAGAACTTACTCAGGTGCAAGGGACTTCTTAGCCTAGCCGATCAACCGTCAATTGTATTGCTTCAAGGGGTGGGCACTTATTTGCACAAACCAGAGGTGCTCGGTGCATGGCCCGGAGGCGACGATCGAGCGAGGTTGACCGTCATTGGTGAGGGGCTGGATCGACAGTGGCTCGCATCGAGCTTGCGAGCGCTGCGGCTAGTGGAACCCGGGCTTTTACCCACCACGCTTGCTGAACTTGATCAGCTAGGGACTTGAAATCTTATTCGAGCACCGGGCTAGTTTGCTTTCTAGGGGAATACTCAAATGGGCACTGACTATGTAATCCGTGGCGCCTCCGTCGTCGACGCAGCGTGCGATCCGAAGTTAATGGATTTGCTGATAAAAGACGGAAAGATTGCTGGCCGTTTGGCTCCTGGAACACCGGTTGACGCCTCCTTTGAGGTGCTGAACGCTGTTGGCCTTCATGCGTTCCCGGGGCTTATCGACACCCACGTTCATTTTGGCTTCGGAGAAAAAATCACCGAGTATGAAACGGAGACAAGTTACGCGGCGCAGGGCGGTTTCACTTCAATTCTTGGCTATTTTCTGAACAACGAAGCTTATGGGGATGTCTTTGAGCGCGAACAGGGGTACGCGCATCCCCGTGCTCACGTTGACTACGGTTTTCATTTCAGCGTCGCGAATGAACAGCACGTGAGAGATATGGCCTCGTATGTGAAGAACTATGGGGTCACCTCCTTCAAGTACTTCATGAACTTCAAAGGTGAAGAGGGGCGATATCTTGGGCTTGACGGCACCGATGACGGATACCTTTTCAATTTGCTCAGGACATCGGGCCAGATTGAGGGTGTCACAGTCGTCTGCCACACCGAAAATATAGAAATAGTGAATCGGTTACGAAAGGCTCTTCAGGAGGAAGGCAACAATGCGCCAACGCTCGCCGACTGGGCTGCGGTAAAACCTCCGTTTACCGAAGCGGAGAGCTGCATTCGGGCGATGTACTTTGCCGAGCAGTTTGGTGCGCGTATTTACATTCCGCATTTAAGCACCCGTATGGCGCTCAACGAAGTCCGTCGCTGGCGCAAGCGCTACCCGAATGTGCATGTTGAGACGTGCCCTCACTATCTAACCCACGATGACAGCTCGGAGTTGGGTGCGCTTGGGCGCGCAAATCCTCCGTTTCGCAGCAAGGACGATGTCGCGGCGATGTGGGAAGGATTGGAAGACGGAACAATCGACGTCGTTGCCTCTGACCATGTTCCTCGAAAGCGTGCAACGAAAGAACGTCCTTTTTGGCTTGCTTCGCAGGGCTTCCCCGGTACTGCGACCATCTTGCCGGTCCTGCTAAGCGAGGGTTATCACAAAGGCCGAATGAGCCTCGGGCGCATAGCACAAGTTTTAACCGAGGCACCGGCGCGCATCTTCAATATGGCTCCAACGAAGGGATCTTTGGAGATAGGTGCCGACGCGGACGTTACGCTCGTGGATCTCAACCGCTCACGGGTAGTTGTTGCCGCCGAACTCGGATCTTATTCCGACTACAGTTTGTACGACGGGTGGGACCTAAAGGGTTGGCCGGTACGTACGATTGTACGTGGAGAGACCGTCATGCTAGATGGAAAGATCGTCGGGCAGCCCGGTTATGGGCGATATCTCCCGCGCCATTTCAAGCCAGCGCTGATTTAAAAAGGTTCGCTTTCCATACGTGTCAACAAGGAATGGCCATGAGCACGCAACCTGTGTCTGATTTAGCGTCGACTGACCAAGCAGCGGTCGCTTCGCTCCCAAGTAGGGTGTCGGCCCGCGTGGTAATCGCGGGTGCTGTGGGATCTGTTGTCGAATACTTCGATTTTGGTGTGTATGGATATGTTGCGACGATACTTGCAACGCAGTTCTTTGCTGCGGGCGATCCAACATCAGCGCTATTGAGCACGCTCGCCGCCTTTGCTGTCGCGTTCGTCCTTAGGCCGGTCGGCGGGCTGATCTTTAGCCATTTCGGCGATAGGTACGGTCGCAAGAACACGCTGGGCGCTACCGTATTGATGATGTCGGCTGCGAGCGGCCTGATCGGTGTCTTACCGACATACGCCGCTATCGGGGTGGGCGCTAGCGTTTTGCTCGTCTTGGCTCGCTGCTTGCAGGGCATTGCAGCAGGAGGGGAACTGGGCGGTGCAATTGCGTTTGTCGCAGAACACTCGCCCGCGGGTAAGCGAGGACTGCTTTGCTCGATGACGCAAACAGGCGCGCTAGCCGGCGTTTTGCTGGCATCGATCTGCGTTGCTTTGCTGAATCAATTTCTATCTAAGGAAAGCATGACGCAATGGGGATGGCGTGTTCCCTTTTTGGTTGCGATACCGGTAGGGCTCTTCGGCCTCTGGATTCGCACTGAGCTCAGCGAAGCGACCAGCTTCAAGATCCTTGAAAAGACGCAGGGTGTAGAGGCGGCCCCATTCGTTGAGCTATTCCGGTCTCATCTTCCCGCATTGTTAAAGAGTATCGGCTTGTCAGTACTACTTTTTTCGCTTTACTACATCGCGTATGTCTATGTGAACATTCACCTGCAACGGGTCGTCGGACTGAGCTCGAAGCTGGCATTTTGGTCTACAACTGTGGCCCTGGCGGTCTCGGTGCTGTGTATGCCGTTATTCGGCACACTGTCAGACCGCATCGGTCGAAAACCCGTGTTCGTCTTTGCAAGCTTAGCGGCAGCTATTGCCGCGGCTCCGTGTTTCATATTGATGAATGACGGTGGCATGACCGCTGTCGCGATGCAGCTGATCCTGGGCGTTATCGAATCCGCGCTGATGGGCGTGGCATTCTCGACCTTCGCCGAGCTGTTCCCAACCCGTGTTCGATACACAGGAATTGCGCTTGGCTTCAATATCGGAGGTGTGGTCGCGGGCGGAAGCGCACCATTTATATGTACATGGCTTGTCGGGGCGTTGGGGTCTTCGATTGCTCCCTCATATTTCTTATGCTTTACAGCATTGGTTACGCTGTTAAGCGCCCTGACGCTCAAGGAAACTGCGGGATCCGCCTTGACGATTTAAACGAATTTGAACTTCAGCCAGGAGCTTCGTATGAAACCGTGGGACAACATCATTTCTGATGATGAACAGAACAAGTACCGCGCGGCGGGGTTCGGTCGACCGTCGGGACTGGGGATTCGTCCGGCTCTGCTTATCATTGATGTTCAATATCGGACGGTCGGGACAAAACGCGCGCCATTCTGGGAGTCGATCAAAGAGTTTCCGACAAGCTGCGGCGACGTGGGTTGGGCTGCGGTCGATAACATTGCCGTGCTCCTGTCGACGTTTCGCGCAAAAAACTGGCCGGTGCTGTATCCGCATGTAGCTCCGAAAAGGTCTACGGAAGGCGGCCGACTCGCCGACAAGGTGCCGGCTATTATGAATATTCCCGCGCGAGGCTATGATTTTGTCGAAGAAGTTGCCCCTGTTGATGGTGACATCTTGTTGCCAAAGAAACACCCCAGTGCTTTTTTCGGAACGGCGCTCGCGAGCCATCTCATTGATGCTCAGGCTGATACATTGATCGTAACGGGTTGTACCACCAGCGGATGTGTACGCGGCAGCGTGGTTGATGCATTCTCGCTTAACTTTAGAGTCTTCGTCCCACAGGATTGCGTCTACGACCGTAGCCAGACGTCACACGCGGTAAACCTGTTCGACATGTCGGAGAAGTACGCTGATGTTGGTGCGACAGCGGATTTGCTGGCGAAGCTGGCGGAAATACCGGGACGCGCCTAGTCGCCTGGCGACTCTTCAGCATTAGCTATTTCAGCGGAACCGCTTGATCTCGCGTCCTCGTCAGCTATTGCATCAGCTTTGCCGGCGAGCTCCTCAGAAATTTTTATTGACACAGCCTTCATGTCCGCTAAGAACCTTTCGACGGCCTGGCGCGATGTCATTGCGGTTGCAAAATAGCTTAGCGTCATTTCAGCGATGTTGATGCCGCCATCAAAAATGGGTACCGATATTGACGAGGTCTTGCCTGGGTTGGCGGTCCTGACTGTCCGATCGAACAACGCAAATCCGTCATCGCGAATGCGCTCAACTAACTTGCCTGAGCGAAACAGGTCCAGGGTGACGCTAACTGCACCGAGGCGCTCCAATACCGACAACAACTGCTCTCGTGTTTGCGTATTCGAGAACGCGATATGCGCATGACCCGACGCACATTCGAGCACCGGGAAAGTGTATCCCGGATAATAGTTATTAAAGGCGAGGGGAGATTGGCCGTAGGTGCTTTCTCGCAGCATCATTGACGTGCCAACTGCGGTCGAAATTGTCATCGGCCACCCGTGTTTTCGGGTGAGTTCGACCAGGTGCAGGCGACTGGTGGAGACAAGCGCACCGTGATCACGATAGCCCAAGGAAAGGGTCTGTGTGAGGCTGGTCGCCCGATAACTTTTACGCGCCTGTTCGCGCTCCACTAGCTGCTCGAAGACTAGCGTTTGTACAATGCGAGAAGCCGTAGGATAGGGAAGCCCCAAATCACGCGCAATCGCCATGATCGAGCACGAGCCTGCGCGATTGATATGTTGCAGGACTGCGATCGTTCTACTTACAGCTCGTATTGGGACGCCTTTTTCCATACGCTTTTTATTTCGGTCAGTGTTCGGCAATCATAGGAGGGTACGCCCGCAACGACAACAAGACAAATTCGAACATTGTCACGGGCTACATCTCCCGGTCCAGGAACGAACAAAACATTTCGACCGTTGCCTCCAATGCTTCAGGGGTGCTTGTGCCTGGAGTGACCAACGATTCAGCTTGAGGAACTAGCGCGCGTACGGCGTCAAAATATTCGAGGAACATGTCGGTCCTTGCACATGCCACGAGCATGGGTACCGTGATCGTCGAGAGGATGGGTTCCTTCTCGTAGGCAATCGCAGCTTGGTAGGCGATGTGGTACGTGCGTGCGGCCTTCAGAACTTCAACGACTTTGTCATGCAGTTCTTCAGCATTTGGCAAGCCAACTTTTCTTGCGTGCTCCGCGGATCGTTTGTACCAAGGCCAGAATAGGTAGACGTCACGTACAAAAGTCCATATCCATTGGAATTGAGATCCATTCAAGTCGATTTTAACGCCGGGGGCATAGTTTTCAAGCATATCCGCTCGCTCGTCTCTCGTGTAAAGCGAGATGCCATCCAACAAGAGACTGCGAACGCGATCCGGGTACTGATGAGCAATTGCACACGCGATATTCGCTCCAGTATGGCTCCCATAGAGATCGAATTCCACGATCCCAAGTGCCTCCAGGGCACGGACATGAGCGTCGGCGAAGTAATCAATCGTCAGGCGCTGACCGGGGAGCAATCCTCCAGTATCCGGGCCGATGGAGTCACCATTGCCCAGCGTATCGAGTGCGATCACCCGCCGGGTGCGACCGAACAACCCGATATAAGGCTCAAGCATCTTTGCCGATCCAGGTGACGCGTGCAGCATCACTAGCGGCGGGAGACCGCTCTCCTTATTCGCCTCACGATAATGCACTTGCCCTTCTTCAATCTCACAAAAACCACGGCGTATTTTGGCCACTGGAAACGTAAGTGTCATATGATTTTAAGTAGGTCGTTCATCCAGGCAGGTGCTCTTTATTCGCCTTACGACGGCATAGGCGGATCGAGCGACCTCTTTGAATCGCAAAATAGATCTGAAGCAACAGCACGGTCGCAGTGATTCCCATGAACACCGCGCTGATTGGCTTCTCCACAAAAACGCTGATTTCTCCGTTAGAGAGCAGGACGGCGCGCCGGAAGTTTTCCTCAACCATCGGTCCAAGGACATAGCCCAAAAGGATGGGTGACACCGGGAATTTCAACGAAACGAATACAACTCCGATGAGCCCGAAAAACAGCACCTCGCCGACTTCGAAGAGGCTGTTGTTTGTGCTGTAGACGCCCACGGCAATGAAGAACAAGGCTGACGGAAGCAAGAAGCGATACGGTACGCGTAGTAGCTTTACCCAAAGGCCGATGAGTGGCACGTTCAAGATGACGAGCAAGATGTTACCGATCCAGAAACTTGCAATAAGGCCCCAAAACAGGTCCGCATGCTGGGTGACGAGTTCCGGGCCAGGTGTTATGCCGTGGATGAGCAGGGCCCCAAGAATCAATGCCATGACTGCGTCGCCCGGGATACCGAGACTCATCGTTGGAATGAAGTCGACCTGTGTTTTCGAATGTGACGCGGCTTCCGGGCTTGCAACGCCAGCAATCGCGCCTTTTCCAAAACTCTCTGGGTTTTTCGATATCTTTCGTTCAAGTGCGTATGCGAGGAAGGTGGTAATGGTCGGACCTGTGCCGGGCATCGCGCCAAAGAGGGTGCCGACCAGGGTACCTCGCACCATCGGCCAAAATGCTTCTTTCATCTCGCCTCGACTAGGGCGCATGTCGCGCCACTTTAATGTCGGACCCGCGATTACAGCGTCCATGCGGTTGATGTTGATCAAAAATTCGGTGACACCGAACAGGCCCAAGGCGAGCGCAACTAATTCGAGCTTGTCGGTGAGCTCTGGAAATCCGAATGTGAAGCGCGCCACGCCGCTGTTGACATCTGTGCCGACAGCACCGGCAAGCAGACCGAACAAGGTCATGGATACGCCTTTCAACGCGGACCCTCGTGAAAGGGTGCCGCCGCATACCAGCCCAAGCAGCATGATTGAGAAGATTTCCGTGGGGCCAAACTTGAACGCAACCTTAAGCAAGAGAGGTGATGCAAACACCATCACCAAAATACCAAATGACGCAGCAAAGAATGACGAAATCATCGTTATTCCGAGCGCTGTCCCGCCCCGCCCCTGTTTGGTTAGTGGATAACCGTCCAGGCAGGTAACCGCATGGGGTGGATGACACGGTAAATTGAGCAGAATTGCGCCGATCGCCCCCCCATACTGTGACCCATAAAAGATGCCGGCAAGCATGAGCACGGCAGGTACGACGTGCAAGCCGTAAGTGAGGGGCAAGAGCATGGAAATCGCGGAAAGGGCGCCCATGCCGGGCAGTACGCCGATCAAATTACCTATCAGGACACCAATGAATGACCACATGAGGTTGTGCGGTTCACCGGCGACGGCGAAGCCATGCCAGAGATCAACAAGGGCTTGCTCGATCATCGAATGCTCCATTGGAACAGGGGTAGCTGTACCCGCAAAAGCAGTGAGAAAACGACAAAACAAACACAACACATAAGCGCTGCCAGAATTAAAGCCGATTTCCAAGTGTTTTCACGATCGCCCAAGGCCGATAGGAACACGATCGCGAAGGTGGCGGGCAGGAGTCCGCCGAAATGTCCGAGAACGACAAAAGCGACGATGCTCAAGCAGATGCAGATCCAACCCCGCCACTCGAAGACAAATGACTTCTCCGCTATCAAGTCCTTCGCGGGATGTCTTGCCCCGAGGGCGATTGTGATCCCCGTGATTGCCATCAAGGCGCCGATCGCAAACGGAAAATAGCCTGGCCCCATATCATCAAGCGTCCCGATTTGGTACGTTTGCGCTTGCATCATCGTTGCTCCACCAATGACTATCATCAGTATGCCTGCGTAATAGTCTTGAGGAATTTTCCTAAATACGATCATGATCGTCTAACTCGTCGGAATCGTCACGCTCTGTAACACTGAGCATTTAAAGAAGCGGCTTAGACTATCCGCATTGCGATATCAATTTGATTGAATGCCAGACGCTTTGATGACTTCGCCCCATTTCATATAGTCTTTTTGAATCTGAGCGGCAAACTGTGATGGCGATGAACCGACCGGTTCCAGGCCGTTGTCGTGCAGGCGTTTGACGATTTTTGGGTCTTTAAGAACATCTGATACTACCTTGTAGAGCTTGTCGATAATGGGTTGCGGTGTGCCCGCCGGCGCCGCTAGTCCATACCATGAGTTCACCTCGAACCCGGGAAGCGTCTCGGCTACCGTCGGTAGATCGGGAAGCAATGTTGATCGCTTCAGCGTACTTACCGCGATGCCGCGCAATTGGCCGGACTTTATGTATGGTGCCGCACCGGCAATGTTGATGAACGCCATGGAAATCTGACCACCAAGCAGGTCAGTCAAGATCGGCGCGTTTCCTTTGTACGGAACGTGAACCATCTTTGTGTCGCTCATTTTTGCGAGTAACTCGCCAGCAAGGTGTGTCGTGCTGCCAACGCCGATCGACCCATATTTCAATTGATTGGGATGCGCCTTGGCGTAGGCGACCAATTCAGAAACCGACTTTACCGGGATGTCATTGCGGATCACGAGGACCGTGGGTCCTGAAACGAGCTGCGTAATGGGTGAAAATGATTTTGTTGGGTCGTAGCTGAGCTTCATGATCCACGGGCTGATTGCGACCGGCCCGACCTGGTTGAAGTACAGCTGGTATCCGTTGGGTGGAGCGTTTGCCACCAGCGCGGCCCCGATAGTTCCGTTCGCGCCCGGCCGATTGTCGATCACGATTGACTGTCCAAGCTTGTCGGAAACCTCTTGCATGATGGGCCTCACGATGATGTCGCCGGCGCCGCCTGGTGCCCATGGGTTAACTACGTGGATTGTTGTGTCTGGGTAGCTGTCCGCAGCAGAAACCGGCTGGACTGATGTAACCAGAGCGAGGAACGCCAGGGCTCTGAAAATTTGGCTCGCAGTTCCCGACTTGTTCAATTTCATCAACATATTGCTCTCCAGCGATGGTCGCTTGCTTTAGCGGGATAGATGCAGACGCTTGTACAACCCAGCACGTAGTGCGTCGACAAGCGCCGTGCGCTGTCTGGACGTTCGGACGGCACTGGCTGGTCCGGCTCACTTCAATCGCTCGCTGTTCGTCTCAGTTCGCTACCTATTCGAGCGCAGCCGGAAAAACAAACCAAACCGATTAAATAAAGTTCTACCAGTCGGAATTTTTGGATCCAGGGATGCGGATGGACTGTGCCACCGGCACGAACGCAGGACCAATAAGATCGTCTATCGATACTGTTCTACCTGGCGGTTACGCGTTTTTTGGCGATTGACCGATGACCGATCGGGAAAGCACGATGGTCTGTGATCAACATCCCTCTCTGGCAGGCTACAGAATGAATATCTCCCACACTCTTCACCATCACGCGGCAACACGCGCCGACCATCCGGCGTTGATCCGCGGCGAAGAGAGGGTCACCTACGGCGAGCTCGACGCTCTAGTGAGCCAGACGTCAAGGCATCTTGGGGAACTGGGTTTGGAAAGGGGGGAGGTAGTGGGAGTCGCGCTATCTGACAGTATTGATCACGTCGTGATCATGTTCGCACTTGCTCGCGCGGGTATGGTGATGCTGCCGCTTGACTGGCGGTGGACGGCGGGAGAGCAGGCCCGTGCTGCAGTCTTCTTTGAAGCGCGGTTGGTTCTTGCTGAGCCGGGAGCCGAGCCGTTACCGCAGCCTTCACCTGTCGTCACGACCGTCGACATTGACTGGCATTCAAATGTGGCACTGTGTCCAACCGAAGATGTGTGGCCGAATGAAGGAGGTCCTCTCCTGATGTCGTTGTCGTCGGGTACGACGGGGGCGCCGAAAGGACCGTGCCTCACCCACGAACAATTCTGGCGGCGCTTCTTTGGACACTGGATTAACTTGGGATTTAACGCTCAAGACGTTTATATATCTGCTACGCCCCTCTATTACGGCGGAGGACGAACCTTCGCGATGCTCCTTCTGTACTCCGGAGCAACGGTTGTCCTATTTTCGCCGCCTTACAAGCCTGATGAATTATGCGCGGAAATCGCGAAGCGCAATGCGTCATCAACCTTCCTCGTCCCGACGCTCTTGAGACGATTGCTTACCCTCGACGACGCCACCCTCGAGCCCATGAAACGAATGCGGCTGGTGCTGTCTTCAGGGGCCGCCTTGTATCCCGAGGAGGGCAAAGTGATGAGAGACCGGATCTGCCCCGGTTTGGTCGGCTACTACAGTTCTTCTGAGGGCGGAGGCGTCAGTTACATGACGGGAAAGGATGCTGATTTGCGCCCGGATTCCGTAGGTCGACCCGTGTTTGGCGTGGAAGTCCAGTGCGTTGACGAGAACCACGCGCCCGTCGATCACGGGCAAGTCGGGAAAATTCGCTACCGCGGACCGGCGGTGGCCAGCGGATATTACAACGACGCAATCGCAAGTGCCGAGGCATTTCGCGACGGTTGGTACTATCCCGGGGATTTGGGGTCGATGGACCAGAGCGGCTACTTGTCGCTTAAGGGGCGCTCGAAGGACATGATCATCAGGGGTGGGGTCAACGTCTATCCCGGCGAGATAGAGGCCTTTCTGAACGCACATCCGGCTGTGCGTGAGAGTGCGGTCGTCGGATGGCCATCGCGAGAGTTCAATGAAGAGGTTGCGGCATTCGTCATCCTCGCGGGCGAAGTGGGCCCGGCGGATCTGAGGACCCATTGTCGAAAGGGGCTGGCTCCCTACAAAGTGCCGAAAGAGGTGTTCATCGTTGATGACTTGCCGCGCAGTGCATTGGGCAAGGTCTTAAAAGCGGAGCTCACTGCATCTCTGCCGCAGTTGTAGTTCGATCGCAGAAGCCACTAACACTCTACCGTCGTGGCGCGGGGAAACCCGCTCCCGCAAATCCTATGATCGATTTTTCGTTGACTGACGACCAGCTTCAGATGATGGAGGCCGTTGATCGCTATCTGAGTCATCGCCTGCCGCCGTCAGAAGTGCTCAGACGCGACGCAACGCATACGCCGCCCTATGACCTGCTCCCTGAACTAGGCGATCTCGGCATTCTCGGCATACCCTTCAATCCCGAATACGGCGGTTTGGGCGAGAATTGGATGACGCTCGCGCTTGTTCAGGAGCGCATGGCACGCCATGCCTACTTTGCGGCGTCAATTGTGTCTCGGGTGGTGGCGTTTGGGGGCATGTCGTTAATGACCTACGGCAGTGAAGAGCAACGCGCCAAGTATCTTCCTGAACTGATTGGGGGCCGCGCACTATTTGCTTTGGCGCTATCCGAGCCTCAGGCAGGTAGCGACGCGACGGGAATCACGACCCGCGCAGAAAGAGTCGATGGAGGCTGGCACATCATCGGCCGCAAGACATGGATTAGCGACGCAGACCGGGCAACTCATCTGGTGCTTCCTGCCCGTACCGAAAAGGGTGCGGCGGGTTCGCGTGGCGTCAGTGTTTTCTTGGTGCCGAGACACTCTGCTGGCATCAACATGACCGCGCTGGACAAAGTGGGCAATCACTGCATGCCAAGTTATGACGTTGGCCTTGACGATGTGTTTGTTTCGGACGACGCGATTCTGGGTACCGAAGGTGATGGCTTTAAGCATATTCTTTCGACGCTTCATTTCTCCCGTTCCAGCATGGCAGCCGCCGCCACAGGGTGTGCTCAGTCGGTCGTTGAGATGGCACTGGCTCACGCAAAGGAACGAATACAGTTCGGCAAGCCACTGTTCGCTAACCAGGTAATCAGGCACCGGCTTGCAGATATGCAAATGCGGGTTGATCAGTCAAGGCTGAGTGTTTATCACCTTGCGTGGATGCTATCGGAGGGGATGGACTGCAAGCGACAAGCGGCGCAAGCGAAAATCATCGCGACTGAGACGCTCCAGTTCGTGACCGATCACGGCATGCAGATTCTGGCAAGCGCTGGCTACTCAATGGACTCCCCTATGCAACGTATCTGGCGTGACGCTCGTTTGTATTCCTATGGAGAGGGGAGCAACGAAATTCAGCGTGAGCTTGTGTCCCGTGAACTTTAAACCGTAACTACGAACAGTGATAACTGAGTGAAATCTATCAATGACCCAATCTAACGGTATCGCTGCGATTGACATCGTTGTAAACATTTGGACTGAAGAGGCGAACCGCATCAGGCCGCGGCGCGACGACTTCTTTGGTGGAAAGATGAAAGTGCGAGACGATACGCTTGCCTTTATTTCCCACGAGGAAATGCTCAGACGCATGGATGCAGCGGGAATTGAACGATCTTTCCTGATAGCCAGCCGAGTTGGAAGAAAAGGTCATCCCGCCTGCTATCACATGCCGTACGAAATTGTCGCGGAAGCGATTAATCAATATCCGGATCGATTCTATGGACTTGCCGGAATTGATCCTTATGAAGGTATGCGGGGCGTCGCCGAGTTTGAACGGTCCGTAAAAAAATACGGGTTTATCGGCGCGCACACCTATCCTCACTGGTACGAGTTGGCGCCGGATCACGCAAAGTGGTACCCCTATTATGCGAAATGTGTTGAGCTAGATGTTCCCGTCCAGATGCAGGTCGGACAATCGATGATTTACGATCCGAACTATCCTCTGAAAAGTGTTGGGCGGCCGATTACTCTCGATGCCGTTGCATGCGATTTCCCTGAACTGAAGCTGGTCGGAATACATGTCGGGATTCCATGGACGGACGAGATGATCGCGATGGCATGGAAGCATAAAAATGTCTTCATTGGCACCGACGCTCATAGCCCGAAATATTGGCCTGAGGCGTTTCTTCATTACATCAATACATTTGGCCAGGACAAAGTCATGTTCGGGACGGACTTCCCGATTTTGGACTTTGAACGAACAGTGAGCGAGATCGAAGCGCTGAATTTCAGACCGGAAGCGAAGCGCAAAATGCTTCGCGATAACGCCGTACGGATTTACAAGTTGCCGATTCCGAGGGCGGACGGGTGCGGTTTGTGAAGATTTGGGTACCGGTCAAACCGCGGCCGGAAATTCTTGAGCGATCCACGTTGCCTCGAATGTCGGACATTGCCGCAGGGTCTCAAACCTGCCCGCCTTCGGAGCGGGAGTAACGTGGGGGCACAGCGACTACTCAAGGTTGCACGACTGTCGCTGTACACGTACGAAATTGATTGATAACGATATTCAATGCGGCGATCCTGCGCTCCATACCTTCAGGGTATGAAAGTAGTCGGAAGCGGTGTTGGACTTCCCGGTTCGTTTGTTTCTACCATGTGTGCTCCTGGAGGGAACGCACGATGGTGACAACAGTAAAAGCAGCGGTAAGAATAGAAAGCGTGGAAACGCTGCTGATAGACGTTCCAACGATCCGGCCGCACCGCCTGTCGGTCGCGACCATGAACTGCCAGACTTTGGTTCTGGTCAGGATTCGCTGCTCGGACGGTGTAAGCGGCGTAGGCGAGGGCACGACCATCGGTGGTCTCGCGTATGGCGAGGAGAGTCCCGAGAGCATCAAGGTCAATATCGATACCTACTTCGCACCCTTGCTCAAAGGGTTGGATGCAACGCGGCCGGGTGCCGCCATGGCGAAGCTGCGCAAGCTGTTTCAGGGCAATCGTTTTGCGAAGTGCGCGGTGGAAACGGCACTCTTCGACGCCCAGGCTCAACGGATCGGCGTGCCGCTGTCGGAGTTGTTCGGCGGCCGCGTGACCGACTCGGTTGAAGTGGCATGGACGCTGGCGAGCGGCGATACGCGGCGTGACATCGATGAAGCCGAGCAGATGCTGGACCTGCGGCGGCATCGCGTGTTCAAGCTGAAGATTGGTTCGGGAGCGGTAGCCGACGATGTGGCGCATGTCGTAGCAATCAAGAAAGCGCTCGACGAGCGTGGCGACGTTCGCGTGGATGTGAACCAGGCGTGGAGCGAGTCGGATGCCATCTGGGCGTTGCCGCGATTCGCCGATGCCGGCGTCAGTCTTGTCGAGCAACCCATCGCCGCCACGAACCACGCGGGCCTCAAGCGCCTCACCGACCTGGCCCGCGTGCCGATCATGGCTGACGAAGCACTGCATGGCCCCGCCGATGCATTCGCACTGGCGAGCGACCGTTGCGCCGATGTCTTCGCCGTCAAGATTGCTCAGTCCGGCGGACTGCTAGGCGCGGCAAGTGTTGCATCGATCGCGCTCGCAGCCAATATCGATTTGTATGGCGGCACGATGCTCGAGGGGGCAATCGGCACGATTGCATCGGCGCAACTATTCAGTACGTTCAGCGCGTTGAAGTGGGGGACGGAATTGTTCGGCCCGCTCCTGCTGACCGAGGAAATTCTCACCGAGCCCCTGCGTTATGAAGACTTTTCGCTGCACCTGCCACAAGGTCCGGGCCTGGGCATCACGCTCGACTGGGAACGTATCGAACGGCTGCGACGCTGACCCGCACTGATTCGCACTAACTGCACCGACCCCACACAACACACGGAGACAAACATGGACCACCAAGCTATTGATGCACTGCTCAAGACCATTAACGACAGCGCCACCAGCGAGGGCAATGCGCGCACGAAGGCGATCGTGAACCGCGTTATACGAGACCTGTTTTATACGATAGAAGACCTGGACGTACAGCCTGATGAGTTCTGGACCGCGCTCAACTATCTTGGCGAAGCGGGCAAGAGCGGTGAGCTCGGACTGCTTGCTGCGGGCTTGGGCTTCGAACATTTCCTCGACTTGCGAATGGACGAGGCGGAAGCAAAGGCAGGACTTGAAGGCGGTACGCCGCGCACGATCGAGGGACCGTTGTATGTGGCCGGCGCGCCGGAGTCGGTCGGGCATGCACGTCTGGATGACGGCACGGATCCGGGCGAACCGCTCGTGATGCGCGGTCGCGTGATTGGCGAAGACGGCGCGCCGCTGAAGGATGCGCTGGTTGAGGTATGGCATGCCAATCATCTGGGTAACTACTCATACTTCGACGCGTCGCAACCGGCGTTCAATCTGCGTCGAACCATTCGTACCGATGGTGCGGGTAACTACAGCTTCACGAGCGTCGTGCCGGTGGGCTACAGCGTGCCGCCCGCCGGCAAGACCCAGCAATTACTCGATCAGTTGGGACGTCATGGTCATCGTCCGGCACATATCCATTTCTTTATCTCGGCGCCGGGTTATCGCAAGCTGACGACGCAGATCAATATCGACGGTGATCCGTATCTGTGGGACGACTTCGCGTTTGCCACGCGTGATGGTCTTGTCCCCGCGCTTAAAAAGGCGGAAGGGGCGCAAGGCAAACCGTATGGAGTGGAGGGTCAGTTCGTGCTGATCGATTTCGACTTCACACTCTTTAAGCAACGCGATGATATGAGGAGCACGGAGGTTGAACGCGCGCGCGTGGGAGCCTGAGCCTGATAGTCAGAGGCAACACACGTTGATGCTTGGTTCGCTGCCTACCGCTGCGATGCGGCGCAGCGAACGCTTCTCTTAGATGACTTCATGCATGCACGCTAAGTGCCGGCTGCGTCCGTAAAAGACTGGCCCAATCAACAGAACAGCCTGGCAATCAATTTATTCCACGCTGGCCACAATAAACGACCTCGAGCCAGAGGCCACGTTTGCCGATGCCAGGGCGGCAGTGACCGGCAACGAGGTTTCACGGCCGAACAGCGTGGCGGTTCCGCCTGCCGATATCTGCTTGCCAAGCGCCGTCAGGTCGACACCTTCCGGCTGACCGATCAGCGCATAGCCCAACTCGGCCTGCCGCCATGTGACAACGGTCATGGAGGCGACGCGCTGGTCAGCTACCCCAGCATCGGGCTTGACCTCCTTCATCACGCACAGCGCAATGGGCGCGCCTTTTTCGGGCAGGTAGACAATTTGCACGAGCGGTTTGTTGTTGAACCGCAGGCGCTGCACGCGCTTGAACGTGAGTCCGGCCGCGCTCAGGTCGGGAATGCGCAGCGCGAGGCCATCGTCCTGGCGAATTTCCTTGACGGTCTTGATCGACAGGTTGGCGTCGGTATCGACGTACGCCAGCGTATCGCGGGAATAGAGTTGCTGATAGCTGGCCGCCGCCATCACCCAAGGCGATACGCCCATGCCGACCGACGCTAGTGAAGCGCCTGCATTCGATGCCGGACTCATGCCGGGGCCTAGCCGAAGTACCAAGCCGCAGGCAAACGCACCAGCCAGGAAGGCGACGCCGAGCCACGCCGGTGCTACGCGTAGTCGCGAGCGGATGGGTGAAGAAGACGGACTGCCTGGAGCGCGAGGAACGACAGGGTCGTTGACGCTAACGTCGGGAGTGGCGACGGACTCGACGGTTTTTGCCTTCGCAGCACGCGCCATCTCTTCGATCTTCGCGCTAAGGCTACTCGGCACCGGCGGCAGCTTTTGCGCGGCGAACGCATCGCTGTACGGCAGCCGCGATGCCTGCAACAGCGCGACGCGTTCCGCCACGTCGGGAGACGTGCGAAGTTCGCGCTCGACTTCCTCGCGTTGGTGCGGCGGCAGTTCGCCGTCCACGTAGGCCATCAGCAGGATATCGTCCGATTTCATAAATTGGCTTAGGCGGCTGGCGGGAACAACGGTGAACTCGCTTTGCTAAACAACTGCTCCACCTCGCGATTCGAAATACGCTTGCCGAGTGTGTCCAGATCGACGCCTTCCGTCTTTCCGATCAACGCGTAGCTAAGCTCCGCTTGCCGCCATGTGACCACGTGCATTGTGTCGACCACCTGGGCGCTAACCGCTTGATCAGACTTCATGCCTTTCATGACGCATAGCGCAATGGGCGGTCCTTTCTCAGGCAGATAAACGATCTGCACGAGTGGCTTGTTGTTGAAACTCAAGCGGCGCACGGACTTGAAAGTCAGGCCGGCGCTGCTTAGGTCGGGAATACGCAGCGCGAGTTTGTCCTCACGACGAATGTCATCGATTATTTTTGTTGTCGCTGCCGGATTCTCGTCGGCGTAAGCCAGCGTGTCGCGCGTGTAAAGCTGCTGATAGCCAACCGCCGCGGTTACCCATGGCGAGAGGCCGGAGCTTGCCATTGTTGCGCTGCCGGAACTCAGCGTGCCCGGGCTGAGAAGAGGAAACATCCCGGGCCGCAAAAAGAGTCCGCCGCAAAACGCGCCGGCAACACAGGCCGCTGCGAGCCACGTGGGAACCGTGCGCAAACGGGAGCGAACCGGTGCGGAGGCGGGCGCAACGGAGGACAACGCAACCGAAGGATCGTTTGCGCCGAGAGCCGCGCTTTTAGCGCTGTGTGCGCGAGCCATCGCTTCGATCTTCTGTGTCAGCGAGTCCGGCACAGGCGGTAATTTTTGCGCAGCGAACGCCTGCTTGTAGTCAAGACGCGACGCTTGCAGCAGCGCTACTAACTCCGCGGCTTCCGCAGAAGCGCGGATGTGCTCCTCGACTTCCCGGCTCTGTTGCGCAGAAAGTTCGCCGTCCACATAGGCCATCAGGATGAGGTCATCGGTTTTCATGCGATGGAGTCCTTGCGCGTGACCGACGCCTTCGCTTTCGAATCAGGCGTGCCCAATAATGCCCCGACGGCCTGACGCGCGCGCGACAGGCGGCTCATGACGGTGCCAATGGGTACTTCCAGAACATCCGCCGCTTCCTGATAGCTCAAGCCTTCCACCGCGACCAGCAGCATGACGACACGCTGCGCTTCGGGCAGCCGTTCAACGGCGCTGATGATCTGGCCGTGCATGAGTTGGGCTTCCGGGCCTTTGTCGACCGGGTCGGCAACGTTTTCCAGGAAGTCATCGTCCCAATCCATGCTGGAGCGCTTGCGTACGCTGCGCGCTCGCAACTCGTTGATCCAGGTGGAATGGACGATTGAAAACATCCAGCTTAGCGGGGAAGTATCGGGCTGTAATTGATGCGCCCGTTCGAGCGCACGCACGCAGGCTCTCTGAACGAGATCCTCCGCGTCGTGCCGATCACCGGAAATGCGAAGCGCGAACGTCCACAGTCGCGGCAGCATCTCGGGAAGCATGCCTGGTAAGTCTGCGCCGTTCATTGAACAAATGTCTCCCATGATCCCTGTGTCTACTCAAGTGCTGTTGAGCGCATACATGTGCGTGCTGCATCGCGTTAAATTCGCTCGTATTTTAGCGTGATGCGGCACATGTCGCTGGACGTCATGGGAGGCTTGAATGCTGCCGTTTGGGGGGCGTATGTTGAGCCAACCTCGATGGGTCGGTAAGCATTCGCAGGGCGATCCGCGCTCGCTGTAAGGTCAGAGTAATCAGGCGCTAACCATCGAGCGAGTGCGGCGGTCGCTGCCTGATTAACTGAAAATTCCTGCAACCGCGCTTGATTACCGGATCACAAGCGTGACGCAAGGCGTCAGACGCCGTGCGCTTCCAGCCGCGTCGCGTACCAGCGTGAAAATCGTTCGAGATACGACTCGGTGAACGGCGAAAAAGGTCCGGGCCGGTAGCCGGGGTCTTGCGTACCCTGGTGATTGATTGCAACAAGGCGGGCGTCCTGAGCATTGGTCGCTTGCCATACCTCGATCAGATCGGACAGCGCATAGTCAACGCCCTCGATTGCATCCTCATGAACGAGCCATTTGGTTCTGACCAGCGTTCGATCCGGTGCAAGCGGGATGAGGTACGAGATGACCGCGTGGTCGCTCATGACATGCGACCACGAGTTGTGCGTCCACAAATGGGTGTCGCCGAGATCGCGGCGCGTGTTGTCGCCGAGCAGCCTGGTGCTGGCGACCTTTGTGTTCATCGTTTGCGATTCACCGTTGCCGGCAATGACCAGGCGCTGTGTCCGGAACAGCGTGGCTACGTCATCCAATCGTTCTACGGCTTCGCTGAGCAGTCCCTCCTTGTGCCAGCTCGCAAGCGAAGCCGCATTGCGCGCCCGATATTCAGCGAGCGCGCGCTCCGATTCCTTACTCAAGCCGTCGGGGCAGAAGCCGAAATCTTCGGCCAGGAACGATACAGTAAGCTCAGGATGCGTCGCGCTGCAGTGGTAACACTCGCGGTTGTTTTCGATTGCCAGCTTCCAGTTGCCGTTTTCAATGATGTCCGTTTCGTAGGCGATCTTCGTGCGAGCCAGATCGAACGGTGCGAGGCGTGGTGTCATGGTCTCGTCAAGCGCGGCAATGTCCACGGGCGCTTCGTCGTTCAGGCACACGAAGATCAACCCGCCTATTACACGTAAGGGGACAGGCATCAGGCTGCGGCAGGTCGGGTCGAAATCCTGTCCCATGTGCGCGGCGTGTTTAAGACCGCCGTCGAGGCCGTACGTCCACTGATGGTAGGGACAGACAAGCATTCCCACGGAACCCTTGCCTTGCTCGCGCAGGCGCGCGCCGCGATGACGGCACACGTTTCTATACGCTCGAACGACGTTGTCATCGTCGCGAACAATGATGATCGAGGCGCGGCCGATATCGACCGCCGAGACATCGCCGGGCTCGCGTACGTCGGCGGTGACACCCGCCATGATCCAGTGCTTGTGGAAGAAGATATCGACGTCGTTCTCAAAGACGTCCTGCCGGCCGAACAGGGCGCCGGGCATGCCGTGACCTGAAGCCCGACTGCGAAACAAAGCGCCGTGCGTAGTGCCATTGATGCTCGACATCCGCTGGTCCTTATCAGATTCCCTACATTGCCAGGCGCGACCTGAGTCGCGGATTGAACGGAGTATCGATAGGCCAATTCGAAGCGTCAACGCGCTTTATTTTCTCGCTCGCATAACAATAGGTAATGTCAACGGCGGGTCGGCGAGACGCATCAGACTCACGCCACCGTCTCCTCACGAAGCCATTCGATGACGGCATCCACCGCCGGCGTGACGGCGTGTCCGTGCGGCACGACGGCGTAATACGCATCGGTCATTTTCACGCAGGCCTCGCCGAGCGGCACCAGGCGTCCCGACGTCAGCATGTCGCCCAGCATCCGCCGCCAGCCGAGCACAACGCCCTGGCCCTGCAACGCGGCGTGAATGGCATCGGTGTACAGGCTGCAACGCAGGACATAATTCAGGCGGCGGCGCTTGATGCCCACTGCGTCGAACCAGTCTTCCCAGCCCATCCAGCCCTCCGACGTGGAGTCGTAGGCAATCAGCGGGGCATCGCTCAGGTCATGCGGCGACTGCGGTTCGCCATGCGCCTCGAGCCATGATGGCGAGCAGACCGGCACCACCTCCTCATTGAAGAGCAGCGTTGAGTGACCGTCGCGCCAGTTGCCCGAGCCATAGCGAATGGCAATATCGACTTCGTTGTGACGCAGGTCCGCGGTGAACATCTGCGTGGTCAGGCGAAGCTTCAGTTGCGGCTGCGAGCGCTTGAGCAGCGGCAGCCTGGGCAAGATCCGGAATTGTGAAAACGCGGCAGTCGCCAGGATCGCGAACTCCTGTTCCCGTGTGTTGCTGCTGAGACTGTCGAAGGTGCCCGCGATCTTCTGGAGCGATTCCGACGTGACGAAAAAGAGGGCTTCCCCTTCTTTCGTGAGCGCGATCGAGCGATGCAGCCGATGAAACAACTGCAGCTTCATGGCGTCTTCGAGAAAGCGGATTTGCCGGCTGACGGCGGCCTGTGTGACGCCGAGTTCGTCGGCTGCAAGCGTGAAACTCTTGAGCCGCGCAACGGCTTCAAAGTCGACCAATGCGTTAAGCGACGGAATCAGGCGACGGTATCCTTTCATTTCTCGCGCTTCCAGTTTTCTTAGGGGGCCCGCTTGAGTTGCTCGCATGGCAACTTGCGTCCAAATGGCTGGCGTTCATATTACCTGTTGTTATGCGAGCGTGAAAATAAAGTGCGTTGACCGCGTAGTTTTGCCTACGGATACTCGCCGCGAGGTCGCTGCTCTGACCCTGTTGTCCGATAAGGGGGGCGCCCGGATTCACCAAGCCGGCGCGAATCCTGATCCGACGCGTTGACACCATGAGGAGAAGCTCAAGCATGAAGCCGTTCGACGATCAAGGGGACTTGTTTGACCTGCCGCTGCATAAGAATCCGGATCGTCAGTCAAGTCACATAAGTCAGTCAAGTCACATAAGCCGCCGGCAGTTTCTGCAAGGCGCTGCAGCGCTGGGTGCAAGCGCGGGGCTTGGCCTCATCGTCCCGGCTAGCGCGTTCGCGGCGCCGCAGCCCAAGCGCGGTGGCCTGCTCAAGCTCGGCATGGGCGGCGGCAATACGACAGACTCGATCGATCCAACGCTGCTGCCGGATTGGGTGCCGCTCAACCAGGCGTACATGCTCATGAACGGCCTGGTCGAGATCGATGCAAAAATGCATGCACAGCCCGAGTTGCTTGAAAGCTGGGAGGCAAAACCCGGCGCTGCTGAATGGATTCTCAAGGTACGCAAGGGCGTGGTGTTTCATAACGGCAAGACGCTCGATGCAGACGACGTGATCTATTCGATCAACCTGCATCGTGGCGATGCGTCGAAGTCGGCGATCAAGTCGAGTCTCGCGGACGTGACCGAGATCACGAAGATCGACCCGCTGCAGATATCGATGAAACTGAAAAGCGGCAATGCGGATCTGCCATACCTGCTGTCTGATTATCACCTGCTGGTGGTGCCGAATGGCTTCAAGGACTGGAGCCATCCAATAGGCACCGGTCCCTTTGTATTCGGCGAGTTCACGCCTGGGGTACGGTCACTCTTCAAACGCAATCCGCGCTACTGGAAGAGCGATGGCCCCTATGTGGATGCAGTCGAGCTGATCGTGATCAACGACGCCACCGCGCGCACGAACGCGCTTATCTCAGGCCAGGTCCACGCGATCAACCGGGTCGACTTCAAGACAGTCGACCTGCTCAAGCGCAGCCCGGCTGTCAGTATCGTGCGCTCATCGGGTGGCCAGCACTTCACGTTCTTGATGGACTGCGCAGCATCGCCGTTCGCCGACAACAACGTGCGGCTCGCGGTCAAATACGGCATTGATCGCCAGAAACAATTGACGACCATCCTGCGCGGTTACGGGTCGGTCGGCAACGACCATCCCATTCCGAAGACCGACCGCTTTTATGCCGCGGATCTGCCGCAGCATGCGTACGACCCCGACAAGTCGAAGTTCTATCTGAAGAAGGCTGGCTTGTCGGAACTGAAGGTCGAGTTGTCAACGTCCGACGCAGCCTTCGCCGGTGCGGTCGATTCGGCTGCGCTGTTCCAGGGCGAGTGCGCGCCTGCGGGCATTCAGCTTTCCATCCGCCGTCAGCCTGCCGACAGTTACTGGGACAAAGTGTGGATGCAGGCGCCTTTTTGCATGGGCTATTGGGGCGGTCGACCGACGGCGGACCAGATGCTCTCGACCGCATACAAGTCCGACGCGAAATGGAACGACACGCACTGGCGCGATCCGAAGTTCGACGCATTGCTGCTCCAAGCGCGCGCGATGCTCGACGACACCAGGCGTCGCGAGTTGTACCGCGAGATGCAGCTTATGGTGAGCGACGACGGCGGCGCGATGATCCCGCTCTTCGCCGACTATATCGATGCGACCAGCAGCAAGCTTCAAGGCGCCACGCCGCATCCGCTGTTCAACTTCATGGGTGGCCGACTCGCGGAACACGTCTGGCTGGAGTCGTAATGAAGCGGCTTGTCTTGCAGCGGGTGCTGGCGGGTGTGTTGACGCTGTGGCTTGTTTCCGTGCTGATCTTCGTGGGCACCGAGTTGCTTCCCGGTGACGTGGCTTCTGCCATCCTAGGTCAGTCGGCGACGCCGGAAACGGTCGCGGCACTACGGGCGTCGCTCGGTCTCGACCACCCGGCGCTGCAACGTTACGGGCTATGGTTGCTGCATTTCCTGCATGGGGACCTCGGGACGTCGCTGACGAACGGACGTCCGGTCAGCGAGGACTTGCTGCCTCGGCTGTACAACACGCTGTTTCTCGCAGGCTATGCGGCGCTTGTCGCGGTGCCGCTGTCGGTGCTCGTTGGCATCGCGTCCGCAATATGGCAGGACAGTCTCTTCGATCGGGCGGCCAGCGTGCTGTCGCTTGCGAGCGTATCGATGCCGGAGTTCTTCGTCGGTTATGTTCTGCTGCTCTTGCTCGCGGTCAAGTTTCCACTGCTGCCGAGTCTGGCCGCCGTGTCGCCCGACATGGCTTTCTCCGAGCGACTCTATGCCACCACCTTGCCAACGCTCACCCTCTTGTTCGTCGTGGCCGCCCACATGCTGCGCACCACGCGAGCGTCCGTGCTCGCCGTGATGGGCAGCGCCTACACCGAAACAGCCATTCTCAAGGGCCTGCCCAAGTCATGGATCGTCGTGCGTCACGCGCTGCCCAATGCACTCGCGCCGATCATCAACGCGGTGTCGTTCAACCTGGCGTACCTGATCGTTGGCGTCATCATGGTCGAGGTGGTGTTCGTCTATCCGGGTGTCGGGCAGTTGATGGTGGACGCGGTATCAAAGCGTGACCTCCCGGTGGTGCAGGCTTGCGGGATGTTGTTTGCCACGGCTTATGTCGGGCTCAATACCGTGTCCGACGTGCTCGCTGTCTGGGCCAATCCACGCTTGCGGCATGCGAGGTAAGAGCCAATGAAAGTGT